>Ga0268265_10003746_pt1 | contig 10810 bp, 6 predicted proteins | sample KBSSwiS52_FD_190355 | JGI IMG/M metagenome (GOLD analysis project Ga0268265, IMG submission 190355) | Switchgrass rhizosphere microbial communities from Kellogg Biological Station, Michigan, USA - KBS Switchgrass S5-2 (SPAdes) (version 2) | ecosystem: Host-associated > Plants > Roots >...
GCCGCTGCTGGCGCTGCGCATGGCGCAGCCGGGGGTGGTCGTCGACATCAACCGCATCAGGGAGCTGTCGGGCGTGAGCCGCCTGGACGGCGCCACCCGCATCGGGGCGATCACCCGCCAGGCCGAGGTGCTGACGGACCCGACCATCGCCGCGCACGCCCCGGCGATCGCCCAGGCGGTCCGCTTCGTGGGCCACCACCAGACCCGCAACCGCGGCACGGTGGGCGGCTCGATCTCGCTGGGCGAGCCGGCGGCGGAGCTGCCCTGCACGGCGTTGACGCTGGGGGCCAGGATCGAGGCGCGGTCCACGCGCGGGACCCGCCAGATCGCGGCGGAGGACTTCTACTTGGGCCCGTACTCGAACGCGCTGGAGCCGGACGAGCTGGTGACGGCGCTGCATTTCCCCGACCTTCCGGCGGGCACGATCACGGTGGTGCACGAGATCGCGCGGCGGCCGGGCGACTTCGCCCTGGTGGGCCTGATCTGCGCGCTGACCGTCGAGGGCGGCGCGTTCAGCCGCGCGCGGATCGGCTGGTTCGGCATGGGGCCGACGCCGCTGCGCAGCCCGCAGGCCGAGCAGGCGCTGGTGGGCCAGAGCCTGGGCGGCGTCGACCTTACCGAGATCGGCCGCCTGGCGGCGTCCGAAACCGATCCCCTCGACGACCACCACGCCACCGCCGCCTATCGCCGTACGGTGGGCGCCAGGGTGTTCCGCCGGGCCGTCAGTCAAGCGTTGGAGGCGCGCAAAGCCGCATGAGCGAGCATCGGATCGAATTGAAGGTGGACGGCCAACCGGTGGTGAAGACCGTCGAGGCCCGCACCACCCTGGGCGATTTCCTGCGCGACGAGTGCGGGCGCACAGGCGTGCACCTGGGCTGCGAGCACGGGGTCTGCGGCGCCTGCACGGTGATCGTGGACGGCAAGGCGGTACGCTCGTGCCTGATGCTGGCGGTGCAGGCCAACGGAGTGGAGGTGACCACGGCCCAGGGCCTGGCCGCCGCGGACGGGACGCTGTCGCCGGTGCAACAGGCCATGCAGGACGAGCACGCCCTGCAGTGCGGCTTCTGCACGCCGGGCGTGGTGATGACGCTGACCGCGCTGACCGCCGGCGGGGCGCGGCCGACCGAGGCCGAGCTGCGCGGCGCCCTCTCCGGCCACCTGTGCCGGTGCACCGGATACCAGGGGATCATCCGCGCGGCGCGCAAGCTGTCCGGAGCCAACGCATGACCGAGATGACCCACGCCGCCCGCTTCGTGGGCCAGCGCATCGCCCGCAAGGAGGACCGCCGCCTGCTCACCGGCAACGGCTCGTACACCGACGACGTGGTCGTGCCCGGCATGCTGTTCGCCGCCTTCGTGCGCAGTCCCATCGCCTGCGGGAAGATCACCCGCTTCGACGCCGAGGCGGCCCGCGCCCTGCCCGGCGTCCACGCCGTCTATGCGGCCGACGACCTGCGCACGCTCGATATCAAGTTCCTGCAGCTCTACAGCTCTCCCACCGCGACGCCGCCGCACCTTTGGCCGCTGGCCGACGGCCGGGTCGTCTATGTGGGCGATCCGATCGCCATCGTGGTGGCCGAGAGCCGCGCGCTGGCCGAGGACGGCGCGGGGCTGGTGGAGGTGGACTACGAGTCCGAGGATCCCGTGGTCACCCTCGACCAGGCCAAGGCGCTGGCCAAGGCGGTCCACCCCGAGCTCGGCGCCAAGCCGGCCGATGAGGTGTCGACGCCGGACGACCCCGGCATGGCCGAGGTCTTCGCCAACGCCGCCCACGTGGTCACCGGCACGATCCGCCACCAGCGCCAGGCGCACTCGCCCATGGAGACCCGCGCCGTGCTGGCCCAGCCGAAGGGTTCGGGCGAACTGACGGTCTGGGTTTCCTGCCAGAGCCCGCACATGGCGGCCCGCTACCTCTCCATGGCGTTCAGCCTGCCGGCCCACTCGATCCGGGTGATCAGCAAGGACGTCGGCGGCGCCTTCGGGCTGAAGGTGCAGCTGTGGCGCGAGGAGACGGCCGCGGTGGCCGCGGCGCTGATCCTGGGCAAGCCGGTGAAGTGGATCGAGGACCGGCTGGAGAACCTGATCTCCGCCAACCAGGCCCGCGAGCAGGAGATGACCGTCAAGCTGGCGCTGGACGCCGACGCGCGCCTGCTGGCGGCGGACCTCGAATACCACAGCAACATTGGGGCCTTCCCGCACGGCATCGGGGCCAACGGCCTGGGGATGATGATGTTTCCCGGCCCCTACAAGCTTCCCCGCATCGCCTTCAAGGCGAAGGCCTACTACTCCAACACCGTCGGCGAGGCGGCCTATCGCGGGCCGTGGATGATCGAGTCCCTGGCGCGCGAGACCATGCTGGACGTGGCGGCCCGGCAGATCGGCATCGATCCCCTGGAGCTGCGGCGCCGCAACCTGATCACCAAGGCCGACCAGCCGTTCAACATGGTCACCGGGCCGGTGCTCAACTGGGTGACCCCGACCGAGACCCTCGACCTGGCGGTGCAGAAGATCGACGTGGCCGCGTTCCGCAAGGAGCAGGCGGCGGCGCGGGCCGAGGGCCGCTACCTGGGCCTGGGCTTCGCGGTCTATGTGGAGCCCACCACCATGGCCATGGGCGGCGTCCTCTCCACCGAGGCGGCGCAGGTGCAGGTGGAGCCCACCGGCAAGGTGACGGCGGTGCTGTCGACCCACAGCCAGGGCCACGGCACCGAGACCACCATGGCCCAGGTGATCGCCGATTCCCTGGGCGTGCCCTTCGACGACGTGACCGTGCTGGAGGACGACAGTTCGCGCGGCGGCTTCGGCGCCGGCGCGGGCGGCAGCCGCCAGGCCGTGGCCGGCGGCGGCGCGGCCATGCGGGCCACCGCGATCCTGAAGGACAAGATCAAGGCCATCGCCGCCCACATGCTCAACGCCAGCGCCGAGGCGGTGGAGATCGAGAACGGCATGGTCACGGTGGCCGGCGCGGCGGAGATGACCACGCCGCTGGCCCAGATCGCCGCCACCGCCTATTTCGAGACCGAGCGCCTGCCGCCCGGCATGGAGCCGGGGCTGTCGGCCCAGTACCGCTACCGGCCGCCGCCGATCGTGTTCTCCAACGCCAGCCACGCCTGCGTCTGCGAGGTGGACCGCGACACCGGGGTGGTGAAGATCCTGCGCTGGGTGGCCAGCGAGGACTGCGGGGTGATGATCAATCCCGCCGTCGTCGAAGGCCAGATCGCCGGCGGCGTCGTGCAGGGAATCGGCGGGGTCATGATGGAGGAGATCCACTATGACGAGATGGGCAATCCCACCGCGGCGACCTTCAAGGACTACCTGATCCCGACCATCTCCGACGTGCCGGAGATCGAGTACTGCCACCTGATCACCCCGGCCGACAACGAGGGCGGCTACAAGGGCGTGGGCGAAGGCGGGGCGATCATCGGCCCGCCGACCATGGTCAATGCGGTGGCCGACGCGCTGGCCCCGTTCGAGGTGCGCTGCCTGGACCTGCCGCTGACGCCGCCGAAGCTGCTGGCGCTGATGGACGCGGCCGAGGGGGTCTGAGGGCGGTTTCAGACAGGGCTGCCGTCGCCGTGGCCGCGGCGACGCCGAATTCATTGTCCGTGGACAAATCCTTGCGGCGGCCCCGGCTCGGCGGCGCCGGCAGGTTGGCGTCAAGGCCCAGCCGTCCCTTAAGTCGGTAAGCGCTTTTTCGGGGTGGCGATCAGCCCCCCTCAAGGGAGCTCGACCGAGCCTGAGGTAGACGATTTTCGTTCGATAATTCATAGACTTATCAATTCCCCGACAACCGCCGGCCGCCGAGCGGGGGCGTTGACCGGGGTGTTGACCGGTCAACGCGTCCTCCCGGTCGCGGGCGGCTTTCCCGCTCCCAAGCCCAGCGTCACCGGGACGTCCTCGTGGCTCGCCCGGCCAAGGCGCCGAGCGTGAGAGCATAACTCACCGAGCGCTCGACGACAAGAACAAACCAGGAACACAGAAGCGCCTGCCGCGCTTCAAAGTCGAGGCCTCCCCGCAGGCGACCGCCGGAGTCCAGCCGCAGAACGCGTCACCCCGAAAGCGGACGCCGGGATGGTTGGTTCGGGCTGGGGAGCGCTATTTCGCATCGCGCCCGACAGCAGTCGCTGGCGAGCGCCATCCGCCGGAGAGGCCGGGCGACGCAACGCCATCCGCCCCGGCGGCGGCGGGCGGAGTTCCTCCGCACGGCGAGAAGGATCATGGTCTCGACTCCGGCCGACTTTGCAGTAGAGCAACCGCATGATCCTCGATGAACAGACCCGGATGATCCGGGACACGGTGCGCAAGTTCGTGGAGCGGGAGATGATCCCGCTGGAGCCGCATCTGGCCTTGCAGGAGGCCGCCGACGACGACGGGGCGGGGCTGACCGACGCGCAGTTCCAGCGCCTGCGGGAGGTCTCCAAGGACCTGGGCCTGTGGGGCCTGGACGCGCCGGAGGAATTCGGCGGGCTGGCCCTGCCCTACCTGACCATGGTGGCGGTCTGGGAGGAGGTGGGGCGCAGCTTCACCCATTTCGTCTTCCCGCCGGACACCCCGAACCTGCGGATGATGGCCGCGGTGGGCTCGCCCGAGCAGAAGGAGAAGTACCTGAAGCCCTATGTGGAAGGCCGCATGACCTCGGCCATCTGCATCTCCGAGCCCGGCGCCGGCGGCGACCCGGCGGGCCTCACCACCAGGGCCGTGCAGACCGCCGACGGCTGGGTGCTGAACGGCCGCAAGATCTGGATCACCAACGCCCGCAAGGCGGACTTCATGATCGCCATGGCCCGCGTCGGCGACGGCGGGCGCCAGGAGGGGATCACCGCCTTCATCGTCGAGCGGGGGACGCCGGGCCTGAACATCCAGCGGGCGATTCCGATGGTCGCCGACACCCTGACCTATGAACTGACTTTCGACGACATGCGGCTGCCCGAAGGCGCGGTGCTGGGCCAGGTCGGCCAGGGCTATGCGCCGATGCAGCTGCGGCTGGTGACGCGCCGGCTGGAGATGGCCGCCCGCTGCATCGGCATGGCGAGCCGGGCGCTGGAGATCCTCTGCGAGCACGCCCGCCAGCGGGTGACCTTCGGCGAGCGGCTGGCCGACCGCCAGGCGGTCCAGTGGTGGGTGGCGGACCTGTCGACCCGCATCCACGCCCTGCGGCTGATGGTGCAGGACGCGGCCCACAAGGTGGACCTGGGCGAGGACGTCCGGCACGAGGCCTCGATGATCAAGGTGTTCGGCACCGAGCTGGCCTATGAGGCGGCCGACCACGCCATGCAGACCCTGGGCGCCATGGGGATGACCAAGGAGTTGCCGCTGTATCACCTGTGGCAGCGGGCCCGCGTGATGCGGATCTACGAGGGGCCCAGCGAGGTCCACCGGCAGACGATCGCCCGGCGCGTGCTGGGCGGTAAGCGATAAGGGGTCGGAGGCGATGAGCGGACTGGTGCTGCGGGACGACACGGGCGGGCTCTCGACCCTCACCCTCAACCGGCCGGACAAGCTGAATGCGCTGAGCATGGAGCTGTTCGAAGAGCTGGACGGGCACCTGGCCAGCCTGGAGGCGAGCGAGGTCATCCAGGCGGTGGTGATCCGCGGGGCCGGCAAGTGCTTTTCCGCCGGCCACGACCTGGGCGGCATCGCCGAGGGCGAGACCCACGCCAAGCCGAATTTCCAGGCGCATGTGGTGGAGCGGCTGGCCAGCCTGCCGCAGCCGGTGATCGGGGCGGTGCACGGCCATTGCTATACGGGCGCGCTGGAGCTGGCGCTGGCGGCCGACATCATCGTGGCCGCCGAATCCGCCCGCTTCGCCGACACCCATGCGCGCTTCTCGCTCGTTCCGGTGTGGGGGATGAGCCAGCGGCTGCCGCGTCGGGTCGGCGCCTACAAGGCCCGCGAGATGATGTTCACCTGCCGCACCTATACGGGCGCGGAGGCCGCGGCCATGGGGCTGGCGGCCATGTGCGTCCCGGACGCGGACTACGACCAGGCGGTGGCCGAGCTGGCGCAGACCATCCTGGCCCAGTCGCCGCACAGCCACCGGGCCAACAAGCGCCTGATCCTGGAGACCGACGGCCTGCCGCTGGCCGCCGGCCTGGCGCACGAGGTCTACCATGGCGCCGGCCGCGGGCCGGACATGCAGGCGCGCATCGCGGCGTTCCGCAACCGCAGCCGGTGAGATCAGGCCCTTCCCCCTCGATGGGGCAGGGTGATCGCATATTGGCTTAATCGGAGACGCCGAGTTCTAGGCCGCCGCCGCGGCCATATGCGATCACCCTGCCCGATGGGGAAGGGTTGGGATGGGGGTGTTCGCACGATCGCGCGGCGTTGGGCGCGTTCGGCGCCGACCTCGGCCTGTCGCCGACGCCGCGAACACACCCCCACTCCCACCTCTCCCCCATCGAGGGGGAGAGGCTTGCAGGGTGTCAGGCGGTGACGCTGGAGCCCTGGGACGAGGCGCCCGGCGGCTGGTGCGCTGCCTTGAAGCTGTCGAGGGCGGCGGTGAGCTCGGACGAGCTCAGCTTGCCATCGCCATCGGAGTCGAGCTTCGACAGGGCGTCCGCGAGGCCGGTGTCGTCCTCCGACCCCAGGCTGGTCTGGACCTCCGAAAGGCTCAGCGTCCCGTCGCCGTCGGCGTCGACGTCGGAGATCAGCCGGGCGGCCATGTCGGACGAGGACGGCGGCTCCGCCTGGGCCGAGATCAGGCCGGACAGGGCAGCCTGCCCGAACTGCGACGAGGCGGCGCCCCCACGGGGCGGCGGCGGGCCGGGCGGAGGCCCGGGCGGCGGGCCGCCGACGCCGCCGGCGCCCGGCATTTCCTGCCCGGCCGAACCGGCCTGCGGGGCTTGCTGGGACAGCAGGGCGGCGAGCAGCCGCTGCGCCTCCCCTCCCCCGTAAGCGCTTGAACTGCTTGATATCTGCATCGGTCCTCATGGGTTGGCGAGCGGGGCGCGGGCCCCGCCGTGGGTCGTCCCGAGACGTGGGACAGTCGCAGTCCTCGCAAGAACCATGCAAAGATACACTTGCGATACACTTCCTATGATAGCATTTCATACTGAAACAATTCGGATAATATTGATGTCGTAGCGAACACTGTCGAGTATTTTGCGTCTTTCCGCCGCCATGTTGCTCGCCGATCTCCGTCTCCAGTAAAGAGAGTGGGGACGCATGGATCGGAAAAATCGGCCGGGCGGCGAGGTCGCAGGACGCGCCGCACTGCGGCGCCGGCTGTGCCTGGGGGCCGGCCTGGCGGCGCTGGCGGCGGGCGGCCCGGCGCTGGCGGCGGACATCAGCTCGGGGTTGACGACGCCGGTGGCCACCTCCACGGCGGACAACGGCGCCGCCGCGGACGTCAACATCACCAGCAGCGGGTCGGTGCAGCCCACCAGCGGGGCGGCGGTTACGCTGGACAGCGACAATGCGGTGACCAACGCCGGGATCGTGAAGATCCAGGACGCGAACGGCGCCGTGGGCGTGCTGGCGACCGGCGGCCGCACCGGCTCGGTGACCAACAACGGCACGATCCAGGTCGACGAGACCACCACGGCCACGGACAGCGACGGCGACGGCGACCTGGACGGGCCGTTCGCCACCGGCTCCGGCCGCTATGGGATCCGGGTGACCGGGCCGTTCAGCGGCGCGATCACCAACGGCTCCGCAGGCGTGGTCTCCGTGGAGGGCGACGACTCCGCGGGGATCTCGGTGGAGGCGCCGCTGACCGGCTCGATCGTCCACGCGGGCTCGATCGCCGTCACCGGCTCGCGCAGCGTGGGCCTGAGGGCGACCAGCGGGGTCAGCGGCGACGTGACCCTCACCGGGCCGGTGTCGGCGACCGGCCAGGCCGCTTCGGCGGTCGTGCTGGGCGACGTGGGCGGCGCGCTGAAGATCCAGAGCTCGATCACCGCCACCGGTTATCGCTACACCACCCGGACCACCGACGCCACGGCGCTGGGCAAGCTCGACGCCGACGACCTGCTGCAGGGCGGGCCGGCGATGTCGCTCACGGGGAACCTCGGCCGCGGGCTGGTGGTGGACACCGCGCCGACGAACGCCGGCGACACCGACGCGGACGGCGACGGAATTGTCGACAACGTTGAAGGCACCGGCTCGATCGTGAGCTACGGCGCAGCGCCGGCGCTGCAGATCGGCGCCGTGGGCCGCGACGTGACCCTGGGCTCGGTGGGCGCGGCGCCGAACGACTATGGGCTGATCCAGCGGGGCTTCATCTCCGGGCTGGGCGTCTATGACGGCGTCGCCGCCACGGCGCTGCAGCTGGGCGTGACGGGCGGCGGCGCGGCGACCGTCCAGGGGGGGATCTACAACTCGGGGAGCATCGCGGCCACGGCCCGGACCGCCGACGCCTGGGGCCTGCGCCTGCTCCCGGGGGCCTCGGTCGCGCGGATCTACAGCGTCGGCGTGATCTCGGCGGACATCGTCGGCGACAACGCGATCACCGCCACCGCCCTGAAGGTCGAGGCCGGGGCGAGCCTGCCGCTGCTGCAGACGGGCGGGGTGGTGCGGGCCACGGTGCAGGGCGAGGCGGGCGACGCCATCGCCATCCAAGACCTCTCCGGCACGCTGGGGCGGATCGAGAATGACGCGGCGACCACCGCCACCATCACCCCCACCGACGACGCCAACGACACCGACGATGCGGACATCGACGCCTCGAACGAGAAGGTGAGCGGCCGGACGATCGCCATCGACGTTCGGGCCAACACCACGGGCGTCACCGTGGTGCAGGCGGCGCCCAACGCGGACATCACCCCCTCGATCACCGGCGACGTGCTGCTGGGCTCAGGCGACGATGCGGTGCAGATCCTGGGCGGGACGCTGACCGGGGCGGTGAGCTTCGGCGGCGGCGCCAACAGCCTGGTGGTGGACGGCGGCGGCGCCGTCACCGGGGCGGTCACCACCAGCGGGACCTTGGGCGTCGCGGTCGGGTCGGGGGCCCTGAACATCCAGAACGTGGGGGTGCTGAACCTCAGCGGGCTGAGCGTGGCGTCGGGCGGGACGCTGGGCCTGACCATCGACCCGGCGTCGAACCAGGCGACGCAGCTGATGGTGGCCGGGCCGGCGACGCTGGCTTCGGGGGCGAAGATCACGCTGCGGCTGACGTCGCTAGTCGACCAGCCGTCGCAGTTCACCCTGATCCAGGCCCAGTCGCTGACGTCGGGGGTCACGGACGCCAGCCTGCTGGGCCAGACGCCCTACCTCTATAACGCCGCCCTCTCCACGGACGCCGCGGCGGGGCGCATCGACGTCAGCCTGTCGCGCAAGAGCGCCGCGGAGCTTGGCCTGCCGGCGGGGACGGCCAGCGCCTACGAGCCCATCGTCGCGGCGTCGGCGGGCGATTCCCAGCTGCAGGCCGCCCTGCTGGCGCCGACGGACAAGGCGGGGCTGAAAGCGGTCTACAACCAGCTGCTGCCGGACCATGCCGGCGACGTGTTCGAGAGCGTCGCGGCGGGGCTGACGGCCTCGAGCCGGGCGCTGGACGACCGGCGCGGCGCGGCCAAGCCGGGGTTCTGGGGCCAGGAGACCAATGTGGGCGTGGTGCGGCGGGCGGACGCGGCGGCCGGCGCCCTGGGCTACAAGGCCTGGGGCCTCGGCCTGGTAGGCGGCTACGAGCTGGCGCCGACGCCGTTCGGGACGCTGGGCGTGACGATCGGGGCCAGCTCCAGCAAGATCGACCAGAAGGGCGCCTCGCCGGAGGAGGACCTGACCGTCAACCTGATCGGGGCCGGCGGCTATTGGCGGGCGGACCTGGGGAACCTGTCGCTGAACGCCCGGGCGGAGGGCGACTACCTGTCGGCGAAGAGCCACCGGGCGATCTCGGTGCGCGATGCGGACGCGGCGCTGATCCTGTCGCGGCAGACAGAGGGCGACTGGTCGGGCTGGGCGCTGAGCGGCCGGGTCGCGGCCGCCTACGACCTGCAGTTCGGCCGCTTCGCCGTGCGGCCCAACGCCAGCCTCGACTACCTGCGCCTGCGCGAAGGCGCCTATGCGGAGAGCGGCGGCGGCGAGGCCATCGACCTGGCGGTGGACGCCCGCACCAGCAGCCGGCTGTCCGGGTTCGCGGGCTTGACGCTGGCGGCGGGCTTCGGCGACGAGGCGTCGAGCTGGGGGCCGGAACTGACGGTGGGCTGGCGCCAGAACGCCTCGCAGTCCCTGGGCGCCACCATCGCCCGGTTCAAGGCCGGCGGCGACAGCTTCACCCTGGCCCCGGAGACACCAGACGGCGGCGGCCTGTCGGCGCGGGTGGCGCTGAAGGGCGAGAACGGCGGCGGCGCCTACGCCATCGAGGCGGGCGCCGAGCGGCAGGGCGGGCTGTCGACCTACGAGCTGCGGCTCGCCGGCCACGTGTTCTTCTGAAAGGCTACTTCAGCCCTTCGTGCTCCAGCGCCAGACGCACCGCCGGTCGCGCGGCCATGCGCTCGGCGTAGGCGGGGAGCGGCGCGGGCAGCGTCACGCCATTGGCCTTGGCCCAGCGCAGCATGACGAACAGATAGGCGTCGGCGGCGCTCGCCTGGCTTCCGAACAGGTAGTCTGCGGCCAGACCCGCGGCGACGAGGCCCAGCCGCTTTTCGATCGTCGTCCGCGCCTCGGCCCGCTGGGCGTCGTCAGCCGCGGGATTGAAGAACGGTTTGAAGGCCTTGTGGATCTCGGTGGAGATGAAGGCGAGCATCTCCAGCAGGCGGTAGCGGCCGAGGTCGCCGGCGGGCGCGAGCGCCGGCGCCTGGTCGGCGACCCAGCTCAGGATGGCGATGTTCTCGGTCAGCACCTCGCCGCTGTCCAACGCGAGGGCCGGCACATAG
>Ga0268265_10003747_pt1 | contig 10809 bp, 11 predicted proteins | sample KBSSwiS52_FD_190355 | JGI IMG/M metagenome (GOLD analysis project Ga0268265, IMG submission 190355) | Switchgrass rhizosphere microbial communities from Kellogg Biological Station, Michigan, USA - KBS Switchgrass S5-2 (SPAdes) (version 2) | ecosystem: Host-associated > Plants > Roots >...
GACCGTGGTGACGTGGCGGGCCTTCAGCCAGGCCTCGGCGGCGGCGAACAGGGCGGCGAACACCTCCGCGTCGTCCTCGCCGGCGATCAGGCCGAAGGCGCCGGCGAGGCCGTCGTCAGGGTCCTGGGGCGCCAGGTGGTCGAGCTGGGCGCTGATGCGGCCGACGTCGACGCCGTCGCGCACGGCGATCCACATCTCCACGTCGGCGTGGTCGAAGAAGGGATTCTTCTTGGCCGAAAAGGCGTCCATGCGCTCGCTGACGAGCGGGGAGACCCAGGCCGGGTCGGCGGCGTTCAGCCGCATCGGCACGCGGATGAACCGCTCGAGCTCGGCCTTGGTGCGGACGGGCACGATGCTGAGAGGACCGGCGGCCATCATCCCTCCAGTTTCAGGAGCGCGGTGACGCCGAGCGCGGCGAACATCACCGGCGCGGCCCATGCGCCGAACATGGGCGCCACCGCGCCGCTCTCGCCCATGGCCGAGAAGAAGCCGTCGACCACCAGGAAGGCGAGGCCCGCCGCGATGCTGCCGGTGACGAAGGCGCCCCCTTGGCCGGACCGGAAGTTGGCGAGCGCGATGGGCGTGGCCAGCAGCAGCATCACCACCGCGCCGAGAGGGTGGGCCCAGGCGCGCTGCACGCGGGTGGCGTAGTAGCTGGGCGGGCGCTCGGCGCCGCCGCCGGAGAGCGCGCGGCCGGCGGAGGCGGCCGACAGCATCTGGTCGGGCGAGAACAGCGCCTGGACGTCGATGGGTTCGAACGCGCCGGTCCAGACCATGGAATCGGCGTCCCAGGACCGCGCGCCGTCCGGGCCCAGGCGGACGAACCGGGGCTTGGTCAGCCGCCAGCCGCCGGCGCGCTCGTGCTGCGCCTCGGCGGAGGAGATGCGTTCCACCAGGCGGCCCTCTGCGTCGCGGCGGTAGATCCTGACGTCGCGCAGCGTGTGGCCGCTCAGGTCGGTGGTGGTGGCCAGGACCAGGTCGCCGCCGACCCGGAAAGCGCGCTGCACCGCCTCGATCTTCTGGGTGGCCGGCGCGGTGTCGCGCCACCAGGCCTGCAGGGCGGGATCCGTGCGCGGGGCGATCACTTCTACCGAGACGAAGTCGAGCAGGGCCACGGCGAGGGCGGCCGGCAGCACGAACGCGGTCAGCCGGTAGCTGGAGACGCCGGCGGCGCGCATGGCCACGATGGCGCTTTCGCCGGCCAGCTTCATGAAGGCGAAGATCACGCCGGCCAGCACGCCCAGGGGCGCGGCCTGGTCGACCAGCCGCGGCAGGCGCAGGAGCACGTAGTGGACGACGCCGCCGAAGCCGAGCCCGCGGGAGACGATCTGGTTGGTGACCTCGATGAGGTCGATGATCTGCAGCACGCCCAGCAGCACCAGGATCGACGCCAGGATGCGCACGCTGACCAGGCCCAGGACATAGCCGGCGAGCTTCATGGGGCCACGGGCCTCAGGCGGCGGATCGCGGCGCCGAGCCGCTCGATGCCGTCGCCCACGTGCTGCACGAAGATGCCGATGGGAGTTTCACCGGGACGCCGGCGGCTGCCGGCGAACATCCAGGTCGCGAAGCCGGTGAACAGCAGGAAGGGCGTGCCGACGGCGATCAGCGGCGGCGCCTTGCCGGCGTCGGCCAGGCCCTCGCCGAACTGCAGGCCGTGCTGGAAGGCCAGCAGCAGGACGCCGGCCAGCAGCAGGCCCGCGCCGCGCCGCCCGCGCTTTGCGGCCAGGCCCAGGGGCAGGGCGATGAGCGGCAGGAAGGGCAGCACCGCCGAGCGGGCGATGCGGGCGTAGAATTCCGCCAGCAGCTTGGCCCGCGGGATCATCGGGTCCTTCTGGGCGGCCTGGCGGACCAGCTCGTTCAGGGTCAGCTCACGCTCGTCGCCGCCGCGGGCGCGCATCAGGGCCTCGGCGCCGCGCATGTCGGTCTGCATGACGAAGCTGTCGAAGCGGATGGTGTCGATCGTCCCGTTCTTGCTCTCGCCCATGCGCGTGCCGTTCTGCAGCTCGAGGGTGACGTGCTTGCCGTCGGGCTGGACGATCAGCCGGGCGGAGCTGGCGGTGACCACCTCCTCGCCGCCGGCGGTCGGGCGGCGGATGAACAGGTGCTGCAGCCGCCGGCCCTCGAGGCTGGCCATGTCGGCGGTCATGATGGTGTCGCCGTCGCTGACGAAAGCGCCGCCCTCGATCCGGCCGTTCCAGCCGGCGTTCACGGCGGCGTGGAGCACCGCGCGGTAGGCGTAGCGGCTATAGGGCTGGGCGTAGCCGAACACCACCAGGCTCACCGCCATCAGCGCCAGGCCGAGGCCCAGGTAGGGCGCGGCGATGCGGCTGAGCGAAACGCCGCTGGCCAGGAAGGCTTCGACCTCCGAGCCGTCGTCGAGCTTGGTGATGACGATGAACAGCGCCAGGAAGAAGGCCACCGGCAGGGCCAGGCCCAGGTAGTGGGGCACCAGGTTGGTGGTGAGCTGCACCACCGGCCCGAAGCGCTCCGCGCTCTGCGACAACAGGTCGAGCAGGCGAAGCGCGCGCTCCAGCAGCAGGGAGATCACGGTCACGCTGAGACAGGCGACCATCGGCCAGGCGGTCATCCGCAACACATAGCGGTCGATCAGCGCCAGGCGCGCGGTGCGCACCTTCTTGGCGATGCGGCGGGCCCGGTTCAAGCGCCCCGCCAATCCTGCCGGAGGACCCGCGCCAGCCGCGCGGCGCCGTCGGCGCCCAGATCCACCGCCTGGGCCAGCGCCGGCGGCCCGGGCCAGCCTGCATCCGGGAAGCTCAGGCCCTCGTAACTACGCGCGCCGGAGTAACGGGGGATGACGTGGAAATGAACGTCGGGATCAACCATCATCAACATCAGATAGTTGATCTTCTCGTAGTCGACGACCTTGCGGAGCAGTTCCTCGATGGTCGTCACCGCGACCTGCAGATCGGCGAAGGCGGCGGCGCTGATGTCGGAGAACGCCTTGGCCTCTTCCTTGCAAACCAGGACCAGAGACCCAAATGTCGGTTGTTTGGGGCGCAGAAGAACCAGCCAGGAGGCTGTTTCGCCGACCTGGGTGTCGGGAAATCCGAAGCTCAGGGCTGTGGCGTTGGTCATGACATCGTTCCGCGGCGGCCGCCCGCAGCGTTTGATACATTGAAAGAGGCTCGTCCATCCCTGTGATCTCGGTAAGGACCACCTTGCTGGCGGCGCTGGCCGCCCTGAGCGCCGTCCAGGCCGCGCCCGCGGCGGCGCAGACCTGCGAGGGCCAACCCTCGGCGCAGCGGCTGACCGTGCAGGTCAGCGGCCTGCGCGCGCCGGTGGGCGAGATGGCGATCACCCTCTATCCCGACGACCAGAAGCGCTTCCTGGCGCCCAAGGGAAAGCTGGCGCGGGTGCGCGTGCCGGCGACGAGCCCGGTCACCCAGGGCTGCTTTTTCCTGCCCGCGCCGGGGGTCTATGCGGTGTCGGTCTACCACGACGCCAACGCCGACCATGACTTCAACCGCACCCTGACGGGCCTGCCCGCGGAGGGGTTCGGCTTCTCCAACGATCCGTCGACGAAGATCGGCCTGCCGGCCTTCAAGTCAGTGCGGTTCCAGACGGGACCGGGCGACAACACCATCCGCATCAAGCTGCGATACCTGAAGTAGCGGGCAGGGCGTAGCGCCCGATCTCCGCGAAGCCTTCGCCCTCGGGGTCGAGGCCGCGCGCGGTTACGCGCAGGCCGGCGCGGGGGGCGGCGGGATCGATCTCGATCATGTGCCAACGGGCGGGGGGATGATGGGCGCCGGGCGCGGCGGAGGCGGACGGGCATCCGAGCACCGGGATGAGGCCCCGCGGCCCGACGACGGCGCCGAACGCGGCCTCGTGGGCGTGGCCGTGCAGGACGAGCTCCGCCCCATGGCGAGCCAGGAGGCCGCGCAGGTCGCCCGCGTCCAGCAGCGACTTGCGGCGGGAGACGACGCCCTCGACCGGCGGATGATGCAGGAGGACGACGCGGCAGAGGTCGGCGGCGGCGAGGTCGGCGAGGACGCCGTCCAGGCGCGCGAGCTGGTCGGGCCCCAGCCGCCCGGTGGCGACGAAGGGGTTGGTGGCGATCGCCGAGGACAGGACGACGAGGGCGGCGGGGCCGCGCAGGCGCACCTGGGGGAAGACGACTTCGCCCGCGTCGCCGAACCACGGCGCCAGCATCGCGAACCGCTCGGGCCCGCCGCGCGCCACCAGGGCGTCGTGGTTGCCGGGGCTGACGGTGACGTCCACCGGCGCGCCCAGAGTCGACAGCCAGTCGGCCGCGCGGGCGAATTCCTGCGGCGTGGAAAAGTTCGTCAGGTCGCCGGTGATCGCCAGGTGGTCGGGCGAGAGCGCCTTGACGTCGGCCACAAGGGCGGCCAGCACCGCCGGGTCGTGGAGTCGGCGCTTGCGCCGCCAGGCGATGCGGCTGAGCGTCCGCTTGCTGAGGAGGTCGCGCAGGTCCATGGCCGCGCTTTCGGGCGGCAGGTGCGGGTCGGAGATATGGGCGAGACGGAAGGGCGGCAAGTGAAGCTGTGGGCTGTGGCCGATTCGCGCCGGAGCGCTGTATGAGACAAATGCGGTTCTACAGGGACAAGCGATGTTGACCAGCGCAATGGGCGATCCGGCGACCCCGCCGCAGGCGCGGGCCGTGGGCTCCTGCGAGGTGAAGGTCTGGTCGGCCACGTCGCACGAGCGCCTGGCGCGCACCTTCCGCCGGCTGGGGCTGGAGGGGTGCGGCGGCGAGAGCGTCGTGCTGGCGCACGAGGGCTGGGTCTATGACGAGGCGCTGATCGGCATGCTGGCCAAGCGCCCCGGCGCGGCCCTGGTGGACGCCGCCGGCCGGCCGGTGGCCGCGCATGTGCCGGCCGCGATGGCGGAGGCCGCCGCCCAGGGCCTGGAGACCGGCGACCTGCCCGAGGCGCTGGGCCTGGAGCGGCTGAGCGCCGAGGCCCTGCAGGGCGCCTACAACAGCGCGCTGCGCAAGCGCGAGCCGCCGGTGCTGGAGCGGCTGACGGCGCAGAACGTGCGCCAGGTGGAGGCGCGGCTGTTCCAGGGTTCCTACAAGGGCGTCACCGACCTGGTGACCAAGTACGTCTGGCCGACCCCGGCCCGCATCGTCACCCGCTGGTGCGCGGCGGCGCGGATCACGCCCAACCAGGTGACCTTCGCGAGCCTGATCCTGGTGATCGTGGCCTTCTGGCTGTTCTGGACGGGCCACTTCGGCTGGGGCCTGGTCGCGGCCTGGGTCATGACCTTCCTGGACACGGTGGACGGCAAGCTGGCGCGGGTGACGCTGAACGCCTCGCCGATCGGCAACATCTTCGACCACGGGATCGACCTGATCCACCCGCCCTTCTGGTGGTGGGCCTGGCTGGTGGGGGTGCAGGCGGGCGCCCACCCGCTCGCCCAGCCGGACCTGATCCTGTGGGTGGTGCTGGGCGGCTATGCGGTGCAGCGGGCGCTGGAGGGGATCTTCCTGCGGGCCTTCAACATCCACGTCCACGCCTGGCGGCCGTTCGACAGCTTCTTCCGGCTGATCACCGCCCGGCGCAATCCGAACCTTTTGCTGCTGACGCCGGCGGCGATGGTCGGGCGGCCGGACATCGGCCTGTTGCTGGTGGCGGCGTGGACGGCGATCTCGCTGGTGGTCCATGCGGCGCAACTGGTCCAGGCGTTCGCCGTGCCGCGGGCGAGCGTCGTCTCCTGGCTTTCGAAATGAGCCAGGACCTCGCTCAGTTCGTCGGGGAGGAGCTGACGCGGCCGTGCGGCGTGGGGGCGGTGACGGCGGCCCGGGCGCTGGCCCGCCAGTTCGACGGGACGCAGGCGGTGCTGTTCTACGGCTCGGTGCTGCGCACGCGCGACCCCGACGGCGTCGCGGACTTCTACGTGCTGACCCGCCATCCGCCCGCGGGGCTGCGGGGGGTCGCCAGCCGCGCCCTGTGGCCCGACGTGAGCTACCAGGAGTTCGACACCGCCGAAGGCCCGATGCGGGCCAAGGTGGCGTCCATGACCATCGGCCAGTTCGAGCGGGCGGCGAGCGGCGCCGGGGCGGACACCACCATCTGGACCCGGTTCGTGCAGCCCGCCGCCCTGGTGTGGCGCGAGGGGGCGGTGAGCACCGCGCGCACCAGCGGGGCGATCACCGAGGCGGTGAAGACCGCGGCGCGGTTCGCCGCGGCGCTGGGGCCGCGGGAGGGGACGGCGCGCGCCTACTGGGAGGCGCTGTTCCATCAGACCTACGCCGCGGAGCTGCGGTTCGAGGCCAAGGGGCGGGGCCAGACGATCCTGGACTTCGATCCGGGCCGCTACGAGCGGCTGCTGCCGCTGGCCTGGGAGGCGGCGGGGATCGACTTCGACACCGGACCGGACGGCGCGCTGAGCCTTCGGATGAAGGGCTCCGAGCGTCATGCCCTGCGGTGGTCCTGGCGCATGCGGCGCACGCTCGGGCGGCCGCTGAACGCCGCGCGGCTGGTCAAGGCCGCCTTCACCTTCGAAGGCGCGGCCCGCTATGCAGCCTGGAAGGTCGAGCGGCACACCGGCGTGGCGCTTCCCCTGACGCCGTGGCGGGAGCGGCATCCGATCCTGGCCGCGCCGGGGGCGCTCTGGCGGCTCTGGCGGGCGAAGCGGGGGGGATAGTTCCTCCCCCGTCCTCTTCGGGTCGGGAGAGGAGCGCTCAGCTCACGCCGCCAGCGCAGTGTCCGCCAGCAGTTCGCCTAGGATGGCCAGGCCGCGATCGGCGGCGGTCTCGTCGGCGTGGCTGAAGTTGAGGCGCAGCGACGCGGCGCAGGCCCCCGGGACGGCGGCGAAATGGCCGCCGGGGGTGAACAGGACGTCGCGTTCGAGGGCGCGGGCGAGCAGCGCCTCGGCGCTGCGGCCGCCCTTCAGCGTCGCCCAGAAGAACAGGCCGCCCGGCGGGACATCCCACTCCGCGTGGGCGCCCAGATGCCGGCGCATGGACGCGGCGAAGCGGTCGCGGCGGCGGCGGTAGCCGTCGACCAGGCGTTGGAGCCGCGCCGGCCGGGCGGGGTCGTCCAGGTAGTTCAGCACGATCGCCTGGCTGAGCCGATTGGCGTGCAGGTCGGCGGCCTGCTTGAGGCGGGACAGGTGGGCGAAGAGGTCCGGCGAGGCGGCCAGGAAGCCCAGGCGCAGGCCGGGCGCCACGGTCTTGGAGAACGAGCCCTGGTAGATCCAGGACGCGCGCCGGACCTGGGCGCAGATCGGGCGGCGCTCGCAATCGTCGTAGGCCAGGTCGCGGTAGGGGTCGTCCTCGAACAGGATGACGTCGTGGTCGTCGCAGGCGGCGGCCAGGGCGGCGCGCTCGCCGGCGGTCCAGCAGGCGCCGGTGGGGTTCTGGAAGGTCGGCGTCACATAGGCCATGGCCGGCCAGGCGGCGCGGCTCCAGCCCGCGGCGGGGTTGCGGCGGTCGAGGACGTCGAAGGCGGCGCCGAAGAACCGGAACACCTGCAGGGCCGCCAGATAGGTGGGCTGTTCGACGGCGACGCCGACGCCGCGGTCGACCACCAGCTTGGCGGCCAGGTCCAGGCCCTGCTGCGAGCCGTTGAGGACCAGCACCTGCTCGGCGCCCACGTCGAGGCCGAGGGCGCGCAGTTCGACGGCGAGCCGGCGACGCAGGGCGGGCTCGCCCTCGGTGGGGCCGTATTGCAGCAGCTCGGGCGCGGCCGGGGGCAGCACGACGTCGGCGAAGCTGTCCGGCGCGGGCAGGCCGCCGGCGAAGGAGATCACCTCCAGCCGCTGGGCTGCCTCCAGCATGGCGCGCACCGGTGAGGCGGCGAGGTCGCTGAGGCGTTCGGACAGGGCCGGCAAGGCGTTCGCTCCCATGGTGGAAGGTCAATGGGATTGACCTATCGACACGCTAGGCGTCGCCGCCTACTATGTCAATATGGTTGACCAAAATCGCGACGCGGCGTTGCACGAAGCGATCGAGCTGCTGTTCTTCGGCTATCGCGAGTTCACCGACCGGCCGGACCGGATCCTGGAGCGGCGCGGCCTGGGGCGGCTGCACCATCGCATCCTCTATTTCGTCGGACGCAATCCCGAGGTGTCGGTGAAGGGGCTCCTGGAGATCCTGGGGGTCAGCAAGCAGGCGATCAACGCGCCGCTGCGCCAGCTCGCCGAGATGAAGCTGGTGGCGGTGGCGGCCAGCGCGGCGGACCGGCGGATGAAGATGCTGAGCCTGACGGCGGAGGGGCGGCGGCTGGAGGCCGAGCTCACCGGCACGCAGATGCGCCAGCTCTCCGCGGCGTTCGAGGCGCTGGGGCCGCAGTGCGAAGACGGCTGGTTCGCGGTGATGCGACGGCTGGCGGCGCAAGGCTAAGCACGCCCCTTCTCCCTGCAGGGAGAAGGTGGCCCTGCGGAGCAGGGTCGGATGAGGGGCCGCGCGGTGTGGGGAATTGTGCGGGTGGAGGGGCCGCGGAACCCCCTCATCCGTCGGCCTTCGGCCGCCACCTTCTCCCCGAAAGGGGCGAAGGGAACAGCAGAGCGAACCGTATCCGCCAGATGCAACAGCCCTCCCCCAACGGGGGAGGATGGCTGCTCCAGAGCCTACGCCGAGGCGCGTTGCTGCGAGGGGTTCACCAGGCCGAAGGCGGCGCCGACGGTCTTGAAGGCGCGCAGCACCTGGTCGATCTGGTCGTCGGTGTGGGCGACGCTGATCGAGGAGCGCAGCAGGGGCCGCGCGTCGGGCGTGGCCGGCGGCAGCGCCAGGTTCAGGTACACCCCCTGATCCAGCAGGGCCTTCCAGACGGCGATGGCGCGCGGCTGGTCCGGGACCGCCACGGCGACGATCGGGCTGCAGCGGGGGCCGAGCTCGAAGCCCAGCTTGGTGAGCCCGTTGTAGAGCCGCTGCGCATTGGCGTTGAGGCGGTGGCGCAGGCCGGGCTCTTCCTCGACGCGCTTCAGCGCCTGGAGGGTGGAGGCCACGACGCTGGGCGGCAGCGAGGCGGTGAACATGTACGGGCGGCAGACCACCCGCATGACCTCGAAGTCCTCCATGTCGGAGACGCAGAAGCCGCCGATGGCGCCAAGGCTCTTGGAGAAGGTGCCGGTGATCACGTCGACGTCGGCCTCGCAGCCCTCGGCCTCGGCCAGGCCGCGGCCGGTTTCGCCCAGCACGCCCAGGGAGTGGGCCTCGTCGACCATCAGGTAGGCGCCCATCTCGCGCTTGACCTCGACGATCTCCTTCAGGGGGGCCACGTCGCCCACCATCGAATAGATGCCCTCGGTGACGATCAGGCGGTTGCCGGGCTGGCCCTTCAGGCGCTGCAGGCGCTTGCGCAGGTCGTCGGGGTCGTTGTGGCGGAAGCGGATGATCTCCGCGTGGCCCAGCCGCGCCCCGTCGTAGAGGCTGGCGTGGCTGTCGGCGTCCAGCAGCAGGTGGTCGCCGCGGCCCACCAGGGTCGACAGGACGCCCAGGTTGGCCTGGTAGCCGGTGGTGAAGGTCATGGCGGTGCGCCGGCCGTAGAAGCGGGCGATCTCACGCTCCAGCTCCAGGTGACCGCCGAAGCTGCCGTTGGCGATCCGCGAGCCGGTGGTGCCGGTGCCGAGCTGCCGCGTCGCCTGGCGCGAGGCCTCGATGCAGGACTCGTCGAAGGTCAGGCCCAGGTAGTTGTTGGTGCCGAGCAGGATCGTCGGCCTGCCGTTGACCACGCCCTCGGTGGGCGACAGCACCGCCTCGAACTTCACGTTGAAGGGATCCGCGCCCATGTCGCGGATCGACCCGTAGGCTTGGCTGTAGGCCTTGTGCTTGTCGAGAAGCCCCATTCTTACCCCCTGGCTCTCAGCTCGTTGATCAGAGCCGCCAAATCCCCGACGGTCTCGACGTCGGCCAGCCGATCGATCGGAATCGACAGCTCGAACACGTCTTCGAGTTCCATAACGATATTCATCAAGGTCAGCGAATCCACTCCCAGGTCACGGCCAATGTCGGACGCCGCCGTCACCTCGACGTTGCGCTGCATCACCGCAGACGCCGTACGCCCGATCTGGTGGACGGTGAGATCGGTGACGGACTCCAACGTACTCAAATGCCCCTCTTAACCTTGATTGCGCGACGCCGCACTGAGCCGGCGGCCCTCTCAGAGCCAACCGCGTTTACGATACCAGCCAATCGTCTGTCTGAATCCTGACAACAGATCGTAAACGGGAACCGGCGCCCCTGGTGCTTGCTCATCTGGCCGGATCCCCCAATCGAGATGGGTCAGTTCCCTGACCTTACCGAATGTAATCGTGACCTTTCCGTGACGCCAGCCATTGCCGATACCCTGGACGGAGGCCAGCGCATAGAGGGCGGCGCCCGGAATCCGCACAAAGCTACGCCGTCGGTCGAGCGCCAAAGACGCCGACTGCATAAGTTCGCGCCATCCATACCCCTCGGGACGGGCGTCGGAAAGGGCTGTGATTCCCCTGACGGGCGAGTCGGCAAGCGCGACGATCTGGCGCGCCGCGTCCTCGACGTGGATCATGGCCAGGCGCGCCCGGGGGTCGAGAAGCGGCAGGACGGGGCTGGCGGCGGCCCCTTGGAAGATGCGCAGGGTCTCGCGATCGCCGGGGCCGTAGATCACCGGCGGGCGGACCACGGCGAGGCGCTCGCCCAGGGCTTCGCGCATGGCGACCTCGCCGGCCCGCTTGGTGGCGGCGTAGGGCGACATGGGCTCCGCCGCGACGGCGTCCTCACGGAACGGGACGGGCGTACTGTCGCCGTACACCGACGATGAGGATCCGAACACGATCCGCGTCACGCCCGCCCGCCGCGCGGCCTCCAGCACGGCCGCGGTGCCGGCCACGTTCGTCTCC
>Ga0268265_10003749_pt1 | contig 10805 bp, 8 predicted proteins | sample KBSSwiS52_FD_190355 | JGI IMG/M metagenome (GOLD analysis project Ga0268265, IMG submission 190355) | Switchgrass rhizosphere microbial communities from Kellogg Biological Station, Michigan, USA - KBS Switchgrass S5-2 (SPAdes) (version 2) | ecosystem: Host-associated > Plants > Roots >...
TAGCGGCAGTGAGATCGTGTTGCAGCGACAGCGCATCATCGTCGGCGGCGCGCATTCGGCGCAGCGCCAAGTTCATGCGGTCGAGCGCGACCTGACGATCGACAAACGCGAAACTCTCCGTCAGCGTGAATTCAGCGGGCAGTGAGAAGAGCCCATCGAGCTGGCCCGGCGCGGTGTGCGCGGGATATTCCTTCACCGCAATCATTGCCGCGTAGGCGCGTTCGCTATCGCCGGCGGCAGCGAGTTCGAAGAGATCGAGCCCGAAGCTGAGGCGGCGCTGTGCAATCGCCTCAGACAATTCTCCCGCTGGCATGAGGCGTGGACGCAGCTCGCCATCGAACACGGCGCTCAAGAACTCAAGAGGCTCCGAATTGCGGCGACCCGATTGTTCGTATGCCGTCAGCAGCCGGGGTCTGTATGCCGTCAGCGACGCCAGCAGAGCATCGCGCGCCGCATCGAGCTCGCGGAGATCGCGCGACCGCGCTGCCGCGCTGATGTCGCTGCCGCCGCCTAGAATTTCGCCGAGGAACCCCGTGCGCACCGCCGCGGGCTTGCGCAGCAGCGTGACGTAGAGATCGTTGGCGTAGAGGCGACGTTCAACCATGCGCTCGCGCCAGGCGGCGTCGATCGTGTCCGCGAACGAAGTATGGATCGCGCCTTCCAACTCGGCCGCGACCCGGCGGCGAATGACGTGATGGTAGACACTGAGCCGCGACGTGGCGATCGCGCGCAGCATCGCGTTGCGAACGCTTTTTCTGTAGTTCAGATCGCCGCTATCGACGGTTTCGGCTGCGATTCCCTCGAGCTTAATCACCTGCATCAGCGCGCCGTCGCGCAACAGCACCGTCGCATCGTCGATGTGACGAACGTACGGCAGCATGCCGGAGATCGCCTTCTCGCGGCGCCACAGGTTCAGCCGATCGGCGGCGGTCAGCGGCGCGTCGGTCATGGCGCGTACGAGTTGCAGCGCCAGAAGCTAAAGTTTGGCACTCTGGGGCATTTGCTGGCGCGCAAGATCAATAGATCGAGGAAGCGTGGCTCGCGCTGGCACGCGACGTACCCGATCAAATGGACGACAACCGCCGCGACTACCGCCCAGAAAGACTTCGTAATCAGAAAGACCTCGGTCGTGACGACGAGGTTCAGCACGAAATAGCTGTAGGAAACGCCCGCGAACATTTGCGGGCGGGTCAATGCAGTGAAGACGATGTCGCGGTCGAGAGGCGCCATGACCTAGCCTCCCGCGGCGCGAGCAGCCGTCTGTATGCCCGCAACGATGGCGGCGGCGCCGAACAGGATGAAGCAGCCAAGGATTACCGTGACGCCGTGGCGCCAGTTCATCCGGCCCGTCAACATCATGAAGCCCACCACCGCGACCGCAATCACCGCAATGCTGGTGGCGACGTTGCCAAGCAGTGTGCCTTGTATCCATTGGACGGCCGCCAGGATGGGGCCCGAGCCTTGTGGGCTGCTCGTCTGCGCGGCGGCTTGGCTCCAAGCCAAAAGCCCGTAGGCAAGCGGCGCAACGGCACTGATCTTCATAGCGCTCCTCCGCCCAAGCCCAGCGCGCAGGGTGCATCAAGCAGCCTCCAGTATCGCACATCAGACGCGCGCTCGGAGAATCTCTTTCGCATTTCGCGCCCGCGTGGCGCGTCTTTTACACTTCTGGCGCGTCCTAGGGGACCACCTGGCCAGCCTCGTTCCGCGTGACCGAGTACGTCCCCACCATATTGCCACCCTGGAGAACCGAGGCGCGGAAGACGTAATTCGCGCTATTTAGATTGAGCGGAATGCGATAGCGCGTATCGCCGACCGGGGCCGGCAACCCGCCCCCACCGGCGTTAGGCACGGTCATCGTCTGCCACGAAGCCCCATTGTTGGTGGAGTACTCGACAACGATCTGATCGATCTGGGTAGCGAAAAACGGGCTCAGTCCTGGTAGCGGATTCGAAGCGAGCGCGACCATCCGATCCAGATTGCTGCCGGAGACGTTATCGTCCTCCACCACAGTGGGGTTGGGCGTACAGTTCGGATCGGTAGGCGTTGGATCCGTCGCGCCAATACACCAAAGCACGTTATAGTAGCGGATCGTCGAGGTGTTGTCATAAACCCAGGCCTGAGCAAACGTGGGCGACACGTTGATGATCGAGTTGACGATCGTGATCTCAACGCCATCCCAAGCCCTCAACCCGCGATTGGCGCCGCTCAGGGTGACATTCATGAGGCTCGTGCCGGTCGACTTCGTATCGACGCCGCCGTCGCTCACATTCCTGCCCGTCGCGCCGCGAACGTAAATCGGCGAGGAATCCGTCTCCACGCCGAGGAAGTCGACGTTGCGAATGGTGTAGGTTGGATCCGGCTGCTGCTGCTCATCGGCGAACACGCGCTGAATGTAGGTCGGCGCCGCGGACGAACGCTCGATCTTAATTGCGGCGCCATGAATGCTGCCGCCGCCGTCAAATCCAACCGACGAAAAATCGTAGATCGACACCTGGCCCGACCCGACAATGTGGGCGCCGTACTTGTCATTCGTCACATGCGCATTGGTGATCGCGGTGGACTGAGAGCCATCGATATCGGGAAGCGAACCAACGTTGGCGAACGTGCGTTGGGGTGCAAATGGATTGAAGATCTGCTCCACCACACGCACGTAGGCAGTGCCATCCGGATCGCGTTCGATGAACATTTCGGGACGATAGATCCCTGGCGGCGGTGGCGGTGGCGGCGGGGGGGGTGGCGGTGGCGACCCGCCTCCGCCTCCGCCGCCTCCTCCACCACCGCACGCGGCTGCAACGAAGAGCGTCAAGAAGGCGGCGGCGAGGCGAAGTTTGGCGCTGGCTGACACGGAGGCACTCCCGCGTTGTTGTTCGACGTCCCCCGACGCCTGGCAGCCCACGCGCTTTTAGTGCCGCTATCCTCTGTCACGCATGGCGTTCGCGAATGAGGGGAGTTGGATGGGCAAAATTCGCGCGAGGAAGAACCACGACTTAACATTCGATGGGATTTTCGCGCGACCTGCCCCAAGCAGGCCGGATTGGCGGTGGGGCTTCACGCCACTCGCCAGAACGACCTTCCGCAAGTCTCAATTGAACCGGCGCGTCACGCTCACACCGTACATACGCGGCGCGTTGTAATTGCGGTTACCGGCGCCGAGGCCGGAGTTGAGGCCCTGCACGACGTATTGCTCGTCGCTGAGGTTGGAGCCCCACAGCGCAACTTCCCATGCACCATCAGTCGGCCCGACGCCGAGGCGCGCATCGAACAGCCAGTATTCGTCGGCCGCGATGATCGGGTCGTTGATGGCGTCCTTGAAAGTGCCGTCCGCATAGTCGGCGCCGACTTGCGCGCGCGCCAGCAAGGTCTCGCCGACATTCCATTCGTAGATCGCGCGTGCATTGAAACTGAGACCTGGCGCATTCGGGATCTCGTTGCCTGCGGGGATTGGCCCAGCCGTTGTCTCAAACGCGCCCAACTCGGTGTCGAGCAAGCCGAGGCCAGCTTGCAGGGTGAGATTGTCGGTGGCGTCCCAGGCCAGCGACGCTTCAAGCCCGGAAATCTCCGCATCGGGCACATTGCCGAGCGCCTGCACCGAGACCGGGCCGAGGTCGACGCGGATGAAGGTCTGCAGATCGGAGTAATCGTAGTGGAACGCGGAAAGCTCGGCGCGCATGCGCGGGCCGTACCATTTCAGACCCACTTCGTAGGCGGTCAGTTCTTCCGGTCCGTACGCTTCCAGCTGCGCGTTCGCGAGCGTGATGCCGGTGAAGAAGCCGCCGCTCTTCTGGCCACGCGAGACGCTGGCATAGAGCAGCGTGTCTGCATTCAAGCGCCAGTCGAGTCCAAGGCGCCAGGATACGAACTCGTCTTCGAGGCTGGTTTCGTTGAACGAAAGCTGACAGGGCAAGGCAGGCCCCGGACATCCGGGATTCATCGCAACCAAGCCGCTCACGCCGAACGGATTCTGATCAAGCGTGCCGCCAGCATAATCTTTTTCTTCGCTCGTGTAGCGAACGCCGGTGATCAGATCGATTTGGTCGGTCAGCGCCCATTCGGCCTGCCCGAACACGGCGGTAGAGGATGAATCCTGATCGGCCGTGATCAACACCTCGGTGCCGAACAGATCATCCAGGAAGCCTGGCGTGCGCAGAGTGATGTCATCCGTCGAATAGAACGCACCCACGATCCAATCCAGCCGGTCGCGTTCGCCACTGAGCCGCAGCTCTTGTGTCCATTGCTTCACCCAATCGAGCTGGTTGAACTCGAACTGGCGCGTCGGCGCGGCGTCGGAGTCGATATAGAAATCGCGGTTGAAATCGATGTGACCGGTGATGGAGGTGAGCGTCGCAAAGCCGAGATCGCCTTCAACGCGCGCCGTCACGCCGGTTTGATCGATGTCGTATTGGTTTTGCCGGACCCAATCGCCGGTGAAGGGGTCGCCGTCCGTATCACTGTAGCCGAAGAAATCGGTGCATTGCGTGGGATCGAGATGGCCCGCCAGCACCGGATCGCAGGTAAAGTTGGGCGGTGAACCGGTCAGGAAGTTCACCGTGCCGAAATGCTCGCCAATGCCCATTTCGGAGCGCTGACGTAAACCTTCGACCTTCAGGTTCGCATCCCAGTTCTCGCCGAGCTGCAACGCAAGTTGCGCGCGCGCCTGCCAGACATTGTGTTCGCCGATGGTTTCACCCGGCAGCAGGCGGCTTTCCCAGAAGCCTTCATTCTGATCGACAAATCGTCCCGCGATGCGGAACGCAGCGTTCTCACCGAGCGGCAAGTTCAGCATCGCTTCCGCTTCGGCGCGCTCGAAATTGCCGTAGCCGCCCATCAGCCGCGCTTCGAAATGATCCGCCGGTCGCGCGGTCAGCACGTTTATGGCGCCGGCCGTCGTGTTGCGGCCGTACAAGGTGCCTTGCGGCCCGCGCACCACTTCGACGCGCGCAAGGTCGTAGAAATCGAAGCTCATCAGCGCCAGCGACGAAAGCGGTACTTCGTCCACATAGATGCCGGCGGCTGGATTGTTGGTGGAGCTGAAATCGTCGAGGCCGACGCCACGAATGGAGATCACGGGAATCGCACCCGGAATCTGCTCCTTGATCGAAACGTTCGGCAGCGCCGCGTTCAGATCGCGCAACTGCTCGATGTGCTGCTCGGTCAGGGCGTCTTGCGACAGTGACTGCACCGCGATGCCGACATCCAGCACGTTCTGTTCGCGCTTTTGTGCGGTGACGATGATCTCATCGCTTTCCTGCGCCAGAGCGGGGCCGCCCGCGCACCAAGCCAGCGCAAACACTGAAGCGGCCGTCCCCAAGAAGCGGCTGCGCAATTGAACCGGCATCGGTCCCTCCTCCCAACAGCGTTTCCCTCGCAGGCTTTTTCCAGCTTCGCGGAAATTTGACACCTGCGTATGTTTCCATGACTGCACGTCCAAATACCGCTTGTCAACCAATTTGACGTTGAGGTATGCTTCGCTACGTTTGCGAAGGAGATGCCAGGTGGCCAAACCGGCCAAGAAGACCGCGGCCAAGCGCGCCTCGAAGCGCGAAGCGGCGCTCGACCAGGCGGCGCGCCTCTTCAATGAGCGCGGCATCGCGGCGACCGGCATCGCCGACGTCGCGGCCGCGATGGATGTCACGCGCGCCGCGCTCTACTACTACTTCGACGAGCGCGACGATCTCGTCTTCCAAACCTATGAGCGCGCCTGCCAGATCGCCGCCGGCGATCTCGAAGCCGCCGATGAAGACGGCCACACCGGTCTGCAGAAGACGCTCGCCTTCGCGCGCCGCGCGCTGGGCCCGGAACGCACGCCGGTCGCGGTGCTGAGCGAAGTCGAACACCTGAAGCCCGCGCAACGCCAGATCATCGCGCGCGCGGCCGCACGCAACATTCGCGCGCTGCGCGGCTTCATCGAGCGTGGCGTCGAGGACGGATCGATCCGGCCCTGCGACGCCGAGATCATGGCGCAAACCATCACCGGCTTCGTCTCCTGGATTCAGATCACCCCGACCTGGCTCAACTCCGACGAAAGCGAAGAACGCACGCGCGATGCGGCTCATGTGCTTGAGCTGTTGAACAGGGGCGTCGGCGCTCCCGGCGTGCAAACGCCCCCGGTCCATCTCGACGTGAACGATTTGCGCTCGCGCAACGACAACCCGTTCGACCGCGAAGCTGCCGCCGCAGCCAAGATCGAAACCCTGCTCGCGACCGCCTCGCGCCTCTTCAGCCGTCGCGGCATAGACGGCGTGTCGCTCGACGAGGTCACCGCCGAACTCGGCGCCACCAAAGGCGCGCTCTATCACTATTTCGAAGACAAGAACGACCTTGTCCGCCGTTGCTACGAACGCGCCTTCGACCTCTACGAAACCATCGCCACCCGCGCTGAAAAGACTGGCAAATCGGGTCTTGAGCAAACCGTGATTGGCGTGCACTTGAACGCCCAGGCGCAAGCCGGTCCGCTCTCCCCCCTCGCGCCACTCTCTGGCATCAGAGGTTTGCCGGACAAGCTACGCAGCCAGCTCAACACGCGCGCCGCCATCATTTCGAAGCGCTACGAGGCAATGGGCCGGCGCGGCGTCAAGGACGGCACACTGCGCATCGACGACATCCAGGCAGCGTCGCGTTCTGGCGCGGGCCTGTTCGCATGGGTCGCCAAATGGCGTCCGGAGAACGCCGACGCCAAGGCAATCGGTGACGAAGTCACCCGCCTCTATGTGCGCGGGCTCGCCGCATGAACACGCTTGCCTCCGGTATCCGCATCCACGGCGAAGTAGCGCCCGGCTTCGAGCTCGTGCGCGACGCCTTCACCGCCAATTTCGAACGGCCCGAACCGCAGCGCGAGATCGGCGCCTCGGTCAGCGTCTATCGCCACGGCGATCGCGTGGTGGATCTGTGGGCCGGTTGGCGCGACCAAGCGCGGACGCAACCCTGGACGCGCGACACGCTCGCCAATGTCTATTCCACCACCAAAGGCATCGTCGCCGTCGCGTTCGCGCTCGCCTATGATCGCGGCCTGATCGACTACGATGCTCCGGTTTCGCAGTACTGGCCGGAGTTCGCCGCCAACGGCAAAGAGCGCGCCACCGTCTCGCAGGTGCTCTCACACCAAGTCGGCTTGCCAGGATTCACAGCGCCGACGCGCGCCGAAGACATCTACGATTGGGACGCTTGCTGCGCGAAGCTCGCCGCCCAGACTCCGGCGTGGCCGCCGGGCGAACTCACATGCTACCACGCCGGCACGTTCGGCTTCCTGGCCGGCGAGATTTTTCGTCGCGCGGTGGGCCGGTCGCTCGGTGCTTTCATCGCAAGCCAAATCGCGCGACCGCTCGAAGCTGACATCCATCTCGGAAACGCCGCGAAATTCGAGGCGCGCATCGCGCCCATGATTGCGCCTTCCGTCGAGGTCGACCTCGCCGCGCTCAACCTTCCAGACGTCGCGCTGATGTCGATGAGCAATCCGACGCTCGATCCCGCGCAGGCCAACACCGAAGCCTGGCGCAACGCCGAGCTGCCCGCCATGAACCTTCATGCGACCGCTGACGGCGTCGCGCGCGTGTTTGGCGCCATTGCCAATGGTGGTGAGCTTCACGGTCTGCGCCTGCTCTCCGAAGGTGCGATCGACGCCATGACAGAAGTTCAGAGCGATCGTCACGACCAGTTGCTTGGTTTCGCGGTGCATTGGGCGCGGGGTGTTGCGCTCAACACCACCGGCGTGTTTGGTTCTAACCCGCGCGCGTTCGGCCATACCGGCTGGGGCGGCTCCTTCGGATACGCGGATCGCGACGCTGGCGTCGGCGCCGCTTACGTGATGAACCGCATGGGCCCGGAGTTGGTCGGCGATGCGCGCGCGGTTGCGCTGGCGCAAGCGATTTCCGCCTGCGTCTAAGCGTTCGCGAGGAGCCTCATGGACCTCTCGTTCAGCGCCGATGAGCTTGCCTTCCGCGATGAAGTGCGCGCGTTCTTCGACACGCATCTCACGCCGGAGTTTAGGCGCGCCGGCGCCCTGCTCACTAGCGTCTACGCCGATCCGCACGTCGCACGCGCCTGGCAGGGCGTGTTGCACAAGCAAGGTTGGGTCGCGCCAGGATGGCCCAAGGAATACGGTGGCTGCGGCTGGACAACCGCTCAGTCGATGATCTTCTCAGAGGGGCGTGCCCGCGCCGCCGCGCCGCCGATTTCACCGATGGTTGGGATGATCGGGCCAGTGCTCATCCACTATGGCACGGACGAGCAGAAGGCGTTCTTTCTGCCCAAAACACTGAGCGGTGAGATCTACTGGGCTCAGGGCTATTCCGAACCGGATTCTGGCTCCGATCTCGCCTCATTGCGCATGCGCGCCGACGATGCCGGCGATGACTTCATCTGCAATGGCGTGAAGACTTGGTCGACCTACGCGCATGCATCGAACTGGATCTTCTGCCTGGTGCGCACCTCATCTGATGGCCGTCCGCAGCAAGGCATCACCTTCCTGCTGATCGACATGACTTCGCCCGGCGTCGATGTCCGCCCGATCATCTCGCTCACCGGCGAGCACATCCAGAACGCCATCTATTTCACCGACGTTCGTGTGCCGAAGGCCAATGTCGTTGGTGCGATCGGCAATGGTTGGACCGTGGCGAAACATTTGCTGGAGTTCGAGCGCAGCGGCGATGTTGGCGCGCCGATGCTGTCTAAGCTGCTTGGCGACACGCTCCGTGCCGCGCGCACGGCGCCGAACGGCGAAGGTGGAATGGTTGCGGACGATAGGCTCATCGCCATGAAGCTCGCGGAGCTGCAAATCGCGGTCGAAAGCTTCGAGATGCTGGAACGGCGCATCCTCCTCTCCACGACGCGCAACCCTGCCGAACCGTCGATGCTGAAAGTGCTCTTCACCGAACTCAGCCAGCGCATCACGGAGCTAACGCTCGAAGCCGCCAGCGCCTATGCGCTACCCTTCCAGCCGCACGCGACCGCAGCGGGCGGCGCTGTTCCAGGTCATCGTCCGCCGAATGACGGCTTTGTCGCCGGCGAACCCTGGCAAGCTGTCGCGCCGCTCAAATACTTCAACGATCGCGCCGCTTCGATCTACGGCGGCTCCAACGAAATCCAGCGCAACATCATGGCGCGGCTGCTGTAGCGCCGCTCTCCTACGTGCCCGCCAGCACGCGCCTCAGCTCCGCTTCTACGCGCTCGAGTGCGGCGTCGTCCCCAACGGTGACGCGCAAGTGGTCAGGCATGCCGTAGTTCTTCAGCCAGCGCACCAGCACGCCTCGACGCGCTAGCGCTTCGTATGCATCGCACGCCGAGATTGGCGCGTGCGCAAAGCTTGCGGTGACAAAGTTCGCTGCTGACGGCAGTGGAGACACACCAAGATCGAGCAGTATCGTTGTCAGGCGCGCGCGGCCACGGACGAAATGATCGATCGAACGTTGCGTGAAAGCGTCGTCGTCCAGTGCTGCTGCCGCGGCCGCCTCGCCCGCACGGGGCACCGAGAACGGCAGGCGAATTCTATTGATGGCGTTTGCAATGTGCGCTGGCGCATAAGCCCACCCGACGCGCAGCGCCGCGAGGCCATAGACCTTTGAAAAGGTCCTGGTCACAAGCACGTTGTCCTTGTCGCGTGACCACGCGAGACCCTCGGCATATCCCTCGGCGTTCTTGGCGCACTCTGCGTACGCTTCGTCCAGCACGAGGACGACATTAGCGGGCAAAGACCTGTGCAAGCGCTCGATCTCGCTGAACGGCAACCAAGTGCCCGTCGGGTTCGCAGGGTTGGCGATGAAGACCAGGCGTGTTCGATCGTCGACCGCGGCCAGAATGGAATCGACGTCAACGGTGTAGCCGCGTTCGGCCGCCGACTTGACGCGGCCGCCGGCTGCGTGCGCGGCGATTGCCCAGGCCGCGAAACCAAATTGCGGCTGCACAATATTGTCGCCGGCGCCGAGGTAGGCTTGGCACGCCATCACGAAGATTTCGTCAGACCCCGCGCCAAAGAGCAGGCGCTCAGGTTCAAGCTCGAACTTGCGCGCAACGGCGGCGCGTAGCCGAGATGTGTTGGCGTCAGGGTAAAGATGGATCTCGGCCGCCGCCTTCAGGTACGCCTCACGCGCAGCGGCGCTGCACCCAAATGGATTTTCATTTGCCGAAAGTTTCAGCGGTCGTTCGATCCCATCAGCCGTCGCGCGACCCGGAACATAGGGCGCGATATCGAGAATGCCCGCTTTGGGTTCTGGTCTCACGGCGACACCTCCGCTCGCGCCGCCAGGACATCCATCACGTCAGCGAAGCTTTTTCCGCGTGCGTGGAGCAGGACCGCGAGATGGTAGAGTAAATCGGCGCTTTCGGCGCAGAGTTCGTCGTCTTCTCCGGCGGCGCCGGCAAGCGCCGTTTCGACGCCCTCCTCACCGACCTTTTGCGCCACGCGCTTCACGCCGCGCGCGAGCAGTTTCGACGTTCTGCTTTCCTCCGGTGACGCCGCTGCGCGTAGAGCTATGGTGCGTTCCAGCGCGCCAAGTCTCCCTAGACCCGGAGCGGTCTCGTCACCAAAGCAACTGGTTGTGCCGCGGTGACATGCGGGGCCCACGGGCTCGACGGCGAGCAGCAACGCGTCACCATCGCAGTCGACGGTCACCGATCTAACTCTGAGACGGTTTCCGGAGGTCTCGCCTTTGCGCCACCGGACGCCGCGAGACCTGGAAAAGAAGGTGGCTTCGCCAGAGGCGAGGGTTTCTTCCAAGGCGGCGCGATTCATCGACGCGACCATCAGCACCTGCAAAGTCAGACGATCCTGCACCACGGCGCATATGAGACCACCGCCTTTGTCGAAATCGACC
>Ga0268265_10003750_pt1 | contig 10805 bp, 10 predicted proteins | sample KBSSwiS52_FD_190355 | JGI IMG/M metagenome (GOLD analysis project Ga0268265, IMG submission 190355) | Switchgrass rhizosphere microbial communities from Kellogg Biological Station, Michigan, USA - KBS Switchgrass S5-2 (SPAdes) (version 2) | ecosystem: Host-associated > Plants > Roots >...
CGGAAATATCCTCTGATCCTCGAAATCCATGGCGGTCCATGGGCGGCCTACGGCCCGAGCTTCTCGACCGACGACCAGCTTTACGCCGCGGCCGGCTATGTCGTGGTCTACGCCAACCCGCGCGGCTCGACCTCCTACGGCCAGGCGTTCGAGGATGAGATCGACAAGAATTATCCCGGCAACGACTACCTGGACCTGTTGAGCGCGGTCGATGCCGCGATCGCCACCGGCCACGTCGACCCCGACAATCTGTTCGTCACCGGCGGTTCGGGCGGCGGCGTGCTCACCGCATGGATCGTCGGCAAGACCAACCGCTTCAGGGCCGCGGCGACCCAGAAGCCGGTGATCGAACTCGCCAGCTTCGCTTTGACCACCGACTTCCTCGCCGGTTTCTCGCCGGGATGGCGCAAGGAACGGCCGTGGGAAGACCCGATGAGCTATTGGAAATATTCGCCGCTGAGCCTCGTCGGCAACGTCAAGACACCGACTTTGGTCGTCGTCGGCAGCGAGGACTATCGCACCCCGGTCAGCCAGGCCGAGCAATATTATGCGGCGCTGCAGCTGCGCGGCGTGCCGACGGCCTTGGTCAAAGTCCCCGGCGCCAGCCACGGCAGCATCGCCGCGCGGCCGTCGCAAGCAGCCGCCAAGGCCGCGGCGATCCTCGCCTGGTTCGACCGCTACCGGGCCAAAGCGGCGCCGGTACCGGTCGCCATTTCGACGAACGGCACTTCCCCGCCCGCCACGCGCTGACTATCGCCGTCGCAACCTTTTGACGTCTCCAGCCGTCTAACGGCCGGTGCGTTCCTGACTGGGAGAAACCATGAAGACGTTCCGCCTGCTCGCGGCCACCGCGCTTGCGCTGACCACCGTTCCCCTCGCCGCTCAGTCGACCGCGACGTTCAGTCCGCAGCGCCTCGCGCAGCATGTCCAGACTTTGGGTTCCGACGCGTTCGAAGGCCGCGCCCCGGCAACCCGCGCCGAAACCAAGACGGTCGCTTATCTCTCCGACCAATTCGCCAAGGCCGGGCTGCAACCGGGCGGCGACCTGGTCAACGGCAAGCGCCAATGGACCCAGGCTGTGCCCCTGCTGAAATCGGAGTGGGCCGCGCCGCCGCAGGCGAGCCTGACCATCGCCGGCAAGGCCACCCCGCTGACCCAGGGCGTTGAGGTCGCCCTTCGCGCGCCGACCAACGGCGACAAGGCCCTGGCGTTCGACGGCGTCCCGCTGGTCTTCGTCGGCTACGGCGTGAAAGCGCCCGAGCGCGGCTGGGACGACTTCAAGGGCCAGGACCTGCGCGGCAAGATCATGGTCGTGCTCGTCAATGACCCCGATTTCGAGGGCGGCGAAGGCAATTTCGGCGGCAAGGCGATGACCTATTACGGCCGCTGGACCTACAAATATGAAGAAGGCGCGCGCCAGGGCGCCAAGGGCGTGCTGGTCATCCACGAGACCGATCCGGCGAGCTACGGCTGGGCGACGGTCAAGAACTCCAACAGCAATGCGATGTTCGACATCGTTCGAAAGGATCCCGCGGCCGAACATCCGCCGCTCGAGGGCTGGATCCAGCGGGACCTTGCGGCGCAATTGTTTGCGGCGTCCGGGACCAGCTTCGACGCGATGAAGGCGGCGGCGAAGCGCAAGGACTTCCGCCCCGTCGAGCTCAAGGCGACGCTCAACCTCCACGCCAACGCGACCACCGAAGTCATCAACTCGCACAACGTGCTCGGCATCGTCCGCGGCAGCAAATATCCCGACGAAACGGTGATCTACACTGCCCACTGGGATCATCTCGGCATCGGCCAGCCCGATGCCAAGGGCGACCGCATCTACAACGGCGCGATCGACAACGGCACCGGCCTCGCCCAGCTGATCGAACAGGGCCGCGCATTTGCTCACGGCCCGCGTCCGCAACGCTCGGTCGTGTTCATGGCCGTCACCGCCGAGGAGAAAGGCCTGCTCGGCAGCGAATATTATGCCGCCAACCCGATCTACCCGGCGGCCAAGACCGCGGGCGTGATCAACACCGACGTGCTCGGCGTCCAGGGCCCGGCGCGCGATTTCACCGTCCGCGGCAATCAGAAGTTCGGCCTGCTCGATATCCTCATCGAGGAAGCGGCCAAGCGCGGCCGCCGCTACACCCCCGACCCGCATCCGGAGACCGGCGGCTTCTACCGCTCCGACCACTTCACCCTCGCCAAGGTCGGCATCCCGGCGCTGAGCTTCGGCCCGGGCTCGGATCTGGTCACCGGCGGCGTCGCCCGCGCCGAAGCCTGGTCGAAAAATTACACCGCCAACATGTATCACCAGCCGGCCGACGAATATTCGCCAACCTGGGACTTCACCGGCATGGCCCAGGACGCCGAGCTGCTCCACGGGGTCGGCGAGCGCCTCGCCAATTCGCGCGATTGGCCCAATTGGAGCGAGGACAGCGAATTCCGGGCCGCCCGCGACGCCAGTGCGTCCGAACGTGGCGACGCCGCGCCGAGGAAAGGCGAACGCGGTTGAGCGTCCGCTGAAATAGGAGTAGTTCGCCTTTTGTTCCAACCGAGTCGAGCGGGAGACGGCGAATGGCCGACCTGATTTTCTACACCAACCCGATGTCGCGCGGGCAGACCATCCGCTGGATGCTGGAGGAGGTCGGCCAGCCCTACGACACCGAAGTGCTCGATTACGCGACGACGATGAAGACCGAGCCGTACATTTCGATCAACCCGATGGGGAAGGTCCCGGCGATCAAGCATAAGGGCAAGGTTGTGACCGAGGTCGCAGCGATCTGCTGCTACCTCGCCGACGCCTTCCCCCAGGCTAATCTCGCGCCGCCGATCGACCAGCGCGCCGATTATTACCGCTGGATCTTCTTCACCTCGGGCCCGGTCGAGGCGGCGTTCAGCAACAAGGCCGCGGGCTTCGAACCGACTCCGGAGCGGCAGCGCATGTTCGGCTACGGCAATTACGATCTGGCGATCAACACCTTCGAGAAGGCCATCGCGGGCAAGGAATATATCGCCGCCGACCATTTCACCGCGGCCGATTTGTTCGTCGGTGCCAACGTCAATTTCATGCTCGCGTTCAACCTGCTCGAACCGCGCGAAGCGTTCGTCGACTACGCTCGCCGCATGACCGACCGCCCGGCCTACGAGCGCGCGCGGGAGATCGACGCCAAGCTGATCGCCGAGGCTCAGGCCCAACCGGCCCCGCAACCGGCATAGCCAAAATTCCGCTCATCCTGAGTAGCGACTGAGCGAAGCCGAAGGCGCGTATCGAAGGACTGTTCTTCGATACGGCACTTCGATACGGCTGCGCCTACTCAATGCCACTCAGAACGAGCGGAGGTTTGTTCCCATGAGCATCGATCCGACCACCCGGCAGCAAGCGATCCTCCTCTACGACCGCTTCACTCACGAAGGCATGGAGCGCCGCGCGTTCATGGCCGAGATGGCCAAGCTCGCCGGCGGCCTCGCCGCGGCGGAGTTACTGGTCGCCAGCATCGCCGCCTCACCCGCCGTCGCCGCAGTCGTGCCCGAAAATGATCCGCACATCTTCACCCGCACGCAGGAGCTGACCGGCGGCTACAAGGCCTATGTCGCCGAGCCGCGCACCCGCTCGCTGAAGGCGACCGTCCTCGTCATCCACGAGAATCGCGGCCTCAACGACCACATCCGCGATGTCGCCCGCCGGGTCGCGCTCGCCGGCTACCGCGCGGTCGCCCCCGACATGCTCTCGCCCTCGGGCGGGACTCCGGCGAACGAAGACACCGCGCGCGACGCGATCGGCAAGCTCGACCTAGGCAAATCGGTCGCCGACGCGGTGGCGATCGTTCACGAACTCGGCAAATCGAGCCGTGGCGGCAAGGTCGGGGCGGTCGGCTTTTGCTGGGGTGGCGGGTTCGTCAACCGGCTGGCGGTGGCCGCCGGGGATCAGCTCGCCGCCGGCGTGCCGTATTATGGCCCCGCTCCCGATCCGTCCGACGCGCCCAAGGTCCAGGCGGCGATGGAATTCCACAACGCCGGGCTCGACGATCGCGTCAACACGACCTCCTTCCCGTGGATCGAGGCGCTGCGGGCGAACAAGAAAACCGTCAAATTCTTCCTCTATGACGGGGTCAATCACGCCTTCAACAACGATACTTCGGCCGAGCGCTACAACAAGGATGCGGCCGATCTCGCTTGGAAGCGGACTCTGGCCTTCTTTCACCAGCATCTCGGCGGCTAGCGCGCCATTCCAGCCGCCCCGCCCTGATCTCCGCGGGACGCAAGCGATATTGACTCATGTCATAAAAAGGTCGCGTAGGCTTTCTATGGAGGTCTGACATGGCCGTCGCAAAAACCATCGAAATCGTCTCCACCTCGTCAGAGGGCATCGAAGCCGCGATCCGGGACGGAATCGCCAAGGCATCGGAAACCGTCAAAGGCATCGAAGGCGCCTGGGTGCAGGACACCAAGGTCCTCGTTCGTGACAACCGCGTCGCCGAATGGCGGGTCACGCTCAAGATCACCTTCGTCGTTTCGTAGCCGCGACGCAGGCGTTCACTATCGACGACACTGGCCGTCCGCTGCCGGCAGTGCACCATGCGTGAAGGAGACAGGCCATGGATATCAATCAAATGCTCCAGCAGACCAACGCCGTCGGAGCCATTGCGCGCGAGCTGGGGATCGACCCGGCGACCGCCGAAGCCGGCGCCGCGGCGCTAATGCCCCAGATTCTCTCCGGTTTTCAGCAGCCGGCCGCACCGGCCGCGGTCGCAGCGACCGGCGATGCCGCCGAACCCCAGGCCTTTGGCGGCCTTGGCGGCTTGCTCGGGACGATCACCAGCATGGGCGGCGGCGCCTTGCTCGACAATGTCACATCGAACGCGCCGACCCAGGTCAGCCAGGGCAATGAAATCCTCGGCCAGATTTTCGGCTCGAAGGACGGCAGCCGCGCGGTCGCCGCCCAAGCTGCGCAGGAATCGGGCGTCGAACCGTCGATCCTCAAGAAGATGCTGCCGGTGCTGGCCATGGCCGCCGCCGGCTACGTGATGAAAAATGCCGGCAAGGAAGGTGGCCTCGGCGGCGCGCTCGGCGGAATGCTGGGCGGGCAACCGGCGCCAGCGTCACCCAACGCTTTGGCACCGGCCCAGGACGACATCCTGGGCAGTCTGATCGGCGCGGCGGGAAAATTCCTCGGCGGCCGCTGAACTCCGGGGGGAGCACATCAACCAAGGAGACGGGCAATGAGCATCTTCAGCAAGATCAAGGACGCGATTTTCGGTCACAAGACGGCAGCTGCGGCGACACCTGCCCCGCAACCCGAAACCGGTACCGGCGACACCACGACCGCGACTGCACCGGCGCCGACGCTCGCCCCGCAGCAAGTTGACGTTGAGGAGGTCCTCGCCTCGATCGCGGCCGACAAGGGCAACCCGGATCTCAACTATAAGACGTCGATCGTCGACCTGTTGAAGCTGCTCGACATGGATTCGAGCCTGTCCAACCGCGAGGAATTGGCGACCGAACTCGGCTACACCGGGGCCAAGGACGGTAGCGCCGAGATGAACATCTGGCTGCACAAGGAAGTGATGCGCCAACTCGCCGCGAACGGCGGCAGGGTTCCGGCGAGCCTGCTCGACTAGGCCGCGGGTCCCCCAGCGACGGGGTCAACCGGGCGGCGAGGAATTCACTTTGTGACGGATTGCGGTCGCTTCGATCGCCGCTAATCTGACGCCGTGCGGACAGATGATCTCGTCCCGCTGGGGGGCCGGGCGGATACGCTGGCGTCGCTGTCGACCGGCCTGACGCGGTTCGGGCCGGCCTGCGGCGCGCCCGACTGGCTCGTATCCGCGATCTGGCTGTGCACCCCGGACGAGACCTTCGTCGCGACCGCGACCGTGGAGATCCTGAGCGACGGCTATGTCGCGCGCCCGCTCAACCTCGATCGCCCGGCCGATCTCACCGCGCAGGTGGCGGCCGACCTGCCCGACGTCCAGGGGCGTCTGATCGGTCGCGGCAGCGACCTTGGCCTGCCCAGCGCCGACGGCAAGCTCGTGGTGCCGCCCGACCTCACCCTCTGGCCCGCCGGACCCTATGCCATGTCGATCCTCGTCCGGCTGGCGAAACGCGCGTTGGTGACCAGCCGGATCGCCTGCGCCCTGCTGTTCGCGCCAGAAACCGGATCCGCGCTGCTGGTCGGTACCGACGTCACCAGTCTGGCGATGGTCCTCAGCGTGGATGCCGGGCTGATCGAGCATTATCGCCAATCGTGCGACGAGCTCACGCTGGACGAATATCGTCAATTGTCCGGGATTTAGTCGGCCAGGTCGGGGCAGCGCATCAAGTCAGCGGCCCCGCGGCGCTCAAGCGGGCTCAACTCGGGCCGCCACAGATCGGCGATCAGCACGACGCGAATGCGATCGCTGTCGTTCCACGCTTCGTGCAGCGTCATGTCGTCAAACACCAACGCTTTGCCAACCTCCCAGGTCCGGGTTTCGCCGCCGACCCGCAACGCGCAATCGGGCGGGACGATCAGCGGCAGATGCAGAATCGCCCGGGCGTTGGTGATCCCGGTGTGCGGCGCGATCCGGCTGTTGGGCTCGAGCACCGAAAAATAGAGGCTCGGCGAAATCAGCCCGAGTTCGGGCAGTTCGAGTCCCTGTGCGAGCCGCATCGTCTCGGGGCAGCGGGCGGCAAATTCATCGACCACCGCGCCGTTGCGGATCAACGGGATCATCGACCAATTGCCGGTCCGCCCGGCATCGCACTCGGCCGCGTGCAGCCCGGTCAGGCGCGCCGCCATCGCCGTCGTGGCCCCGTCGGCCAGGGCCAGAAATTCGTCGCGGATGACGGCCGTTTGCGCCTCCAGTTCAGCCACGTCGGAAAAGGCCGCCGGATCGAAATAACGTTTGGCGCGGATGCCGGGGAGCAGGAACACCGGCGGAGCGGTCGGCCCGGCGTCGAGATTTTCGAGGATGTTGCCGCGGAAATGCCTGAGCCGTCGCTCCTCGTCGGGCGTGAGCGCCCGAAATACTCCGTCTGCCTGCCACTCGAGCAGATGCTTGCGCCAGCGCTCGGCCGCTTCAACACGGCCGCGGGCCCGTTCCAGCTGCTTGGCCATGGCTGGCTGGGTTGAGGTATCGAGCGGCGCGTAAGTACAGGCCAGCCGATACGCCCGCTCGGCGGCATGGTAGGCACCGCTGGTCTCGCGCAGGCTGCCGAGGAGCAAGGCCATCAGGAAATTGCGCGGCGACAGCTCGACCGCCGCGGCGGCCGCCTGGGCGGCGCCCGGCAGATCGCCGAGCGACCGGCGGACCGTCGCCAGCCGCAGCAGGGTCGAGGCATCGCGGCCATGTTGCGACGCCAGTTCAAGAAAGCTCGCCGCCTGGCGCACGTCGCCGCGGGCCATGGCCTGGTCAGCCAAATCGATCAGCGAAGCATTCGGTCCGAGACCGGCGATCATCGTGCCTCCATCGCCCCCGGGACCCCTTTGCCTTGAAGCCTGCCCCTTGGCGGGGCGATTTCGACCAATCCGCCTGCGCCGTCCACGAACGGACGGAGGCGGCTCACGAACATCCTAATCAATAGAGCGAATTAAGCTTGCCGAGGCAAAAGTGTTCCGGCGCCAAAACAAAAAAAAGGGCCGGAGTTTCCCCCGGCCCTTCCGCTTGTCGTCCCGCCAGTGCTTAGCGGCGGTTGCCCATGAAGCTGAGCAGGAACTGGAACATGTTGATGAAGTCGAGATAGAGGTTGAGCGCCCCATGATCACGGCTTTGCCCTGCATGTCGGTGCCGGCGACGTAATCGTACATGCTCTTGATCCGCTGCGTGTCATAGGCGGTGAGGCCGGCGAACAGCAGCACGCCGATCGCGCTGATTACCAGCGCCATCGTGCTCGATTGCAGGAAGATGTTGATCACCATCGCTACCAGCAGCCCGACCACACCCATGATCAGAAACGTGCCAAAGCCCGACAGGTCGCGCTTGGTGGTGTAACCGTAGAGGCTGAGGCCGACATAGGCGGCGGCGGTCGCGAAGAAGGTCTGCGCGATCGACACCCCGGTGTAAGCGAGGAACAAGGTCGACATCGACAGGCCCATCACGCCGGCGAAGCTCCAGAACAGGATCTGCAGCGTCGACGTCCGCATCCGATTGACGCCGAAGCTCATCGCGAACACGAAGCCGAGCGGCGCCAGGATCACCAGCCAACCGAGCGGGTTCATGCCGGTGCCGGTGGAATTGAACAGGACCTGTCGCGCGTACGGCGCGAACAGCAAGGCGACGATGCCGGTCAACAGCACGCCCGACGCCATGTAGTTGTAAACTGACAGCATATACGACCGCAGGCCCGCATCGCGGGTGGCGCTCGGAACGCCGACCGTCGCGGCGCCTAGGCCGGGAGTCCTCTCGGCGGTGCTGCGCGGGTCTTGCCAATTGGCCATGTCTTCTCCTCTCGCGCGGGCGAAGGGCCCGTCGCTACGGTCGAATATATCGTGGATGCCCGGGGGGACTTCAAGCGAAACCGGACATGGCGCCCCGTTGCTGAACGGTTGTTCAGGAACCGGTTATCGATCTCGCGCATAGGGCAGGCGTGAACTTCATCCTCCGGCTCTTCCTCACGGCGATCCATTCGCTGCTCAAGCTGTTCTGGTTTGTCCGCCGCCCGCGTACGTTTGGCGCGCACGCGCTGGCGCTGACGCCCGACGGCAAGGTGATCCTAGTCAAACTCCGCTACGCCCCCGGCTGGCGCCTGCCCGGCGGCGGGCGCGGCGAGCACGAAGATGCGCGCGACGCTGTCCTCCGCGAACTGCGCGAGGAGATCGGCCTGATCTCCCACGGCGACGTCCAACTCGCCGCCGAGCTCGAAGAGGCGCCGGACTTCAAGCGCGACCTCGCCGCCCTGCTGGTGGTCCGCGACGTCCGCTACCGGCCGCGCTGGTCGTGGGAGGTCGAACAGGTCATCGAAGCCCCCCTCGACGCGCTGCCCGCTGACCTGTCACCGCGCGTCACCGCCTGGCTCAACGCGCTGCGCCCTAGCCTCAGCTAGCCCGCCGTCACGTCCTTCACATTGTCGTCGCTGTTGCGGTCGATGTAGAAATTGTACGGGTCGACCCCGGCGAACGCCGGCTTGGCTTTGCTGTGGAGCGTGATCCGCTGCACCCCGCTTTTCACCGGTTCGCGGTTCATCACGATCACATCCTTGGCCGAAAACGCGCCAAGCCCCGGCCGCGCCGTGAACAGCCCAACCTCGATCGGCTCGTTGAGCGCGGCCTTGGCCTCCTGGCCCTTGCCGCTGTTGTAATATTTGTCCGCCGCAACGGTCAGGGTCGTTGTCCAGCCGTCACCGTCCTTGCGCGTCGCGGCATTGGTGACCTTGAGGTCGTAGACCGTGATCTTCTCGAACAGATCGGTGATCAGCTGCTGCTGTTCGGGCGTTTTCGCCTCCTTGCGGAATTCGTCGATCAGATCGACCGAGCGCAGGTAGGGCGCGCCCTTGAACTTGAACCGCGCGTCGAACCGCGCCAGCGCCCGGTTGACCGCGTCCTCACCCAGCCGCTCCTGCAGCAAATACATCACCAGCGAGCCCTTGCGGTAATGAATGTAGCCCTGGTTCTCGACCCGCTCGAGCGGCAGTTCCTCGACCACTTCGCCCTTGCGGCTGCTGAGGTAGAGGTCGAGCTCATATTTGAGGAAGCGACGGATTTTGTCCGGCCCGTAGAGGTGTTTCATCACCATCAGCGCCGAATATTGAGCGAGCGTTTCGCTGCTGATCGTGCCGCCCTGCATGTCGGCTCCGATCACCTGGTGCGCCCAATATTGATGCGCCATCTCGTGACTGACGACGTAGCTCGTCCAGTCGATCTTCTCGGGATCGCTGGTATCGGCGTTGAAACCGATCGATTCTGAATAAGGCATGGTCCCGGCGAACGCCTGGGCGAAGCTGCCGGCGAAGCCGGGGAATTCGACGATCCGCGCATAATCGAACTGGTACGGCCCGAAATTGGCGCGGTAATAATCCAGCGCCCGGCCCATCGCATCAAGCATCTTGGGCACGTTCCACTCGTGACCGGCGTGATAATAGACCGTCAGCTGGATGCCGTTGTGCATGCGTGTCGCGATTTTGTAATCGGCCGACTGGATCGAAAAGAAGTTGAGGATCGGCGCCGTGCTGACGAAATGCGCGGTGCGGCGTCCGTTCTTGGTTACGTCCGAGACCCGGCTGCCCGGCGCGATCGGGGTCTGATCGGCATCGGTGGTCAGCGTGATGTCCGACGTCACCCAGTCGCTGCCGGTATAATTGCGCGCCGTCGCCGACATGTCCTCGAGCTTGGCCGGACGCAGCTCCGGCGGCAGGCCCTGGCGGCGACGCTTGGCACGGTCGCTGAGCAGGCCCTGACGGGTCATGCCGATAATCGGCGCGAAATCGAAATTGTTGGAGAAGGTGCCGTTCTCGATGATGTCGGTCGCCGGACCCGCCGCGCGGAACCCGCGGCGCCAGATCTGCGACGTGAACGTCAGCGTCGCGGTCGCCCCGGGCGCAAGCGGCGTATCGAACCGGAAGATGCGATACGCGAATGTCTTGTCATCCGAGACGAGGTGCGCGCCGCTCAGTTCGATCTTGCTGTAATCGGTGTCGACATCGCCCTGGCGGATATGGACGTCGCGGATCGGGGCGTTGGTCAAATTCTTGAGATCGTAGCGCCCGTTGACCAGGAGCCGCCGCTCCTTCGGGAACAGCTGCGCGTCGAGCGTGACATTGGTGACCGCCGGTTGCGGCAGGGTCTCGTATTTGAGGTACTTGCGCTCGTAATCGGCGCTGTATTTCTCCGCTTCGTC
>Ga0268265_10003754_pt1 | contig 10793 bp, 10 predicted proteins | sample KBSSwiS52_FD_190355 | JGI IMG/M metagenome (GOLD analysis project Ga0268265, IMG submission 190355) | Switchgrass rhizosphere microbial communities from Kellogg Biological Station, Michigan, USA - KBS Switchgrass S5-2 (SPAdes) (version 2) | ecosystem: Host-associated > Plants > Roots >...
CAACGCAATGCCGCCCAGCGCGAGGGCGCCCCAGACCTTGTTCTCAAACACGGCCGAGACCAGCATCGCCACGGGCGGCGCCATCGCGGAGATGTAGGACGCGGTGGAATAGCCGCGCCGGCGCGCGAGCCCGTAATAGAGCAAGAACGCAATCACGGAGCCGATGGCCGTGAGATAGAGCAGCGAAAGCGTGTAGCCCCAGGTCGGTTCGAACGCCCAGGTCCTGCCTGTGATGAGCGCAAAGGCCGCAAGCGCCGCTGCGCCGTACGCCATGGCCCATCCCGTCGAAGCGGTGATGCCCGCGCCGGCCAGTTCGCCGCGCCGTGCGAAAATATTGCCAATTACGGCGGCGATCACGCCGGTCAGCGTCATCGCGATACCCGTCACCGCCGCCGCCCCGAAATTCGCGGCGCTCAGCTCTTCCCACGACATCAATGCAACGCCAGTGATGCCGAGGCTCGCCGCGCCCCACGCCAACGCCGGCGAACGCTGACCGAAGGCAATGCGAAAGCCAATCAGGTTCGCGAACGCCATCGAGGCGAACAACACGGCGACGACAGCGGACGTCACCCGTTCCTCGGCCCAGTAAACGAGCGTGTAGTTAATCGTGAAGGTCGAGAAGCCGACGCCGAACGCGGCGAGATGTTGTGCGCGCGTCAGCATGATGCGTTCGCGAGTAATCGCACACCACGCAAACAACATGAGCGCGGCGAGCGCGAAGCGGTAGGTAACCGAGATCACCGGATCGACGACGCCGAGCTGAAACGTGATTGCAAACCACGTCGTGCCCCACGCCATCGTGCAGAACACGATGGCGATCAGATCCAATGCTGACGCGTTGGGCGCTGCGGCGTTTGCCGGCGCGCTCTGTTCGGCGCTCATCCCTCTCCCCAAGGCTCAACGCTGGATATGGTTATTGAGGCGCCTACGATAAAGGCGTGCTGTTCGCATCTGCGGCGAATGGTGAGTCGATGGCGCCGTTTCCGGGTTCCGAGCGTTGACCGGTCCCTGCCGCAGGCCTACGTTTTGAGCATAGGCATCGGGGCGTCCTTTGGGGGGCGGGACCGGTCCCGAGAGCCCTCCGCTGCGGTAAACCAAGGAGGCTCCTACATGCGCATTCAAGTCGCCGGACGGCAGATGGATGTCGGCGAAGCGCTACGAACTCGAATAGAAGAAGAACTCACAAGCGGGGTCGCGAAGTATTTCAACCGTGCGACCGATGCTGTTGTCACAGTGGGCAAAAACGGTGGCGGCGTCGGCATTGAGGTCGATTGTCTCGTGCACCTGCCCTCTGGAATCTCACTCCAAGCTGAAGGACATGGCGGCGACGCACACAGCGCGTTCGGCGACGCTATGGAGAAACTCGAAAAGCGCGTCCGCCGCTACAAAAGACGGCTGCGGAATCACCACGCCGACAACAAATCTCCCCTTCCCGCGGAAGTCGCATCAGCGTATGTGCTCGCCCCGTTGCAAGAGGAACTTGATGCCGGTGAGGACGCGCCGGCGCCGGCCGAAGACGCGCCTTTGGTGATTGCTGAAACGACCGTTTCGGTTCGCACCATGACAGTGTCGATGGCGGTGATGCAGCTCGATCTTTCATCCACGCCTGCTTTGATGTTCAGGAACGCGGCCAACGGCGCGCTGAACGTGGTGTATAGGCGCCCGGATGGAAACATCGGCTGGATCGCACCGGAACGGCAGACGGCCAGACGCGTCAACGGCGGCGCGTAAACGGTTGAACTGTGGCGCCGCTTCTGCTTGGAAGCGGCGCTGTTTACAGGGTGAGTATGAGCGGTCTTAGCGATCTGATTGCGCCGGAAGCGATTCTTCCGCGCCTTCTCACGACATCGCGGCGCCAGGCGTTGCAATCGATCGCGGAGGCGCTGGCGAAATCCTCCGGCGTCGATCCGCGCGCGGCATTCGATGCGGTGCTGATCCGTGAGCGGCTCTCCGGCACGGGCATGGGCGAAGGTGTTGCGATCCCACACGCGCCTGTGCCTGGTGTTGTGCGGCCGGTGGGCGCGTTCGCGCGGCTAGAGCCGGCGCAGGATTTCGAAGCGCTCGATGGGCGGCCTGCTGATTTGGTGTTCATGCTGCTCGCGCCTGTCGACCGCGGCGCGGATCACTTGAAGGCGTTGGCGCGGGTGTCGCGTTTCCTGCGGCGCGCAGACATGCGCGACAAGCTGCGCGCGGCGCGTGGCGCGGACGATCTCGCGGCGCTGATCGCAAGCGCAGAGCGCGCACCAGGCGCCTAACGCCATGATGACCGGATGGTGCCGGCTGTTTTCGTGGTTTCCGCTGCTGATGTGCGCCATGAGCTTCGGCGCGCTCGGTGTATTTGCGCAGTGGCCGTCGATCTGGTCCGTGCTGCTCGTGTTGCTCGTGATCTATTTCGTGCCGCCGATGGTGCAGCGCGTGGTGTTCCGCTGGGCGCCTCTGAAGATCGGGGTATCCGCGATTGACGGGCGCACGTTTTCGCCGTGGCTCGCATCGCATCACATTCAGGCGTTCTACGATGCGCTCCCCTTTCTGGAATCGCTGCTGCGCGTGTTTCCGGGCTTCTATTCGATGTGGCTCCGGATGTGGGGCTCGCACATCGGGTATGGCGTCGAGTGGGCGGTGCGGATGGACGTGCTCGACCGCAATTTGATGGACATCGGCAACCGCGTCGTGTTCTCGCGTGAAACCGAGCTTGCGGCGCATGTGCGCAAAAAGACCGACGGCGGCGGCTCGCGTGTGTTGGTGCGGGGCGTGCGGATCGGGAGTTATGCGTTCATTGGCGCGGGCGCGCGGATTGGACCCGGCGCGAACGTGCCGTCAAATGCGAGCGTGCCAGCGCTCGCAGTGGTGGACGTCAACGAAAGCTACGGCGATCAAAAGCGGCACCCGGAGCGCGAAGAAGCGGACTTCGCGCTGAGCTGATCTGAGTCATTCCAGACACGCGGAGCGTGATCTGGAATCCAGGGCAAACACACTGCCGCTGGGCCTGGATTCCAGATCGGCCTCCGGCCGTCTGGAATGACTCTAGGAATCTTGCTCCAGCTTCGCCAGCAGCACGCCTTCACTCACTTGCGCGCCTGGTTTGGCATTGAGTTCGGCGAGTTTGCCGTCGAACGGCGCGGTGAGCGTGTGCTCCATCTTCATGGCTTCGAGCACCAGGATGGCGTCGCCCTTCTTCAACTTTGCGCCGGTCTTCGCGGCGACGGAGACGATCTTGCCTGGCATGGGCGAGAGGATCGCGCCATCGCTTGTGCCGGCCTCGCCCTCGGCGTGCGCGCCGGTGTCGAGCGTGAATTCGTAGACATCGCCGTGGTCAAACACGATCATCGCATCGCCGATGTGATGCGGCCAAGCGGCGGGTACGTCGGCGCCTTCGACCGTGATGGCTTCTCCGCCGACGCGCATGGCGATGCGTGCGGACGGCGCGGCGTTGACACGGAAGCCGTGCAACGCGGACCATGGCGAGCCGCGCGTTGACGGGGCGCCGAGACTCGGCGAGGCCGCCGCGCGCATGAAGCCAGCGGCAGCTTGAGCGCCTACAGAGTCGCTTGGCGCAGGCGTGGCCATCAGCGCGTCGCCTCGCGAGGCGATCAGCGCGGTGTCGACATCGCCGGACTCGAATCGGGAGTCGCGGAGGCAGCGATAGATGAAGCCCGCATTGGTTTTCACCGGCCAGGTTTCGACATCGCGCCATTCGCGCAGCATGTTGGCGATGGTCTCGTGACGCGTCGGCGCGTGCATGATGATCTTGGCGATCATCGGATCGTAAAACGGTGTCACCTCGTCGCCCTGCTCCACCGCGGAATCGACGCGGGCGTGATCGCCGCGCAATGTGGGGAGCTTCAGGATTTTCAGCGGGCCGGTGCTGGGGAGGAAACCAGCGGCGGTGTTTTCGGCGTAGAGACGCGCTTCGATGGCGTGGCCGTTGATTTTCAGTTCTTCCTGGCGGAGCGGGAGCTTTTCGCCGCTGGCGACGCGGAGCTGCCACTCGACCAAGTCTTGGCCAGTGATCTCTTCGGTCACCGGGTGCTCGACTTGGAGGCGCGTGTTCATTTCCATGAACCAGATGCGGTCGCCGCGCAGACCTTCGCTGGCGTCGGCGATAAACTCGATGGTGCCGGCGCCGATATAGTTCACGGCTTTCGCGGCGAGCACGGCTGCATCGGTGACGGCTTTCCGGGTGGCGTCGTCCATGCCCGGCGCGGGCGCTTCTTCGATCACCTTCTGGTGGCGACGCTGCAGCGAGCAATCGCGCTCGAACAGATGCACGACGTTGCCGTGCGTATCGCCGAACACCTGAACCTCAATGTGGCGCGGGCGCTGCACGTACATTTCGAGCAGCACGCGATCATCACCGAATGATGATGCGGCTTCGCGCTTAGCGGAGGCGAGTGCGGCTTTGAAATCGCCCTTCTTCTCGACCTTGCGCATGCCTTTGCCGCCGCCGCCAGCGACGGCTTTGATCAGCACCGGATAGCCGATTGCGTCAGCCTCCTTCTGCAAGCGCTCTTCGCTTTGATCCTCGCCGAGATAACCTGGTGTAGTCGGCACGCCGGCTTCGGCCATGAGTTTCTTAGCGGCGTCCTTGAGGCCCATGGCGCGGATAGAGGACGGAGACGGGCCGATCCAAATCAGGCCAGCGTTCTTCACAGCGTCGGCGAACGCAGCGTTCTCGGAGAGAAAGCCGTAGCCAGGATGGATCGCCTCCGCGCCGGTTTGCTTCGCGGCGGCGATGATCTTTTCGCCGCGGAGATAGCTCTCCTTCGCGGGCGACGGGCCGATGTGCACGGCTTCGTCCGCTTCGCGCACGTGCAACGCTCTTGCGTCAGCGTCGGAATAAACTGCGACGGTGCGCACACCGAGGCGCTTCGCGGTACGGATGACGCGGCGGGCAATCTCGCCACGGTTTGCGATGAGGACGGATTTAAGCATTGGCTATTGGCCCAAGAGTGAGGGGCGAACGGCCTGCCAATCTAGCCAGACGTTCTCGGGGTTTATGTCATCGTACCCGCGCTTCTTGGCGAGCTCGTCGCGAACGCTGATTGGCATGGTCATGCAAACGGCGTTGTCGCGCGCAGACAGCACTTCCTGCTGCGTCAGTGGAGCGCCCTTCTGCTTCTCGAGGTGCAAGAGGAGCGTCACGAGTGGCGGTATTGGTACGGGCACGACTGCTTCATCTGTCATGACTACATCCTGAACACGCCGAAGCGTGTTTCTGGGATTGGTGCGTTGAGGGATGCACTGATTGCCAAGCCCAACACATCACGCGTTTGTGCGGGATCGATGATGCCGTCGTCCCAGAGGCGTGCGGTGGCGTGGTAGGGATCGCCTTCGGCTTCGTAGCGGGCGCGGATCGGGTCTTTGAATTCTTCTTCTTCGGCCTTGGCCCAGGTCTCGCCCTTCGCTTCCATGCCGTCGCGCTTCACTTGCGCGAGCACGCTGGCGGCTTGTTCGCCGCCCATGACGGAGATGCGGGAGTTGGGCCAGGTGAAGAGGAAGCGCGGGGAATAGGCGCGGCCGCACATGCCGTAATTGCCGGCGCCGAATGAGCCGCCGATCAGCACGGTGAATTTCGGGACTTCGGCGGAGGCGACGGCTGTCACCATCTTCGCGCCGTCCTTGGCGATGCCGCCGGCTTCGTATTTGCCGCCGACCATGAAGCCGGAAATGTTTTGCAGGAAGAGCAGCGGAATGCCGCGCTTGCAGGCGAGCTCGATGAAGTGCGCGCCTTTTTGCGCGCTTTCGCTGAACAGAATGCCGTTGTTGGCGAGGATCGCGACGGGAAAGCCCCAGATGCGCGCGAAGCCGGTGACGAGCGTCGGGCCGTAGAGCGGGCGGAACTCGTCGAGCTCGCTGCCGTCAACGATGCGCGCGATGACTTCGCGGACGTCGTACGGCGTGCGCACGTCGTCGGGGATCACGCCGTAGATGCTTTCGGAATCGTAGGCCGGCGCGATCGGTTCGCGTAGGTCGAGGCCGATGCGCTTTGTCGTGTTCAAGTTCGCGACGATGCGGCGGACGAGATGGAGCGCGTGCGCATCGTCTTGTGCGAGGTGATCGACGACGCCGCTCTTGCGCGCGTGCATGTCGCCGCCGCCGAGATCTTCGGCGCTGATCACTTCGCCGGTCGCGGCCTTCACCAACGGCGGGCCGCCAAGGAAGATGGTGCCTTGGTTGCGGACGATGACGGTTTCATCGCTCATCGCCGGCACATAGGCGCCGCCAGCGGTGCATGAGCCCATGACGCAGGCGATCTGCGCGATGCCCTCGCCCGACATGCGCGCCTGGTTGAAGAAGATGCGGCCGAAATGGTCGCGGTCGGGGAAGACTTCGGCCTGGTGCGGCAGGTTCGCGCCGCCGCTGTCGACGAGATAGACACACGGCAGCTTGTTCTGCATCGCGATCTCTTGCGCGCGCAGGTGCTTCTTCACCGTCATCGGAAAATAGGCGCCGCCTTTCACCGTGGCGTCGTTGGCGACGATCATCACTTCGCGGCCGGAGACGCGGCCAACGCCGGTGATCACGCCGGCGGCGGGCGCTTCGCCGTTGTAAAGATCGTACGCCGCGAGCGCGCCAACTTCGAGGAACGGCGCACCGGGATCAAGCAAGCGCTCAACGCGCTCGCGCGGGAGCAGCTTGTTGCGCTTGGTGTGGCGGGCGCGGGACTCCTCCGGGCCGCCGAGCGCGATTTGCGCGGCGCGCTCGCGCAACTGCTGCGCTAGGCCGCGATGATGCGCGGCGTTCTTGGCGAAGGCGTCTGAATTGGGATCGATGTTGGATTTGAGTTTCATAGGTAATCGTGAGCAATCTGAAGGGCGCGTTCAAAGGAAACACCTTGTCGCTGCGCAAGAGCTAAAGGGTGATCACCGGGATCTACGACAATCAGCGGACGCTGATTGTTGTCACGCGGTTGGACTTTGCTGCTGACACTGAGAGAGCCCGGAAACCCTCTAAGTTCATTCGACAGCCAGCCGAACATGTCGCCTATTTTTGACTGATCGGGATCGTTGAACGTTTCGACATAGCGCCAAAAATTCGCTTCACTCAGGCTGGTCCACGGACCGAATTCCAGTGTCGGCTCCGGCCCATCGATAATCGGCACCTCCAACACGGCTCTGACGAAGAAATGGCCGTCAGGCGTGGCGCAAAGATCGGAGTCGATCTTGCCACGCGCTTGCTCATCAGCGCTGAGTTCAAGCCAGTGCTGAGGCTTGACGTAGGCGATCGCCTGGAGCCCGTCGTGCCGCTCACCACATATCGAGCAAACGAAGCTCATCCCCCACCAATGATCTCCCGGCCGATCAGGAAGCGCCGGACTTCGTTGGTGCCGGCGCCGATGTCGTAGAGCTTAGCGTCGCGGAGGAAGCGCTCAACTGGGAAGTCTTTGGTGTAGCCGGCGCCGCCGAGCGCTTGGATGGCTTCGAGACCAACCTTCACCGCGCTTTCGGAGGCGAACATGATGGCGCCGGCTGCGTCGTGGCGCGTGGTTTTGCCGGCGTCACAGGATTTGGCGACGGCGTAGACGTAAGCGCGCGAGGCGTTGAGCGCGACGATCATGTCGGCGACCTTGGCCTGGATCAGCTGGAACGAGCCGATCGGTTTGCCGAACTGTTTGCGCTCGCGGACGTAAGGCAGCACGACATCGAGGCAGGCTTGCATGATCCCAAGGGGTCCAGCGGCGAGCACGGCGCGTTCGTAGTCGAGTCCGCTCATCAGCACGGCGACGCCGCGATTGAGGCCGCCCATGACGTTCGCTTCCGGCACTTCGCAGTCTTCGAACACAAGTTCGCCGGTGTCTGAGCCGCGCATGCCCATCTTGTCGAGCTTCTGGCCGGTCGAGAAACCCTTCCAGCCGCGCTCGATGATGAAAGCGGTGATGCCACCCGAGCCTGCGCCGGGTTCGGTCTTGGCGTAGACGACGAGCGTGTTGGCTTCGGGCGCGTTGGTGATCCAGAACTTGGTGCCATTGAGGATGTAGCGGTCGCCCTTTTTCTCCGCGCGCAGCTTCATGCCGACAACGTCGGAGCCCGCGCCCGCTTCGCTCATGGCGAGCGAACCGATGTGTTCGCCGCTGATGAGCTTGGGCAGATACTTTTGTTTCTGCTCTTTCGTCGCCCAGCGGCGGAGCTGGTTGATGCAGAGGTTGGAGTGCGCGCCGTAGCTCAAGCCGATCGAAGCGCTGGCGCGGCTCACCTCCTCCATCGCGACGACGTGTTCGAGATAGCCGAGGCCGAGGCCGCCATCCTCTTCGGCGACGGTGATGCCGTGGAGGCCAAGCTCGCCCATCTCGGGCCACAGCTCGCGCGGGAATTTGTTCTTCTCGTCGATCTCGGCGGCCATCGGCGCGATGCGGTCTGACGCGTAGCGGCGGGTGGTGTCGCGGATGGCGTCGGCGGTTTCGCCGAGCTGGAAATCGAGCTGATAGGAATCGGTCATCGGCGTCTGCCTCCGGACGCTTCTACGTTTTCGTTGGCGTAATTGATTTCCCCTGGGAATAGAAATTGAACCTGGCGAACGAGACTGATAGATATGGTCTATGGATCGCTATCTGCTCCGGTACTTTCTGGCCGTGGCCGAGTTGGGCTCATTCTCCAAGGCGGCGGCGAAAACCAACGTCACGCAGCCGACGCTCTCGGTCGGCATCGCCAAGCTGGAGGAGCAGGTGGGCGCGCGGCTGTTCGAGCGGACGACGCGCAGGGTTTCGTTAACCCCGGCCGGGAGCCGCTTCCTCACCCACGCCCGGCGCATCACGCAGGAATACGAAGCAGCGCTCCGCGAGGTCTCCGAGACGCCGCAGCTGAAGCGCGTGCGCGCCGGCGTGCTCTCCACCATTCCGGCGCGCGATCTTGAGCGCGTGGTGGCGCTGCACGCCAAGAACGCGGGCGGCGAGGCGCTGGAGATTCTGGACTCGACCGAGCGCGATATCGCCAACCGGCTCTCGGATGGGCGACTCGATGCGGCGATCACGATCCTGCGACCGGGCTTGGAAAGCTTCGCGCAGGAAATGCTTCGGAACGAACCTTATGTGTTGTTTGTCTCGTCCAACCACAAACTGTCGGGGGTCGGCAGCGTGGACGGCGGCGAGCTGGCCGGCGAGACGATGATCGTGCGGCGCCAATGCGAGGGCCTCCCGGAGATCAGCCGCTACTTCACCAACCGCGACGTGCGCCCGTCTTTCAGCCTGCGCACGCTCTCTGACGATCGCGCCATGAGCATGGTGGCGGCGGGCCTTGGCGTGACGGTTGCGCCATCGAGTTTCAAGCGCGCAGGCCTCGCGGCGGTGGAACTCATTGGCTTCGACTTGAGCCGTGATGTGGGGCTCGTGTTCTCGGATCGCGTGCGCGAGCGCAGCGGCGCATTCGTTGATGCGGTGCGAACCACCTACGGCGCCCGTCGCAAAGTAAGGTAAACGCTAACCACGCGCGTTGTGGCGAGTTCCCGGTAATGTTACGATAGGGGAACGTCGGGTCTCGTCAGGGTGTTTTAGGGTTATGGCGCCTCCAGCTCGTCCCATTTGGACTGGGCAAATCCGGCTCGCGCTCGTCGCGTTGCCGGTGAAGCTCTATTCGGCCTTGGATGCGAAGGAGAAGATCTCCTTCAACCAAATCCATGAGCCGTCGAAACAGCGTATTCGTTACGAGAAGGTCGCGCCGGGCGTCGGCGCGGTCGACAAGGACGAAATCGTTAAAGGCTATGAGTACCAAAAGGGCCGCTACGTGCTCTTCTCGGACGAAGAGTTCGACGCGTTGAAGGTCGAGTCCAAGAAGACCTTGGACATGATCCAGTTCGCGCCGGCCGAGACCATTGACGGCCTCTATTTCGACAAGCCGTACTACGCGCTGCCCGATGGCAAGCTGGCGGACGAGCCCTATCGCGTGGTGCGCGATGCGCTGAAGCGGACCAAGACGATCGGCCTCGGCCAGATCACGATGCGCGGCCGCTCCTACATCGCGGCGGTGAAGCCGTACGAGGACGGCATCGTTGTCGAGACCCTGCACTACGCCGACGAAATCCGCGCGGCGAAGAGTTTCTTCGACGATCTGCCAAACGGCAAACTCGACGCAGACCTGGTCGATCTCGCCGAGGAGCTGATCAATCGCAAGAAGGCCAAGTTCGACCCGACCAAGTTCGAAGACGAATACGCCATCGCGCTTGAGCGCCTGGTGAAGAAGAAGATCGAACGTCACGGCGAGCTGGTGCTGGAAGACCAGGAAGAGCCGTCGAAGGATTACGGCGACAACGTCGTGTCGCTGGTCGACGCGCTGAAGAAGTCCTTGCAGAAAAAGTCGCCGAAGGCGTCTCCTGACGAGGAAGACGAAGCGCCGGCGCCGAAGCGCCGCGCCGCTGCTGAGCGCACCAAGGCGCCGCGCGCGAAAGCGCCGGCCAAGAGCGCGGCGAAGCGGGCGAAGAAGTAAGCCCATGACATGGCGCGCAAGTCGGTAAAGGCAGGCGATACGGTCGGCGATCTCGTCGAGTACAACCGCAAGCGCGACTTCAAGAAGACGAGCGAACCCGCCGGCGGCAAGCTGAGGGACGCCGGCGGCATGTTCGTGGTGCAAAAGCACGCGGCGACGCGGCTGCACTACGACTTTCGGCTCGAACACGGCGGTGTGCTGATGAGCTGGGCGGTGCCGCAGGGACCTTCCCTCGATCCGAGCGTGAAGCGGCTCGCCGTGCGCACGGAAAATCACCCGATCGAGTACGGCTCGTTCGAAGGCGTGATCCCGAAGGGCGAGTATGGTGCAGGCTCGGTGATCATTTGGGACACCGGCAAGGTGAAGTGGCTGCTCGAT
>Ga0268265_10003767_pt1 | contig 10755 bp, 8 predicted proteins | sample KBSSwiS52_FD_190355 | JGI IMG/M metagenome (GOLD analysis project Ga0268265, IMG submission 190355) | Switchgrass rhizosphere microbial communities from Kellogg Biological Station, Michigan, USA - KBS Switchgrass S5-2 (SPAdes) (version 2) | ecosystem: Host-associated > Plants > Roots >...
CGCTCTGGCCGGTTTTCATACGAACCGACCAGCTCAGGGGAATGACGGAGGAGGACTTTCCCTCCGAAATGCGCTCCATCGTGCCTGAAATGGAAACGCCGGAATTCTCCGGGCTCGTCATCTTGAAACTGCTTGATGATCCTGAACGCAAGGCGCTCTCCGGGCGAGCCCTGATCGGTGCTGCATTGGGCCGAAGATACGGAATATCCGATCTGGATGGCAAGGTGCCCCGTGACTGGAGCGAAATAATGGGACGACCGACGGTCTATTTCCAGGGATCGTGAACGTCAGGAGGGCCATCCGCCGCACGGATCCGGCGCCGGTGTCGTTCGTGACCCGGGGACATTGCATTACATATCCGATTTATGACGCGTGCTTCAGCTTGCCGTTGCGCTTGTCATTCCCTGTCGGCACCGCTGACCCGTAGCCTGGCCCAGCGCCAGCTGTCTCATCTATCGCCCGTGCTGGAGAATTTGCGATGTCCGAACCCACGCCACAGAATCCCGTGCTGACCATCAGCATCGAAGGGCCGGTCGCCGTCGTCACGATCAATCGACCCGAAGCCATGAACTCGCTGTCGCGCGCCGTTTTCGAAGAGCTGGAAAAGGTCTTTGCAGGATTTGGTGAAGAGGTTCTCGTTGCGGTGCTCACGGGCGCGGGCGAACGCGCCTTCTGCGCCGGCCTCGACATGAAGGAGATGGCATCGGGTGAAGGCCTCATCATCCCGAGCGACCAGACCGTCGGGTTCGGGCACACGCGCTTCGGCCTGGCCGCATTCAACGGCGTGGTGATCGGCGCGATCAATGGCGTGGCGGTGGCGGGTGGACTGGAACTCGCCCTGTGCTGCGACATCAGGATCGCCTCGACCACCGCGCGGTTCGGCGACGTCCATTCCCGCGTGGGCCTGCTGCCTGGAGCCTTGCTCAGTTCCCTCCTGCCGCACCTGATTGGCGTAAGCAGGGCGAAGGAGATGGCATTGTCGAGCCGGCTGATCAACGCCGCGACCGCCGAGCGCTGGGGCTTGGTGAATAGGCTGGTCGAGCCGGCGGAGCTTCTGAACGAGGCCAAGGCACTTGCCCACGACATCGCCAAGCACGACCGCAAGATCATTGTGGCCTACAACGCTCTGATCGACGATAATTTTGGCATGACGTACAAGGATGCGATCGACAACGAATTCCACGCATCGAAGGCGTTCGAAGCACATCATTGATTTTCGGGGGCAAGAAGTCCCTACATGGAGGGACGATGCAAGGCTTGCATCGTCCCCCGGGGTCGCGATCGAGACGCGGGACGCTGCCAGCGCTGTTCCTCACTTGTTCTTACGCCGCCAGTCCTGCGGCGACAATGCCCGCCATTGCGGCCTTTTCGTCATTGTCACTCGTATCACCGGTTACGCCTACGGCTCCCACGATAGTGCCAACGCCATCGCGGATGAGAACCCCGCCTGCCGCGGGCACGATGCCGGCGGGGTTTAGGCCGGCAGCGCTGATGAACGTCGGACGCTCGATCGCCATTTCGCCGATGACGCGGGACGACACGCCGAGCGCCAGCGCGCGGACGCCTTGGCCGTCGCGATCTGTGGGCGCAGATTGGACGAACCATCCTCGCGAGCGAAGGCAACCATGTGGCCGCCCGCGTCGAGAACCGCGACGCTGAGGGGCTTCAGGCAAAGCGATCGGCCTTCCTTCAGCGCTGCCGAAACGATGGTTTGCGCCTGATCGAGTGAAGTGCGGGTCATTTTCCTTGCTCCCTGAACGTGGTTGGAATCCCCGCCGGGCGGGGGCCGCCGGTTGCCCAGTCGATCAATTCGACGGTGTGTACGACGGCGGTGGTGGAAAAACGCGCGATTTGCGTCGCACAGCCGATATTGCCGGTGGCGATCACGTCTGCCTGCAGCGTGTCGATGTTGCCTGCTTTACGCTGGCCGAGCGTATCGGCAATTTCAGACTGGAGCATGTTGTGGGTAACACGGCCCGCGCCGTCTCCGGCTTGGGCAGGATACGCACGGCGACTTCCGTTACCACGCCAAGCAGTCCCTCCGATCCGACGACAACGCCCAGCAGATCAAGGCCGCCCGCATCGAGATGCCGTCCACCAAGGCGCACGACGTCGCCATTCATCAGCACCAGCTCGACGCCCAGGACATTGTTGGTCGTGAACCCATATTTCAGGCAATGCACTCCGCTCGAGTTTTCCGCCACATTGCCGCCGATCGAACAGGCGATCTGGCTCGACGAATCAGGCGCAAAATAAAAGCCCCTGCCTTCCACCGCATGTGTGATCGCCAGGTTGGTCACGCCCGGCTGCACGATGGCGATGCGATCTTCATAATCGATCTCAAGGATCCGGTTGAATTTGCCCATGGCGAGCAGCACGGCATCCTCAAGCGGGAGCGCGCCACCTGATAGTGACGTTCCTGACCCGCGCGGCACCACCTTCACATTCTCGCGCGCGCACCAGCGCAGCACCGCGCTGACCTGATCCAGTGACTCCGGCAGGACGAACCAAAGGCGGCTGGCGAAAAGCTGTCAGCCCGTCCGACTCCCATGGGCGGAGCCCGTCGGGGTCGTCGATCACACCTTCGCCGGGCACGATCTCGCGAAGCGCCGCGACGATAGAATCGCGCTTCGCTATTGTCTCCGCGTCGGGCTTGGGCATGGTGATCGACATATTCTCGTGCTGTCGCCATCGGGCACAATCGCGCCCCGTCTACATTGGGATGCCACTCGCACAAGGCTGGGGGAACGAATCAGCGCCGGTGGGGGCTGCGTGATCCCGCCGCCCGGTATCGAGCGGATCGACGTTGCACCCGACCACGAACCGCGCCGCATCAGGCGTTAACCAGCCGATCCTCCAGAATCAGATTCGCCGCATGATAGCCAAACGCCATCGCCGGGCCGTTGGTGTTGCCCGACACCTGCGTCGGCATGGCGGAACAATCCACCACACGAAGACCCTCCACGGCCTTGACGCGCAGGCGACCGTCAAGGACCGCGTCCGGGTCGACGCCCATGCGGCATGTCCCGGTGGCGTGAATGCCCGGCTGGGACGTCTGCCGCATGTAGGTCAGGATTTCGTCGTCATTGGCAAAGTCGACACCGGGAACGGTTTCGACCGCGCCAAAGCGCTGAAGCGCGGTCGTCCCTGCAAAGCGCCGGGCGAACTTGAAGACGCCGATCGACGGCTCATGATCCCGCGGATCGCCCAGCACATTGGCATCGATGAAGGGCTGGTCGAACGGATCGAGCGAACTGATTTCTATGTATCCCGCGCTATAGGGGCGCATGAAATAGCCGCCGATCATCATGCCGTGCCCGCTTTCAAGGACCGTCTCGGCAAAGGATTTCGTCCCGTCCACCGAAAACGCGCCCATGAACAGCTGACCGTCAGGCCGGTCGAGGTCCGGGCGGGTACGGAAGAACGCCCCCGCTTCGAACGCGCAGTCCGCCAGCGGGCCGGTCCCGAACAGTTGCTGACGAAGGACGTTGCCGACGAGCTTGAGGCCCGAGAAGGAATGGTTGAGGCTGTCGCGATCGACGCGCAGCTGGACCCCTGCCGTGCCGCGGTGATCCCGCAGGTTCCGTCCGACTTCTGCCCGGTCGGCAACGACCGGAATGCCCAGCCGCTGCAACAGGGCGGCGGGGCCGATGCCCGATCGCTGCAACAGCAGGGGCGAATTGAGGACGCCGGCGCTCAGGATGATCTCGCGGCCCTCGATCACCAACTCCTCGCCGTTGCGTCGCCCGGCCACGGACGTTGCGCGCTTACCTTCAAAGAGCAGGCGATCGACGGTCAGATCGGTGATGACCTGCACATTCTTGCGACGGCGCGCGGGTTTCAGGAAGGCCTTGGCCGAGCTGTTCCTGCCGCCACGATGGATTGTCCGGAAATAATATCCCGCGCCATCCTGCGCTTCACGGTTCAGGTCCTCGCGCCGGGGAACGCCCAGTTCGCCGGCCGCCTCGATAAACGCCTCCGCCAGCGGATGCTTGCCGGGGAATGCGGAGATGTCGAGTGCGCCGCCTTCGCCGCGCATCTCGTCCGCGCCGAGTGCATGGTTCTCCATTGCCCGATAGGCCTTGAGCATTTCGGGCCAGCCCCATTCCACCAGGCCCATGTCGTGCCACTCGTCATAGTCCTGGGGTTGGCCGCGCACATAGACCATGCCGTTGACCGAGCTGGACCCGCCGAGCGTCCTCCCACGAATCCACATCTCGTCACGATTGCTGCCGCCGCCGACCTTGGCATTGTAGCGCCACAACAAATCAGGATGCTGATAAATCTTCGGGAACCCGCGGGGCATGTGGATGGCAGGATGCGTGTCCTTCGGTCCCGCCTCGATGATCGCAACCGTGATACAGGGGTCTTCCGACAAACGGTTCGCCAGGACACATCCCGCGGAACCGGCCCCCACAATGACATAGTCGAAGGTCATTCAGTCTCTCTGTGACGCTGGATTCGTGTTTTGCCAAGCTGTCCAGAGCGAGACGGCAGTTCCCCAAAAGTGTCAAGTTTTCTTATTGACGACCGTTAGGGAATGTCGGAGTTTCAACCTGACGTGAGTGCGCGAAAACAGGCGCACATGGCGCTATTGTGCGCCTCTGATCACACTCTGGAGAGGACGAAAGCCGATGCGATTGGATGGAAAGAGCGCGATTGTGACTGGCTCGGCCCGCGGCCTGGGGGCTAGCATCGCCAGAGATCTCGCCCGCGAGGGCGCCCGGGTCATGTTGTGCGACATCCTCGAGGATCAGGGGCAAGACGTCGCCCGCTCGATCGGGGACGCCGCCATCTTCCGACGGCTTGATGTGACGAAATCCGGTGAATGGGCAGACGCCGTTGCCGAGGCTGAATCGGCTTTCGGTTCGGTCGACGTGCTCGTCAACAATGCCGCCCTTATCGAGCAGGTGCCTTTTGACGAGGTGACCGAAGAACTGTTCAAGGCAATTTTCGAAGTGAATGCTCTTGGGACATTTCTCGGCATGAAGGCTGTTGTGCCAGCCATGCGCCGGGCGGGCGGCGGTTCCGTCGTGAATATTTCCTCGACGGCCGGCATCCATTCGTCCGGCGGGCTTGCCTATGGGGGGTCCAAATTCGCCATCACCGGCCTGACGAAGACCGGCGCGCATATGCTCGGTCCCGAGAAAATACGGATCAACTCGGTCCATCCCGGCTGGATGAGGACCCCGCAGACGGAGGTCGTTCCGCTGGACTGGGTCGCCAGCCTGCTTCCCTTGCGGACGATCATGGACACGGCAGAGGTAGCCAAGCTCGTCTCGTTCCTCGCATCGGACGATTCCTCCATGATTACGGGGAGCGAACATCTGATCGATGCGGGCGCGCTGTTGATGGGCGCGCGCGACATCGTCGATCGCATGGCCGATCATATGTGATCTTCGCGATGCGCCAGGCCGCCCCTTTCGCCCCCTCTTAGTGGAATGACCGCGTGAAAATCGATCTCTCCGGCCAAAAGGCCATCGTTACGGGTTCCACCAGCGGAATTGGCCTGGCGATCGCGAAAGGCCTGGCCGGTGCGGGCGCCGACGTGATCGTCAATGGCCGCAGGCAGGACGTCACGGATGGGGTGGTGGCGGAGCTTTCGGCGCTTTGTCACGATGTGACGATCGAGGGAGTCGTGGCAGACCTTGCCCGGAAGGAGGACGTGGACCGGTTCACGCAGCGCGTTCCGCAGGCCGACATTCTCGTCAATAATCTGGGCATCTGGGCCGAGGCCGATTTCTTCGAACTGCCGGACGAAGAGTGGCTGCGCTTTTTCGAAACCAACGTGATGAGCGGCATCCGGCTGGCACGCCACTATATGCCCGGGATGCTCGCGCGCAATTCGGGACGCCTTGTGTTCATCTCCAGCGAATCCGGCGTGACAACCCGAAGCGAACGACTGCACTACAGCGTAACCAAAACGGCCGTCCTGGCAGTGGCAAGAGGCCTGGCAGAGCGGGCGCGAGGCACGGCCGTCACCAGCAACTCCATCGTCGTCGGCACGACCCTGACCGAACAGATCGCTGAAATGATCGAGCAGCTCGCCAAGGCCGAGAATATCTCGTTCGATGACGCGCAGCAGATGGTGATCAAGCAACATTGCCCCACACATCTGCTGCCGCTACTCGCCTCCACTGAAGAGGTGGCGAACATGGTTGTCTATATTGCCTCGCCTCAGGCTTCGGCGACGACCGGCGCGGCTCTTCGGGTGGATGGCGGCGGCATCACCACCATCCTTTAAGCAGTCAAACTGACAGGCGATATGCCCCCGGGGTCAAGGGCAGGTCCAGGAAGGTGCGGACGCCCGGCGCTGCTTCGCACAGGGCGATAACCGAATTCGTGATATGTCCGCCCACGGCCCAGCCGGCATCAGCCATGGGATTGCGGCCGAACGCGCCCAGCTCCAGCTCGACCTTCATCGCCGGCGCACCATGTATCTCGACCTGATAGCCTTCCTTTCCGTCGGTGCCGAAATGGGGCCAGTCCGGCGCTGCATCGTCGGCGATTCGCGTAATATGCTCGGCGACGATGCGTGCCTTGCCATTCACCAGCCCGATCGCCCTCAACCGCTCTGCCGCGATCGTCCCGGCGCGCACCAGGCCGGTGGTGATCTCCACGTCGCGATCGGCGACGACATGCTCGATGTCCATCCTGATTTCTTCGAGCGGCGCCTTTATGCCATCTGCAACCATGGCGACCGATCCGCCCAGGCCACGCGAAAAGCTGCCCAGCAGCTGAGAAAAGTCGAATGACGCCGGGTTCTCGCCGAAACCATAAAGGCCCATGATCGTGTCGCGGTCGTTGTAGTTCGCGTAATTCATAATCTCGCGCACAGCGATGGTATCGATACGGGCGGAAATCTGCGTCAGGCCCAGCACGAGCCGGTCAGGGATAAAGCCCGGCGATATACCAGCGTATAGAAAGCTGGTATTACCCTTCGCGCACGCCGCCTCCAGCCGCGCCATCGTCTCTGCCCCCAGGTGCGGCGCGTAGACGAGCGAGTTGGGCGCTGACGCTATGACATTCTTGCCGCCTTCCAGAAACGCGCACAGCAGTGCGAACAGCCGACCCGAATGCGTATCCGCCTCGAGGACGTCCCCGGCATAGGGGTCCCACGGCATGAAGGAAACGCAATCAGCCTCCATCGCCAATAGCGCAGATGCGTCTGTCGTGGCCAGAATCCCGGTGTCGGGCATACGGCAGATGGTGCCGGCATCGCGCCCCTCGTTCCGGCTGCTGTGCACACCGACCCCGACAAGCTGGAGGTGAGGGTGAGTGAGGATCGATCGCAAAGCGAACTTGCCGGTGGCGCCCGCGCCATATTGGATCATTCTGTATTGCTTCACGTCCAACCTCCGCCTAGATTCGGTCAATCGATAGTCCGAATATCGCCGACGCGCCATGCCGCCGGCAATCGCGCATGCTTGAGAGGATTTACGATGAAGGCAGTCAGAGTACTCACGCCCGGCAGCTATTCCATCGACGACGTAGCGATGCCATCCTGCGGGCCGCGCGACGCGCTGGTCAAGGTGTCGGCATGCGGCATCTGCGGTAGCGACCTTCATTTCGTGAAATGGGGCACCTTGCGCGAAGATGGCCTGCCGATGGCGCTGGGCCACGAGGCGACCGGGGTCGTCGAACAGGTCGGCAGCGATGTGGACAGCCTGCGGCCCGGCATGCGCGTGTTCATCAGCCCGACCGCAAGCGACGGCAGCACAATCGGCGCGGGCATTCATGACGGTGCGTTTGCCAGCCATATCGTCATCCGCGATGCCGTGCTGGGCAAGACGCTTCTGTCGGTGCCCGACGATCTGGACCTGCATCGTGCCGCTCTGGTCGAGCCGCTGGCGGTCGGGCTTCACACCGTGAACCGCGGCATGCCCGACGCATCTACCAAGGCGGTCGTCTTCGGCTGCGGCCCGATCGGACTGGCGGCCGTGCTGTGGCTGGCGCGTCGCAAAGTGGGCCACATCGTGGCGATCGACCTTGCCGACGAAAGGCTGGACTATGCAAGGCGGATGGGTGCGCACGCCGTCATTAATCCGGGCAAGGAAGACGTGCCAACGCGCCTCGCCGAATTGCAGGGGACGGGCGATCCGATCAAGGGGCTGCCGACCGTAGGTACAGATGTCTTCTACGACCTGGCTGCGGGCCCGGGGGTGATTGATCAGATCGTCGGGATGGCCAAGTTCCGTTCCCGGCTTGTCGTCGGCGCAATCTACTTCAACCCCGTGCCTATCAACTTCCGCGATCTGATCTTGCGGGAAATGGAAATTACGACGGCCGGCCCCTATGAGCAGGAACTGCGCGATGCGCTGGCCGACCTGGCGAAAATCGACCCGGAGACGCTGGATACCTACGTCACGGCCACACTTCCCTTCTCGGAGTTCGACAAGGCGTTTGAACTCGCCAAGAAGCCTTCGAGCGCGAAGGTCATGGTGACGTTCGACTGACGCCGTGCTCTGACGCGCGGAGTCCCCGCATCTTTGGTCGGGCTCTGTGGCGTCAGGGCAACGCTCGCGCAGTGGCTGGCGCCATGGCCGGGAAATCATGGACGTAATTCCCGCCCTGCATTGCGGGCTTGAATTTCGATAGTACTTGATCAAGATATCGATCAGCGCTGGTACAAAGCGCACGGGGCGGCCCTGCCGCAAACGTCCGTCCTGGACGTGACGGGGCCGTTGACTAGGGAGGATTTATGTCAATCAAGATCAAATCTGTTGCGGCTCTTACGTCCGTTTCGCTCGGAGCGCTTGTTGTGGGGGCTCCCGCGTTCGCGCAGCAGTCGACCGGCGCGGCTGCGTCCGGAAATACGGCGTCTGCCGATGAGCCGGGACTTACCGACATCGTCGTCACAGCACGGCGCTCGAGTGAAAACATTCAGAAGGTGCCCGTTGCGGTGTCGGTGCTCAGTGGCGAAATGCTGGAGCAGAAGCGCATCACGGGCGCGAAGGATCTTCAGTACAGCACGCCGAGCCTCGTGGTCACCAGCGATCCGCTGGGCGGCTCGACGGCCCCGGTGTTCCAGCTCCGCGGCCAGACCGTGGCGCAGGGCTCCGACGATACGGTCGTCACCTATCTCGGCGATGTTCCGGTCAACTCGCGCGCCTTTTCCGGCGGCCTGTTCGATCTGAACTCGGTGCAGGTTATCCGTGGCCCGCAGGGCACTCTGTTCGGCAAGAACAGCACCGGCGGTGCCGTGATCTTCACGCCGCGCATTGCCGACACCAACGAAGTGTCTGGGTTCTTCGACGGCACGGTCGGCAATTACAGCTATTATCAGATCGGCGGCGGTGTAAACGTGCCCCTGATCACTGACAAGCTGGCGGTGCGCGTCTCCGGCCAGATTACGCGCCAGGACGGCTTCACTCGCAATATCTCCGGGCCGGACGGCGGCGACAAGAAATATGAAGTTCTGCGCCTGTCTGTGGTCGCGACGCCGACGGATCAGCTCCGTAACGAGACCTATTTCAGCTACTTCCATGGGCGCCAGCACCAAAATCCGTTGATCTTTACCCAGTATAATTACGGGCTGGTGCAGTTCGTTATCGGTCGCGGTGCCGGTCCTGCAGTCGGTAAAGCAGTGGCTGACTTGGTTCAGGGCCAGTTCGATCGTCAGCAGCAGCTTGGTCCGCGCACGATCGATTATTCGGCTCGTCCGAACAATGACGACAACGACGTCTTTATTGCCACGAATACCACTAGTTACGATCTGGGCTTTGGCACGCTGAAGAACATTTTCGGCTATTACAACCAAAAGCCGAAAGTAAGCCTTTCTCAAACTTCCACCAATTTCCCGTTGGTCGACGTTAGGCAGGATAAAAATCAGGACGCTTTCAGCAACGAGCTTCAGCTCTCCGGTGATAGCGATACCCTAAAGTGGATCGTTGGTGGCTTTTTCTCGACCGAGAAGACAAAGACCGTTCAAAGGGCCTTTCTGTTCGGTGGTTTGGCCACCGATACCAGTTCGACCGATAAGTATACGTCCAAGGCGCTGTTCGCGCAGGGCACCTATGATTTTTCAAACCTTGGATTGCAGGGCGTGAAATTTACTGCGGGTCTTCGTCACACTTGGGATAGCCGCACGGGTGTGCTGGACGTTTTCAATTATAATGCCCCGGGAGGTCCGGCGCAGCTTCCGACGGTCCGAAACAAGAATTCCTACAAGAACTTCAGCTGGACGCTCGGACTCGACTATCAGGTCACGCCAGACTTGCTGCTCTATGTTTCCAGCCGGCATAGCTACAAGGCAGGCGGTCTGAACCTGGTGTCATCGGCGGTTCCTTTGGCGCTGCAGGCCTATGCGCCGGAGAAGCTGACCGACATCGAACTGGGTGCCAAGGCGACGATCCGCGTGGGTGATCTGGCCGAGATCCGTACCAATGTCGCGGCCTACCGGGGTTGGTATAAGGACTTGCAGTTCCAACAGCTTGCGGATTGCGGCACGGTGGCATCCTATGTCATCAATGCTGGCAAGGCGAGCCCGAAGGGCCTGGAGTTTGAGTTTGACGCGGCGATCAAGCGCAACCTCCGCGTCGGCGGCTTCTACAACCGGACGCTCGGCAAGTTTGACGAGTTCAAGCTTGTTGAGCCCGCTGGATGTAGTGTGATTGGCTCCGGCGTAGACCTGAACGGCGCGGATTTCGGTCATATCTCGAAGGACACCGCTGGTCTGAATGCCGCCTACACCGTGCCGCTGACCCATGGGGATGAGGCGCTGGTGTTCTCCGGCGACTGGTACTATCGCGGGGC
>Ga0268265_10003768_pt1 | contig 10753 bp, 8 predicted proteins | sample KBSSwiS52_FD_190355 | JGI IMG/M metagenome (GOLD analysis project Ga0268265, IMG submission 190355) | Switchgrass rhizosphere microbial communities from Kellogg Biological Station, Michigan, USA - KBS Switchgrass S5-2 (SPAdes) (version 2) | ecosystem: Host-associated > Plants > Roots >...
CAGCCAGTTCCGGGCGGATGGCTTGGAAGCGTTCGCAGACGGCTGGTTTTCGCGCGGGCGCATCGTGTGGGCCAGCGGCGGCGATAGCGAGGTGGCGACACATCGTGACTCCGGCGACGGGGCGTTGCTGGAATTGCTCGACGTGGCGCCGCAAGCCACCGTCGGCGCCGCGTTCACAATCTACGCCGGCTGCGACAAGCGCTTCGAAACCTGCCGCGCCAAGTTCGCCAACTCGGTGAACTTCCGCGGCTTCCCGCACATGCCCGGCAACGATGCGATCCAGTCCGGCCCTATCGCAGGCGCGCCGATGGACGGCAGCTCGCGTTACTCATGATCTCGCGTCACGCGATCCTGGAGGAAGCGCTCTCCTGGATCGGCACGCCATACGTGCATCAAGCCAGCGCAAAGGGCGCGGGCTGCGATTGTCTTGGCCTCGTCCGCGGCGTCTGGCGCGCGCTCTACGGCGCTGAGCCCGAGCTTGCGCCAGCCTACACGCCGGACTGGGCAGAGCGCGCCGGCGCGGAAACGCTCCGAGACGCTGCACGCCGGCATCTGATTGAAACCGATATCGGCGCCGCATTGCCCGGTGATGTGCTGCTGTTCCGCATGGATGCGCAGTCGCCGATGAAACACGCCGCCATACTTGATGAGGAAGATCGCCTCATCCACGCGTATTGGGGCCGCGCTGTGGTGCGCTCGTCCTTCGCACGCTGGTGGCGCACGCGGTGCGCTGCTGCGTTCAGCCTTCCCAATGTGAGCCCATGGCCGAAATAGTTCTCTCTACGATAGGGCGCGCCATCGGCTCGCGTTTGCCTGGCGCGCTTAGCCAGTTTGGCGCACAACTCGGACGCGCCGCGGGCGCCGCGCTCGGACGCCAGATCGATCAGCGAATCTTTGGCGACACCCGCAACTATCAAAGCGCGCGCCTCACCGACCTTCACCTGCAAGGTTCCACGGAAGGCGCCTCGATCCCAGCTGTGTACGGTCGTGTCCGCATCGCCGGCCAGGTGATCTGGGCCGCGCGTTTCAAGGAGCATACGGAGACGCACGAGGTCGGTGGCGGCAAAGGCGGCGGTGCGCGGGCGACGAGCACAAACTACACCTATTCGCTCTCGTTCGCTGTGGGTCTCTGCGAGGGTGTGGTGTCACGCATCGGCCGCGTCTGGGCGAACGGCGAGCCGCTCGATCTCTCCCAACTCGCTTGGCGCCTGCATCAAGGCGACGAGGACCAAACGCCCGACGCCTTGATCGAAGCGATCGAAGGCGCTGACCGCGCACCGGCGTATCGCGGCCTCGCCTATGTCGTGTTCGAGGATCTCCCGCTCGAGCGCTTCGGCAACACGATCCCGCAGCTTTCGTTCGAGGTGATGCGCCCAGCCCCACAAACAGATCCGGGGCCGCGCTTCGAAGAGCGTGTGAAGGGCGTCTGTCTCATTCCTGGCTCGGGCGAGTTCGTGTATGCCACCGAGCCGGTGATGCGCCGCGTCGGTCCCGGGCAGGAAACGCCGGAAAACGTGCACGCCGAGCGCGAGCGCGCCAATTTGCTGGTTTCGCTCGACCAGCTCGCCGCGGACTTTCCGAATTGTGAGGACGTGCTGCTGGTCGTCGCGTGGTTCGGCAACGATTTGCGTTGCGGCCAATGCATGATCCGCCCAGGCGTCGAGACCGCGACGAAAACGACAACGCCGCAAAATTGGCGCGCAGGCGGCGTGACACGCGCTGGCGCGCATGTCGTCAGCGAGCTCGATGGCGGCCCTGCCTATGGCGGCACGCCGAGTGATGAGAGCGTGCTGCAAGCGATCGCCGCGCTGAAGGCGCGCGGCTACAATGTCGGGCTCTATCCGTTTCTGTTGATGGACGTGCCGGCCGGCAATGCGTTGCCGGATCCTTACGGCGGCGCAGAGCAGGCGGCCTATCCGTGGCGCGGACGCGTAACGTTGCATCCGGCAGCGGCTGAAGCGGGATCACCCGACAAGACTGGCGCAGCGACAGCGCAAGTCGATGCGTTCTTCGGTAGCGCGGCGCCCGGTGACTTCGGCGTCAGCAGCGACGTACCTAACTACGACGGTCCAGACGAATGGTCGTACCGCCGCTTCATTCTGCACTATGCGAAGCTCGCGACACTCGCGGGCGGCGTGGACGCCTTCATACTCGGATCAGAACTGCGCGGTCTGACGACCGCGCGCGACAGCGCAACGAGCTTTCCTGCCGTCTCTGCGCTGCGTGATCTGGCGAGCGATGTTCGCGGAATGCTGGGCCGCGCGACGAAGCTTACCTACGCCGCGGATTGGTCCGAATATTTCGGCCATCAGCCGCAAGACGGGTCGGGCGATGTGCTCTTTCACCTCGATCCGCTGTGGGCAGACGCGAACATCGACGCCGTCGGGGTCGATTGGTACCCACCGCTGACTGATTGGCGCGATGGCGCCGCGCATCTGGACGCCGAACTCACGCGCAGCATCCACGATTTCGACTATCTCGAAGGCCGCATCGAAGCTGGCGAAAATTACGATTGGTTCTATGCGTCCGGCGCCGATCGCGACGCGCAAATCCGCACCCCGATCGCCGACGGCGCGCACGATGAGCCCTGGGTGTTTCGCGCGAAAGACATTCGAAACTTCTGGGCGCGCGCTCACCACGATCGTCCGGGCGGCGTGCGCTCATCCACACCGACCGCATGGACGCCTCAATCCAAGCCGATCTGGTTCGTCGAGCTGGGCTGTCCCGCCGTCGACAAAGGCGCCAATGCGCCAAATCTCTTCATCGATCCCAAAAGCAGCGAGAGCGCGCTGCCCCATGACTCCGATGGCGGTCGCGACGATCTGATCCAGCGCCGCACGCTCGAAGCCTATCTGCGCCACTGGAGCGAAGAGAACCCGATCTCGACGCTCACTGGCGATCCGATGATCGAGCGCAGCTTCGCGTGGTGCTGGGACGCGCGCCCATATCCGACCTTCCCCGCGCGGAGTGATGTCTGGTCGGATGGGGCCGCGTGGCGCCTGGGTCATTGGCTGAACGGGCGCGCCGGCTTGTCGATGCTTGGCGAGGTGGTTGCCGATTTGTGTGCGCGCGCCGGCGTCGGAGACGTCGATGTCTCAAACCTTACCGGCGCGTTGAGCGGCTATGTGGTGGACTCCCCATCCGACGCGCGGTCGGCGCTTGAGCCCTTGATGGCCGCATACGACTTCGAGGCCATGGAACGCGACGGCCGGATCGTGTTCGCGCACCGCGACGATCAGACCTCTCCCACGGACCTTTCACTCAACGATCTCAGCGCCGCCAGCGTCAGCGCGCCGTTCGCGCAGCGGGCCGACGCGGCGGATGCTCCAATCGAAGTGCGCGTGCGCTTTATGGATCCGGCGCGCGATTATCTGATCGGTGGTGTCAGCGCGCGGCGGCTGGACCGCGCGGAGGGTGGCGTTGTGAGCGTCGACGCGCCTTTGGTGATCGAACCGGAGAGCGCCGAACGCATCGCGCAAGCCATCCTGGCCGATCGTCGCGCGGCGATGGAAACTCTGGGCATTGAGGTAGGCCCCGCGCTTATGGCGCTGGAGCCGGGCGATCGGCTCACCCGGAGTGGCGGCCAAGTGTTCGAGATCGCGCGCATCGAGGAGTCCGAGGTGCGCAGTCTGGAACTCGTTCGCGCCCGCGCGACGTTGCCTGCCGCAGTTCAAATCGGCGATCCCAACGCGCCGCCGATCACGCCCGCGCCAACGCCTGCGGTAGCCGTTCTCGACCTGCCGCCTTTGCCTGGCGCCGAGTCAGACGAGCGCCCGCTCGTCGCGGTGTTCGCATCGCCGTGGATCGGCGAGCACCAGCTCTACGCCGGCGCATCGCTTACGCGCCGCGCACGCGTGGCGCAGCCTGCGATCATGGGTGAACTGCTTTGGGCGCTTTGGCCGGGGCCGGTGGACCGGTGGGACGACGGCAACGTCGTCCGCGTCCAGCTCTATTGCGGAATGCTGTCGAGTGCAGGGGCAGACGCCGTTCTCGATGGCGCCAACATCTTCGCGATCGAAACAGACGGCGGCGAGTGGGAGATCATCCAAGCGCGTTCGTGCGAACTCGTGGCGCCAGGCGAGTACCAACTCTTGCACTTCCTGCGTGGGCAGCTCGGTTCGGCGCACGCGATGCGTGCGCCGCATCCGGTCGGCGCTCGCATCATCAAACTCGATCCACGCTTAGCGCGCGCAGACATCAACGCGCACGAATGGGGTGAACCACTCGCGTTCTGCGCACCGCCGTCGGGCGCGGTCGCAACGGATGCGCGCGCGGAAACCTTCTCGCGCACGCTTCCACATGCCGCTGTGCGTCCTTGGGCGCCGGCGCATCTGCGCGCCAAGCGCGGCGCCGGTGGCGATGTCGAGATTAGCTGGGTCCGCTGCGCCAGGATCGGCGGTGACACTTGGGGGCCGGGCGATCCGCCTCTTGGGTCGCCGAGCGAGGGCTACGTGGTCGAAATCCTCGACGGCGGTGGCCTGCTGAAGCGGAGTGTGAATGTTTCTACGCCCGGCTACCTCTACGGCGCCGCTGACCAAACCGTGGATTTCGGCGCGCCGCCTGCCTCGTTGCGTCTCCGAGTCGCCCAGATAGGCGAGAACGGCGCCTCAGGGTTGAACAAGGAGTTAACCATAACATTATAGCGAGGCAGGCCAGAATGGCGTGCGTCCTGATTCCCATCAGGACTCTGCGCGAAGGCTGGAGCACAGTTCATCACCTTGAGTTGGGATCCGTATTCCGTCCTGGGCTTGGCCCGCACCGCGACCGCGGACGATATTCGCCGTGCGTATCGCGCGCTGGCGAAGGAACTGCATCCTGACGTGCGTCCCAACGACAAGCAGGCTGAAGAGCGCTTCAAACGCGCGACGGCGGCGTTCAATTTGCTCTCCGATCCGGTGATGAAATCGCGCTACGACCGCGGCGAGATCGACGCCGACGGCAATGAGCGCATGGCGTTCAATTCGCGGCCCCGGCAAAGCGCGCGCGCCCATGCTGGCGCCGGCGCGGGTGCTGGACCAGGCGGTCCAGGCGCAGGCGGCGCCAACGACGCGTTCGATCTGGGCGACATCTTTTCCGATCTGTTCGGCCCTGGCTTCGGCAATGGCCGCACCTATTCGCGCATGCGCGGCCGCGACATCCGCTTCACGCTCGAGATCAATTTCCTCGACTCCATCAACGGCGCGAAGCGCCGTGTTTCGCTGGCTGAGGGCCGCACGCTCGACGTCGCGATCCCTGCGGGCGTCGAGAGTGGCCAGGTGCTGCGTCTGAAAAATCAAGGCGGCGCCGGCGTCGGCGGCGGTCCTGCGGGCGATGCACTGGTGGAGCTTACCGTGCGCCCGCATGCGTTCTTCCGCCGCGAGGGCCAGGATGTTCACATGGACTTGAACATCTCGCTGACCGAGGCCGTGGAAGGCGGACGGGTCCAGGCGCCGACGCCGTCAGGGAACGTCACGCTCACCATTCCCGCCGGTTCCAACACCGGCAAGACGCTGCGCCTGAAGGGAAAAGGCGTTGCCGGCCAAGGCGATCAGTTCGTCCGCCTGCAGGTGGTGCTGCCTGAAGCGGCCGACGAGGAACTCAAGAAGTTCGTCAAGAAATGGCCTAAAAGGGACTACATCCCACCCCGTCCGCAGGGTTAATCAGAAGCGACCGTTACATTCAGGACCCATTCAGTGGGGCGCCGGTAAACGGGAACAGCCATGTGGGCCAAGTCGCTCCTCCTCTCTGCGCTCCTCGCCGCCGTAGCCGTCACCGGCCCGGTGAGCGCACAGCAACGCGGCCCCATGTTCGAGCCGCAGACGCTGATCCCGGTTCAGGACCGCGGCCGCGGGCAAGACATTCGCTCCTTGCGCGAAGTCGTCGATGAAATGCGTGGCCGTTACGGGGGCGAGCTGATCTCGGCGCGCCTTGAGGACGGCCGAAGCCCCGTCTATGTGCTGCGGTGGCGGATGCCCGACGGACAAGTGCGCGATTTCCGCGTCTCCGCATCCCGCTAGGACGAGACTTGAATGCGGGTGCTGGTAGTCGAAGACGATAAGAACCTGCGTGAGCAGCTCAGCGGGGCGCTCACGGACGCCGGCTATACCGTCGACACGGCGGACAATGGCGAAGACGGCCAGTTCCTCGGCGAAACCGAACCCTACGACCTCGCGATCCTCGATCTCGGTTTGCCCAAGATCGACGGCCTCTCTGTGCTGAAGTACTGGCGCAAGGAAGGCCGCACCTTGCCGGTGCTGATCCTTTCGGCGCGCGATCGCTGGAGCGAGAAGGTCGAAGGGCTCGATCTCGGCGCCAATGACTATGTCACCAAGCCGTTCCACATGGCGGAGCTGTTGGCGCGTGTCCGCGCCAACGTGCGCCGCCAGACCGACCACCAATCGTCCGTGTTGGAAGTCGGCGATCTCCGCCTCAACGCCGCGACCGGCCAAGTCACGGTGAATGGCGCGCCGATCAAGCTGACGGCGTATCAATACAAGGTGCTGGACTATCTGATGCATCACGCCGGCCGCATCGTGTCGCGGTCGGAGCTGACCGAGAAAATCTACAGCCAGGACCACGAGCGCGACTCCAACACCATCGAGGTCTTCATCGGCATCCTGCGACGTAAGATCGGCACCAATCGCATCATCACCGAAAAGGGCCTGGGCTATCGCCTGATCGATCCCGCGGAACACGCGGATCAGCAGTGAGCGAAGCGCCCGCGGGCATCTTCCAGCGCTTCCGCGGGCTGATCCGCCGCTCGCTGGCGGCGCGCCTCATCACCATCGCCATCATCAGCGTCATCGGCCTCGTCGCCATGGGCTGGATCGCGCATGCGCAGTTTAACCGCGCGCTGCTGCGGCTGCTGATCGATCCCGAAATAGAAGCGGTCGCCAACAATCTCATTGGCAATTCAGGGCCGGGGCTTTCCGGCGAATTGGCGTTGCAGGATCTTCCTTACGATCCGCGCTACCTGCAGCCGTTGAGCGGCCGCTACTTCCAGATCGCGCGCATCCACGGCGAAGCGCTCGAAGTGCAGGTGATCTCGCCGTCACTGTTCGACGTCAGCATCCCGCTCGATCCGAAACTCCAGCGCGCGTTGCTTGCGCCGGACGCGCCGCGCGAGGCCCGCTTCCTTGACATCAATGGCCCCGACGACGAGCCGCTCCGCGTCATCGCGCGCGTCGAGCAGCTTCCGCAGTTGGAAGGGCGTTATCTCTTCCTTGTCGGCGTCGCGCCGCGCGCCATACTTGCGCCCGCCGCGAACCTGGTCGGCATTGCGTTTGCCGTGTTCGTCGCGTTTTGCGCGCTGATGGTCGCGGCGGTCTCGGTGCTGCAAGTGCGCGTAGGGCTTGAGCCGTTGCATCAGCTGCAGCGCGACATCGCCAGTGTTCGGCGCGGGGACTCCGACCGCCTGACGGGCGAGTATCCGGCCGAAATCCAGCCCGTCACGCAGGAACTCAACGCCCTCGTCGATCACAACCGCGAAGTGGTCGAGCGCGCCCGCCGCCACGTCGGCAATCTCGCTCACGCGCTGAAGACGCCGATTGCGGTCCTCAAGAACGCAGCGGCAGCCGACGGGAAGAATGACGAGGTGATGCGCCAATCTGTCGAAGAGATGGAAGCGTTCGTCGAGCGCCAGCTACGCCGTGCGCGTGTCGCCGCACGTGCTGAAGCGCGCGCCGGCGCGCAAGCGCCGACCATCGCCTACAGAACGCCGGTGCTGCAAAACCTCGAAGACCTCGTCTTCATGATGGAGCAGAAGTACGACCACCTCAAAGCGGTCGATATCTCCATCGAAGCGGAAGCCGACGTCACCTTCCGCGGCGAGCGAGAAGACTTGCTCGAAATGGTCGCTAATCTGATCGACAACGCCTGCAAGTATGGGAAGAGCCAAGTTGTCGTGCGCCTGCTGCCGCCGTTCGAAAGCAACGGGCTGATGGAGATCGTCGTCGAAGACGATGGCCCCGGCCTCTCTGACACGGAACTCGAACGCGCCATGGCGCGCGGCGCCCGGCTCGACGAAGCGGCGCCCGGTCAGGGCCTGGGCCTTTCCATCCTGAAAGAGACGGTCGATCTCTACGCCGGCCAATTGCTTTTTGAGCGTGGCGAACTGGGCGGCCTGAAAGCACGCCTGCTCCTACCGGCCACAGACTAGCGCCTAGCCTGCGGCGAGCGCGCAGTTTCGCCGCTTCGCGAAGCAGGGTAGGCACGCCTCCGTGTGGTCCTCACTCGCCGTCCTGCTGATCGGCGCCGTTGTCACGGCGGGCGCGGGCTATTGGGTGCTACGCGCCTACCGCCGCGCTGGCGGCGGCGTGCGTTCGCCAATGCCGGCTCTCATGTCGTGCGGCATCGTCGCGGTGCTTGGCCTCGGCATCTATCTGGCGATCGGACGGCCCGAGCTTCCGGATGCGCCTTACGAGGCGCGGCTCGCCGCTCTGAAAGATCGCAATCCCGAAACCTTCACGCCGGACGAAACGCTGGCGGTGCTCCACCAAGCGGCGCGTGAGAATCCGCGCGACCCGCTGCCCTTGTTCTACACCGGTCAGTTGTTGCTCGATCAGGGCCGCGCGCAGGAAGCCGCGCGTGCGTTCGATGCCGCGCTTCGCCGTGACCCGCGTTTGGCTGAGGCGATGCTCGGGCTCGGGCGTTCGCTGGTGCGCATGGAGAACGGCCGCGTCACGCCGGAAGCGCTCGGCCTCTTCCAGCAAGCCGGCGCGCTCACCAACGATCCCGCGCCGTGGATCTATCAAGCCATGGCCGCGATGCAGGAGAACCACGACGACGACGCGCGCCGGTACTGGGGCGAAGCGTACACGCGGATGCCGGAAGACGATCCCCGCCGCGACATGGCGCGCCAGATGAGTGCAAACCCAAGGCGCGGGGGCTAGACGATGCGGCGGCGGGATCAGCGGCTTATGATGATCGGCGCAGCGGGCGCAGTGCTCGTCCTTGCGGCGACCCTCACGTTCGCGGGTCTGCGTGACTCGGTCGTCTATTTCGTCGCGCCGTCTGAATTATCAGAGAAGGCGCAGCCGGGGCAGCGCGTTCGTCTGGGCGGGCTTGTGGTTGAAGGCACCGTGCGCCGTGAAGCCGCCGCCACCTTCTTCCAAGTCACTGACGGCGCTGTCGCTGTCGACGTGCGCTACGAAGGATTGCTGCCGGACCTCTTCCGCGAAGGCCAAGGCGTCGTCGCCGAAGGGCGCTGGGCGCCGGGCCAGCCGTTCGAGGCGGAGCGCGTCCTGGCCAAGCACGACGAAACCTACATGCCGCGCGAAGTCGCCGAAGCGCTCAAACAGCGCGGCGAGTGGAAGGGACCGCAATGATCGCCGAGATCGGCGCGTTCTGTGCAGCTTTGGCTTTGGCGCTAAGTTTCGCGCAAGGCGCCCTGGGCCTCGCGGCCGCCAAGCGGGACTCGCGCGCCGCGGCCATCAGCGGCGTGGCGCAAGCCGCCGCCGCGCTCGTCGCCATCGCGTTCGTGTGCCTGATCATTGCGTTTGTGCGCTCGGACTTCTCGGTCGCTGCGGTTGCTGCGAACTCGCACGTCGACAAGCCGCTGATCTACCGAATTGCCGGCGCGTGGGGGAACCACGAGGGCTCCATGCTGCTGTGGAGTCTGGTCTCGGCCGTGTTCGGCGCGATCTTCGCGTCAACGCGCGGCGCTCAGAGCGTCTCGTTGTGGTCGCGCGCACTGGGCGTGCAGGGGCTCGTGACGGCGGGCGCCCTCATCTACACGCTCTTCCTCTCCAACCCTTCCGCGCGTCTCGAACCGCCGCCGATGCAAGGCGCCGGTCTCAATCCGCTGCTGCAAGACCCGGCGCTCGCTGCGCATCCGCCGATGCTTTATCTCGGTTATGTCGGCATGAGTATTCCGTTCTCGCTCGCGCTCGCAGCTCTGATCGAAGGCCGTGCTGATCAAGCGTGGGCGCGCGCGTTACGGCCGTGGACACTCGTGGCGTGGACGTGTCTCACCTTCGGCATCGGCCTCGGCTCGTACTGGGCCTATTACGAGCTCGGCTGGGGCGGCTGGTGGTTCTGGGATCCGGTCGAGAACGCGAGCTTCATGCCGTGGCTTGTTGCTTGCGCGCTCGTGCACTCAGCTATCGTCACCGAACGCCGCGGCTCGCTTGCGAGTTGGACCATCCTGCTCGCCATCATGGGCTTTGGACTCGCACTGCTAGGCACCTTCCTGGTGCGTTCGGGCGTGCTCACTTCGGTACACGCCTTCGCCATTGATCCGAGGCGCGGGCTCGCCGTGCTCGTCTTGCTTGGCGTCGCGCTCGGTGCGGGCTTTGGCCTCTACGCCTGGCGCGCACCCAAACTTTCGCAACCCTCGGGCTTCGCCGCGATCAGCCGTGAAAGCATGCTGGTCTGGAACAATTTCGGCCTCGCGGTCGCTGCGGGCGTTGTGCTGATCGGCACGCTCTATCCTTTGATCGTGGAAGCGGCGGGCGGCGGCCTCATCTCTGTCGGCCCGCCCTTCTTCAATCTCACCGTCGCGCCGCTGCTCGCCGCGCTATTCTTATTGCTGCCGTTCGGACCGATGCTGACATGGCGCGTCGGCGACATGCAGGGCGCCGCGATGCGCCTCGCGCCCGCCGCCGCACTCGCGCTACTTACGCTCATCGTCGCGATGGCGACGACGGAGTGGCGCGCAATCCCTGCGATCGGACTCGCGATCGGCGTGTGGTTGATCGCCGGCGGCGTCGTCTATCTCTGGACGCGCATCGCGCGCGGCGAGGGCGAAGCGATGGCCAAGATCGCGGCGCTGCCG
>Ga0268265_10003772_pt1 | contig 10749 bp, 10 predicted proteins | sample KBSSwiS52_FD_190355 | JGI IMG/M metagenome (GOLD analysis project Ga0268265, IMG submission 190355) | Switchgrass rhizosphere microbial communities from Kellogg Biological Station, Michigan, USA - KBS Switchgrass S5-2 (SPAdes) (version 2) | ecosystem: Host-associated > Plants > Roots >...
CGAGTTGCGCGACGAGTTGGTGCGGGGCGAGGCGGACATCAAGAAGGCGTCGGAAGAGCTACTGCGGGTCCACGGTTTCCACATGAGCTCACGTCAGGCAGCGAAGGATTTCGAGATCGCCGGCGTCAGGATCAAGGCGGGCGATCGGGTGGTCATGTCGACTGGCGCGGCCAACCGCGACGCGGCAAAATTCCCGGACCCTACCAAGGTCGACTTCCACCGCCCCGACGCGCACAGCCACCTGACCTTCGGTGCAGGCATCCACCGCTGCATCGGATCGCACCTCGCGACGCTCCAGTTGCGCGTGGCGCTGGACGAAGTGCACAAGGTCATCACCGACTATCGTATCGACGAAAGCGCCGATCCGGTGACCTTCGTAGGCGGGCAAGGGAAGACCATCCCGGTCAACCTGCCGCTGGTTTACACGCCCGTGGATTACGTGCCCGGCCAATGACCGCACGGCTCGACGGCCAGGTCGTCCTTGTCACCGGTTCGACGGCCGGCATCGGCCGGTCGATGGCGGAGCGGTTTGCGGCGGCCGGCGCGCGGGTGGTGATCACCGGGCGCAGCCTCGATAAGGGGAGGGCCGTCGAAGAGCAGATCCGTGCCGAGGGCGGCGCGGCGCTGTTCGTGCCGATGGACATTGGCGAGGAAGATCAGGTGCGCGCAGCCGTCACGGCGGCCGAGCGCACCTATGGCCGACTCACCGGGCTGGTGAACAACGCCGCGACGATCCAGGGCCGCACCGACGGGCCGATTACCGAGATCGCGACCGAGGACTGGCTCAATATCCTGCGTGTTGACCTCACCGGCACCTATTTCGCGCTGAAATACGGGCTGAAGGCAATCGCGCGGGCGGGTGGCGGGTCGGTGGTCAACATCTCGTCCGCCGCCGGCGTGCGCGGGCAGATCGGCAACAACGGCTATGCCGCCTGCAAGGGCGCCATCCAGGCGCTCACCCGCTCGCTTGCGGTCTATTATTCGCGTTATCTGATCCGCGTGAACTGCCTGATCGTCGGCACGATCGACACCGGGGAGGGCAAGCTTAAGCAGCTGCTTGCCTCGCCGGACACCGGCCCCAAGCTCATCCAGCACTATCTCGGCCGGGTCGGGCGCCCCGCCGAGGTCGCCGATGCCGCTGCCTTCCTGCTGTCGGACGAGGCGAGCTTCATCAACGGCGTCGAACTGCCCGTCGACAACGGCGCCACCATGAAGGGCCACGCGATCAACAAGCCGCGGGACATGGCCGACCTGCCCCCACCCCCCAACCCTTGGGTCTGACAAACAACGAAGAACCGCAACAGACAAGGCCTTGCGGCGGGCGGCGACCCTGATGATCAGGGTCGCCGCGCTCCCGCTCAAGGGCGTCGGCGGCCTCGTCGCACGTTTCGACATGACCATGCCATCGCGCTTGCGCGCGTTGGCAGGTCGCGGCGGCTACCGCGGGTCGTCGCTTATACAGGCGGAGCTGCCGGTCGAGCCAAAGACCACCCGCACTTAATTCAGGTTACGGAACTGACGTGCCGTTACGTGTCCTTCAAGAACCGCTCGACTAGGGCCGTCCGGCTGAGGCTGGCGTGGGGAGGCATGGATTATGCAGGAGGTGGCCGCTTCACGGGAAAGCAGCGCTACCATCAAGCACGAACACCGACTGAGCGATACGCAGCTGGGCCTCTTCTCCGGCTTCATGTTCGTGCTCGGAACCCTGGCAGCAGCAATGCCGCTCGGCACGCTGGCCTACCGTCGTTCACGCAAGACGATCCTGGCGGTCTGCATCGCGCTCTGGAGCATGATGACGGCAGCCTGGAGCTATGGCAGCTTGCTGATGCTACGCTTCGTCGTCGGCACCGCCGTGGCGGGGCTGCAGCCGACCGCAATGTCGGTGGTAGCGGTCGAGATTCCGCCCTAGAAAAGGGCGAGGGCGGTCTCGATCGTCCACATCGGCAGCCCATGGGCACACTGATCGGCTTCGTCGCGGGTGGGTGGATCGCCAGCCTGGCCCTTTCACCCGGGGCATCTTTCCTCCGGTGTCGCGAGCTTCCGTCTCACTGGACGATGGCAATAGAGATAGCTATATAGGGTGCGATCCTTTAAATGTCATACGGATGGGCGAGGCGACCGTCTCGCAGGGCCGCCGTGGAACGATGGAGTCTGTCGATGTCTGGTGCGCTAGTTGGCGGCGTTGGGATGGTGAAGTTCAGCAAGCCGGGCGCACAGGCACCCTACCCCCAGATGGCGTCGGACGCGATCCGGGTGGCGCTGGCCGATGCGGGTCTGCAGCTTGGTGACGTGCAGCAGGCATATGCCGGCTATTGCTACGGCGCGACCACCTGCGGCCAGCGGGCGCTGTACGAAGTCGGTATGACCGGCATTCCGGTCATCAACGTGCGCAATGCCTGCGCGACCGGCTCCTCGGCGCTGCTGCTGGCGCGTCAGGCGGTGGCGTCAGGCGCGGCCGACTGCGCGCTCGCCTTCGGTTTCGAGGAAATGAAGCCGGGCGCCCTGGTCAACGAGGATTTCCGCGTGTCGCCCGTCGACCGGATTATCGCGCGGTTCAACCAACTCGGCTATCCGGTCGAGGAAGCGATGTCGGCGCCCGGCTTCTTCGGCGCAGCCGGCAAGGAATATCTCGAAAAATATCGCGCAGACGCGGACATCTTCGCCAAGGTGGCGGTGAAGACCCGCACCCATGCGGCGAACAATCCGATGGCGCTCTTCACCAAGCCGATCACGGTCGATGAGGTCATGGGAGCGCCGGTGATCTGGGGCGATTATCTGACCCGCCTAATGGCCTGCCCTCCCACGTGCGGGGCGGCCGCGGCGATCGTGGTCAGCGAAAAGTTCGCGCGCGAGAAGGGCATGGACCGCACCGTCGTCATCGCCGGCCAGGCGATGGGCACGGACGCCGCCGAAAGCTTCGACAGCGCGATCGATCTCGTCGGACGCGGGATCACGGTTCGCGCGGCCAAGGACGCCTTCGAGCAGGCGGGCGTCGGTCCGGAGGATGTGGACGTGGTGGAACTGCACGACTGCTTCACGACCAACGAGGTCATCAATTACGAGGCGCTGGGTCTGTGCGGCGAAGGCGAGGCGTCGAAATTCATCGCTGACGGCGACAACAGCTATGGCGGCAAGGTGGTGGTGAACCCCTCCGGCGGACTGATGTCGAAGGGCCATCCGCTGGGCGCAACCGGCCTCGCTCAGTGCACCGAGCTCGTGCAGCAACTGCGCGGGGAGGCGGGCGACCGGCAGGTCGAGGGCGCCAAGGTCGCGCTGCAGCACAATATCGGCATGGGATCCGCCGGCGTCGTCACCATCTACGTGAAGAACTGAGACCCGGAAGGCTTCTACGGCCGCATCCCGCAGAGCGTGGACGGATTCGACCCCGACTACTGGCAGACCTATTGCTGAGCGGGATTGGCGCCGTCGCGGTGGCGGGCGGGAGGATTGCATGACGAGCGACTTTTGTTCTTATCACGGGAAGATCGCGCTGCTCACCGGGGCGGCCGGGCATATCGCGGCCACAACGGCGCGGATGCTCGCCGCGCGCGGCGCGAGCATCGCGGTGGTCGAGCGGCCGGGCGCCTCGCTCGACTTCCTTGAGGGCGAAATTCCCGCCGACCGCCTATTGAAGCTGTCGGCGGACGCGACCGATCCGGCGGCGGTCCAGGCCTATGTGCAGGCGACGGTCGACCGCTTCGGCCGCATCGACGTCTTCTTCAATGCGGCGGGCGTCGCCGGGCCGGTCAAGCGGATCGTCGATTATCCGGTGGAGGATTATCTCCAGGTGATGAGCGTCAACGCGCTCGGCGTCTTCCTCGGCCTTAAATATGTGCTGCCGGTGATGGAGAAGCAGCGCGGCGGGGTCATCGTCAACGCATGCAGTATCGCCGGCCTGCGCGGCTCCAAGGGCGCCTCGGCCTATTCGGCCAGTAAGCATGCCGTGCTCGGCCTGACCAAGGTGGCGGCGAACGAGAGCGCCGGGAGCGGCATCCGCGTCGTCGGCATTGCGCCGGGACCGGTCGACAGCCCGATGTTCAACGCGCACATGCGCGAGCAGACCGCCGATATCGACGCCTTCCGCGAGCTTGCTGCATCGAAGATTCCGCAGGGACGGCTGGCGACCGGCGAAGACATTGCGAACCTTGTCTGCTTCCTGGCCTCGGATCAGGCCTCCTACATCAATGGCGTCGTCGTTCCGATCGATGGTGCGCTGACGGCGGGCTGAGCGGCGCCGATGCGGTATCGATAGGCGCCTACCAGTTGCTGCGGCCCTCGAAATAGTCGACGCCGCCCAAGGCGCAGCGCGAGGTCATGCCGCTGTCGACGGTGAGCATCGCGCCCGTGATGCCGCTCGCGCGGTCGGACAGGAGAAAGGCGACGCTTTCCGCCACCTCCTGCGGCGAGGTCGTGCGGCCGAGGGGGTTCCAGCCGGCATAGCGCGCCTCCATCTTCTCGCCCAGCAGGTCGGTGGCGCGGGCCGTCTTGGTCGCGCCCGGCGCGACGACATTGGCGCGAATGCCATAATGGCCCAACTCCGCCGCCATCGACCTGGTGAGCGAGATCACTCCTGCCTTGGCGGCTCCATAGGGTGCATGAAAGGTGGCGGACGGCAGCGCGCTGACCGAGGCGATATTGACGAAGGCGCCGGCGATCCGCTGTTCCACCATGAAGGCGGCCGCGTCACGGCAGATGGTGAACACATAGTCGAGATTGAGCGCCATGACGCTGCGGTACACCTCATCCGGCGTGCCTTCGAAGCGGCCCCACTGGGTCGGGGCCATGCCACCCGCGATATTGGCGACGCGGTGGACGGCGCCCGCCATCCCGATGGCGCGCGCGACCACGGTGCGGCGCTGGGCAGGATCGCGCAGGTCCGCGACAATGCCGTGGCATGCGACGCCAAGCGCTGCCGCCTGGCGGATCGTCTCGTCGACCAGTTCCTGGCCGTGATCGACCGCGACGATGTCCATGCCCTCGCGCGCCAGCGCGAGCGACGTCGCCATGCCGATGCCGCCCCCGCCAGCGCCGCAGACCAAAGCAACTGTTCTCTGCATCATATATCCTCGAAACGAGTTCCAGGCGCCATTGTTCAGTAGGCGCCCGAAAGGGTGCTTGCTATTTGAATAAACTCAATTAGAGCAGGTGAGGCTGGTTGAAAAGGCTATCCGCGCCTGCCGTCAATGGATCGCTGACATGCGTTGCGCTCGAATACTCCGATAGAGGGATGATGGGAGAACTGGCGGGAAACCGGACAGTCGTGACCGGCGGTGCACGTGGCATCGGCGCCACCGTCGTGCGGGGTTTTCTGGCGGACGGCGCGCAGGTGCTCGTGCTCGATAGGCGCGATGAACTGGGCGAGGTGCTGGTTTCAGAAGCGCAGTCGAACCGTGTCCGCTACATGCACTGCGACGTCACGGACTCTGCCCAGGTCAGAGCCGCGTTCGAGGCAGCAGCCGAATGGATGGGGGGGCTCGATGCACTGGTGCACTCGGCCGGTCTCGACAAGCCCGGCTACACCGCAGAGGATCTGCCGGAGGCGATTTGGGACCTCGTCCTGTCCGTGAATGCCAAGGGAACCTTCCTCACCAACCAGGCCGCCTTCCACCTGATGAAGGAAAAGGGCGGCGCTATCATCAACATGGGCTCCTTCGCCGGGATCAGGGGCATGCCCGACCGGCCGGCCTATTCGGCGGCGAAGGGAGCGGTGCTCGCATGGACCCGGGCCGCGGCCGGCGCCTGGGGCCCCTACGGCATCACCGTCAACGCAATCGCGCCGACCATGGCCACGGATGTGGCGGAACGCCATCTCGCGCAACTGGCTCCCGAGGCTCGGCACGAGCTGGAGGACGCGAGGGCGCGCGTGACCCCGCTCGGCGGTCGGCTGGGGAATGCGGAGCGCGACCTGCTGCCGATGGTTCGGCTACTAGCGGGTCCCGGAGGGCGCTACATGACGGGGCAGACCTTCGCCGTGGACGGCGGGCGTACCATGCTGGGGTCGTGATCCGATATTGCGATCAAAAATGACAAGACTTAGAGTATAGTTAACTCTGCGGAGATGAGAATGAGCGTTGCAGCATCTATCCCTGACCACGTCCCCGCCGCGCTGGTCCAAGACTGGGCGTTCGACAGCATCGAGGGTATCGACAGTAATCCGCCTCGATCGATGGACTCTACCCGTGACGAGCGCCCGATCGTTTACGCGCCGCGGGGGCGTCGCGGTCGCGGCACATGGGTGATCAAGAGCTACCCCCTGATCGTCGAGGCGTTCCAGACGCCGGAAATCTTCTCAAGCGACCGCTATTCGGGCTTCTCGCAACTTCTGGGCGAGGATTGGCCGATGCTGCCGCTTGAGGTCGATCCGCCGCTGCACCGGCCTTATCGCGTGTTCCTGAACAAGGTCTTCTCCCCCAGCCGGATGAGCACACTTGAAAAAGGGATCGCGCAAACGGTCGACGAGCTGATCGCGGCGATCAAGCCGGCGGGCAAGTGCGATTTCCAGGAAGCCATGGGACGTCCGCTGCCGACCACCGTCTTCCTGCGCCTCATGGGCCTTCCGCTCAAGGATGCGGGCCTGTTTCTCGCTTGGGAAGGGGAACTGCTTCATGGCAAGGACATGCAGGCGCGCGCGGAGGCGGCGCGCTCGATCAAGGATTATCTGGTCGACACGCTGAAGGCGCGCGCAGCCGAGCCGAAGGACGATGTCGTGAGCTACATCGCCAACTCCGAATTCGAAGGACGTCGCCTCAGCGACGTTGAGCAGCTCGGCATGGCCTATGTGCTCTACGGCGCCGGCCTCGACACGGTCTCGGCGGGACTTGGCTTCATCTTCAAATATCTCGCCGAGAATTCGGATCGGCAGGCGGAGCTGCGCAACGCGCCAGACCTGCGTCCCAAGGCAGTGGAGGAGATGCTGCGCGCCAATTCGATGGTGGTATCGGGGCGCTTCGTCACGCGGGACACGGAGTTCCATGGCGTGCAGATGCGCAAGGGCGACTATGTCTCCTTGCCGACAATGTTCGGCAATCGCGACCCCGAACAGTTCAACCAGCCGGCGGAGGTCGACTTCGGCCGCCGCGACGTCATGCGCCACATCGCCTTCGGATCGGGCGCGCATAATTGCCTCGGCTCCCACCTCGCGCGGCGCGAGCTCAGGATCGTGCTCGATGCATGGCTCGACAACATGCCGCCCTTCCGCATCGCGCAGGGCGACCGCCCGGTGACCTATGGCGGATCGGTCTTCGGCGTCGATTATCTGCCGCTTGAATGGTGAGCATGCGGGACCCCGCCTTGGCGGGGGCTGAAATGCACGAGGGGTCGGTAAGCAGTCGCTTCCGGCCCCTTCCTTGTCCCTGTCGGACGGTCAGCGCAGTTGCGCGAAACCGTTACTCAGCACGACCGCCTTGCGCTCGGGCACGCGGCAGCGGAAGGACACGGTATCGCCATCCTTCCAGATTTCCGTGACGATCAGGTCGCCGGGATAGACCGGGCTGGTGAAGCGCGCGTCGAAGCGCCGGATGGCGGCTGGATCGTCGTCGCACGCGGCGCGCAGGACATGGCGGCAGGCGACGCCATAGGTGCACAGGCCGTGCAGGATCGGGCCGGGCAACCCCGCCGCGCTCGACACGCTCTCGTCGATATGGATCGGGTTGTAGTCACCCGACGCAAGCCGGTAGAGCACCGCCTGATCGGGTGAAGTCTGGTAGGCGTCGATCTGGTCGGGCGAACGGTCCGGTAGCACATGCGGATCAGCGACCGGATCGGATTGCCCGCCAAAGCCGCCATCGCCGCGCAGCAGCACGGTGATCCGCACGTCGGCAATCGGCTCGCCCGACTCCGCGTCTGACAGCGCGCGCTTCATCGTCATGATCGCGCCACGGCCCTCGCCCTTGTCGTGCAGGGCCTCGACCGTCATCTGGCTCTTGATGGTCGCGGCAGGCGACAGCGGGCGGTGGATCTCGGTGCTCTGACCCGCCGCCAGCATCTTGGTGAGGTTGAGTCCATATTGCGGATCGGTGAGCCAGGGCTTCTCCCGCCCCAGCGTCACCGCGAAGGTCGGCAGCGCCTTCAGCGCCTTTTCATAGACGAAGGTGCGATCGGCCGGATCGGCACCAGCGCCGACAGCCAGCGCATAGAGCATCGCTTCCTTGGCGTCATAGCTCTGGGTCACGACTTCCGAGCGGAAGGCGCGGACGAGATCGGGTTGAATCATTGCGGCCTCATTTGGGGCAGTTTCCGGTTAGACGGGTTCGGCTGCGGTGGGCGTACCTTGATCACTGCTTCAGCCTCCTGCAGCATCGCGTGCAAGGCGCCGACTGATGCTCGGCAGGTCTTTGTTGCGACAGCATAGCGAAGATGCCGGACACCGGCTTCGCAGCGCGTCTAAATCCTGTGAGTGCGGGATCATAAGCTAGCTCCACGCTCGGAAGAATTTCCCGTCCCCAAGCCGGTCAATTGAGTTCGACAAGCTCGAAACCGCTCGAGGTCAGGCGCGGGTCACGACGAAGTCGGTTGCTTCGCGGTCCCAGGTGTCGGGGGTGACGCCGTCGTCACGCAGCTCGTTCTTCTGAAAGCGGCCGTGCGCATTGCGCGGGAGCTCGTTGATGAAGCGGATGAAGCGCGGCACGTAGAAATAGGGCGCCTCGTCGTTGATGAAGCGCGCCAGCTCCTCGGCGGTGATCTGGGCACCGGGCCGGCGGACGACCGCGATCATCAGCTCGGATTCGGACTCCAACTCCTCGGACTGGATGCCGTAGGCGGCGACGTCGGAAACGTCCTCATGCTTGTCGACGACCTGCTCGATCTCGAACATCGACAGGCTGCGGCCCTTGTAGCGGATATAATCCTTCTTGCGATCCGCGAAGTAATAAAGGCCGTTTTCCTTTTGCACCGCCATGTCCCCGGTATGGTGCCAAAGGCTCGTCCAGGCATCGAGCGTGCGCTGCGGATCGCCGAAATAGCCAAGGAAGAGGTGGCCGGGTTCACGCGGGCGCACGCAGATCTCGCCGCCGGTGCCGACCGGCACGGGCAGGTCGTTGGTGTCGAGGAGTGCCACCTCGTAGCGCGGCACGGGCGTGCCGATCAGCGCGCCGGTCTTGTCGCTGTCGTCGTCAGGCGCGTCGAAGACGCGGAACGTCTCGCTGGTGCCATAGCCCTGCGACATGGCCGCTATCCCGAAGCGCTTCTTGAACTTGGGAATGAGGTCGGTGGGCATCGGAATGGCGACAAAGCGGCGCAGCATATGGTCGGTGTCTCGCGGGGAGGGCGGCGCCTTCCACAGCAGGATGTGCATCGCGCCGAGCGTGAAGGCCTGGGTCGCCTTGTAGTGGCGGATGCGGTCCCAGAAGCGGCTGACCGAAAAGCGCGCATCGATCGCCGCCGTCACGCCGAAAACGAGCGAGGTCCAGAGCGAGCCCGACCAGGCGCTGCCGAGATAGAGCGGCGTGCAGGAGTAGAGCACTTCGCCTTCCAGATATTCGCGGTTGTAGGCGGTGCACTGCACGAGCACCGACGAGTGGCTGTTGAGGATGCCCTTGGGCTTGCCGGTCGTCCCCGATGACCACCAGCACTGCACGGGGTCGAGCCAGCCCGACCGCTCCTCGACCGGCTCGTCGCTCAGCGAAATCCACTGGCCGACATCGCCATGGGCGATCGCCTCGATTGCGGGCGCTTCGCCGATGGTGAAGACCGTCCTGATGCCGGCGAGCGAAGGCAGCTTGTCGAGCCGCGGTAGATATTCCGGATCGACGATCAGGAGCTTGGACTGTGCCTGGGCGAGCGCTTCCTCCAGGAAGCCGGTATGGAAATCGGTGTTGATCGTCGTGAACAGCGCCCCCGCGCGCGCCACGGCCATTGCCAGCAGCATGGCGTCGATTGACGGGTCGACCAGCAACGCGACCGACTCGCCCTTTTCCACCCCGGCCGCCAGGAGGCCCCGCGCGTAGCGGTTCACCAGTGCCTCCGCCTCCGCAAAGGTCACCTTGCGGTCATCGGAGTGCAGCCAGACTGTGTCACCGATATGCTCGGCCTGATCCCGCAGAACCTTACCTACGACCCGGCCTGCCGGGTCGGTCAAATCATAGCAACGCATGGGTCTTCGTCATCCCGCTTGAATTCAGGCCATTGCACCTTCGCCCACGATAAAGCTATCTGAATCACGGTCAATGGTTCGAGACGGCGAAAGCACTCGCAACGCGCAGCAATTGAAGGGATGCTATGAAGGCTCTCCAGGTAAACAGTCTGTCGGACGACCTGTCCGGCGTGGCGATCAGCGATGCGCCGGTGCCGCAGCCGGGGCCGGGGCAGGTTCTCATCCGCGTCTTTTCCGCCAGCCTCAACTTTCCTGACCTTCTGATGACGCGGGGCCAGTACCAGATGAAGCCCGACATGCCCTTTACCCTAGGGGGCGACTGCTCGGGCGAGGTCGCGGCGGTGGGTGAGGGCGTCAGCCGGATCAACGTGGGCGATCGGGTCACAGGCATCGGCGTCGGTGCATTCGCCGACTATTGCGTGCTGCCAGAGGCGACGGTCGACCCGATGCCGAGCGGTCTTTCCCATGACGAGGCCGCGGCCTTCGGCGCCGCCTATCTCACTGCTTATGTGGCCCTCGTCGAGCGCGCCCGGCTGCAGCCAGGCGAGACGGCGCTGATCCACGGCGCGGCAGGCGGCATGGGGCTTGCCGCGACCGACCTCGCACGGGCACTCGGCGCGAAGGTGATCGCGACCGGCATCGAGGAGCACAAGCTGCAG
>Ga0268265_10003778_pt1 | contig 10738 bp, 10 predicted proteins | sample KBSSwiS52_FD_190355 | JGI IMG/M metagenome (GOLD analysis project Ga0268265, IMG submission 190355) | Switchgrass rhizosphere microbial communities from Kellogg Biological Station, Michigan, USA - KBS Switchgrass S5-2 (SPAdes) (version 2) | ecosystem: Host-associated > Plants > Roots >...
GCCAACCTGGACGCGGTGCTCGCGGCGGGCGGCGCCGAGCGCAGCCACGCGCTGCGCATCGACCAGTACTACGCGAGCGCCCGCGCGGTCGATCCGTACCACGAGGTGCGGCGCGAATTCTTTGCCGGCAGCATCCCGCCCAGCACGTCGAACCTGCACCAGCGCTTCCTGCTCCCCGGGCAGGACATCGAGGTGCAGCTCATCGCCGCAGTGGCGGAAGAAGGCTTCGACCCTCAGCAGCATCGCCCCGCGGGATTGCCGGTGCACGCGAGCTCGGGCTACAGCCCGGTCGTCACCTGTGGCGACTTCGTTTTCGTGGCCGGCCAGACCGCGGAGGCGCTCGACAGCGGCAACGGGCCGCTCGACCCGGAGGCCTGCATGCCCGCCGGGCACCTGTGGAAGGGCACGCCGATCAAGCTCGAGACCGAGTTCGTGCTCCGGCGCAAGCTCAAGCCCGCGCTCGAGAGCGTGGGCAACACGCTCGCCGAGGTGGTCAAGGCGCAGGTCTATCTGCGCGATATCGACGACATTCCGGCCTTCAACGAAGTCTGGGCCGGGCATTTCGGCAATGCGCCTCCCGCCACTAGCATCATCACTACGGCAACGCCGGGCTTCATCTGCGAGGCGAGCCGCATCGAGATCAACACCATCAGCGTGCGCAGGGGCGGCGCCATCCGCAAGGAGATCGTCGACGCCGAAGCGCCGATGCCCTTCGCCGGCCAGGTTCAGGCGGTAAGGGCGGGCGAGCTCCTTTTCCTCTCGAACCTGATGGCGGTGGGCGCCGGCGGCGCGCTCGCGGCGGGCGCGGGTGCGCGGCAGCAGATGGATCAAATGCTCGGCGCGGCCGAGCGCCTGTGCCGCAAGGCGGGGACCACGCTCGCGAACTTGGTGCGCGCGCAGCAGTTCCACACCGATCTAACGCAGTTCAACGACGCGTGGGCAGCCTGGGAGAACCGGCTTCCCGGCCACTACCTTCCGTTCTCGGCGATCGAGGTGCCGGCGCTCGCGGTGCCCGGCGCGGTGGTGATGCTCGATCTCTGGGTCTACATTCCCTAGGCGGCCACATGAAACGACGCAGCTTGCTTTTTCTACTGGCTGCAACGCTCTCTCTGCCGGCGCACTCGCAGCCCGACTATCCGCCTTCCCAGATCCGCTTCGTGGTGCCGTTCAGCCCCGGCGGCGGCACCGACGTCATCATGCGGCTGGTCGCGCATCACCTCGGGGAGGCGTGGAAGATCACCGCGCTGGTCGAGAACCGGGTCGGCGCCGCCGGCGTGATCGGCTCGCACTACGTGACGACGCAGGCACCCGACGGGCGCACTTTTCTCGCGGTGGCAAGCGCGTTCGGCGTGCGCAGCGCGATCGACCGGACCGTGCCGTACGACGTCGCCCGCGATTTCACCGGCGTGGCGCAGCTCGCGCGCTCGCCCAGCTTCATGGTGGTGTCGCCCGAGCGCGGCTTCAAGTCGCTGAAGGACCTCGTGGCGTACGCAAAAGCGCAGCCGCTGGGAGTCCACTATGCGTCCGCCGGCGTGGGTAGCACCGCGCATCTGCATGCGGCGGCGGTGGCGCAGCTCGCGGGCATCAAGGCCGAGCACGTCGCGCAGCGCGGCACGCCCGAGGCGGTGAACGATGCGATGGCGGGGCGCGTGCTCTATGCCTTCGCCCCGGGGCCGAACGCGATTCCGCTCGCCAAGTCGGGCAAGCTGCAGATCCTCGCCACGACCTCCCCGGCAGGACATCGCTTCATGGCGGGCGTGCCGACGCTCGCGGAGGCGGGCCTGCCCGGATACGAGGGCGACGACTGGTTCGGCGTGTTCGCCCCCGCCGGAACGCCGCTCTCGATCCGCAGCCGCGTCGCCGACGAAATCTCCCGCATTCTCTCGCTGCCGGAAGTGCGCGAGCGCCTCGCGACGCTCGGTGCCGAGCCGGCGTTCATGGGCCCGGAAGAATTCGCAGCGTTTGCGCGCCAATACGTCGCCCGGACGCGCAAGCTCGGCGAGCAGATCGGCATCCAGCCGCACTAGGAACGCCGTTTGTACGGGTAAGACGTCGTTTGTCCGGCTACGCCGTGTCGCAAAACGGCGACGTTGCGTGAAGGGCACAAGCGGACGCATGGATGCCCTGAAACCCCGACAGGCACGCTAGACTTTTTACAAACGAAGACAGGGAGTCAGGGCTGGCCATGAAGTGGCTTGGCAGGACGCGCGCCGACGCCGGCCAAGGCGGCTCCGCCGCCTCCATCGGCGACACCGCTACACCCGCGGGCGAGCGCTCGCTGGTGTGGTTGCGGCTTGCCGTCTTGCTAGCGGCGCTCGTACCGCTCGCTTTTTTTGCCGGCGCGGCGCGGCTCAGCTACCTCGACGCCGTCAAGGCCACGAGCGCGCGCCTCGACGAGCTGGCGCGCGCCGCCGAGGATCACGCCGCGCGCATCCTCGAGCGCAACGAACTCGTTATGCAGCAGATGCTGCAACTCCTGAAGGACGACGACGACGAAGCCTTGCGCAAGCGCGAGGCGCAGCTGCACGAAGTGGCGACCGCCATCCTGCTGCGCCTGCCGCACATCGGCTCGATCACGGTGAAGAACGCGCAGGGAGACGTGCTGATGTCGACGTTCTTTCCGCCGGCTTCGCGCACGCTCGCCGGCCCCGACTGGAAGCTCCTCGCCGACCGCGCGAACGACGAGGTGATGCTCACGGTGTCGAAGCAGCGCAGCCTTGCCTCCGGCGCGCCCGGCGGCGTGGTCGAGCTCACGCTCAACCGGTCCTACTTCGACGAGTTCTATCGCCGTCTCACCGAGGGCGACAGCCGCCTGACGGCGGCGCTCCTCAACGGGGCGGGCGTGCTCGTGGCGAGCTGGCCCCCGGTGCCGCTCTCCGATACGTTGCTCGCGCACGGCCCGCTCGTGAAGCGCATCAAGGCCGGCGAAGCGCGCGGCGCGCTGCTCGAAAGCGGCGTGCTCGCCTCGGCCGGCCAGCGCTACGCCGCTTTCCGCAAGGTGGGCGACGAGCCCCTGTACGTCGCGGTGACGCAGGACATGGCGAGCGCGCTCGCCGACTGGAAGCACCAGATGCTCGTGCTCGGCGCGATCCTCTTCCCCGTCACGCTCGCACTGGTCGGCGCGTCGTGGCTGGCGCTGCGCCGCACGCGCCGCGAGATCGAGGCGCGGCGCCGCCTGCGCGACGAAGCGCAGCAGCGCGAGCACGCCGAAGAGGCGCTGCGCCAGGCGCAGAAGCTCGACGCGCTCGGCCAGCTCGCCGGCGGCCTCGCGCACGATTTCAACAACCTTCTGATGGTGGTGAGCGCCAACGCGGAGCTGCTCGGGCGTGCGGTGCCGCAGGCGGCGGCGCGCCCGGAGCTCGGCTCGATCCTGCGCGCGGTCGACGGCGGCGGCAAGCTGACGCGGCGGCTGCTCGGCTTCTCGCGCAAGCGGGCGCACCATCCCGAAGTGATTCGTCCCCAGGCAGCGCTCGACGGCATGCTGGATCTCCTGCGCACGACCGCGGGAAAGGCGGTCGAGATCACCCTTCAGGTCGACGCCGAGACGCCGCCGATCGAAGTCGACGTCGCCGAGCTCGAGATGGCGCTCATCAACCTCGTGGCGAATGCGCGCGACGCGATGGGGCACAAGGGGCGCATCCGCGTCCAGGCGCGGCCGGGCCGTCCCGGCGAAGGCGCCGAAGGGAGCCTGCTCGGCTACGCGGTGATCTCGGTCTCGGATACCGGCCACGGCATGAGCACCGACATCCTGAACCGCGCGTTCGAGCCGTTCTTCACCACCAAGCCGCCCGGCGTGGGCACGGGGCTCGGCCTCGCCCAGGTGTACGAGTTCTGCGCGCAGGCGGGCGGCGACGTCGAAGTGGCGAGCAAGCTGCGCGTTGGCACGACGGTGTCGATGCTCATCCCCGCGACCGCCAAGTCCACGCAGCCTTCGCGCAGCGAGGCCGCCGCCGTGTCGAAGCTCTCGGCGCACGTGCTGCTGGTGGAGGACAGCCCCGAGCTTTCGTCCAGCATCGCCGCATCGCTCGAGAGGTCGGGCTGCGTCGTGACGCCGGTCAGCTCGGCGGTGGAAGCCGAGCGCCTGGCACTCGCGCCCGACAACGGCTTCGACGTGGTGCTCTCCGACATCGTCATGCCGGGCGGCGACGGCGTCGCGCTCGCGGCGCGGCTGCGCAAGCGCCGGCCCGAGCTGCCGGTGGTCCTCATCACCGGCTACGCCAGGGAAGTGCGCCACGCAGTGGGACCCGACCTCGAGATCCTGGCGAAGCCCTGCGCCGCCGAGGACATCGTGGGCGCGCTCTCGCGCGCGATCTCGGCGCAGCGGCCAGCCTCGCCGATGCACTGACCGAGCCGCGTCGCCATGAAACGACATGGCGCGTTCAGAGCCTACAACGAGGCGCGCTTTCCGGGCGTGGTCACGCCGGTGCGGCTGCCGGAGAACCGCGGCAAGCGCGACGCGCTCGCCGAGGGGTTCCGGCGCGCCCGCGGCGAGATCCTGGTCACGTCGATTCGGACAGCCTGATCGAACGCGACACGCTGCTCGCGATTGCCGGGCCGTTTCGCGACCCGACGGTCGGGGCGGTCGCCGGAAAAGTCGTGGTACCGGAGACCTACCGGAAGCTTTGCAGGATGTTCATTCGCTGGGACCGCAGCTGCACCAACCTGCGCTTCCCGGTCGCCTACCTCTCCATCTCGCTCTGGCTGATCAACGCGATCCGCGCCCCGAGCGCGCTCGGTCGCATGCTGCTCGCCATCATGGTGGTGTCGAAGCTCTACGTCCTGTACTACCTGCGCAGCGAGCGCTCCTGGAACTTCGCCTACGGCATCCTCTACGGCTACTTCTCGTTCTTCGCGCTGAGCTGGATTTTCACTTACGCCGCCCTGACCTTGCGTTCGCGCGGCTGGCTCACGCGCTAGCGATCGCGCGCGCCGTGATGCCGACCCAGCCGGCCTCTTGACGCATTGCCCAGTGCACGAAATTCGGGGAAATCGCGACTGGCAACCGCGCGCGGTGGGGCGCTACTCTCATGACCGCTGCACCCCAGCCATGCAGCTCGACGACCATCGCAGCGCCGTGCACCTCAGCGACGCGGCCACCGCTCCCGAAGCGGGGGGCGTGTATGTGCTGTGGCGCGACGCGCGGCCGGTGTACGTGGGGCGGACGGCCGAGGGCCAGAGCCTGAGACACGCGCTCGAATGGCATCTCGACAAGTCGGACGCCGAAGCGGATCCTGCGACCCATTTCACCTGCGAGCCTTGCGCCGATCCGGCCGCGCGCGAGGCCGAGGCCCGGCTCCTCACCGCGAAATTCAGGCTTTCAGGCGGTACCCGGTCCTGAAGATCCACCACACGATGGCCAGGCACAGGACGAGGAACAGGCCGGTCATCGCGAGGCTCACGCCGACGTGCACGTCGGCGATCTCGTAGAAGCTCCAGCGGAAGCCGCTCACCAGGTACACGATCGGGTTGAAGAGCGTCACCGTCTGCCACGCGGGGGGCAGGACGCTGATCGAGTAGAAGGTGCCGCCGAGGAAGGCGAGCGGCGTGACGATGAGGAGCGGGATGAACTGCAGCTGCTCGAAGCCGTCGGCCCACAGCCCGATGATGAAGCCGAACAGGCTGAACGTCACCGCGGTGAGAACGAGGAAGCCGAGCATCCAGGCCGGATGCGCGATGCGCAGCGGCACGAAGAACCAGGCGGTGGCGAGGATGGTGAGGCCGAGGATCACCGACTTGGTGGCCGCCGCGCCGACGAAGCCAAGCGCGATCTCGAAGGAGGACACCGGCGCCGAGAGATACTCGTAGATCGTGCCGGTGAAGCGCGGGAAGTAGATGCCGAACGAGGCGTTGGAAATGCTCTGCGTGAGCAGCGTCAGCATCACCAGGCCGGGCACGATGAACGCGCCGTAGCTGACGCCCTCGATCTGCGCGATGCGCGTGCCGATCGCGGCGCCGAACACCACGAAGTAGAGCGCGGTCGAGATCACCGGCGCGGCGATGCTCTGCATGAGCGTGCGCCGGGTGCGGTCCATCTCGAAGGCGTAGATCGCCCACACGCCGCGCGGGTTCACCGATCCCTCCTCACCAGGTCGACAAAGATGTCCTCGAGCGAGCTCTGCGTGGTTTGCAAGTCCTTGAGCTCGAGCCCCGCGGCGTTCAGGTCCTTCAGCAGCGCCGGGATCTCGCTGTGCTCGGCCTGCGTGTCGTACGTATAGACGAGCTCCTTGCCCCCATCCACCAACGCGAGCCGATGCTGCGCAAGCTGCGGCGGCACCGCGTCCAGCTTGCGGTGCAATTGGAGAGTCAGCTGCTTCTTGCCGAGCTTGCGCATGAGCTCGGCCTTGTCCTCCACCAGGATGATCTCGCCCTTGTTGATCACTCCGATGCGGTCGGCCATCAGCTCGGCCTCCTCGATGTAGTGCGTGGTGAGGATGATGGTCACGCCCGAGTCGCGCAGCGCGCTCACCGCCTGCCACATTCCCTGCCGCAGCTCGACGTCGACGCCCGCGGTCGGCTCGTCGAGGAACAGGATCTGCGGCTCGTGGGCGAGCGCCTTGGCGATCAGCAGGCGCCGCTTCATGCCGCCCGAGAGCGTCATCAGGCGGTTGTCGCGCTTGTCCCAGAGCGCCAGCTCGCGCAAGACGCGCTCGACGAGCGCGGGATCGCCGGGCTTGCCGAACAGGCCGCGGCTGAAATTCACCGCCGCGCGTGCCGTGTCGAAGGGACTTCCGGGCAGCTCCTGCGGCACCAGGCCGATCAGCGCGCGCGCCGCGCGGTAGTCCGCCACGATGTCGTGGCCGGCCACGGTGACGCGACCGGAGCTCGGCCTCACGATGCCGCACACGATGTTGATGAGCGTGGTCTTGCCCGCGCCGTTCGGGCCGAGCAGCGCGAAGATCTCGCCGCGGCGGATGTCGAGGCTGACGTGCTTGAGCGCCTCGAAGCCGGAAGCGTAGGTCTTGGAGAGGTCCGAGACTGAGAGGATGACCGACATCGGCTCCGGCCGAAGGTTACGTGGACGCAGCGGCGACTATTGCAGACGTAACTTGTCCAGCTCCGCGCGCAGCTCGGCGACATCGGACTCCAGCTGCGCGACTCTCGCCTCCAAGGTTTTCTTGTCGCCAAGTTGCTCCCCGTTCTCTTTTTCCCTGGGCATCGCATTCGCGGCCGGCGCCCCGCTCAGGAGGTGCGCCCAGCGGTTTTCGCGCGCGCCGGGAAGGCGCGCGAGCTGGACCACCAGCGCGCCCGCCGGCCGCGCCGCGAGCTCCTGCAGGAACGCCTCCACCGCCGAAAGGTCGGCGAAGCGGTGCAGGCGCTCGCAGTTGATGCGCAGCTCGCCGGGCGTCTGCGGACCGCGCAGCATGAGCGCCGTGAGGATCGCCACCGACTGCGACGGGATCTTCAGGACCGAGTCGACATTGTGCGCGTAGCGCGCCACGCGGCTGCCGCTCGACTCGATCACGAGATTGCGCCGCTTGAGGCCGTCGAGGGTCGCCTGGACCTCGGTCTCGGCCGCCTCCATCACGGGCGAGCGACTGGTCTTCTGGTTGCAGCCGGAGACCAGCGAGTTGAGGGTCAGCGGGTAAGTGTCCGGGACGGTGTGCTGCTTTTCCACCAGCGTGCCGAGCACGCGCGTTTCCAGGAGCGAAAGGTCGTTCATCGCGCCCGCATTATCTTTCAAGACGGGGGAAATATTTCGAAACTACGAAACTACAGCTGCGCCATGCACGCCTTGTGGCGCTCGCTGACGCGCATCGCGTAGCCGTAGCTCGTCAGGCGGCGCGGGGTCTTGAAGCTCTCGACGACGATCATCGGCACGACCGCGCGCGGCGCGCGCCGGCCGAGCACGCCGTCGACCATGGTGAACACCGAGAGATAGAGCCGGCTGCGCTCGAACTCGGCGCTCTGCCCGAGCTCTAGGTCGCTGCGCACCTCGGCGTTCGTCATCTCGAAATGCCCCGCCAGCGTGCGCACCGCGGCCTCGGTGCGGCTCACCTCGCGCGTCGGCTTGCCCTGCTCGAAGCGCACCAGGTCGCCGTCGAGCTCGAGCGCGGCGCCGGTCAGCTCAGCCACCGCCTTCTGGAAGGCGGCGTTGCGGCTGGCGTAGCGCCCGGCGTTGTAGTCGGCGAAGCGATAGCGCAAGTCGTCGTAGGGCGCGGCGTAGTCGAACAGGTGCGCGATGCCGAAGTAGAGGCCGCCGCGGCGCGTGAACACCTCGTCGCGGATCGAGCCCTGCAAGCCGAATGGATAGCGCGTGGCGGCGGCGTGCGTCTGGGCAAAGCCGATGCTCACCTGCATCGGGCCGGCGCTGCGTACCGGATTCTGCTCGCCGAAGAGCGACTTGCCGAGCGGCACGCGGCTGGCGAAATCCTCGAACATGTCCGAAAGGTTGCGCTCGGTCGTCGCGGCGTCGAGGCGTTGCCCGTAGGTACGGCCGTCCGAGGAGGCGAGCTTGAGCGCGGACTCCGCCACCACCTTGGGCACGCCAGCGCGCTCGCGCCGCTTGTCGAGCTCGCGGCGCGCCAGCTCCGGCAGGCCCGGAATGGACGGATCGACGCGGAAGCTCGATTCCTGCTCGATGACCGCGATGACCGCGCAGACATTCTCAGCGGTCGGCTCCACGCGCAGCGCGCTCATAGCCGAGTACATGTCTTCGGCCCAGCCGCGACGGTCGGCGAGACGGGTGGGCAGGAGCTCCTCGACCAGCGCCGCGCCGCGTACGACTGCGCCCCCCTCAGTTCGTTGCTGCTGCGCGCCAGGTTGCTGCGCGCCGGGCAGCGGGCCGCGAGGCGGCGTCGCGCACCCTGCCAGAAGGACCAATGCCGCCGCAGCCAGGCGTACCGGTTTCCGCATCCTGCGAGCTTAGCGAACCGCCGCCGATAACTCGGTGCGGCTTTTCACACATGGTTGCTCGGAGCGCGCCGGATCGGGTGAAAGAATGTGCGCGAAGCGTTCCGACTAGGTAGAAAGACCTATGTATCTCTCCGATCAGAAGTATTGATTCCCGTGGCCGCAGTTCGTCATATGAAAAGTGGTCCCCGTCCAGCGGGATTGAATCTGGCCCGTCGAATCTCGATAGCGGATCTGGTACTTGGCGTTAAAAAACCCCGCGGAGAAACCAGTAACTTTCGTCCAGAGGTCTGACTCGCCAACTTCCCCGTACAACCCGCGCCGGCCGAAATTGCAACAACCCGGATTCATCGCCACGAATTCTTCTGCGTCACGGTAGAGGATGAGTTGCTCCTCAGTTATCTCGAGACCCTTCGCATCGGATGCGCGAAAGTTCTTTTGCTGGCTGGGCGCTGGCTTGCCGGCACTGGGCATTTCCTCCGGGACGAAGCGAATGAATGGATAGTGCCCAAGTACGCCTGCGATGCCGTTGCTTATTCGCTCATCCTCTGACAGGTACCGGCCTTGAGGGAGCAGATCGTACGTTCGCTCGAAACAGTAACCGCTGTAGTTGAGCGCCGCGATGCTCGAGCAGTAACCGAGCGGGATAACGAGGGCAACGATCGCCGTCCAACGCAGTATTTGGCGCAGTCTCATGTCGTCCTATTTTTCAATCAGGCAATGGCCATATTCGACGTCGCTTGTGACAGCGCCATGGCAAAAAATCCAGCAGCCGCGATTGCTGCGCATTTGCCCTGCATTCGGGCGACGAGGTCACAAAGTGAACTTCATCGACTGCAGTAGCGCACCGGGAAGGTGCGAGCTCGACGTGGACCGCTCCCCGTAGCTCGAGACGTCGGGCAGAAGCTCGCGCTCGCGCGTGAGCTCGACGAGGTTCTCGCCGAGCATGCGGTAGATCGAGTCGTCGAAGCGCATCGGCGTGACGGGCGCGACGATGCTGCCGCGCTCGACCCAGAACGTGGCGAATCGGGTCATGCCGGTGATGCGGCCCGCCGGGCGATCGGAAAAGTTGAGATACCAAAGGTTGCTGATATAAACGCCCGTATCGAGCGCCTCGTGGACGCGGCTGCTCTGGAGTCCGCCAGCATGCAGCTCTAGAGCCTCGGGACCCTCGCGCCCGGCGTTCGGCATGAGGCCATATTCCTTCGCGGAGCGTGGCGAGACGAGCGCATCGCGCAGACGCCCCGCTTCGATCAGCGTCACGCGCGCCGGCTTCACGAAACCCTCGCCCTGGAATCCCGGCGCCATGCCCTCGGCGGTGTTCTCGAGCATCGTCACCTTCTGGCTCAGCGTGCTGCCCGACTCCATGCGCAGAAGCGGGCTTTGTTTGGTCTGCCGCGCGCGCGCCGAGAACCCGCCCCACGAGAGGAGCCCGGTCAGCTCTTCCAATGCGCTCGGCGCGAGATAGGCTCGATAGTCGCCGGGCTCGAGCGTGCGCCGCGCCTGGGAGAGATGCGCGAGCTGCTGCGCCGCCGCCTCGACACGGGCTTCGAGCGCGCGCGGGTCCCAGTCGAATCCGGCGTAGCGGCCCTTCACCGCCTTGTCGGCCTCGAGATAGAAGCTCCAGTCGAAGTTGAAGCTGTCGACCTCATGCCAGTTCCGCTGGCCGAGCGAGTTGGCGAAGCCCCGGCAGATCGTCCCGCCGGCGTAGATGCCGACCAGGTCCTGTCCTTGCGCGGCTGCGATGATTTCTTCCGTTGCGGCGTCGGCGGAAACGAGCCTGCCGCGCCGCTCGCTCGAGGCGGAGTGCGGCGTCTCGTTGAACAGGAGCCAGGGGTCCTCGGGCACATCGTCGAGCACGCCGCGAAGCTCGTCGAGCGCCGCCCTG
>Ga0268265_10003780_pt1 | contig 10733 bp, 10 predicted proteins | sample KBSSwiS52_FD_190355 | JGI IMG/M metagenome (GOLD analysis project Ga0268265, IMG submission 190355) | Switchgrass rhizosphere microbial communities from Kellogg Biological Station, Michigan, USA - KBS Switchgrass S5-2 (SPAdes) (version 2) | ecosystem: Host-associated > Plants > Roots >...
CGGGCATCGCGGCGCGCGCGCCATTTGCTGCCGAGCCACCAGCGCCATACCAAAGATGAGGCGAGATAGCCGATCAGCGCAACCGAGGCCGCGACCGTCAGCACACCGACGGCGATTGGTCCCGATGCGTTTTGAATCCAGAACATGATCCGCCCCAGCTCGCCCGAAACCCGCTCCGCAGCCTCCGGATTGATCACGCTTGCATCGTGGTGCAGTTCCCACGCCCCGATGCGGTAGCAGAAGTAATAGACCGGCGCGTAGGTCAGCGGGTTGACCACCAGGGTCAACGCCGCGGCAATCGCGACATTGGCGCGCGAGGGAATTGCCAGGGCCGCTGCGATCGGCGTGTGCATGACCGGGATCAGCACGCCAACACCCAGGCCCAACGCGACGGCACGCGGCACCGACCGGCGGGTCATCCGCCACAGAGCAGGGTCACTCAAGTGCCTGGCGAATGGCCGCAGCAGCGGATTCTCGTGCACGGTCTCGCGCGTCGGAATATGCTTCTTGATCCACTTCATGGTCGCGAACTGCGCTGCCTCAGCCGCGCTGTCTTAGCAAGCGCTGCTGCTCGCGCTTCCAGTCGCGCTCCTTGATCGTCTCGCGCTTGTCATGGACCTTTTTGCCGCGGGCCAGCGCCAACTCGACCTTCGCCCGGCCATTGCCGTTGAAGTAGATCGAGAGCGGCACGAGGGTCAGCCCCTGCCGCTGGACAGCGCCCAGCAGCTTCGAAATCTCACGGCTCTTGAGCAGCAATTTGCGCGGCCGTCGCGGCTCGTGATTCTGGCGGTTGCCGTGGCTGTATTCGGGAATGTGGCTGTTGATCAGCCAAATCTCCTCGCCAGCGGCGTTGGCATAGCTTTCGGCGATCGACCCCTCGCCCTGGCGGAGCGCCTTCACTTCGGTCCCGGTCAGGGCGATGCCCGCCTCGAACCGGTCCTCGACGAAATAGTCGAAGCGCGCGCGCCGGTTTTCGGCGACGACCTTCTGCTTGTCGAACGGGGGCGGGAGTGGCTTGGCCATGTTACTTAGATAAGACCTGCGTGCTCCAACGCCGCATCCACGGCCTGTTTCGACGCGTCGGAGGCCTCGACCAGCGGCAGGCGCAGCTCACGCGGGAAGTCATTGCGAATCCGGGTCAGCGCATATTTCGTCGGCGCCGGGGAGGCATCCGTGAACAGGGCCGCGTGCAGTGGATAGAGCTTGTCCTGCAGTGCCAGCGCGTCGTCCCAGCGCCCTTCCCGCGTCGCTTTCTGGAATTCGGCGCAAAGCCTGGGCGCGACGTTGGCGCTGACTGAGATGCACCCGACCCCGCCCATGGCGTTGAAGCCAAGCGCCATATCGTCATTGCCAGAAATTTGGACAAATTCTGCGCCGCACGCCTGCCGTTGAGCCGAAACGCGAGCGAGGTTGCCGGTGGCGTCCTTGACGCCCACGACATTAGGCAACCGCGATAGCCGCCCCATTGTCTCGACCGCTATGTCGGTGATCGTCCGCGACGGCACATTGTAGAGCACGATCGGAAAATCGAGGTCGGCTACGGCCGCCAGGTGGGCATATATGCCGTCCTGATTGGGCCGGTTGTAATAAGGCGGGACGTGCAGCGCGGCATCGGCCCCGGCGGCCTTCGCCGACTTTGTCAGCGCTACAGCGCGAGCGGTATCATTCGAACCGCAGCCCGCGATCACCGGTACCCGGCCCGCCGAAACCTCAACCGCAATCTCGATGACTTTTCGATGCTCATCATCGGAGAGGGTAGCAGCCTCGCCCGTCGTTCCACACGGAACCAGCCCGTCGCTCCCCTGTTCAATCTGCCAGGCGACGAAATCACGGAATATCGCTTCTTCGACTCGTCCCGCCGCAAAAGGCGTCACGAGGGCGGGAATCGAACCGAAAAACATGATTAAGTCCTTTTTAGACCGCAAATATTCAACGCGTCGGGGCAGCGGCCGTTAAGGGCCAGATAAGGAGGGGGCGCCTACTATGTCCAGCATGTGGCGTATCGCCTGGTCCTTGCCCCTGCTTCTTGGCGCCGCGACGGCCTCGTCGGCGCAATATGCGAACTACGCCCCGGCCTATGCTTCCTCGTCCAGCGTATCATATTCGATCGGCGATTGGCGGCGGCTGCGTCAGAGCAGCGGCTACGCCTTCGCTGACTATGCCCGTTTCCTCATCGCCAATCCGAATTGGCCCGATGAGAGCAAGCTCCGGCTGTGGGCCGAGAAAGCAATGCGGTCCGGCGAAAACGCCAGCACCGTACTGTCCTTCTTCGCGACCAAGCCGCCGACGACTGGCAACGGGTTTGCCCGCCTCGCCGACGCCTATGCCGCCACCGGCCGCACCGGCGAGGCGCTCGCTGCCGCGCGCAGCGCCTGGACCGAGGCGGACTTGGGGGCCGACGATGAGCAGGCGATCCTCGCCCGCTATGGATCGCTCTTCAACAGCGCCGACCACGACCGTCGAGCCGACGCCTTGCTGTTCGCGAAGAAGCCGGATGACGCGGCCCGGATTTATTCGCTGACGACGGCCGAACGGCGCGCCGCTTTTGCTGCGCGAATCGCCATGCAGCGCGAATCTGACGACGCCGACACCCTTTACCAGCCGGTCATCGGCCAGGTGACCAGCGACGCCGGGCTGATGATGGACCGTGCCCGCTACCTCCGGGCCAAGGGATACACTCAGGCGGCGCGCGACCTCGCCGCTCGTCAGCACAATTTCACTTACCAGCCGGCCGATCCGGAGCGCTTCTTCGAGATGCTGCTGCTCCTCGCCAACGACGCAGCGCAGGACCGGCAGTGGAGCACGGCCTACAATATCGCGATGCACCTCAGCGATGCCTTGCCGCCCGGCACCGATATCGGGCAACAGTCCCTCGCCATCCGCGACGACTACACCAGCCTGACCTGGCTTGCCGGGTCAATCGCGCTCGACCGGCTCAATCGCCCGGCCAGCGCAATCGGCATGTATGACGCCTACGCGCGCGGCGGTCGCTCCCTGCAGGTGCAAAGCAAGGGCTATTATTGGGCCGGACGCGCCGCGCTCGCCGCCGGGCAGTTCCAGCAAGCCACGTCATACTTCCAGCGAGCCGCTGCCTATCCGGACCTGTTCTACGGCCAGCTCGCGCTCGAGCGGCTTGGCCGCTCAGTCACGGCGCCCCAAGCGTCGGTCGCGGCAATGACAGCAACGCCGGGCCAGCGCTCGGCCTTCGCCAGCAACCGGCTGGTTCAAGCCATTCGGATCATGCAACAGAACGGAACGGCGGCGGAGCGGACGCAGTTCGTCCGGGCGCTGGCCGAATCGCTCGACAGCGACGCCGATCGCGGGCTTGCGGTCGAACTCGGCCAGCAGCTCGGTCGTCAGGACCTCCCTGTGTGGGTTTCGCGCATGGCGCGGATCAAGGGCTCGCCCTTCTACGTGCGCCAGGCCTATCCGACCTTCGCTGCCTCGGTATCGCCAAGCGTCTGGTCGCTGTCGCATGGCATCACGCGACAGGAGAGCTCGTTCGACCCTTATGCGGTCAGCCACGCCGGCGCGCGCGGAATGATGCAGTTGATGACCGGCACGGCGCGCGAGCAGGCGGGCAAGCTCGGTGTCGATTATGACGGCTATCGCCTGACCAGCGACCCTAATTACAACGTGATGATCGGTTCGGCCTACTTCCAGCGCATGCTCAACACGTGGAACGGCAGCGTCCCGCTCGCCGTCGCCTCGTACAATGCGGGCAGCGGCAACGTCGCCAAATGGGTCGCCCGCTACGGCGATCCGCGCGGCCAGGTCGACATGCTGAAATGGATCGAGGCGATCCCGTTCGTCGAGACCAAGGGCTACGTCCAGCGGGTGATCGAGAACAGCGTGGTTTATGACTCGATGCGCGGCACGTCGTCGCCGCAAACGACGCTCCACGTCTCGCGCTACCTTGGGAAGGACCGCCCGGCCTGATAGGCCACCCCGGTGACCGACAAGCCGCGTTTTATCACCCCCGCGGGCCTCGCCCGCATCCGCACCGAATATGAAGAGCTGTTCGGCGTCGAACGGCCGAAGATAGTCGAGGTCGTTTCGTGGGCAGCCTCGCTCGGCGACCGGTCGGAAAATGCCGACTATCTCTACGGCAAGAAGCGCCTGCGCGAGATCGACCGGCGGCTGGCCTACCTCGCTAAGGTGATGAAGGCGGCCAAGGTCGTCGATCCGGCGCAGCAGCAGGATCGCAGCCAGGTCCGCTTTGGCGCGACCGTGGAACTCGCCGACGAGGACGACAACCGTCGCACGCTGACCATCGTTGGTGACGACGAAACCGACGCTTCGGCCAGGCGGATCGGGTGGAGTGCGCCGCTGGCGCGGGCGCTGATCGGCGCCAAGGTCGGCGACGAGCGCGTCGTGCGCTTGCCGGCGGGTGAAAAGAATTACGAGGTAATGGTCATCGCCTATCCCGCGGCGGATTAGGCGGACGCGTCGACCAGGCGCGGCGGCTCGGCCGGCATGGCATCAGCCCAAGCGTCCGCGACCGCAGTCAGCGCGGCGAGCACGGCGGATGCCTCATCGTCGCCATTGATGATGTGCCACGGCGACCAGCGGGTGTGCGAATTGGCGCGAAGGTCGGCAAGCGCCTTAGCATAGGCCGGATCGCTCGCGTTCACGACTTCGTCCTTGGCGGCGAACCGGCCCCAGACGCTCGCGGCGCGGCGACGCAGGCGGGCTTCCTGAACCTCGGCGCTGACGTCGAAGTAGAGCTTGACGATCAGCGTCCCGTAATCGCGCTGCTGGGCCTCGAACTCGTTGATCTCGTCGAATGCCCGGGCCAGCGCCTTGCCCTCGATCCGTCCGAAAATACGGTCGTCGAGCACGCGGCGATACCAGCTGCGGAAGAACACGGCCGTGTCCCCGGCCCGGGGCAGCTGCCGCCAGAAGCGGGCCAGCCAATGACCTTCCGACGCCTCGCGGCGATCATGCCGGACATCGTGGACGGCGACGTGACAAGGATCGAAGGCCGCCACCAGTTGCTTCAGCGCGGCCTTCTTCCCGGCGCCCGGCGGTCCCTCGAACAGGATGATGGCGCGCCGGCCATGCGCGATCTGCGGCATCTGCAACTCGCACAGATGCTCAAGCAGCGCCGCCAGCGCTGCTGCATGATCGACTTGGGTCAGGTCCTCCGACACACCGGCGCATGTAAAGGCCGCGCCAAAGCCCGACAATCACTTAGCGCGGGACGTTACGATTTCGGGACAGCTGTGTCCTCGGCGACCACCTTGATGCTGAGCTCCTTGAGCTGCTTCGCGGTCACCGGAGCCGGAGCATTCATCATCAGATCCTCGGCCTTCTGGTTCATCGGGAAGAGGATCACTTCGCGGATATTCGGCTCGTCGGCGAGCAGCATGACGATGCGGTCGATGCCCGGCGCGGAGCCGCCGTGGGGCGGAGCGCCGAACTTGAAGGCATTGATCATGCCCGAGAAATTGGTGTCGACCTCGTCCTTCGAATAGCCGGCAATCGCGAACGCTTTGTACATGATGTCCGGGCGGTGGTTCCGGATCGCGCCCGAGCTCAGCTCAACGCCGTTGCAGACAATGTCATACTGCCAGGCCAGAATATCGAGCGGGTCCTTGCCCTCCAGCGCTTCCATCTCGCCCTGCGGCATCGAAAAGGGATTGTGGCTGAAGTCGACCTTCTGCTGCTCTTCGTTATACTCGAACATCGGGAAATCGACGATCCAGCAGAAGCGGAAGGCGTCCTTTTCGAGCAGGTCGAGCTGTTCCGCGACGCGGGTGCGCGCCGCACCGGCGAGCTTGGCCGCTTCCACTTCCTTGCCGGCAGCGAAGAAGATGCCGTCGTCAGGGCCAAGGCCCATCAGCTCGGCGATCTTGTTCATGCCCTCCTCGCCATGGTTCTTGGCGATCGGCCCGCCCCACTCGCCGCCCTTGCGGGTGGCGTAGCCGAGGCCGGCGAAGCCTTCGCTCCGCGCCCATTCGTTCATGTCGTCGAAGAACTTGCGGCTCTTCTCGGCGGTGCCCGGCGCGGGAACAGCCCGGACCACGCCACCCTTCTCAACGATTCCGGCGAACAGGCCGAAGCCCGAGCCTTTGAAATGTTCACCGACGTCGCTGATCAGCAGCGGATTGCGCAGGTCCGGCTTGTCGGACCCGTATTTGAGGAGCGCTTCCTTGTACGGGATGCGGGGATATTCGCCGCCCGGCGTGACGCTTTTGCCGTTGGCGAATTCCTCGAATACGCCGGACAGCACGGGCTCGATGGCCGCGAACACGTCGTCCTGGGTGACGAAGCTCATCTCGAAATCGAGCTGGTAGAATTCGCCGGGCGACCGGTCGGCGCGGGCATCCTCGTCGCGGAAGCAGGGCGCGATCTGGAAGTAGCGGTCGAAACCGGCGACCATGATCAGCTGCTTGAACATCTGCGGCGCTTGCGGGAGCGCGTAGAATTTACCCGGATGCACCCGGCTGGGGACGAGATAGTCGCGCGCACCCTCGGGGCTGCTGGCGGTCAGGATCGGCGTCTGGAACTCGGTGAAACCCTGGTCGATCATCCGCCGGCGGATCGAGCCGATCACCGCCGAGCGCAGGATGATGTTGGCGTGGATCTGCTCGCGCCGCAGGTCGAGATAGCGGTACTTGAGCCGGATTTCCTCAGGGTATTCCTGCTCGCCGAACACCGGCATCGGCAGTTCCGACGCCGAGGATTGGACGGTGACCGTGCCGGCACGGACTTCGATCTCACCAGTCGCGAGGTTGGGGTTCACTGTCTCGGCCGAGCGCGCGACGACCTCACCTTCCACCGTGACCACCGATTCGACGCGGATCCGATCGAGTACCTTGAACGCTGCCGAGTCCGTGTCGGTCACAATCTGCGTAATTCCGTAGTGATCGCGCAGGTCGACAAAGAGCAGGTGACCGTGATCGCGCTTGCGATGGACCCAGCCTGACAGGCGAACGGTTTCACCGACATTGCTGGCGCGAAGGGCGGCGCAGTTATGGGTACGATAGGCGTGCATGATGAATTTGTGCTCTGCTCAGCGAAAAAATTGTGGAGAAAACCGCGCGCCGCGCTTCACTGGCACGAAGCTTTTTGTCAACCCGCGAGGGCACCGCTAAAGCCCCCCAAGACTCATGAAAATTCATCCCCTGATTACCAAGACCGACGATCTCAAAGCCCTCGTCGAGCGTCTTTCCAAGCATCCCTTCGTCGCGGTGGACACCGAGTTCATGCGCGAGAATACCTATTGGCCTGACCTGTGCCTGATCCAGGTCGCGTCACCCGATGAGGCGGCCGCAATCGATCCGAAGGCGGAGAACATTGACCTCCAGCCGCTGCTCGACCTGTTTGTGAAGAACCGGGAAATCCTGAAGGTCTTTCACGCCGGCGGGCAGGACCTCGAGATCATCCATAATTTGACCGACAAGATGCCGGTCCCGTTGTTCGACACCCAGATTGCGGCGATGGCCCTCGGCCATGGTGAGCAGATTGGCTATTCGAACCTGATCGAAAGCCTGCTCGGGCACAGCCTCGACAAGGGCGCGCGCTTCACCGACTGGGGCCGCCGGCCGCTCGACAAACGCCAGATCGATTATGCGATCGCCGACGTGACGCACCTCGCGACGATTTTCCCGAAGATGGTCGAGAAATTGAAACGAACCGGGCGCGGGGCGTGGCTGAATGAAGAAATGGAGCGGCTCGCCGACCCATCGAGCTTCGCGTTCGAGCCTGAAGACGCCTGGAAGCGGCTCAAGTTACCGAGCCGCAACCCGGCGGTGCTCGGCCGGCTGCGCGCCCTGGCGGGGTGGCGGGAAACCGAGGCGCGATCCAAGAACCTGCCGCGCGGCCGCATCGTCAAGGACGACACGCTGAACGAGATCGTGCTTCATCCCCCCAAGCACCAGGAGGACCTCGGGCGCATTCGCGGCCTGTCCGCCGGGTGGCGCAACAACGACATTGGCGCGCGGCTGATCGCGGCGCTGCAGTCCGCCAAACCGCTGGAGCATGATGATTTGCCCGACCGTGAACCCCGGCGCCCAGGCCTAACCAAGGACGGGGCACTCGTCAGCGACCTCCTCAAGCTCTTGCTCAAGATCCGGTCCAAGGAGGCCGGCGTCGCGGCGCGGCTGATCGCCCGCTCGGACGATCTCGAAGCGCTCGCCGCGGGTGTGCGGTCGAACCTCAACATCCTGTCAGGTTGGCGGTATGAGGAATTCGGCAAGGACGCGCTCGACCTCGTTGAGGGCCGGCTCGCGTTCGCGATCGAGAATGGCAAACTGAAGATGAGCCGAGTCGCCAAGCAGGAGACCGTTGATGCGTAGTTTCATCCTGCTGGCCGTTGCCTCGCTTGCGGCCTGTGCGACCGCTCCCGCCAAGCCGGTCGTCCATGGCGAGACACCTGGTCATATTTGCGATACGACCGGGACCGACCACTTCCTCGGCCAGACCGGCAACAGCGAGTCGGGCGCCGCCATCCTCAAGGCGACTCACGCCGCCAACCTTCGCTGGGCGCCGCCGGGCTATGCGATCACGATGGACTTTCGCGCGGACCGGGTGACGGTTACGCTCGATCCGGCTCACAAGATCACCAGGATCAATTGCGGCTGATTGGGGAAATCGATGCGTGGAATGATGGTTCTTGTGCCCCTGGTGCTGATCGCCGGCGCGGCCAACGCTGACAAGCCAGTCCAAATTGATTCGGTATGGACCGGAACCAAGTGCACGCAGTCGGTCGGCCTCGACAGCTTCAAGGGCGAGGCAGCAAGCACCGACCTCGCCGTACGAATCATGATGGCATCGCGCGCCCATGACCTGCGCTGGGTGCCCTATGGGGGCAACGCGAAGCTGAAGCCTGGCGCCAATCGCGTGACGGTCCAGCTCGATCAACAGAACAAGGTGTCGTCCGCGATCTGCGGCTAGGCCGCTTCGCCGATCATCCGCGCTTCGATGAGGGCGCGCCGGATGGTCGGCAACGTCAGGCGCGCGCGCTCGCCCAGCGCGAACCGGTCGATGGCCTCGACGGCCCGCTCTGCCGTCCAATAATCGCGATGCAGCCGATCAGCCATGAAACGCAGTGCATCCGCCGGGATATGCAGCCCGCGGTCGGCGAAGAACAATTGGATGAGCGCGGAAAACAATTGATCGTCGGGATGTTCGATCCGGATTACCGGCGTCACCGCGAGGCGCGTCTTCAGGTCGGGTAGGCGCGGAGTCCACGCCGGCGGCACCTCGTCGGCCACCATGACTAACGGCCGCCCCGTGTCCTGCGCCTGGTTCCAGGCGTGGAACAATTCCTCCTCGTCGCGGCGCTCAGCGTCGTCGAACAGCCGGCCGCCGACGCGCACCACGAAGGTGCGGCCGAGCAGGCTGCGCCCAGACCGGCGTGGGCCAGTAAGGATCGTCGCCTTGACCGGCCACAGGCTCCACGTCCGAAAGTGCTCGAACGCGGCGCGGTTCGCATCCGACAGGATGAAGCGCGCATCGCCCTCGGTCTGCGGCCAGTCGAGCGGAAGCGCGATCTGGTCTGCGCCCGGCTTCACTGCTGGCGAGCCTGGGGTTGCGCCGGTTGCTGGGCGGGCGGTTGCGCCGGCGGCTTTGCCGGCTGGGCGACCGGTGGCGGCGGCAGCGGTGGCGGCTTGCCGCTGGTCGAGCGAATCTGCACGACGTTCCCGCCCGTGGTTGCAACCGTCCAACCGCGCCCGCCGAGGGCACCGGCCAGCTGGGCGATGCTGCCCTGATAGGTAACCAGCACGTAGCTGACGCCGGTCGGGTTGATCAGCTGCGGGGTCGCCGACGCGATGCCGCCCATCGTGCGCAGGTGCGCCATCGCGAAATTGTAGACGTTGACGTCGCCGGCCGAGTTGATCTGCACCTGATAGGCGTTGCCGACGGTCGTTGGCTTGGTCTCGACCGGCTTCTCCTCGACCGGCAGCGGCGGCGGTTCGGGCAGATTGAGCGATGAATCACGTGCGAGGCGTCCGGCGGCCAGCGCGGTCGAGAACAGTTCGTCCATACGGCGGACGCCTTCAGCCATCATTGCCGGCACGCCGTCGCCCTTTTGCGTCGTCAGGGTGAAGCCGCCGACAATCTCATTGTCGGGGCCGTGCCGGGCGACGAACGTCGCCTTCGCCGGGCCACCCGGATACAGCCGCTGCAGCTGCACTTCCGCGACCAGCACGTCCGACGCGCCATAGAGATCAATGATGTTGCGCCACCAACCGCGCCCCGGTCGATCGGTCTGCGCAGCGTTGACCAGCATCGGATCGACACCAAGGCCGCTGACCCGAACATAGTCGATCGGGCTCTGAGACGTGCGAAACTGGGCCCATGCTCGCTGCCAGGCGTTGCGCAGCTCGATGCTGGTTTCGGTCCCGCCCGTTACGGTGATCGGGATCAAGAGCATCGGCGCCGATCGCCGCACCTCGCCACCCTCGACACCCAGGAATGGCGCTGCGCGAGCGCGGTCGAACAGCACGCCAAGGTCGGCGATGTAGCGATTGGGCCCGATCTGTTCGCGCTCGATGTTGATCGAGCTCACGATGTCGTCGAGCGTCGAATCGGGCAGGTTCGGCGCCTGTTCGACGGGAGCGTTGTGCATCTTCGCCCACAGCGCCTTGAACCCCTGGCGCTGGGCGATCCGCCACCCGGCGTAGCGCGCGCTGTTCGCGTCCGCGGCGCCGACATCGACGTGAATTCCGCCAATCTCGAGCGTCCCCGAACTGTCGAGCGGGAGGATGCCGCGGTCGCCGGTC
>Ga0268265_10003782_pt1 | contig 10730 bp, 10 predicted proteins | sample KBSSwiS52_FD_190355 | JGI IMG/M metagenome (GOLD analysis project Ga0268265, IMG submission 190355) | Switchgrass rhizosphere microbial communities from Kellogg Biological Station, Michigan, USA - KBS Switchgrass S5-2 (SPAdes) (version 2) | ecosystem: Host-associated > Plants > Roots >...
GCTGTGTTCACATTTGTGTTCCCGATCCGCTGCTGATCGGCTGCGGCAAGAAACATGGGGACATATTGACGTCTATAGAGCGCTGTGGAGAGTTTAGCCCAGCCCGTCGCTGGCCGCGCGTCCGATGCGTCGGCCCAGCCACCTCCTCAGCCCACTGGGCCGGTGTAGTTGGTCGGCGGCGGGCGCGCAGCATCACAAACGGGATGACGCTCCACGGCCATGACGACCGACGAGGCCCGGTCATTATTTCGATTTTTCACAAGCTCCCAGCGAGACAAAGAAGTTTCCTTTTTCGCCCTTAAAGAGCGCGAAATGGTTTGAGCCGAATAGCGTGAACTTCGCATGCTCGCTCTGAAAGTTGTACGTGTCGGTCGAACCGAGGAACTTTCCCATCGAGGGAGAGAATTCTACGTCGTAATTTATCAGACACCTGTTTGCATGATAATCGTCGATGCTATCGACTAGACCGTATTCACTCCCGTCACACTTCATTCGCTTTTCGGCATCACTTACTTCTTTAATCGTAACGAAAAACCTTGCATTGACCAGAATGTGATCGCCGATCACTCGCCTCTGTTCGTCGACTTCCATGCCGGCTGTCTTGCTTACTTGGCACGTCCATTTTCCGACACGGGCGCGTTGTTCCGCTTTGACGCATTGGCCATAAGCCAAAATCTGGTCGATGTTTTTTTCCTTTTTGTCACTCTCCAGTTTAAACGCCGAACGATAACAGTCGGCATGGCTACTGCCCACCGCGAACAAAAGACTGGTCGCTGACAAGGCTAAGGTTCGGAAAATCGATTTCATCTCAAACCTCCGAGTGGACACGCTTCTGGCATCTCTCCGGGATTACGGAGAGAGGGCCGGAAATTGCAAATGTCAGACGCAACTCTTGGCAGCAGTCGGGCGAGTGCTTTGATCTAGATCATGAGCTTGAAACGGCGGCCGAGAGCGCAAGGAGCGCCGCGATGGAAACGCGCCACTGCTTATCGGATCATTCGGTGATCCAGGACCCGGTGTCAGGGTCGCGGCCAGCGAAGCCGCAGAGCGGTGCACCTCCGCCGCGGCCGGGAGCCGCCTTACACGAACCACTGACGAAGCAGGTTTCCCAACCCTAATTGATGTAGGTCAACAAACTGTGTCCGGACCTAAAGACGCTCTTCTCGGTATTCTGGGGAGTAGCACATGAGGCAGCCTGCTATTGCCGCATCGGCCCTTAACTGGGGGCTCGCACAGGTGAGCCATGCGCTTCCGTTGACGATCTTCTTCTTCGTCGGCTTCAACCTGATCCTATGGACCAAACGCCTGATCCTGCAGGAGCACGGCATCGAGTTCAGTGGCTTCTTCACAGCGATAGTAGCGGCGTTGCTAGTCGGAAAGGCCGTTTTAGTAACTGACAATCTGCCCTTTATGCGCCGCTTCGACGGCGCGCCAATGATCCAACCCATCTTATTCAAGAGCGCGATCTACTGGCTGTGTGTGCTGATCGTGCGCTTGGCCGAAGAGTTCATCCACTTCGTCGCCGCGGGCGGCGCAATCGCCGCTTTCGGGGATCACTTCGCTGATGAGTTTCCGTTGGCGCGCTTTTTGTCAATTCAGATATGGTTGATGGTCCTATTCCTTGTGTACGTCACGATACACGAGCTTAACGCGCTTTTCGGAGACGGTGAACTATATCGCCTATTTTTCCGCTGGCGCTCGTCCGAAGCCAAACTTACCCGTCGTCAGCGCATTCGCCTGCTCACACGTCTCAACCGACTTACTGAAGCGAACCCAATCGAGGCGTTCAGTGATCGGACATCACCTGTGCATAAGGAACTCGTCGCCATACTCCACGAACTCGCTTCACCACACGCGGCGTCATCGGCTCACGCCTGACAGCGTCATGGTTGGGATACTAGCCTGCGGACCCTCCGCATTGGTCATCCGGGTCCTTTCGAGAGCGTCCCAAACGCAGGCACGCGCAGACCGCGCCTATTGAGGATATTTGCTGCCAGAACATCCGTGTTTGCAGTTGCAGGGAGGCGGTGTGCCTTCCAAAGGGATCGAGAACAAGCTAACGCTTGGCGTTGCGTTGGCAGGTATGGCAAATCGCGTCATTTCGCTGCGCTGCGGAACTTGGCGTAGCGGACCTCAGCAAGAGGCCAAGGTCGGCATCCGAAATTGAGAAGCGGGCCGGATCAATCGGAGCGGCGAGCGGCCTGTTTCGGAGCCGCTTCCGAAGCCAATCCCGCATCGCTAGCCGCTTGAGCCGCAACGCCGCACTGACGAACGCCTCAAACAACTGGTCGCGCTGCGCCGGGTCGAGCCTCGACCAGCCCTGCTTGTGGCCGCGACCAGATCGATGCGCCGTATTCGCGTTCCCTTCGAAAAGCGGATTGGCCAAAAGAAACTACGAAAACGAAAATGCAAATATGCTGAAGTGGTGCGGTCGCGCGGCCCCCCATTAACTCACGCTCACCGAAGGACCCCAATCGCAATGGGAGGGTTCGCCGGCGCGCGTTTGGCTCCTGTGCGGCCCCCAACTGCATCCGCCTCATCTGACCTCTGCTTGACCGTCCCCGCAACGCTAGAACGCCCCCGCATCGACCATCGACGGGCGGGCATCACCAGAGAACTGTCGGTCTGGATAAGCTCAGTGAGAGGGTTTCCAAGATGGTCAAGCCCCAAGCGCTGGAGCTGATTTCCTCCACCGCTGGAGACCGCGACGAGAAAGCTAACGCTTATGTCGACGCTGTCGCTACCACCACAGCCAAGCTGTTGAAGACCTCGGTGACCGACGACCTCAAGGAAATGGCCTCGCAGGTTACCGATAACCTGACCCACGACTACGACAACGCTGACAAGTACACCAAGGACGCGGTCTCTAATAAGGCCTCAAGGCCAGCTACCTTTCGACCGCCACGATGACGGTCATCAAAGGCTTCTTTGCCTGTAAGTAAAAATTGAACCCACAGCAGGGCAACGCGAGGTGACCGAGCTTGAGGCGTCAGGAAAACCTGACAATGGAGAAAGACAAATGACACGCAATACCGCGCTTAGACTGTTGACGCTGCTTGCCACGCTGTTCGTTATCACCGCTATGCCGGGATCATCCATATTGGACTTGAATATCGACGTGGGTACAAAGGTCCTGGCGTTTTACGCCGCATACACGGTTTGGGCGCTACTGACTGTCCTTTTGGGCGGCGTCTTCCTGTGGGGGCATAAGCCTTCACCCACAGCGGTCTAAAGACCGGCCGGGCTCGAAGCATCAGGAAAACCAACAATTACAGGAGAAGGAACGAACCTGCCTGTTTGCAGGCTCCGCCGCGCCGTGGCTGGAATTGGCTCCGGACGCAGTAGAAGCACTCGAAGCTGCCACCAAAAGGGAAAAGATGCAGCGAGGGTAAGTGCCATAACCGGAATTCGGGCCAAGCTTAAGTTCTGACTGGAGGCACGAAGTTGGCCTCATCCTTGATCCAAATCAACATACTTTGATATCGGCGCGGACTAGATTCGCGCGGCAGCATGCACCATGGCAAGCGACCGAGGAGACGAGCGTTACGGCGGCGATCGACGAGGCGGTTGCTAAATAGCCGCCGGAATACCGCGCCGGATGGGCGAATGATCCGGGCACCGCAGGTCATCATGACTGAAAAGAGCTCCCTGAGAGATATGACCCCCGCCAATTTGAGGAGTCTGTATGATCTGCGCGACGAGGACATCGCGCGCATCCGCGCCTTGGCACCTATTCTGGGCAATCGTCTGGAAGAATTCGTCGGAAGGTTCTACGAGTGGCTCGAAGGGCGCCCCGAACATGACGAGTTCTTTACCGACCCCACGATGGTTGCTCGCGTCAAGGCGCGTCAGGTAGATTACTGGCGCAATTTTTTTGACGCGCGTATCGACCGGGCTTATGTCGACCGGCTGCGCGTGCTGGGCGAAGTGCACGCCCAGATAGGCCTTTCGCTGGAAGCCTATTTTTCCGGCGTTAGCTTCTTCCTGACGACATTCTCTACGGCAATTGTCGATCCGAAAAGCAAGATTGAGTCCCGGGAAAAATCGATCGTTGCGGCAACGAAGCTCGTTCAAATGGACACTGCAATCGTCGTCAGCACCTTCAGCGAGCGAACGCGCCAGATCATAAATGAGCAGAATCAGGCGCTGATGCAGCTTTCGACGCCAGTATCGATGCTATGGGACGATATCCTCATGTTGCCGATTGTCGGCATCGTCGATTCGAAGCGAGCTCAGGATATAATGGACGCGATGTTGTCGAAAATCGGGGAGACGGCGGCACGCTCGATGATCATAGACATAAGTGGTGTCAGCGTTATCGACACCGCCGTGGCCAATCACTTTATAAAAATGACCAAAGCCACAAGTCTGATGGGCTGCAAATGTGTTGTTTCCGGAATTTCGCCGGTGATCGCCCAAACAATCGTTTCATTGGGCATCGACCTGGCGGACATTAACACACGGTCGACGTTGAAGGATGCGCTCGCGTTTGCCTTCGAGGAAACAAGGCAGAGATCACCTCTAATGGCCAAACGCGCCAAATGATGCGAAATCCGGTGGACAAGCTCCTTCAAGACGATGCAGCTCCTCGCGTGGCAATGCAAGTCACACAAGGCGTGCTTGTCGTCCCGGTGCAAATCGAGCTTTATGAGGCCACCTTGAAGGCGCTACGGGAGGATATGCTCGGCAACATCAGTCGAACTGGAGTTCGTCGAGCGCTAATCGATCTGTCGGCCGTGGAGGTCATGGATTCATACGCCTATGGTTCGATCTGCGATACGGCGACCATGGCAAGCGTTATGGGAACCAAGACCGTTTTGGCCGGGATCAAGGCAGGTGTTGCTTCCGTTCTGGTTGAATTTGATGTCAACGTCAAACGAGTCGCCATGGCGCTGAACCTCGAGACGGGCCTTGCCATGCTTGCCGGTTGGGATGGAAGCGACACGTCCGAAGCGGAGCGCGACGATCTTACGAGTTCGATGGTAGAAGATGACGTCGGAGACGGCGCAGCAGGCGGCCGCGTCGACGTCCGAACCGTTCCATTGCAAAACGCCGGAATCAGCCCGGTTGCGGGCCTGCCCGACCGTTCTTGAAGACCGTGAATCGGAGGCCATGTCGAAATCCGGAGACTCGAAGACGGCGCGCATTGTGCTGACCACCTTGGGCGACGTCGCCGTCGCGGTGATGACGGCGCGCAGGATGGCCCGAGACCTAGGGTTCGGCGAGACCGATGAATTCGGGATCGGCACGGCTGTGTCCGAGCTTGCGACCAATGCAATCCGCTACGCGAGGCTTGGAGAAGTCTTGCTTCAACCCATCGAACGAAAGGGTCGTAGCGGGCTGGAAGCGGTTATTGAAGACAAGGGGCCGGGTATCGAGGACGTGGACAAGGCTCTCACCGATTGCTGGAGTACGACTGATAGCCTGGGCCTGGGTCTGCCCGGCGTAAAGCGCATGATGGATGAATTCATACTGGTATCGCACCCGGACCGCGGAACCCGGGCAACGATTCGAAAATGGTTGCCGGCCCGGACCAAACCCTATGAATACGGCATAGCTGTCAGGCCGTTCCCCGGCGAGCCGGCCGCCGGAGACGTTGGCCTTGTTATCGAAGAGCGCAACGGACTGTTCATCGCTATCGTCGACGTGCTCGGCCATGGACCGGAAGCGCATGAAGTCGCCAGCACTATTGTTCAGTTTCTGACCTCGCATCGTCGAAGCGACCTGTGCTCCACGCTCGAAGAACTCCATGCCTCCCTGCAGCGAACGCGTGGCGCGGCTGCAGGAGTAGCCCGGATCGACTATGCATCTGGCGAGCTTCGCTATGCAGCGATTGGCAACACCGTCGTTCGACGAATTGGGCCCAGGCCGCTCCGCCTCGTTTCCCGCGACGGCACATTGGGCCACATTCATCGCACGCCGCGCGAGGAACGAATGACCATCACAAACAAGGATGTCATCCTGTTTTACACCGACGGCGTCCGCGATCATTTTGAACTTGATCGTTACCCGACAATCGCAACTGACTCCGCACCGGCCATAGCGCGGAACATCGTTCGTCTCTTCAGCAAGCCCCACGACGACGCAGCCTGCATAGCATTGAGAGCCTTCCGATGATCGAGCTTGGTCGCTTGCGGATTGAAACTGAGGCTTCGATCGTGGATGCGCGAAGCAAGATTGGCGCGTTGGCGCGTAGTCTTGGGTTCGATGTCGTTACCGTGGCGCGAATGGCAGCCCTCGTTTCGGAGATGTGCCGAAAGGCGCGTGAAAATCACGAGCATTTCCATCTCGAAATCGCTCTCGACCAGCGTGAAAGCCGGGACGGGCTGGCATTGATCTTCAGGGATTGCACTGGACCGCAACTGAGCGCGCTCGCGAGCATCGGGTTTGACAGGATTCAGGAAAGGCCGGGGTCGGATGACGTGATTGATCTGTTCGCATTCAAGCGGCTTACGAACGCGGGATTCGAGATCAGCGATGAAATAGTTGCGCAGGCGCGCGATCGAATCGGCCAGCTTTCCAAGGCCGATCGACTGCTTCGGGTTATCCTGCCTGGCGCCATTGCCGAAGAACTGACAGCAAAGGATTCAATTCGGAACCGGCTGCATGATAATGTCGCGGTACTGTTTGCAGATATTGTTGGCTTCACCAGTTTTTGCGAGGGACGAGATCCCGATGAAGTGGTTGGCCACCTTCAGGATCTTTCACTCGCTTTTGAAGCAATCGCGCTTAAGCATGGCGTCGAGAAAATTAAGACTATCGGCGATTGCTTCATGGTAGCGGCCGGTCTGACGATGCCTCTTAAAAGCCCAGTCCTCAATTGTGTTCGGTGCGGCCTGGAAATGTTAAAGGCCAGTCGCGAGCTGGCTTCAGGCTGGAATTTGCGGATTGGTATTCACACGGGGCCGGTGATCGCGGGCATCGTTGGGCATCAGCGTTTTTCCTATGATCTCTGGGGCGACACGGTCAACACGGCGGCGCGGATCGAATCCAACGGAAGGCCCGGCGCAGTCAACCTGAGCGCCGAAGCGTGGAAGGCGGTTGCGGAAAACTGTAATGCTAAATCGATTGGCTACGTGCCAATTAAGGGCAAAGGCGAATTGGAAATCTTCTGCATCTTGGAATGAGACTACAGTACGACTGGAGCTCAAACGGCATCTTCAATGCTGCTCACGTCGGGCTGAGATCAGATTCGAATGGTGCGGCTCCTGAGTTTGACCTCGGAGGCAGCAACAGTTTGGGAAGAAATAGCTGTGCGGCCAATGTCGCAAATGGGTCCAGACTGTGTAAAAACGGATGTTTGAGGCTGCAGGCGCGGCCAGCTTCCTGGGAGGCCGATCCTATGCCCGGATCGCCTCCATCAAACCACCAACGCCCAGGATGCTGATTACCCTTTTCATATTGTAGGCCAGGACGTGTAGCGCCATTTCGGTACCGACGTTCTTGAGGGTTTTCATCTGGAAGTGCGTGGCTCCCATCCAGGACTTTATCGTACCGAAGGGATGCTCGACGGTCTGGCGGCGCTCTCGCATCTTAGCCGGGTTCCGATCGAGCCGCGCTTGCACAGCCTCAAGGATGGCCTCGTGCTCCCATCGCGAGATCCGGCGCTCCTTGCCCGTTGTGCACTTGCTCTTCAGCACGCAGGCCTGACAGGCAGTGGTCCAATAGCGACGTAGTGTCTTGCCCTCTTCCTCATTGGTGTAGTGATAGGTTAGCTGCTCGCCAGCGGGACAAAGATAGCCGTCGTCCGCGACGACATAGACGAAGTCCTGCTTGCCGAAGCGGCCCTTCGCCAGAAGACCCGAGGTCATCGGCTTCGGCAAATAAACTGTGATGCCGGCTTGCTCGCAGGCCACGATTTCCTCGCCACTATAGTACCCGCGATCGGCTACAGCTTCGATGGCCTCCGAACCAATCGCTGCACGCGCCTGCTCGGTCATGCGGGATAGCTGGCTCCGGTCAGAACCAACATTGGTGACCTCATGGGTAACAATGAGATGGTGCTTCGTATCGACCGCACTTTGCACATTGTAACCGACCATCCCGCTGCCTCGGCCACTTGTAGCCATCGAGCGCGCATCGGGATCGGTTAGCGATATCTGCTTGTCCTCGGTCTGCATCATCAGAGTATTCAGACCGTTCAGACGCTGAATCTCCTCGCGCAGCGTCGCAATCTTCTCGTTGAGCCGGGTGATCTTGGCTTCCGGTACCGCTTCCCCCTGACGATCGGCGCTGTCGAGCTGCGAGAGATAACGGGCAATGCTCTCGTCAATCTGCGCCAGACGGCGCTGCATCTTGGCCTGGGTGAAGTTCCGATCCCGCGTGTTAACTGCCTTGAACTTGCTACCGTCAATCGCAACGCTCGCTTCGCTGAACAGTTCAAGACGGCGGCACAGCATCACGAACTCGCGGCAAACCCGGCGAATGGCCTCGCCGTTATCCTTGCGGAAGTCGGCTATGGTCTTGAAGTCCGGCATCAGGCGTCCGGTCAGCCAAACCAGTTCGATGTTGCGCTGGCACTCCCGCTCCAGACGCCGGCTCGATTGCACTCGATTAAGGTATCCGTAGACGTAAATCTTCAACAAGGTCGCCGGGTGATAGGCTGGCCTTCCTGTTGCCTCCGGCTCAACACCGCCGAAGCCCAGCCCCGCCAGATCAAGCTCATCGACAAAGACATCGACCGCCCGAACCGGATTGTCCTCGCCCAAATAGTCGTCCAATCGCTCGGGAAACAACGTGCTCTGACCGCGATCATCGCCAACGACAAAGCGCGTCATCGAATCCTCCCGCCAAATCACCGAGGAATCATATCATTGAGGGGCGTTTTCACACAGGCTGGACCCACAGCAGACATCGCGCTGGCTTCAACCGACGTTTGCATTTGACCCGTAGCAGAGGCGGCCGGGTTCTGGCTGAAGTCAGCTTTAACCCACAGCAGCGATCACCAGCCCGGGTGCGCGCTCAGGTGAGGAGTGCGCCGCGTCAGATACCTCGCGGGTCGAGGTTCGGGTTCGAGGCCACGTACTCGATATCGCTATGGGCAATGCCGATATCGTGCAGGTCGCGGCCGTTCAGGGCGTACAAGGCGGCCCGCACCTTCTCGCGTTTACGTCGTTCCTGAAACGCACTCCAGCATCGCCTGATGAAGCCAGGGACTTGCCGGGTCGACACGGAGGGCTGTCCTATTACGGTTATCGTGCTCATGGCGGTCTCTCCTCGGGTGTTGTTTCGGCCCAGAGGATGCCGAGGCATGAGCTGGCGCGCTTTACTTGCTCCTTACATTTTCGTCACCGGCAGCTTAATCTTTGCCTTACCGGCGTGTTGGGCCCCGACGTTCGGCGGCTGCTTGGGGGACGCAGATTGCGCTACCTCTTCGAGAACTGCGCTTTGGACACCGACCGCCGCGAGCTTCTTCGCGGCGCTGAACTGGTTGCTATCCCGCCGCAGGTCTTCGACTTGCTGGACTACCTGATCCGCAAGAGGGAGCGTGTCGTTAGCAAGGATGACCTGATCGAGGCCATCTGGAACGGGCGTATTGTCTCGGAAACGGCACTCACGACCCGCCTGAATGCCGCGCGAAATGCAATCGGTGATACAGGCGAGGAACAGCGCCTCATCAAAACATTGCCGCGAAAGGGCTTCCGCTTTGTCGGACCAGTGCGGGAGGCTCAGGGACCCGCAGGCGCGGCAGTCACCGATAACGCCGTAGAACCGTCGAAACCCGCCCTTACGCTGCCCGATAAGCCTTCGATCGCGGTGTTGCCATTCCACAACCTGTCAGGTGATCCCGAACAGGAGTATTTCGCGGACGGAATGGTAGATGACATCATCACGGCGCTATCTCATTTCAAGGCGCTGTTCGTCATCGCCCGCAACTCCAGCTTCACATACAAGGGGCGCGCGGTCGACGTGAAGCAGGTGGGGCGCGAGCTTGGGGTGCGCTATGTGCTGGAAGGCAGCGTTCGCAAGGCGGCAAACCGGGTGCGCATCACGGGGCAGCTGGTCGATACCGCCACCGGGGCACATCTTTGGGCAGAACGGTTTGATGGTGGTCTCGGCGACGTCTTTGATCTGCAGGACCAGGTGACCGAGAGCGTTGTCGGGGCGATCGCGCCGGCGGTGGAAAAAGCCGAGATTGAGCGTGCCAAGCGCAAGCCGACCGAGAGTCTCGACGCCTATGCCCTCTATTTACGCGGTTTGGCCAAGCTTTATCAGATTGCTAACCGGCAAGCGAACGGGGAGGCATTGCGCCTGTTTAACAGCGCCATCGAGCTCGACCCAGATTTTGCTTCCGCCCACGGCCGTGCCGCCTTTTGCTACGTCTTTGCCAAGGGCGAAGGCTGGATTTCAGTCACCGCGAACGAGATTGCCGAAGTGACGAGGCTCGCCCAACGGGCGGTTGAGTTAGGCAAGGATGACGCGATCGTGCTCACCGCCAGCGCATGGGCGCTAGCTTATGTTGTTCACGATCTCGAGGCAGGTGCCTCCTTAATCGACCGCGCGCTTGGGCTCAATTCCAATTTGGCCGAGGCATGGCTTTACGGCGGCTGGATGAAAAACTACCTCGGGGAGCCAAAACTGGCAATCGAGTGCTTCGCGCGTGCCATACGCCTGAGCCCACTTGATCCGTTTGTGACAAGAATGCGAAGCGGAACCGCGTATGCACATTTCTTCCTGGGCCGCTATGACGAGGCGGCATCGTGGGCGGCAATGGCATTGCAGGACAATGC
>Ga0268265_10003784_pt1 | contig 10726 bp, 19 predicted proteins | sample KBSSwiS52_FD_190355 | JGI IMG/M metagenome (GOLD analysis project Ga0268265, IMG submission 190355) | Switchgrass rhizosphere microbial communities from Kellogg Biological Station, Michigan, USA - KBS Switchgrass S5-2 (SPAdes) (version 2) | ecosystem: Host-associated > Plants > Roots >...
TCACATACTGGCGGACCTACGACATTTGGTACGGCAAGGCTCGCCGCATTGAGCCGCATGAGATCGAGCAGATCGCGCAAGCGTTGCAGATCAAAACCGAAAGAGCGGCGCGCAATGAACTCCACGAACTCAAGCTCAGGCTCACCCGTCTTGAAGCGTCACTTTCTGCGGGGGATTCGGACTTCTATCGCCCGTCGATTGATCACGCTGGGGACATGGTGCGCCAGCTTGGCGGTAAAAATCGCACCGTGGCTGGAGGATGAATCGTGAGAAACAACGCATCATCGGCATGGGATGACACCCGCACGGACACCCTGAAGGGCCTGTGGTCTTCCGGCCTCTCGGCTGCGGAGATAGCAGCATCGATGGGATTCACGCGCAATGCCGTCTTGGGGAAGGTACACCGGCTCGGGATAGGCGGCCGGGCTTGCGACGGCAACAGGGCCTACAGCCGTCGGACGCCCGAACAAATCGAGGCGACCAAGCGCGACAAGGAGCAGCGCAGGAGAGAGCGGCGCCGCGCCTTCAGGGCCACGATCGTAAAGTCCACCATCAACCTGGAAGCCCTTCGCTGCGTGGAGGTCGTGCCTCTGCACAAGAGCTTTGCCGACCTCGGCCGCAACGACTGCCGATGGGCATATGGCGACAATGCTCCGTACACGTTCTGCGGGAATCCTCAGCGGGAAGGCCACAGCTATTGCGGGCCTCACTTCGCGCTAACGCTTAGACGTGGGTGGGGATCATGAACGACATCATCCAATAGGAGACTACTATGCAAGACGAGCCAATGCTTCAGTTCTTCGCTTACTCGCACCTGCCAGAGCATCTGCAGGAGCACAGCAAGCCATTCAGCGACCTTGCCGAGAAGCTTTGCGAGACATTGCCCCGCAACCCGGAGCGCACCGTAGCTCTCCGCAAGCTTCTGGAGGCTAAAGACTGCGCCGTCCGGGCTCGGCTGTTCAAGTGAGAACGCGCGACAAACTGGCGGCGGCCCTTCGAGAGGTGGGCGCCAAGGCCGGAACGGATAACTCCGCAAAATACGAAGCGTTTGCGGTTCGAGCCGCCACGGGTGAATTTGATGATTACGCCGACACCTATGCCTGCCCGATAACGCAACTCTACCAAGAGTTAATGGTCGCTGGGCTCAGAAAATTTGCTTTGCGCGTCGCCAGCGGCGAGTTCGATGCGACGAAGGAAGAAAGCGACGAATGGATGCGCAGTCCCTCCGGGCAGGAAGCCGCAAGGCAGCTATCGCCGGGGATGCGCAAAGTTCTTGGAATGAAAATCCTGAACTAGGACTACCCATGAAAACGATCTCTGCCCAATACCACGAGACCTTAGCCGCTTCCCGCCGAGCCAAACCACGTTCAGAGCGCAAGACAAAGCTTGAAGCCAAGCTGGGGAATTTGCTGCTGAGGCAGTTGAGGATCGAGGCGCCCAAGAAGCGGAGGGTGGCATAGTGGCTTCGCTTTCTACAGGCAGCGCCAAGGCTGTCCTAAAGGACAGGGGCAATGATTTATATGAAAGCCCTCCCGAGGCTGTTCGTGCGCTGATACGTGCCGAGCGCCTTCCGCAAGTGATTTGGGAGCCTGCCTGCGGTCCGGGGGTAATTGTTAGGACTCTTCGGGCTGCCGGCCACCAAGTTTATGCAACCGATTTGGTCGACTACGACTCCCCAGACCAAGATACGCACGGCTGGGACTTCCTTTCTGAGCGCCAGTTGCCTATCGGGGTTGAGGCGATAATCACCAACCCGCCGTTCAAAAACGCAAACGAGTTCGTCTATCACGCGCTCGAACTATGCCCAAAAGTTATGATGCTTTTGAGGCTTGCCTTTCTGGAGAGCCAAAAACGTTCTCCGATTTTAGACAGCGGTCATTTGGCTCGGGTGCATGTGTTCCGCAATCGGCTTCCAATGATGCACAGGGCCGGGCAGGGCTCGGCTGAAACCGAGAAGCAGAGTTCGAGCGCGCTGGCGTTCGCTTGGTTCTGCTGGGACCGGGATCACAAAGGGCCGACCGAGCTGCACCGCCTATCGTGGGAGGCAGCATGAACGCCCGCGCCCTCAAGTTCGTCCGCTACGACCAGATCCAGAGCCACTTAAAGCGGGGCTGGATGACGCTAATCCCGAACGGGGCCATGCACCACCACACCTACGGAATCGAAATGGCGTGGCTCTGTGACTGTCCTATCCCGTGTGAGATCAAGTTCAACCAGTTGAGCCGCGTTCCATCCACTCCAACAGAGAGCGCCAATGTCTGAACCTACAATAGGTGACAACAGCCAGCTTAGATCCGTCGTAGAGCGGATCGAGAATGTCAATGAGCAGATCAAGGATCTAACGATCGATCGCAGCGACATCTTCAAGGAAGCCAAGGGAAACGGCCTCGACATCAAGGCGCTGAGGTCCGTCATTCGCTTGCGCGCGATGAACCCGGATGACGTTGCGACGCAAGAGGCCATCCTGGATAGCTATAAGAACGCGCTCGGTATGGTCTGATGAAGACATTCAGCGTCAAGAATTTCGAGCGCTTTCAGCATTACAAGGATCGATCGCCGCCTTGGATCAAGCTCTACAACGAGCTGCTGGATGACTACGAATTCGGGCGCTTGCCGGATGCTAGCAAGATGCACCTTATTGCTATCTGGTTGCTAGCAAGTCGCTCCGAGAACAAAATTCCGTATGACGCGTCATGGGTAGCGCGCCGAATTAACGCCAACGCCAAGGTTGATCTTACCTTGTTGGCATGTGCGGGGTTTATCGTTGTGGATCAATCACTTCCTGATGTGGAGCAAGATGCTAGCAAGCCGCTAGCAAAGTGCTTGTCCAGAGAGAGAGAAGAGGGAGAGACAGAGGAGAGAAGAGAAGAGGAGAAAAACTCTCCGCTTCGCTCCGATGATTGGCCGAAGGATTACGGGGATCTGTTTTGGAAATCCTTTCCAAGGAAGACAGAAAAGCTCTCTGCAATGAAGAAACTAGCGACGATCCGAAAATCCGGAATCGTGACGTTTGCCGACCTGATGGCGGGCGTTAAGCGATACGTCGAGGCCACGAACAACACAGAGCAGCGATACGTGAAGCACCCTACAACTTGGCTGAATGCCGGTTGCTGGGCCGATGAACTTCAAACTGGAGGCGGCTGTGTCGAAGGAAATCGAAATACGCACAAAACTGGACATGATGCTATGTTTGCCGTTCTCGCTCGCAAGGCTAGAGAAATCACTGGGGACGGTGAAATGGCCGGGACAGCCGACGCGAGTGAACTTCCCCTCGGGAATGGGGCTGTCCGATCAGGAACGCGGCGACCTGACGGCGCAACTGCAAGAAATTCAGAAGATCATGACCGGGGCAAATCTGGATCCGGCGGAGTGCTTGAAGGCGAGGTTATCGCTCCTGGGGAAACTCATGATGGGCTACCCCGCAACTGGCGGCACCACTGAGCAGGCGTCGGAGGCTAGGCTTAGCTTCTACCACGAGGCCGTTTCGGACATTGCGCCGTGGGCTCTGGACGCAGCAATCAAGCGATGGGTCCGGGGCGATGTGGGAAAGGGGAACATCGATTTCGCGCCGAGCCCTGGCGCCCTGCGGCGGCTTTGCGAGGAGGAGCTCGAACCGTTCAAGGCCCAAGCCTGGAAGCTGAACCGCTTGTTGTCGGCAGTCCCGATCGAACAGGCGATGGATCCAACTCCCGTTCCTGAACCCGAGAAGCCAACTCTGAGGCTGATGCGATGAACGAAAAGCGGGTCATCAAGGAATATACGGCAAAGGCCCCATCTTGGGATCAGATCGTTGACTATTATAGATCTCGCCCCGGCCTAGTGCTTTGGCTGTCAAATCGGATGCCGGTTCTGCGTGGTGAGGTTGAAGATACGCCAGAGCCAACCTTTGAAATAGAAAAGCAGGAAGTCGCATGACCCTATCCAAAAACGAACTCACCCTCCTGACGATTCTCCGCGCTGGCTGGCTTCTGATCGGCTGGATACGTCCCAAGTATCGCGTTCTGGTCCCGAGGCTTCGCCGTCTCGGTCTTATCAAAAAGGGCGAATTGGTGCGGCTGACCACGCGCGGCGAGAGGATTTGACATGCCCGAGGCCTCAATGAGAAATCCGCGCAAGATCGGCATTCCGGCGACGGTCAAGGGAAAGCCGAATCCGGCCTATCCGTCGATCGAGATCCATGGATCTCCGACACCTGAGCGGCTGCGGATGGCCGGCGGAAACTTCGCTCTCGGCGGGGAAGACCGAGGCATCAAGACCTATACCATGCGAGACAGCCCGTTGGACCGCGCCCATAAAAAGGGAATAATCACCGGCGCCGAGCATTCTGCGCTCCAGAAATACCGCCATCACTGGTATCATGCTGGCCAGGCCCCCACGATCAGCTCGCTTGATCTCGACCGGATATTCTCAGGAGGCGAAGGCGGCCCCGCAGGGATGCCCAAGAGCGAGGGGCAGGTGTTTCACCGTCAGCGCTGGCGGGAGGCTCAGCAGTGCCTTGGAATGCGATCCAGCGCCGTTGTGGATCGGTTCGTGTGTCAGGAGGAAAACCTGGAGCTATGCGGCAACCTGATCGGCTGGACGAACAAGCCGCAGGCGATTGCTGGAGCGGCTGAACTGGTGAAGGATGCCGGGTATAGGTTGGCTAAATTGTGGGGGATTGGATGAGTGATAAAACTGCAGCGTTTGAAATATGCGATCCAATTGGCGGCCATCGCTGGAAGGTATACGCGAATGGAGAAATCGAGGGTTTTGTTCCCGGCCTTGTGATCATAAACCGCATTCCTGCTCTTCTGCTGAAAGCCGCTGAGGAAGCACAACGTATTCGAGCGGAGGCCGCTATCAACAATACGCCTGAAAGGGTTCTTGACAGTAAAACCAAATCACCCCCTTATGGGGCAACATTTTGATTTGCGCCCGTCCGGAGAAATCCGCGGCGGGCTTTCTTATGGGGCATGCATCACCCTAAGAGGATAAACACCATGGCAGAAACCAAACTTGATGCCCCGCGTCCGGACACTAAGCCCAAGGTCGAAAGCAAAGACGACCACGTGGCCTACATCGCTGCACTGGCTCAAACCCTGACCAGTGTTACGCCCTCAGGCGCCGAGACCGTCCGCGATAAGATCCTGATGCATGTCGCAGCGATCCAGGACCCGACCGCTCATAACGAGCGCGTCGCCGCAGAGCGCAAGGCTGAGGACGAACTCGAAGCCCAGCGCGCCAAGGAGCGGGCGGAACTGAAGACCAAGCCTGCCGAGAAGGCAAAGCCAAATGCCTGATACCCACGAGATCGACGCCGACTATTCGTCACTCCATGGCGTCGTAAAGTTCCGCAATGGCGATCAGAAGTACATCGTTACATCAGCCAGCAAGGCTACGAGCATTGCCAAGGGCCTTCGTGAAGCCGCTTCCCTGATCAGTTCGTCAGAGGAGCGGCCCAAGGCTGTTGCGGTGTGGCTGAATGAACTCGCGGGCAAGTTCGAGCGCTGTGAGGGTCAATGACTGCTCTCGCCAACCCAAAGCATGAGCGGTTCGCACAGGAACTGGCCAAGGGTGTTTCCGCGGCTCAGTCCTATGAGGCTGCTGGTTTTAAGCCAAACAGGCACAACGCGGCAACACTAGCACATAAGCAACACATCCTAGACCGAGTGACAGCACTTCTTGCTGAAAGGGAGTTTGTGCACGCTCAGGCAACCGCTGAGGCGGTTAAAGCGACCGGCCTTACCAAGGAGTGGGTAATCGAAACCCTCAAGGAGAACGTCGCCAGGGCCATGCAGGCCAAGTCCATGACGGATGACGATGGCAATACGATCGGGGAATTCCAGTACCAGGGCAGCGTTGCGAACAAGGCTCTGGAACTCCTTGGTAAGGAAATCGGGATGTTCGTTGACCGCTCCGTTAATGAGAATGTGAACACCAATTATGTTGTCTCAGGTGAGCCCGTCGACAACGTTGAAGACTGGGAACGGGAGCACGCTCCGAAGCACTAAGCTTGCATGGTCGCCTCAGAAGGGACCGCAAACCGCGCTCATCAAATGCCCGGCCGATGAAATCTTCTACGGCGGGGCGCGAGGCGGCGGCAAGACAGACGGGATGCTCGGCAAGTTCGCCATCAAGGCGGCGAGATATGGTGAGCATTGCGTCGGGGTGTTCTTCCGGCGGACCCGTGAGGATCTGAAGGAGGCAATCGAGCGTTCCCGACAGATCTATGGCCCGATCGGCGCGGTCTGGAGCGAGCAGAAGAAGTGGTGGACATTCCCGAATAAGGCCCGGCTCAAGTTCGAGTATCTGGACAAGGACGCGGACGCGGACAACTACCAGGGCCACAATTATACGGATGTCTTCTTCGAGGAGCTGACGCACTGGGCAGACCCTACGCCGGTCAACAAGCTCAGGGCCACGCTTCGTTCTGCTACAGGCGTTCCGTGCCAGTTTCATGCGACGGGGAATCCGGGCGGGCCTGGGCATCAATGGGTCAAGGCTCGTTATATCTCTCCGGCCCCGCATGGCTGGCAGCTCATGTGGGAGGATTTCACAAATCCCTTCACTGGTGAGGTGGTTCGCAAGAACCGGGTATTCATCCCGTCGAAGCTGAGCGACAATCGTTATCTGGGCTCAGGATACGTCGCCAACCTCTACCAGTCCGGCTCGAAGGAACTCGTAAAGGCATGGCTTGCCGGCGACTGGGATGTGATCGAGGGCGCATTCTTCGATTGCTGGGATGCTGCCAAGCATGTCGTCAGGCCGTTCGAGATTCCTGAGGACTGGGCTCGCTTTCGATCGGGTGACTGGGGCTCTGCCAAGCCGTTCTCAATCGGCTGGTGGGCTGTCGTTGGCGATAAATATCAACTGGAGAGCGGTCTTTGGCTCCCAAGAGGCTGCATCGTTCGCTACCGCGAATGGTACGGCGTTCAGAAGAACGACAGGGGTGAAATCAAGCCCAACGTGGGGCTTAAGTTACATGCTGATGCGGTAGGCCGAGGGATTGCTGAGCGAGAGGCCAAAGACCCAAAGCTGGTTAGCGGCGTTCTTGATCCTGCAGCCTTCAGTGAGGACGGCGGGCCGCCGATCTCTGAGCGCATCAACGCCGAGTTGATTAAGGCCAGGCTCGTTCCGTTCCGCCATGCTGACAATAAGCGAGTGCCAGGCCGCGGTGCAATGGGCGGATGGGATCAGGTCAGAGGCCGGCTTGAGGGCGATGACGACGGGTTGCCGATGCTGGTGACGTTCTCGACCTGTGTTGATCTGATCCGGACCTTGCCGGCGCTGCAACATGATCCGTTAAAGCCAGAGGACGTTGACAGCGACATGGAAGACCACGCGCCGGACGAAACCCGCTACGCCTGCATGTCTCGGCCCTGGATCAGGAAGAAGCCCGAGAACGAGAAGCCGAAGAACGCGAGCGGCTACAAGCGCACCGACACGTCCAACACGGACAGCTTTAAGGTTTATTGAGCATGATCACCCTTTCACATTGGGGCTTGTTTTGCTGGCCGGCTGGAGTTTCGCGGGCCGCTAATAATTGGGCAATGGCTCGTTGTGGCGGGCCTTGGTTTATGGCGGCGCCTAGCGAATTCGGATTCCATCTCTGATGCAACCAGCCCTTCAATCACCCGAGCCAATGACCTCGGGCGGCGGAACTGCGTCTCCTGACGATGCAGACAGCTATATCCCCGTCGATAAGCTGAAGAAGCAATATTACGATTATCTGGGTGCGAAGTCGGCTGAGATCGAGGAGGCCCGCCAGTCCCGCCACTATTACCACGGCGACCAGTGGACCGAGGCAGAGATCGCCGTCCTGCAGCGCCGTAAGCAGCCTGTCGTCACGTCGAACCGTATCGAGCGCAAGATCAACGCGGTTGTCGGCATCGTTGAAAAGCTTCGTCAGGACCCCAAGGCATTCGCCCGCACGCCGCAGCATGAAGCCGGCGCCGACGTGGCCACGGCCGTTATGCGTTTCGTGCTGGACCGGAACAACTGGAACAGCAAATCCTCCCGCAACGCACGGCTAGGGGCCATCGATGGAATCGCGGGGGTTGAATTTGATCTTGAGACTGGCGATCATGGCGATCCTGATCTGGGCATTCACATCGTCTATGCGGACACGTTCTTTTACGATCCTCGGTCTTTTGACGAAGGTTTTACGGACGCCCGCTACATGGGCATCGCGAAGTGGATCGACGTTGACCAGGCCAAGGAGCTGATCCCGGACAAGGCGTCGGAAATCGACGACCTGATGGAGGAGGGGTCGGACATCTCGACGGGCGATCAGGATCGGGAAAAGTCATGGGTCAACACCTCGCTGAAGCGGCTCCGGCTGGTCGATCACTGGTACATCTGCAAGGGCAAATGGTGCTGGACGCTCTACATCGGCAATACGGTCATGATGCAGGGCCAAAGCCCGTTCCATGACGAGAAGGGCAAGACATTCCCTCGGTTCCTGATGTTTTCGGCCAATGTGGACCATGACGGCGATCGGTACGGGTTCATCCGGAACCTGAAGTCGGCTCAAGACGAGATCAACATGCGCCGCTCCAAGGCGCTGCATCTGCTCAATAGCCGAAGGGTGATTTCCGAGAAGGGCGCGGTTGACGATATCGAGACTGCACGCCGTGAATGGGCCAAGCCTGATGGTTGGGTGGAGACCAATCCGGGCCTGAAGATGGAGCCCGACGACGCGGCGTCCAAGGCTGACTTTCAGGGCCAGCTTGAGATGCTCCAGGAGGCCAAGGGCGAGATTGAGAATTTTGGCCCTAACCCGGCACTGATCGGGCAGGGGCTTGAGGATTCGTCCGGCCGGGCCATCGCATTGCTTCAGCAAGCCGGCATGGCCGAGCTAGGACCGTATCTATCGGCCTACAAGAACTGGAAAATCCGTGTCTATCGCTGCATCTGGAACATAATCACGGAACATTGGAAGGCCGAGCGCTGGATTCGGGTGACCGACGACCAGAACGTGGCGCAGTTCTTCCAGATCAACAAGCTGGATACGGATCCAAGAACGGGACTGCCGGCGATCGTCAACGCGATCGGTTCAATGGACGTGGACTTCATCATTGATGAAGGTCCGGATACCGTGAACATGCAGGCGGATGCGGCGGCAACCTTGCAAGCCCTTGGGCCACAGTTTGCCCAACAGTTCCCCGAGATCGCGCTTGAGCTGTCCTCGCTGGAATCCAACACCAAGACCAAGATGCTCAAGAAGATCGAGCAGGCCAAGGCGCAGCCCCCGCCGCCCGATCCGAAGGTGCTGGCCATGAAGGCGCAGGCCGAGCTTGAGCAACAGAAGGCCGTCGTTGATGCCCAGCAGAAGGCAGCAGAGTTCCAAGCCGATCAGGCGCGGATGGCCCAGAAGGCGGAATTTGATCGCACTCAGGCGCAGGAACAAGCTGCCTTTGACTGGCACCTGAAGACGCAGACGGCGCAATTCGAGATGAACCTGGAGCGGCAGAAGGCTGCGAGCCAAGTCGAAATCGAGCGGATGAAGGCGGCGGCCGGTATCGAGGCCACCCGCGAGAAGGCTGAGGTTGATGCCGAGGTTGCGCGCAAGAAGGCTGCGCAGAAGCCGAAGGCAGAGGCAGAGTGATGTTCATAACCTACATCGTTTTGAACAACGGATGGGGTTCTATTGGCCCTGCAACTCATGACCTGACCTGTCAGCCCTCGGAGTGCTTTTGGTTGATACCAGGCACTGAGCCGCCGGAAGACTGAGATCGTTCGCCTGCACGACAAAGGGCAAGACTACCCGCAAGCCTGAGCGATATCAGGCACAACGTGATCGCACGAAACGCGAAAGGGTGAAGTATGCCGACTGAAGCCGTAGACACAGGATTGAGTGACCAGGAACTGTTCGACGAAGCCAATGCGGACGAAGCTTCGGCTGATGAAGCCGTTGTCGGAGCCACGGAGGCCGAGCCCGAGCAGGTAGAAGGGCAACCACGCGACGAGCATGGGCGGTTTGCCGGTAAGGCAGATGAGCCCGAGACGCCCGTTATCGATCCGGCGAAAGCCGAAACGGTTGACGACAATGCGCCTCAAGTTCCGTCGTGGCGCGTTCGGGAGATCAATGAGGAAAAGCGGGCGGCAATTGCCGAGCGTGACGCCATCAGAGCCGAACGTGACGAGTTCAAGCGGTTGGTTGAAGAGGCCCGCCGCAGACCCATGGAAACCCCGAAAGAGCCGGTAAAGGTTGAAAAGCCTGACCCGCTGCTCGACCCTGATGGTTATGAGAAGCACATCACATCAGTGATAGAGGAACGGCTGCTCAACAACCACCGGGAATCGTCACTCGCACAGGCTCACCGCACCTACAAGACAGAGTTTGACGAAGCGTATGCGGCTGCACAGCAAGCGATGGCTCGTGGTGATCGAGTTATCACCATGAAAATGCAGACCTCCCGTGACCCCGGCGAAACCCTGATCGAGTGGCATCGTGAGCAGAAGGTTAGGGCTGAAGTAGGCACTGACCCCAACGCATTCTTTGAAAAGCGCTTTGAGGCGTATCTCGCGGACCCGGCCAACCAGGCCAAGGTTCTCGAACGCATTCGAGGTGGAACGCAACCCCAGCCCGGCGCTACCCGACAGGCCGCCCCGGTAAATCTCCCGCCATCCCTGACCCGAGCGACCAACGCATCAACGGTAACATCCGCTGATGACGATGACATCTCGAACGACGGGCTCTGGCGACACGCTAACGGATAAACTCGCCGAAATCCTGATGATGGCC
>Ga0268265_10003786_pt1 | contig 10725 bp, 11 predicted proteins | sample KBSSwiS52_FD_190355 | JGI IMG/M metagenome (GOLD analysis project Ga0268265, IMG submission 190355) | Switchgrass rhizosphere microbial communities from Kellogg Biological Station, Michigan, USA - KBS Switchgrass S5-2 (SPAdes) (version 2) | ecosystem: Host-associated > Plants > Roots >...
AGCTTTTCCTCTTCCCACGGCGCGGTCGCCTCACACGCCCTCAGGCGCACGATCACATCCTTCCACCGGACCGATTGGCCCGGATGGAGCGAGACGTTCTGGACGATGCCGTTGCGCTTGTTGAGGATACCGAGGACGGCGACGCGCTCGGCCATGGGCGTCACTCCGCCCTCGCCCTTGGCGGTCGAGGCAACTTGGCGCGCCTTGGGCAGGGCTGTATTCTGCTGCTCGCCACCCTTGCCGCAGGAAACCAGCGCCAGCGCGAGAGTCAGCGATGAAGCAACCTTGAGCACGCTTATTCGGGGATCCACGGTTCGTAATCGCCGGTCGACGCCGGGCGAATCCGACCCGATCCGAATGCACCATCGGGCCGGAACGCGTCGAGCGTTCCAGTCAGGTTGGGAGTCGGCTTGGCCTGGAACTTGCGCACCGGCGGCAGGCCCTTCTCGGGCAGCTCGTCGATCGTGCCGCGCAGCCACATCTGCCAATCCGGCGGGACCCGGCTGCCGTCATTGTCGCCGGGATAGATCACCCACCGGCGCTGCTGCTTTTTGTCCTGGTAATAGATGTTGCCGAAGCCATCGCGGCCGACCTCGCGGCCAGTCCGGCGCGTGATGATGCTGGTGCCCCACGAGGCACCGTTCCACCAGGTAAAGGCGTTGGCGAACCATCCCATTGCCCGGAGCCTCTGCCCCGTCGGGCGCGGCTTCGCAACCCGCTAGTGCCGCCAGTCGACCTTATCGCCTTCACGGATCCCGAGTTCGGCAGCGCGCCCGCCCCGGATTTCCAACACCGCGCCGATCGGTTCGCCCGACGGCACCGGAGTCAGATCAAGTGCTTTCGCCGCGCTGATCCTCGCAATGCTGCCGTCAGCCCGGATAAAAATGATGTCGAGCGGGATCAGCGTGTTCTTCATCCAGAAGGCGACGCTCGCCGGCGGATCGTAAGGGAAGATCATGCCTTCATTCGGTTGCAGGACATGCCGGAACATCAGCCCGGTTTCTTGCTCGTCGGGAGTCGCCGCGACATCGATATCAAACTTGTGGTCGCCGGTTGAAGAATGGATCGTGAGCGACGTTCGCTGCAATCCCTTCTGCGCCCCCGCCTGGACCTCAGCGGCGGTCGGACCGCGCGCGGCACTGCACGCAGCGGAGCCGGCAGCAGCCATCGCCAGGATCAGAAATCGGAAACGCCGGAATCGCGCAATTCGATGGCCGTCAGGCCCTTGCCGCTCGACGCGATGCGGGCTTCGAGTCGCTGCCCCGGCTGCAAGTCCCCAAGGTGCGACTGGCGCACGGTTTCCATATGCACGAACACATCCTCGCCAGCCGCGTCGAGCCGATTGACGAAGCCATAACCCCGAACGCGATTGAACCACTTGACCTCCACCACCTCGAACTCGCCAGCCGCATCCGACAGGGCTTTGCGGTCGGCACGGTCGGCGGCGGGAATGGACGAGCGCGGCTGCTGAGGCAAGGCTGCCGAGAGATCGATCGACACCACCCGCTTCGCTTGCAAACCGCGGTCGAGCTTTACCGGAACGCATTCAATCAGCGCGCCCTCCGGAACGCTTCGCCGCCCGTGCTCCCGCAAGACCGAGAAGTGGAGGAGGATATCGCCTTCGATTTCGTCACTGACGATAAAGCCAAAGCCGCGCGTCGCGTCGAACCACTTCACGCGGCCCGCAATGACTTCCTCATCCGAGTCCGAGACGCCCTGCTCGTCGGCGCGCGGGACGACCTGCTCGTCGGAGTCTGCAACAGGCTCCGGCGCCGTCATTTCCGGCTGCGGTTCAGCCGGCGCATTCTTTGAACTTCCACGTGGCACAAGCGGTAACTAACATGACTGACAGTGTCGGCAAACCGACTTTAGCTTCGGATGAGTTGTTATCGCGCGCTAAGTTCTTCGGGGTCGATCGGCTCGCCCGGCGGCAGGGCAAGGATGGTCCGCGAAAGGTCGAACCCATGGCCCGCGCGAAGCATGGCGGCGAGCGCGCGCTGGTTCCCTCGCGCATCGCTGCTTGCCTCGCCCGCGAACGGCCCGAGACGTCGCCGTTCCGCGAAGCGCAGCGCGGCCGTTACGGCCCGTTCATCAGCGAGCGCGACGGCGGCTTCACCATCGTCCTCGCCCACACCGGCAACGCGAAGCGCGACCGCGACGCGCCGCTTGCCGAAGCCACGCGCGGTTAGCGATTGCGACTTGCTGAGCGCGTAAGCCGCGTCGTTCACATACCCGCGCTCGGCAAATCGCTCGGCGATCACCGCGAGATCCGGCGCTGTCTCATCGCTCCACCCGCGTTCCCGGATTTTCCGCTGGAGATAGGCTTTGAGCTTGGCGCGCGTCGTCGAATATCGCTCGACATAGCGGAGCGCGACCGCGGTCAGGCTGGCTTCGTTGAGCGGGGTCGGCGGCTTGCGGGCGTGCATCGCGCCATGTTTGTGCCATACTCACCGACCATTCAGGAAGCCGGTCGCACCGTGGGTCGGCCGAAGTTGCCTAAGAACAACCAGGGAAGGGACGGCGTGCTCGATCGCAACGCCTCATTGAAAACCGAGCTTGCACCGCCCGGCGCGACGCCGACGGTCGACGCGCAGCCGCGCCGGCTCGCCGATTTCGCGACGATTGGCGAAGCGCTCGATTACGCGGCCACGGGCCAGCGCGGGCTCAATTTTCACGATGCGCGCGGCGCACTGACCCAGGCGTACAGCTACGCCGAGCTGCGAGAGGATGCCCTCGCCCACGCCCAGCGCTTCATCGCGCTTGGCATTGCTCCTGACGACCGTATTGCATTGATCGCCGAGACCGGCCCGGAATTCGCGGCCTGCTTCTTTGGCGCGGTCTATGCCGGCGCTTGGCCGGTCCCGCTGCCGCTGCCGACCAGCTTCGGCGGCCGCGACGCCTATGTCGAACAGCTCAAAGTCCAGCTCGACAGCAGCGACCCGAAGCTTCTGCTCTTCCCGGCCGAACTCGCCGATTTCTGCACGGACGCCGCGATCAAACGCGGAGTCGAAGCTCGCGATTGGGAAAGCCTGCAGTCAATCGTTCCGGCCGGCGTCGAGCTGCCTCAGTCGCAGCCGGACGATATCGCCTATTTGCAATATTCGAGCGGCTCGACCCGCTTCCCGCATGGCGTTGCGGTTACCCACCGCGCCCTCCTCGACAATCTCCACGCCCACGGCGTTGGCCTTGAGGTCGTCGACAGCGACCGCTGTATCTCGTGGTTGCCGTGGTATCATGACATGGGCTTGGTCGGCTGCTTCCTGTCGCCGGTCGCCATGCAATTGTCGGTCGATTACCTGAAGACCGAGGACTTCGCGCGCCGGCCGCTCGCCTGGCTCGACATGATTACCCGCAATCCGGGCACGTCGGTCAGCTACTCGCCGACCTTCGGTTACGACATTTGCTCGCGACGGATGAGCTCGCAGACCCGCGCCGAGGATCGCTTCGACCTGGCCCGCTGGCGCATTGCCGGCAACGGCGCCGACATGATTCGCCCCGACGTCATGCAGTCGTTCGTCGACAGCTTCGCCGGGGCCGGCTTCCAGGCCGGCGCGTTCTGCCCGAGCTATGGCCTCGCCGAAGCGACGCTCGCCGTATCGCTGATGCCGCCGGGCGAAGGTATCCGCCTGGAGCTGGTCGAGGAGAACGAGTTGCTCGGCGGTGGGCCGGACGATTCCGAGCGGCCCCGCCGCTATCGCGCGGTCGTCAATTGCGGCAAGCCGGTGACCGGCATGGCGATTGAGGTTCGCGGTTCTGACGGCGCAGAGCTGCCGGACCGTGGCATCGGCCGCGTGTTCGTGCGCGGCACCTCCGTCATGCACAGTTACTTCCGCGATGAGGAATCGACCGCGGCCTGCCTCAGCGACGACGGTTGGCTCGACACCGGCGACATGGGCTACATGTCGCACGGCTATATCTTCATCGTCGGCCGGGCCAAGGACATGATCATCATCAACGGCCGCAACTACTGGCCGCAGGACATTGAATGGGCGGTCGAGCAGCTGCCCGGTTTCAAGTCCGGCGATATCGCTGCCTTCGCCATCACCGGCCCGTCCGGCGAGGAGACGCCGGCGGTGCTGGTCCACTGCCGGGTTTCGGACCCGGACGAGCGCGGTCGCCTGCGCAACGATATCCGCGAGCGCGTCCATGCGATTACCGGCATCAGCCCGGTGGTCGAGCTGGTCCCGCCGCGCACCCTGCCCCGTACCAGCTCGGGCAAGCTGTCGCGGACCAAGGCCCGCTCGCTATACCTGTCCGGCGAGATCCAGCCCTACGACATCGCCGCCTAGGCCAGCCGACTGTTCGCCTTGCGAAGGGCGTTAACGACTGCCATGCCGGTTTCGCGCTAAAGTAAGCGCTTGCGTGCGTTCACGGAGACGGGGACCGCAGTGTCGGAAACGGAGCAGACTCAAGTCGTTACGCTTGCCCGGGACCTCGATATGGTCGCCGGCGACCGGCTGCATTGCCTCGAGCTGATCGATTGCTTCGACCAGGACCGCCGCCACGTCGTCGGCCCGCTGGGGGTCAAGATCGGCCGCACCCCACCCGCCGACGTCGTCCTCATGGACTCCGAGGTTTCCCGCTCGCACTGCTTCGTCGCGCTGAAGGGCAGCGACGTGGTCGTCACCGACCTTGGCTCAACCAACGGCACCTTTGTCGACGGCGTGCGAGTCGAGGGGACGATTGCACTTCCGGTCGGCTCGGTCCTGCAGATCGGCAAGCGATCGCTGCAGCACGAATTTCGCACCCGCACGGAAATCGCGCAGTCCGAAGAGCTCGACCGCGAGCTGCAGCACGCCAGCTCCTATATCACCGCCTTGCTCCCTGCTCCCTCGCGCGAGGGGCCGATCCGCACTGACTGGGTTCATGTGCCTTGCGCTCGACTGGGCGGAGACGCGTTCGGCTACGGCCAGCTCGATGATGACACCTTCGTCGCCTATTTGATCGACGTCGCCGGACATGGCGCCGGCGCAGCAATGCTCGCGGTCGCGGTCATGAGCCAGCTGCGCCAGCGGACCCTGCCCAACTGCGACATGCGTTCGCCCGCGCAAGTCCTGGCGACGCTCAACCGGCTGTATCAGATGGACGATCAGGCCGGGCTGTTCTTCACCATCTGGTATGGGGTCTACAACGCCCGCACCCGAGTCCTGACGTTTGCAGCCGCTGGCCAGCATGCGGCGCTGATGGTCCCCGCCGACCGCACCGAAGCGGTGCCGGTCGGCAACCGCAACCTCGTCATCGGCGCCGTGCCCGGCATGGGTTTCAAGGAAGCGAGCATCACCGTCCCGTCAGGCGCGGCCATCTACCTGTTCAGCGACGGTGTGTTCGAGATTGTCGACCGCGCCGGGCGCCAGTGGGGCTTCGCCGATTTCCAACGGCTCGTACTCGCCCCGCAGGCAAGCGATATGGGGGAAACCGAGCGCCTGTTCCACGCCGTCCGCGAGGCCGCCGCGGCCGGTCCGCTCGAAGACGATTTCTCGCTAGTGGTGGCGCATTTCGATTGAAACATTACAAGTGCAATAGCGAACGGTGACGGCAGGGGTTCGAACTGATGGATATGCAATTTTCGGATGTCGGCGGCGTAACCAGGGCCGTGCTTGGCGGGCGCCTGGACAGCCTCTCGGTCGGCTCGGTTGAAACCAATTTCATCGCCAACATCGTCCCGAAAGAACAGCCGGCGGTCGTCGACCTGACCGGCGTCTCGTTCATTGCCTCGCTCGGCATCCGGATGTTGCTCGGTACAGCCCGCGCGCTTGACCGCTATGGCGCCAAGCTCGCGCTGTACGGCGCCAACGACGAGGTGATGGAGATTATCGAGACCACGGCGCTGACCGAGATCATTCCGGTCGTCGGCACCGAGGACGAGGCCGTCGCGGCCGTGACCGCCTGAATCCGTCGGGGGGCGGGCTAAGGCACGTGGACGCGGAACTGCGGCTCGTCGCGCGGCTGACGAACGGCCCGGCGGCCGTCGAACAAAGCCGAGTTGCGGTCGTTAATTACCTCGAGCCCTTGGGCATATTCGGCCGGACCATGAACCGGGTGGAGGTCGTCCTTGAAGAACTCGTCAGCAACCTGGTTCGCCACAGCAAGGATGTGAAACTGGTCACGGTCGCGGCGGGTTATCGGGCGGGCGTCGTTGAGCTGGTCGTCGAGGATGATGGTGACCCCTTCGATCCGCTGGCTGCCCCCGATCCGAATCCCTTCACGACGCTGCCCGAAGCGCAGCTCGGCGGGCTCGGCATCCATCTTGTCCGTCAGCTGACGAACTCGGCCAATTATGACCGCGTCGGTTCCGGCGCGGAGGCCCGCAACCGCGTCAGCGTCCGCATCAAGAACGGCTAGTTCTTGTTCTGCGGTGCGGCGTCGTCCTTGCCGACCGGCATCGCTGCCGATGACGAGGCCTGGAGTTCGTGCAGCTTGGCCTGAATGGCTTTCGCCTGCTTGATCGCGCTGTCCGCCGCGGCCGGCGTGGTCACCGCACCGATCGCTTGGGACAAATCGCTGAGCCGCGCCAGTTCTGACTGGGCCGCCGCCGCATTCGCCTGGCGCACCCGGTAATCGTCGCGCCGCTTGGATGAGGCGAACAGGCCCGGCTTCTTTGCTCGGCCCATCTCCACCACCTGGTTGCCGACGGATTTGGCCGCCGCCGCGATCCCGGCGAAATCCTCGCGCTTCTTCGGCAATGCGGTGGCGGCATTCCCGGCTTTGGCAACGAGCGCGTTGAACTGGCGCGATGCCGCAAGGGTCGACCGCGCGGCCGCGATGGCTTGTCCGGCATTACCAGCCGTCGAAGCCGCACCGGCAGCGCCCCGAACCGAACGTAGCGCCGCGAGCGCGGACTTGGCCTCGGCCGACGAATTGCCACTGAGCTGCCCAGCCTTCGCATCCGCGTCCCGCCTGACGCCCTGGGCAAGCGACGCGGCGCTTGAGCGTGCCAGTGCATTCATCTGCGCCAACTTGGCGTTGACGATTGCCTCGGATCCCGGCTGGGCCGCCGCCGCCTTGGCCTCAGCCGCGAGTGACCGCATCCGCGCGCTGGCCGCGGCAAGTCGGCTCGCATCGCCGCTCCGGCCGGAACCGCGCGCGGCACCTGCCAGCGCCCCAAGCGCCGATGCGAAACTGTCAGCCCGGCTCAGGTCCACGGGCGTTCCCGGCACCGGCGCGATGGCGTTCAGGCCGTTGTCCGCGACGTTGAAATCGGTCGCTGGCGGCGCTCCGCCAACCGGCCCGAGCACGCCGCTGGCATCGTCGGCACCGCTCGCGCTGATCGATTCCCCCGGTCCGCCACTGCCTGCGCGCGGCCACAGCGCCCAGCCGCCGCCGGCAACGACGACCAACGCCGCGCCGCCGGCCAGCGCCATCTTTTGCGCCGTCCACCCGCCCTTCTTCTCGACCGTCGGTGGCGGCTCCGCCTTCTTGCCTCGCTTCGGCTTGAGCTTCGCCGCCGTGTCCGCGACGACCTTCTCCGCCTCAGGCGTCGCGTCGACCTCGTCCTCGGCAGGTCCGTCGCCGTTCGGGGGGTCCTTGAGCTTGACCACGGCGGCGCCGCTCGTGCTGAGCGTCGGGGTCGGGACAACCGGGACGATGTCCGGGCTCTCATAGGCTGCGAAGCGGGTCGGCGCCTCGTCGGCGTCGGCCGTCGCACCGTAGGGCGCCCGCTCATCGTCGAACAGTGCCAGCCATTGCGGAATCGATTGCGGCCGGTCGCTCGGGCGGATGATCATCGCCGCGTCGACTCCGCGCAGGAAAGCCTTGCTGAAGTCGGGCCAGTCACCCTCGCTCAGCGGATGGCCGAGCCCGCCGTGCATCCGCTCCAGCACTTCCGGCGGCTTGGTTCCGGTCACGCATTCGTACAGCACCACGCCGAGCGCGTAGACGTCGGTCCACGGCCCTTGCTGGTAGGTTTTCACATATTGCTCGATCGCCGCGTAGGGCGGCGTGTGGAACGTCACCTTGGTGCTGGTCGCGTCGGCGGTGTCGAACCGCGCCGAGCCGAAATCGATCAGCACCGGCCGGTCGCCCTCGCTGATCAGGATGTTGGGCGGCTTGATGTCGCGATGCAGCACGCCGACCCGGTGGGCGCGGTCCAGTCCCTCGCCGATCGGGCGGATCAACGACATCAGCTCGGCTTCGCTGAATTTCTTGCGCTGCTTGATCAGGTCCGAGAGCGGCACCCCGTCCTCGAAGTCCATGACCATGTAGGCCGTGCCGTTAATCTCGAACAGGCTGCGGACGCTGACGATGTTGGGGTGGCGCGTCGGCTTCGACAGGTTCCACAGAAGCTTCGCTTCCTCGACGAACTTCTTCAGCCCGAGCGCATGGACTTCCTCGGCCGAGCTGTCGTTCGGAACAACCGTGTCGCCTTCATTCCGGTCGCTGATCGCACTCGGAAAATATTCCTTGATGGCGACGAGCTCGTCGAAATAGATCCCCCGGCCCTTGTAGACGATGCCAAAGCCGCCGACGCCGAGCACCTGCTCCAGCCGCCACTCGCGCAGCACCGTACCCGGCGGCAACGCCTTGTTACTGTAGACCTTACTCATGAATCCCCCGAAGAGCTCGGCACGCCTCACCATAGGCTGGCACGGCGCACCGCGCTACGGTAGATGAGTGCGATGCCGGCGACGGGATATGATCAGGTCGCGAAAACGCACGTCGGCTGCCGCCGCAAGCTGAACGAAGACGCCGTGCTCGCCTGCCCCGAGCGAAAGCTGTGGGCGGTCGCCGACGGCATGGGCGGCCACGACGCGGGCGAAGTCGCCAGCGCCATGGTCGTTGAAGCCCTGTGGCGGAGCCCGTCCGATGCGTCGGGCGGCGCCAATGCGGACGGCGTCTTGGCAGCGCTCGACGAGGTCAATGAACGCCTCGTCGAAATGGGGCGGACAGGCTTCGACAGCCGGACCATCGGCAGCACCGTGGTCGGACTCGTTGGAAATGGCGATGCCTTCACCTGCTTCTGGGCCGGCGACAGCCGCGCCTACCAGGTGCGCGACGGGCGGATCGGCCGCCTCAGCCGCGACCACAGCCTGGTCCAGGACCTGATCGACGCCGGCATGATCACCGAGCGCGAGGCCGAGAGCCACCCGAACGCCAACATCATCACGCGCGCGGTCGGTGCGGCCGATCGGCTGCGCGTCGATACCGCTGCCGTCGACGTCCGCTCGGGCGACCTGTTCCTCCTCGCCAGCGACGGCCTCACTCGATTGGTCAGCGACGAGGAAATCCTCTCCGCCTGCCACGGCGGCGACATCGAGGCGAGCGCCGTCAACCTGCTCGAGCTCACGCTCGACCGCGACGCGCCGGACAATGTCTCGCTGATCATCATCCGCGCGACCGATGCGCCGGTGCATTCGCGGACAATCCTTCATCACGGGCTCCAATGGCAATGACCACCTTCGGCAACGTCCTCGAACTGATCGGCAACACGCCCCTCGTCCGCCTGCGCAAGGCATCGGAGGAAACCGGCTGCGAGATCCTCGGCAAGTGCGAGTTTCTCAATCCCGGCGAGTCGGTGAAAGACCGGGCCGCCCTGTTCATCATCCAGGACGCGATCAGCCGCGGCACGCTGCGCCCGGGCGGCGTGGTGGTCGAAGGCACCGCCGGCAATACCGGCATCGGCCTGGCAATGGTCGCCAATGCGCTCGGCATGCGCACGGTGATCGTTATTCCGGAGACGCAAACCAAGGAAAAGAAAGACACGCTGCGTGCCCTCGGCGCCGACGTCGTCGAGGTGCCTGCCGTCCCCTATCGCAACCCCAACAATTACGTGAAAGTTTCCGGCCGGATGGCGGAGCGGCTGGCGCGCGAGGAGCCCAACGGCGCGATTTGGGCCAACCAGTTCGACAATGTCGCGAACCGCCAGGCGCATATCGATACCACCGGTCCGGAGATTTGGGAGCAAACCGATGGCAAGGTGGACGGCTTCATCTGCGCCGTCGGCAGCGGCGGCACGCTTGCCGGCGTCGCCACCGCGCTCCGCGAACACCACCCCGGCATCGCCATCGGCCTCGCCGATCCGCCGGGCGCCGCGCTCTATTCTTACTTCACCACCGGCGAGCTCAAGGCCGAGGGCAGCTCGATTACCGAGGGCATCGGCCAGGGCCGCATCACCGCCAACCTCGAAGACCTGACGATCGATCACGCCTTCCAGATCCCCGACGCGGAATCGGTGCCGGTCTGCTTCGATCTGCTCGAGCATGAAGGCTTGTGCCTTGGCCCGTCCTCGGGCGTGAATGTCGCCGGCGCCATCCGCCTCGCCCGCGCGCTTGGCCCCAGCCACACGATCGTCACGGTCCTGTGCGATTACGGCAATCGCTACCAGTCGAAGCTGTATAACCCCGACTTCCTGCGGTCGAAGGGCCTGCCCGTGCCCACATGGCTCGACCGCCAGGTTCACGCCCAGCCCGATTTCGTCGCCGTCGAAACCGTTTAGTCCGAATATCGACCGGCGGTTGTTTCTGATATGTCGCGCCACCAGCTTAACGCGGCACTCGCATCTTCACCCTGGAGACTGACATGACCCTACGCATTGGCTCGGTGGCCCCGGACTTCGAAGCCGACACGACGCAAGGCCGGATTCGCTTCCACGACTGGCTCGGCGACAGCTACGGCATCCTCTTTTCGCACCCGAAGGACTTCACCCCGGTGTGCACGACCGAGCTCGGCTATCTCGCCAAGCTCCAGCCCGAATTCGACAAGCGCAACACCAAGGTCATCGGTCTGTCG
>Ga0268265_10003788_pt1 | contig 10725 bp, 11 predicted proteins | sample KBSSwiS52_FD_190355 | JGI IMG/M metagenome (GOLD analysis project Ga0268265, IMG submission 190355) | Switchgrass rhizosphere microbial communities from Kellogg Biological Station, Michigan, USA - KBS Switchgrass S5-2 (SPAdes) (version 2) | ecosystem: Host-associated > Plants > Roots >...
CGAGGTAGATGATCTGCGTCGCGTGCCGGTTCTGGACGAGGAGCTTCTTCCTCCCCGGCCGCGACGCCACGACCAGCACGGCAGCCGCGCCAGCCGTGAACGTGCCGTCCGCGGTGATCTTGTCGTACCCGTCGAGGTTCATCGCCATGCGCGGAGCTCCTACGCGGCGTCGCCGCGGATGATCTGGAAAAACAACCGTCCGTAGTTCCCGAAGATGTTCACCCGCTTGCCGAGCGGACCGTCAAACGACCCGACGTGGTTCCCGGGCATCGAAGAGAGCGCAACCGCCGCCGTGTTCGTCGGCGACCCAACGAGCGAAGCGTGGTTCTTGAACCGCGACGAGTCGTACATCGCGTCCGTCGCGTCCATGTCGTAGTTGAAGATGACCGAGTCCATCTGCGGCGCGGGCCACTGACGGGCCGAGTGCCGGAGCAGCGTCGCCGCGAGCGTCGTGTCGCCGGACGACGGACGAGTCCCGGCGAACGAGAAGAGAGTCAGCGAGTCGATCGCGCCCGTGAACTGCGTGTCCGCGGTCACCCCGGCACCAGTCTCCTTCTCGACGCCAACCGCCCAGACGACTCCCGTCGTCTGATCGAGCGTCAGCGCCGAGTCGAGCCCGGTGATCGGAGTTCCGCTCGCCGCACCGCTCACGTACTGCGTGAACGTCCCGGCCGTCGGATCGAAGAGTGCGAGAACGTGAACCGTCGTCCCGTCAACGACCGCAGAACCGACAATCTCCCTGTCAGCTCCGGACGAGTCACGCCACTTCGTCGTCGGCTGGCCCGAGTCGGAGACCGTGTGCTTGAGGACGTGGAACGTCCCGCCCGACGGCTTCGACGAGAGGACGAACGCCGTCTTCCCAGCGTCCGGCCAGCGAAGGACGTAGGAGACGTGGAGTCCCCATCCGCCCTTCGCCAAGACGAGTTGCGCCGCGGCCGGGATCGTGGCGTACTTCCCGGTCGTTCCGAACGTCTTCGAACCGCAGACATCCGTCGGTTGGTAGAGCTTCGCCCAGCCGTCGCGCCTCTCGACGGGGCCGTGGGCGAGCCGCAGGTTCTCGCCCCGGCTGAGAAACTCCGGGGCGAGATTGGCTGCGTCAGTGAACAGGTCCACCCCGCCGCTGCCGAAGGGCATCAGCGTCAGGACATCGTACGAGTCCTGTGAGGCGTTCCGGGACGGACCGTCAGGCACGGTTAGCCAGCGATCGGGACCATCTCGGCCCACGTCGCCGACACCGCGTACTTCGCCGTCGTCCCGGCTCCCGAGAGGACCGTGAACCCGCAGGCGAACTGCGGCGGGATGCAGATGCGACCGCCGACCACGACGACGAGACCGCTGCCCGGCGTGGCCGCCGCAGCGTGCGGGGCGAACCCGCCGAGGGGGAACCAGGCCGGGGCGCCCGCGAGCGTGACGGCTCCGCCCATGATGGCAGCGGACGTCAGCGTCGTGGAAGCGGCGAGGTTCTTCGGGCCGACGATGCCGGTCGCCGAGGAGACGGCCGAAGCCTGCGCCGTCGGAGAGAGACCGGCCCAGAGGGTCGCCCCGATGTCCGACGTGCCCGAGGCGAGATGCACCCCGACCGTGTCGAGGATCAGGTAGCGGTTGGACGCGACCGTGTTGCCGTTCCAGAGAGCCCACGCGGCGGTCGTGGTGCCGAGATCCTGGATCGGGGCCTTCGCGTTCGCGACGACACCCGCGGAGATCGCGAACATGCGACCCGCGAGGCAGAGCCCCTGGTGCGTGAACTCCACCTGTGCGACCTTGAGAGATCCCGTGTTGGTGGTCGGAGCGATCGTGGTGTCGCCGTTCACGTAGCTGTCCGTGAACGAAGCGACGCGGTGAACCGGACGTACGTCTTCCATGTCTGAGTCTCCTGAAAAAGGGTCAGTCGATCCGGGTCAGGGGCGCACACGCGCCCCCGCTCAAGGACTAGGTCGCGACGTAGGAACCGAGGCGAGCCGAGCGGCACGGATGCGGGAGGGAGAAGAGAACCGTCATGCGCGTCGCACCCGTGGTGGCGACGGTCCCGACGGTCGTGATGATGAGCGAGATGACGCGCTGCGATGCCGAGTAGCGCGGCGAGACCTGCGAGTTGGCGATGTACGCACCCGCCTTGCCTCCGGCCGCCGTGAACGAGAGCGACTCTCCGGCGAGAAGGTCCGTCGCCTTCATGTCGATGCCGGTGTAGTAGCCGTCGTCGTCGGCCACGTCGCCGACCTTGCCCGTGGCGGACGTCCCCTGGTTCCAGAGCGCGACACCGTTGATGAGGATGTCGAGGATCGTCGCTCCCGCGGGGACAGTCACCGCCGCCGTGAACACGCCTGCCGCCGTGCCGAGGGACACATCGACGTACGCCTCCTCCGCGTAGACGAGATCCACGCCGAGGTCCGAAACGAGACGGTTCTTCATGTCCGAGTCTCCTTACCTGTAGAGCAGACGAGCCGTCCGAGATCGGACGCGCTCTCCGCGTGAACCGAATTCCCTGCCGACGAGCCGGTTGAGGGTCTCTGCGATGCGCGACTCGTGCTCGACCTCGAACGCCGTGTTCGTTTCCCGGGCGTCGGCGAGCGCGTAGTGCGTCAGACGCAGCACGAGGAGGTCGTCATCCTCGGGCGGCGTCTCCAAGTTCCCCGACGTCTTGGCGAGCGGCAGGTAGATGTACCGGATCGCGTAGTTGCGCGTCGCGGCCTGCGGCGGCACCAACAGAAGCGAGTCCCCCTGCATATTGTAGCGGGGGATGACCGGGCCGGAGAGCACGATGACCGCATTGCGCGCCCGGTGCTCCTGCGTGTCGTCCAAGAACTTCAGCGGTATCCACTCGCCGTTCTCCCAGACGAGATACAGGTTCACGAGGCGCGAGAAGTTCTTCGTCAACCCGGTCGGCGGCGTTCCCGCGGGGCGCAGGTCGAACGTCGTCGCATTCGCCGCGACCGTGAACGTGTCGAGGTATCGGAACAGCTTGACGCCGGGCTTCGGCGCGAAGTAGCCCGCGTACCACTGTTCGGCGAGCGAGGCGTACCGGGTCAACTGCCCGGAGTCCTCCCACGCGCGAGCCGTGGCTTCCTGCAAGCGCACGCGCGCCGCAGAGACGATGTCGGCGATCGTCGTGGTCACTGGCCCTCCGCCCGAAGCGCCATCGGCTTCGACATGACCCGCCCGCGCTTCGACGACTCCTTCATCCGCTGGATGCGGAGCCACTCGGACACGGTCCGGGCGCCGCACATCGGCTGGAGCGACGTCGTCGCGACGCGCACGCGGTCCATGAACTCCGCACGCACGGGATCGAGGTTCCGGTGCGACTGCTCGGTCCGCTGGCGCTTGAAGTCCTCCATCGCCGCGTTGTCCGCCCGCGTCGTGCGCTGGCGGATCGTCTCGCCCTCGGGAGGCGCACTCGACTTCGGCGCCCACTTGTCGAGGTACTCGTCGTTCCACTTGTCGTGGGAACGGAGGTATCCGATGATCTGCTCGGCGTCGAGTCGGCCGGGGAAGTTCGTCGCGATCGACCAACCTTGGAGATACCCGTCCGCGAACGGCAGCGTGACGAGCGGGTCCTTGCAGACGACGACGAAGTCCCCGGTGACCGGGTTCTGGATCAGCCGGAAGTCCGGGTAGACGGAGATCAGTCGCTCTTGGATCGCCACGGGCACGGGATCGAACCACGAGGCTCGGAGCCCCGTCATGGACAGGTGGTCGTAGGCGCCGATCTCGTTCACTTGGCGACCGGCTCCGGCGCCCGCTGGCGCATCGCCGCTCCGATCGCAGCGCCCATGCGTTCGATCTTCTGCGCCTCCGTCTCGATCGGCTGCCCGGCGACGGCCTGCCGCTGACGCTCGCGCTCCTCGGAGTGCGCGAGGATCTCGGCCTGCGTCTTGAACACGCGGCCGTGCGCGATGCACTCGACGTGCTCCAGCTCCGTCACGGAGATGTCGTCCTGCCTTGAGGCGTGCGACCACTCCGAGCCGTCCACGGTCCGCTTCTGCTCGATGTCCGTGAACCCGCAGACGATGCCCTCGGGGAAGCCCCTCGACCCGACGAACCGGCGCTCGCGACCGCGGATACGGCGCACCGTCTCCTCGTCGCCCTTCGCGTAGAACGTGCCGTCCGCGATGACCGCCCCGCCCTTGCGCGACGCGCCGTAGAGATCCGGGAACGCATCCGCCGTCTTCAGGGTCGCGATCTTCGTCTTGGCGAAGAGGTCGCGGACCGTCTTCAGGTCGGCAGGCGTCATCAGGAGCGGCTCTCGCTGGATCATCTCTCTCGGTCTCCTTGGGGAAGCCGGGGCGGCATGGTGACCGCCCCGGTAAATGACTCGGTCTCGACGGCTACGGAGCGGTGAGCCCCGTGCCGACGCCCTGCACGCGGAAGTCGCGGCAGCCGTGGTTGTCGCGGATGATCCAAATCATCTGCTGCTTGTCGACCATCGCGCCGTCCGTGTTGTAGACGGGCAGGATCGTGGCGTTGCCGACGCGCTTCGCGTAGCCGCCCTTCATGCCCTCGGGGTACGCCCGGACGAACTTCGACGGGTCGATGACCCAGAACTTGCCGGTCGGCAGGTTCGCGTCCTCGGTCCACTCCTGGTCACCGCGCTCCGTCGCCACGGTGACGCTGCGGACGCCGACCTTGAACTTCATGTCGGCGAAGCGGTTCATGCCGACGCAGGCGATCGAGAACCACTGGCGAACGGTCGGGTGCAGGACGTACGTGTGCTTGTACGTTCCGCGGGGACGCGCGACGTTCTTGATGAGGTCGCGCAGGATGTCCGGCGTCAGCGCCGTCACGGCCGCGTTGTAGGCGTAGACCGTCGCGCGGGACGCCGAGTAGCCGACCGTAGTGCGGGTCACGTTCTGGATCGTGCCCGTCGCCAGGACGAGGTTCTGGAGACCGTTCGGAACGGTCGCATCGTAATAGTTCGCCCAGGCGATGTAGTCGCCGACCGAGACGCCCGACGTGTCGGCCATGTAGACGTAGCCGTTCACGTAGTCCACGTCCACAACGAGGACCGGGTTGCCGGAGTTGCCCGTGAACTGCTCGGTGCCGCCCGTCGAGAGGTCGCGCGCCGTGAGCCGCTGGTTCTTCTGGTAGAAGTGGATCGACGCGCCGTCCACGACGATGTACTTGTTCGCGCCGAGGCCCTCGACCGCGGTCACCTGACCGAGGATCGCCGAGCCGGTGTGGAGCATGAACCGCGCCGTCTCGATCGCCGCGCGGTCACGGATCTCCTGGCCCTTCTCCTCGATGATCCCGTTGATCCAGGACATCTTCTCCGACGTGCCCATCGCCTCGGAGTGACCCGTCCACATGACCGAGTAGGCCCGGTGCGTGAGGGCGAGCTTGTAGTTGAACGCCGAGCTCGACACGGGCTGCGGGAAGGCGCCACCCTCGGCGAGCGCGCCGGAGCCGACGCCGTCGCCGGTCTTCTCGGCCCACTGAACGTCGAGCCCGAGACCGCCGCATGTCTCCGTCGAGCCCTCGTTGGCGATCATCGTGGCGAGGTCGGACTCCTTCGGGAGGTCCGAGCCGAGGTAGTTCGAGTACGGCTGCTTGAAGAACTCTTGCAGCGTTGCGACGGTGTCCAGAGTGTCGGTTGCCATGTTCTGCTCCTGGTCTCAGCGACTCGCACCGTTCGCCATGAAGGCTTGGATGTGGTCCTTGAGAGTGACGGGGGTCTTGGTGGTTGTGGGCGCTCCGCCGCCGCCGCCTGCGCCGATGACTGCCATCGGAGTCGGGGCGGGGGGCGGTGCGGGTCGGGCGGGGACCTTCGCGGCGACGCGCGCCGAGATGACCCGCTCGATGTCGTCGAGGATGCCCGTGACGAGCGCAGGGACGGCGCTCGGGTGCATGTTCTCGGCCTTGGCGTACTTCGTGGCGAGCTGGAAGATGACGACGCGCGCCCGATCCGCGTCCCGTTCGGGGACGTTCTCGAACACGCCGGGCTTGGAGTTGATCGCCCCGACCACGGCCGATTCGACCGCGGCCTGACGGGTGGTCCGCTCCCCCTCTTCGCGCATCTTCGCCTGCTCGGCGTCCGCCTTCGCTCGCGCCGCACGATCACGCTGGATCATCTTCCGCTCGGACCGGATCTCCGCGAGACGGAGAACCGCGTCCGGGTCGGCGTACTCACCAGCGATCTTCGGCTTGAGTTCGGCCTCCTCCTTGGCGAGCGCGTCGAGTTCCGGGTCCGGCGTGGTGACCGGAGCGCCCGGCTGCGTCGGCGCGGCTGCCTGCGGAGGAATGACCTCGTAGTCGTCGAGCGTTTGCGGGTTGGCGACCTTCGGCTTGAACGTGTAGCCGCGGCGCGCGAGGTTGTCCGCGAGAGCCTTCTGGCCCTCGGCGTACCGCCTCTGCCCCTCGCGGTCGTAGTTGCGTCCCTTCTGGATCGTCTGGGCGAGTTCCGCCCGCTTGGTCTCGTCGCTGTACGTCGCGTCGAGATCGACGTCCTCTTCCTTGCCATCGACCTTCACCTTGACGACGCGCGGCGCGGGCGTGGTGACCGGCGCGGCGGGTGTCGGGGCGGGCGCGGCAGGCGAGGCGTCCGAAGCGGTGGCGGCGCTCGGCGTCGGCTCTGTGGTGGGAGTCGTCGCCGGGGCGGGCTCCGCGCCGGAGCGGGAGTCGTTGAACGTCTTGATCGCGTCTCGAAGGGCCAAGTTGGTCTCCTACGCTGCCTGAGCCATCGGCCCTGTGGTGGGGGCTTGGGCGGGCGGCTGCCCTGTGGTAGGGGCGGGAGATGCCGCCTGCGCCCCGGGGACCGCCCCCGGAGGCGCTTGCGGCGCTGACTGCTGTGTGGACGCGAGCCAGAAGGCGTAGGCCGTCTGACCGATCGGACCCTTCGCCTGGAACTGGCCCGACACCGGGTCGCGAATGAACCCGCCCTCGGCGGCGATCTTCGCTTCGCACTCCTCCGACAGGAGAAGCTCCTCGATCCCGGCCTTGACCGCGAGCGCGTTGTCCCAAGGCATGTACTGCGGAAGCTGCCCGGCGAGGATCTGGCGCTTGACGCGCTCCATCCGATCGGCGAACGGGTCCGCCGTGCGGAAGAAGCCGTGGAAGTCGTGCAGGCGGAACAGCTTGAGGAGCGCCATCCGCCAGCGTTCGTCGGGAGCGCCCTGAAGCGCCGTCCCGATGTTCATGATCGCCATGATCCGCTTGCCCGGCTCCGACGGCAGCGACGAGTCGTTGAAGCAGACGACGTCCGTCCCGGCGGCGAGAGCGGCGCGGTCGAAGTGCTTGACCGCGATCTGCTCGTTCGCACCGACGACGACCATCTTCCGCTTCTCCTCGGCGTAGCGCCGGAAGTAGCGGAGCTTCAGTTCCATGTGCTGCTCGGCCGCCCGGTAGAGGTTCCGCTTGATGTCGTCGAGACCGGCCGTGTCGCGCTGCTGGAGACCCTCGATCGCCCGCCCGGACTGATCGCCCGAGTCAGTCTGACCGATCGTCGAGGCGTTGACCCCCGTGACGTACTCGATCAACGTCTGCGTGTTCCGCAGGAGCGGGATCGCGTCCTGCGGCACCGACGGCGGCGTCAGGTAGCCGATGTCCGACGTCTTCATCCCGCGCGGGAGTCGGATGATCTGCCCGATGTCGTCGTCCCACTCGACGTCGAGGTTCTGCGGCAGGACGATCTTCGTGTTCGCGATGATCGCGTGGTGCTGGACGATCTTCGACAGGTCGCCGTTGAACGTCTTCTGGAGCCCGTGCGCGTGGAGGAGCCGACCCGCGCCGAACGGGCAGCCCTCGCGCTCGTCGCCCATGTAGAAGACGACCGGCCAGTGGTAGTTCGGCCACTGTTCGCCCGCGGCGAGTTCCTCGCGCGTCGGGTACACCGGGTTGTCCTTGCCCTCGTCGAGGATCTTCCCGGTGTTGTCGATCCGGATGGTCTTGCCGAACGGCATCTTCGCCGTGCGCTTGACGAAGAACGTGTACGTCGCGATCTTGTCCGCGTCGCGCTCGTCCGCGTTCGCCCGGCGTCCGGTCGCGGCCGAGAAGCGGTTGATGTCGCTCTCCGTCCGGCCCGACTCCGTGTCCACGCCGAGTTTGCGGTTCACCTTGTCCGGGTAGAGCTGCTCCAGTTCGACGCGCCCCGGCTCCTGCTTGATGATGAGGCAGTCGCCGTCGTGGACGTCTTGCGCCGCAGGGTCGAATGCGACCTGATCGCGGCGAAGAACGGACGTGCGCCCCATGCCCTTGAACCGGACCTGCGGGGCTTGCGCCCCCATCGCGCCCGGCTCGGGCGGAAGGAGCCCTTCCGGGCCAACGCCCGAGGGCATCCCGAGTCCGGGCGGCATCTGCATCTCGGGGGCGGGCGGCGAGAGGAGCGAGAACGGCGCCGCGGCGGGCGGAGGGAAGACCGGCTCCCCGTCAGCGGTGTTCCACTCTTCGAGAACCGGCGTGCAGCCGAACGCGAAGGCACCCTTGGCGGCTCGCTTGAAGACGTTCGCCATTCGGTCGTAGCGCCAGAGGTAGCGCGAGATCAGATCCGACGCTTCGGACGCCGCGAGATCGGCGACCTCGTCAGCGCCCGGGTACGTCCCGAAGATCGGGTCGCCCTGCGTGAGGATCGCGACGGCCTGCCGGGTGACGGCGACTTCGAGGTTGCAGACGACGCGGACGACGTCGCGGTCCTCGGTCTCCGGTTCGATGACGAACCGCTGGAGCTTCTCGTCCCAGAACCCGTACTGCGCCCCGGCGAGCATGGCCGCGGTCTCGCGGACCTCGTCGTAGTACCAAGTCCAGTAGCGGAACCGGGCCTTGGCGATGGTGAGGAGCTTCGCGCCGCGCGCGGTCTCGTCTTCCGTGGCGAGAGCTTCCTCGATCGCCGGGACGTCGCGATCGTACGTCGGCTTGGTCGTGACGCCGGGGATCGCGGGAACGTTGAGCGCGGTTGCCAAGGTGCGGGAAGTGTATCACTTCCACGCAGGTGTCAAGGTGTCGTGTGTACGGTTCCGTGACACCTAGCGGCACATAGCGTCAGAGTGGCAGCGGCGCTCCGTAGATCGAGAGCATCTCGTAGTCCGCCGCTCGCTGTTCCTTCGTCCCCGGGATCTTCTCCCGCCAGCGCTCGAACGCGACCAGGACGTGCTTCACCCGCTCCTCCGGCCAGCCCTGCTCGGAGACCCACCACTCGATCTCCTGCCGCGCCGAGTCCTTGACGACCTTCTGGACCTCCGGCGGCTTCGGATCGTGGAAGCCCCGCGCGACCTCGGCCGCGTAGCGGATCGCCCGCGCACGGGCGCGCAGCGCCGCCGTCAACTCGGCGAGCCCGACGATCTCGTGACGATGGACGATCTCGAACTTCACGCCTTGAGCCCGCCGCTCAGGCGACGCATGACTGCGGCGCTCGGGACGTCCGACGGTGAGGCTTGGATCACCGGAGACGTCGGCGCGACCGGCTGCGTCGCGAGCGCGACCTGCGCCTTGAACAACCAGAACGAGACGATCTCGATCGGAATGTCCGGAATGTCCGGGGTGTCGGACGCGACGCCCTGCACGCGCTGTGTCGCCAGGTCGCACTCGATGATGATCTGCATGGACGGATCGTACCTCCTAGTCAACTCACCACTGGAACTGTTTCCCCAGCACAGGGTCGCTCTTGCGCTTGCCGTCGCCGAAGTCCGCTACCGAGTAGCGCATCATCGGCCCTTCCGTCGGGATCTTCTTCGCAACCGTCTTCGACTTGAGCGGGATCTCCCCCGACGCGAGCTGCACGTCCCGCGCCGTCACCGAGAGCATCTTCGCGAACACCATGTCGTCGTGTCCGGACGACGCCTCGACGCGACCCTTCTCGTTGCGCGAGAAGTTGTACGCCTCGTTCAGGAACCGCTCCGTGTACGGCGTCGTCATGCCCGGCTTCCACTCGCCGACCTCGTGGATGAACGCCTTCGTGTTGTCGAACAGGATGCCGCGCGACCCGTACGTCACCGCACCCGACTGGTTCGATGACCCGGTCGTCCGCCAGCCGAGCGACGGGTCGGGACGCTTGCCGTCCGCCAGGACGGGATGCGACTGCATCATCACGAAGTCGTGGATCTGGTAGCCCATCTCCTCGCACTTTCGGTCGATCGCCGCCATCATCGCCGCGCCGGACTCGTTGTTGATCTCGGGGTATCCCTTGGCGAACACCATCTCGCCCTGCTTGTCCTCGTGCGAGTAGTAGCGCGCGGCCTTGACGAGTTCCTCGCCGAACCCGCGGCCCTCAAGGTGCGCCCGGAACTCGGCGACCGTGCGCCCGGTGTATACCTCGGAGAAGTCCGCCGTGGACCAGTCGGCTTCCTTGTTCGACCCGGTCTGCTTGACCTTGCCCGACGCGGAGTCGGCGCCGAAGCAGACGCGCAGATCGTCCGACGCCGGTTCGTAGAGCGTCCAGGACCCGGAGTGCGACGGCACGAAGATGACCGAGTCGTCCTTCTCGACGAAGTCTCCCGAGACGCCCACGCGCTCTCGCACTTCGGCCGCGGCTTGGTGCGTGCGGAGGATCTCGACGGGGAAGATCGTCCCGGACTCGGACATGAAAGCGTCCGACACGACGAGCGGGTACTCCCGGGCGAAGAGTCGGAGGTTGTACCGGAACGCCGGGCCAGCGAGCTTCTGCCTGCGCCAGTTCAACTCCTCAAGCGTCGCCTTCGCGTTGACGAGCGCCTGCTCCTCCAGCGGCCCGAACTCCTTCACTCGGCCGACCGTCACGCGGAACTGCTCGCGCGCACGGTCCGACTCGAACGACGCCGAGCGCAT
>Ga0268265_10003796_pt1 | contig 10707 bp, 6 predicted proteins | sample KBSSwiS52_FD_190355 | JGI IMG/M metagenome (GOLD analysis project Ga0268265, IMG submission 190355) | Switchgrass rhizosphere microbial communities from Kellogg Biological Station, Michigan, USA - KBS Switchgrass S5-2 (SPAdes) (version 2) | ecosystem: Host-associated > Plants > Roots >...
ACTGAGCCATGCCGCGCTTGTGTCCGATCATCGACATCCCGCGGCATCCGCACCCGGCAGCTGGGCCGAGTGTCAATGCGCTGCTCTTCGGCAGCGACCAAGCCCATGCAACGCCCCATCACCCAGGCGAGTCATTCGACCTTGTTCCGAATGATTCGCCGACCCGATCGCGAGGCTAACTGGGGGTTGTAGACAGCGTCAAAGGGCAAAACTGTGGCGCAGCGAGAATGATGTGGATAAAGCCGGAGGCTGAACTTTTGTCGGCGCGTGGCTGATGACGTTATTCTCATCAGACGTTTTTCCATTCGCTTTACATCAAGCCGCGATCGCGCGCGCGACGATGCCGAGCTGAATTTTCCGCGCTGGTGCTCCGGCTATCGCGCGACTTCAGAATGCGAGCGCTTGCAAAGTCACGACCTCGGTCGTTAAATATATTGATCAACCCGATAAATATGTTGACCATCCGACCCCCGCTCCGGTTATATCCCGGGCCGAAGCCGATCCGCCCCCGTTGGGTGAATTTCTGGGTGGACCGGCGCTCATCTATATTGCCCAGCATCATCGTTCACCGGGAGAGCGCATCATGAGGTCAATCCATCATTTTATCGGGGGCCAGGAAGTCCAGGGGAAGAGCGGCCGCACCGCCGACGTCTTCAACCCGGCGACCGGCGAGGTCCAGGCCAAGGTGGCGCTCGCCTCGAAGGCTGAGCTCGACGCCGCGGTGAAGGTCGCCGCCGCCGCCTTCCCCGGTTGGGCCAACACGCCGCCGCTGACCCGGGCGCGCATCATGTTCAAGTTCAAGCAGCTTGCCGACGAGCACGCCGACGAGATCGCCGCCGCGATCACCGCCGAGCACGGCAAGGTGATTTCCGATGCCAAGGGCGAGCTGATCCGCGGTCTCGAAGTGGTCGAGTTCGCCGCCGGTGCGCCGCAGCTCTTGAAGGGCGAGTTCTCGGAGAACGTCGGCACCAATGTCGATTCCTGGGCGATCCGGCAGCCGCTTGGTGTCGTCGCCGGCATCACGCCGTTCAACTTCCCGGCCATGGTGCCGATGTGGATGTTCCCGATCGCGCTGGTCGCCGGCAACACCTTCATCCTGAAGCCGTCGGAGCGCGATCCCGGTCCGACCATGCTCGTCGCCAAGCTGCTGAAGGAAGCCGGCCTCCCGGACGGCGTCTTCAACGTCGTGCACGGCGACAAGGAAGCGGTGGACGCGATCCTGGAGAATCCGGAAATCCAGGCGGTGAGCTTCGTCGGCTCGACCCCGATCGCCGAATACATCTATCACACCGGTACCGCGCATAATAAGCGCGTGCAGGCGCTGGGCGGCGCCAAGAACCACATGATCGTCATGCCGGACGCCGACATGGACCAGGCGACCGATGCGCTGATGGGTGCGGGCTACGGCTCGGCCGGCGAGCGCTGCATGGCGATCTCGGTCGCCGTTGCAGTGGGCGACAAGGTCGGCGACACGATCGTGGACAAGCTCGCCCCCAAGGTGCGCGCGCTCAAAGTGGCGCCGGGCACCGATCCCGAGGCCGAGATGGGCCCGCTGGTCACCAAGCAGCATTTCGAGAAGGTGAAGTCCTATGTCGATCTCGGCGTCAAGGAAGGCGCCAAGCTGGTGGTCGACGGCCGCACCTTGAAGCTGCAAGGCTATGAGAACGGCTACTTCCTCGGCGGCTGCCTGTTCGACAACGTGAAGCCGGAGATGCGGATCTACAAGGAAGAGATCTTCGGCCCGGTCCTCTCGGTCGTCCGCGTGCCGGACTATGCGAGCGCGGTGAAGCTGGTGAACGACCACGAATACGGTAACGGCACCGCGATCTTCACCCGCGACGGCGACGCCGCCCGCGACTTTGCCTCCAAGATCAAGGTCGGCATGGTCGGCGTGAACGTGCCGATTCCCGTGCCGATGGCCTTCAACAGCTTCGGCGGCTGGAAGCGGTCGCTGTTCGGCGATCACCACATGCATGGTCCGGAGGGCATCCGCTTCTACACGCGCCTGAAGACCATCACCTCGCGCTGGCCGACCGGCATCCGCGCCGGCGCCGAGTTCGTCATGCCGACCATGAAGTGATGCTGCGCCATAGATGATTAGACTGTCTCGCCGCACACTTCTGGCTTCGCTGGGTGCTTCGCTGACGCTTCCGGCCTCGGCCGCGCCGGGCAGCGGCGGCGAGATTGTCTTTGCGACCTGGGGCGGGACCGAGATCAAGAATCTCACCCGCGCTTTTGCCACGCCGTTCCAGAATGCCGGCGGTCCGACCATCGTCTTCGACGGCACCGGTCCGACCGAGGGCGCCATCCGCAACATGGTCGATTCCGGCGATGTGGGCTGGGATGTCTGCGACGCCGACGGCTATTCCGCCATTCGCCTCGGCCGAACCGGTGCGCTCAGCGCCATCGACTATTCGATCGTCGACCGCAACCTGATTGAACATCCCTTCGCCTTCGATCACGGCGTCGGCGGCTACACCTATGCCTATGTGCTGGCCTACGACACCGAGCTCTACAAGGAGCATCCGCCGCAGAACTGGGTCGACTTCTGGGATGTGAAGCGCTTCCCCGGCAAGCGCGGCCTCTGGCGCTGGATGAACGGCGGCTTCGAAGCGGCGATGCTCGCCGCCGGCGCTGCGCGCAACAAGGTCTACCCGATCAATCTCACCGTGGTGATGGATCGGCTGAAGCAGCTGAAGCCGCATCTCCAGACCTGGGAGAGCGGCGCGCAGTCGAAGCAGATGCTGGTCGATCGCGTGGTCGGCATGTCCTGCATCTGGCACTCCCGGGCCGTGCAGCTCGCGGCGGAGACGAATGGACGGATCGGTTGGACCTGGGCCGACGGGATTCTCTATCCCGGCGTCTGGGTCGTGCCGAAGAACAATCCGGCGGGATCGCAGGCCTTCAAGTTCATCGCCTCGATGCAGGAGGCGCAGCGCCAGGTGAATTTCACCGGCCTGCAAGGGGTCGGCCCGTGTAATCCGAACGCCACCAAAGCGATGCCGGCCAGCCTCAAGACCCTGGACCCGACCCAACCCGAGAACCGGTCGCAGCTCGTCACCGTCGACAGCACCTGGTGGGCGGACAACTACGACCTTGCCATGAAGCGTTTTCAGGATCTGCTGAATCAGGCTTAGCGGGCAGCGCACGCCCCGCAAATTTTCCTGCCGGGGAAATCCCGGGCTGGCCATCGGGAACATGTTCCTTTACCAATGCAGGTAAATCGACCTAGGTCGAACTGCCCGCGCTCAAGCCCGAGACCAAATGGATCTACCGCTTCACCTTCTGCCTGCGACCCGGCTGCTTGAGCTTTATGCTTCCAGAGAACTCTCACCGGTCGAAGCGACCAAGGCCGCGTTGACCGCGATCGATCGGCACAACCCGCGCTTCAACGCGTTCTGTGTCATCGATCAGGAACGCGCCCTCGACGACGCCCGGCAATCCGAGGCGCGTTGGAAGGCCGGGAAACCGCGCGGCCCGCTCGACGGCATCCCGACCTCCGTCAAGGATCTGATCCTGACGCGCGGCTGGCCGACTTTGCGCGGCTCACGCACGGTCGATCCGGATCAGAATTGGGACGAGGATGGCGTGCTGGTGGCAAGCCTGCGGCGGTCAGGCGCAGTGCTGATCGGCAAGACCACGACCCCGGAGTTCGGCTGGAAGGGCGTCACCGACAGCCCGATCCATGGCATCACGCGCAATCCCTGGAAAGCCGAGCTGACACCCGGCGGCAGCAGCGGCGGTGCCGCGGTCGCAGCGGCTTGCGGCATGGGCGCTCTGCATGTCGGCACCGATGGCGGCGGGTCGATCCGCATTCCCGCCAGCTTCACCGGCGTCGTCGGGTTCAAGCCGACCTATGGCGTCGTGCCGCGCCACCCGCCATCGCCCTACGGCACCTTGTCGACCGGCGGACCGATCACGCGCAGCGTGGCCGATGCGGCGGTGATGATGGAAGTGCTGACCGAGCCCTTCCCCGCCGACTTCTATGCATTGCCCCTCGAGAACCGTGCGTTCCGCTCAGGCCTCGAAGGCGGAATCAAGGGCTGGCGCATCGCTTTCTCGCCGACGCTTTCGGGCGCCAGAGTGGATCCGGAAATCGCGGCGATCGTCGCCATGGCGGCAAAGCGCTTCGCAGAGCTCGGGGCCAGCGTCGTCGAAGTGCCGGCGGTGCTCGACGAAAGCCTGCTCACCTTCCAACACCATTGGTTCGTCGGCGCCGCTCTGCAGACGCGGGGTATGACGGCGACACAGCGCCGACGGCTCGACCCCGGCTTCGCCCACATCGCCGAGCAGGGCAGCCGGTTGCCTGCGGTCGAATACGCCGCCTCGGTCAAGGCGCGCGAGGCCCTGGGTTCGAAAATGCTGACCTTCTTCCAGTCCTGCGACCTGCTTCTCACGCCGACCATGCCGCTGGCGGCCTTTGCGGCCGGCACCGATTATCCGCCGCAAGCCGATCGCGGCGAGTGGAACGACTGGACCCCCTTCACCTATCCCTTCAATCTGACGCACCAGCCGGCGATCTCGGTGCCCTGCGGCTTCACCAAGGCGGGGTTGCCGGTCGGGCTGCAGATCGTCGGCCCGATCCGCGGCGACCATCGTGTGCTGCGGGCCGCCCACGCGTTCGAGCAGATCCAGCCGTTTCGGATGCCCGAACTATAAGCATCCGGGCTTCAGCAACCCTGCATCGACGGCGGGGTTATTGGGGCTGAGCGTCAGCCCAAGGGTTCACGAACATGGCGACGCCCTCCCTTCCATCGGAGCTGCGCGTGCGCCTGAGGCTGGTCGCGATCGTCATCCTCTCTCTGCTTCTGGTCGCCGTGCTGCTGGCCGGCGCCGGCGTGCTGTGGGTGATGAGTCTCGACTATCGCAGCTATGCCGAACGCGAAGGCAGCGCGGCGCTCGGCCGCAAGGTCACCATCGGCGCGCTGAAGATCGGCTGGGGAGATCCCTTGACGATCGAGGTCCGGGATCTCCGCATCGCCAATGCGCCTTGGGGCACGCGGTCTGAGATGCTGACCCTGGAGCACCTTTATGCACAGATCGATGTCCGACCCTTGCTGAAGGGAACGATCCGCTATCGCCGCCTCGATGTGACCCGGCCCGACATCCTGCTGGAGCGCGACGAGAAAGGCACCGGCAATTGGGCATTCGGTGGCGGCGGCGGTTCCGCGGGCGGGTTGGGAATCGTTCCGAAGGACCGGACTCAGTTTCCGACTCTGCTCGACTTCACACTGCACGATGCGACGATCACTTACCGCACCACCAGCGGCAAACTGCTGGTTACCGCCTTGAAGCAGGCCGGGATCAAGACCTCCGGCGATGACCAGCCGGTGACGCTCACCGCCGACGGCGCCTACAACGAACTTCCCGCGACGATCAAGGCTACCACGGATTCATTCATTACCCTCCGCAACGGTTCGATTCCCTTCGGCGAGGAATTCACCGTCACCAGCAAAGACAGCCTGATCGCTTTCAACGGGCATCTGATGAAGCCGCTCGACTTCGACGAGATCGACAAGGCCGCCTTGACGATCGATACGAAGAATCTCGGCCAGCTGCTGGAGGCTTTCGACGCCGGCCTCCCGGCGGAATTCCCGACCAAGCTGAACGGCACGCTGTCTCACAGCGGCGATCACTGGCAGATCGACGGCATCCAGGGCGTAATGGCGGAGAACCCGGTCACCGGCGGCTTCATCCTCGACGAGGGCCCGCGCGGCGGCACCGACAAGATGGCGATCAAGGCGCGCTATGACACGCTGAATCTCGACAGCATGCTCGGGAAGAGCAAGGAGTCGAAGGGCACCGGCTGGAAATCCATCGCGCTTACCCTGCCGGACAAGACGGCCCCGCAAATCAAGGCCGATCTCGCCGCCAAGCGGTTGAAATACGGCAAGACCACGCTGACCGGCTTCGCCCTGGTCGGGGCCGGGGGCCCCGGCGCGGTCGATATCGACAGCATCAAATTCGCAATGGCCGGCACGACCTTCGAAGTCAATGGGACGGCGAAGAGCGAGGGAAAGGCGACCCGGCTCCATGTGAATGCCGGCTTGCCCGGCGCCAAACTCGGCGAACTTCTGAAGACATTCGGCGCCGCGACCGATCAGATCGCCGGAACGGTCAGCGCACGCATCTCGCTGGACGCGACCGGCAGCAAGCTCGGCGATGCCCTGTCGCAGGGGCAAGGCAGCGCCGTCTTCGCCATGATCGACGGCAAGGTCTCGCGCGACGTGCTCGAGAAGGCCTCAGCCGATCTGCGCACCCTGTTCCGCAAGGGCGAGGGCATGTCCGCGGTCAAATGCCTGCTCGGGATCGCCATCGTGAAGAACGGCGTGGCGCAGATCTCGCCGCTGATCCTGCGCACGCCGGAAGCGACGCTCACCGGCGGCGGCACGATCGACCTCGCGAAGAACAATCTCGATCTGACCATTCGCTCGGATCCGAAATCGACGGGGTTCTTCGCCCTGGACATACCGATCCGCATCTCCGGTACGCTCGATGCACCGAAGGCCGCGCCGGATTCAAAGTCGAAGTTCAAGCCGGCCCTGGCACTGCCGGAACTGGCGAAACCGATCCGCAAGGTGGCGGAGGAAAGCCGCTGCCTGGAGGGATAGAGCGTTAGCTCGCGACGGCCTTGTCGCGCTTGGCCAGCAGCAGCCGCTCCATGCAGGCGTCCGGCGTGAGCGGCTTGCCGAACAGCCAGCCCTGGCCGTATTCGCAGGAGAGCGCCTTTAGGAGCTCGGACTCCTCGTTGCGCTCGATACCCTCGGCGACGACCTTCAAACGGAACAGCCGCGCGAGTTGCAGGATCGCTTCGACCATGCGCACGCCGGCGGAATCGACGCCCATCGAGGAGACGAAGGAACGATCGACCTTCAAGGTGTCGATCGGCAGCCGCTTCAAGAGCGACAGCGAGGAATAGCCGGTGCCGAAATCGTCCAGCGACAGGCCGGCGCCGATCGCCCGCAGCCGGTTCAGCAGGCCGAGCGTCACCTCGAAATCGCGCATCACCGCGCTTTCAGTGATCTCCAGCTTCAGCCGCTGCGGTTCCAGCCGGTTGGTTTCCAGCGCCGAGCGGACTAGGTCCGGCAGAGTCGGGCCGTCCAATTGCCGGCTGGAGACGTTGACGCTGACGAACAAGTCCGGATCAGCGCCGGCATCGATCCAAGCCCGCGCCTGGCGGCAGGATTGCTGCAACACCCAGGTGCCGATCGGGATGATCAGCCCGGTCTCCTCGGCGATCGGGATGAAGTCCATCGGCGAGACCATGCCGCGGGTCGGGTGGTGCCAGCGCACCAGCGCCTCGAAGCCGGCCAGCGCACCGGAATTCAGATCGACGATCGGCTGATAGAGCACCAGCAGCTCTTCGCGCCGCAGGGCCTGGTGCAGGTCGGCCTCGATCCGCAGCCGGTCGCGGGCGCGGCGCTGCATTTCGGGGTCGAACACGACCTCCTGGCCGCCGCCCTCGTCGCGCGCCTTGTTGAGCGCCGCGGTCGCGTCCTTGATCAGCTCATCGGCGATCTCGTGGTGCGGCTGCGCCGTGGCCATGCCGATCGAAAGCGTCAGCATGACCGATTCCTCGCCCATGGTGATCGGCTCTTCGGCGGCCTTCTTCACCCGGTTCGCGACGCGCACGAGGTCGGTGTCGTCGCGCATCACATCGACCAGGATGCACATGGTGTTTTCCGACATGATGGTCAGCGTGTCGGTGGTGCGCAGGGTGCCGATCAGGCGCGACGACACCGCCTTCTGCACCAGGTCGCAGAACGCCTGGCCGTAAGCCTCGCGCATGGTCTCGTAGCGGTCGATCTGCAGCAGGATGATACCGAAGTTCGCGGCCGTCACTGTGCCGCCGGCGCGGTCGCGCCGCTTGGTCTTGATGATCGATTGGTTGATGCGGTCATAGAGCACGATGCGGTTCGGCAAGCCGGTCATCGCATCGGTCAGCTTGCGCTCGCTGATGTCGCTGATCGAGCCCGCGACCCGCCAGGCCTTGCCGTACTCGTTCCGCAGCGAGGTGCCGCGGACCAGGAACCAGCGGTAGGTCATGTTGGCATGCTGGATCCGGCATTCGATCTGGAAGGCGAGCGAGATGCCCTCGAGATGGTTGCGGAGCGCCAGCTGGAACGCGTCGGCATCGTCGCGATGCAGCAACGCCACCCAGTTGTCCATCGTGTCGAGCACCGTGTCCCGGTCGAGGCCCAGGAGCTCGAGGCAGCGCGGCGAGAAATAGAGCTGGTCGGTCTTGATGATCCAATCCCAGATGCCGTCGCTCGAACCGGCGACCGCGAGGGCGAACCGCTCCTGCTCGCTCTTGTTGGCGGCGATGGCGGCGCAACGCGCGAGATGCGAGCGAATCCGCGCCATCGCGACGGGGAGATGCAGCGGCTTCGAGACGTAATCGTCGGCACCGTCATTGAGCGCGCCGGCGACGAGATCGTCCTCGCCGGCGTTGGACATCATGATGATCGGCAGCTCGTCGGGCCGAAGCACCTGACGCACGCGGTAGAGCACTTCGAGCCCGCTCATCTCCGGCATGCTGAGATCCAGCATGACGAGGTCGAAGTGCTGCGCATCCAGCAGATCAAGCGCAGCCTGGCCACCGGCGGCGGCCGTGACGGCATAGCCCGCCTGGCGCAGCTGCTGTCCGAGCTGCGTCAGTCCGGCAATATCGTCATCCACGCAGAGGATATGCGCGATGCTCACCGTTCATTCCCCATCGCCGATCGTCCCGGCCATGGCCTCGACAGACCGAGACCCCGATGCCCCGCATCATATACGCGATTCGTACCAAATTCTTAATTTATTGATGGCATAAGCGTAAAACCCCGCGGACTTTACCGCGAGGACTCCGCGCCTAGCTTTTGTGCAGAAGGCCTGAAAGCCTGGTCAGTCGGTACCTGAAAGCCTTGTCAGGCTGGGCGTCCGACGCGATGCAAGGCGAGCACGGCACCACCGGCGACCAGGCCCCAGAAGGCTGCGCCTATTCCAAAGACCGAGAAGCCGGACGCCGTGGTGACGAATGTCACAAGCGCTGCGTCGCGTTCTTTCGTGGCGCTCAAGAAGGCGAGGCTCGATGCGCCGAAGGCGCCGAACAGGGCGAGACCGGCCACGGCTTCGATCAGGATCGGCGGCGAGGCGGTGATGAATCCGGCGGCCAGCGGCGCCAGGATTCCCAGCGCCACATAAACCGCACCGGACGTGACCGAGGCGATATAGCGGCGCTTTGGATCGGGATGCGCATCGGGCCCGGCGCAGATCGCGGCGGTGATCGCGGCGAGATTGACCGCATGCCCGCCGAACGGCGCCGCGATCAAGGTCGAGATTCCGGTCCCGACCAGCAGCGGCGGAGACGGCGGTTCGTAACCGTTGGCGCGCAGCACGGCAAAGCCCGGAATGTTCTGCGACGCCATGGTGACCAGGAACAGCGGCAGCGCGATCGAGATCATCGCGGGCCAGGAGAAGACCGGGATGACCCATTCGAGCTCAGGCCATTGCCAGCCGTTGGTGAAGGGCGCGACGCCGGCTGCGGCACTGCCCGGCAGAACGCCGAACGCCGCCAGTGCATACATCAGCGCCGCGATGACCACGGCGGCAGGTGCCGCATAGAGCCGCGCAAAGCGCGTGACCACCACCCAGCCGATCACCACCGGCAGCGCCAGCATCGGCACTTCGGCGACCGCCTTGACCGGCGCGATGCAGAAGCTCAACAGCACGCCGGCCAGCATGGCATTGGCGAGCGGCGCCGGGATCGCCAGCACCGCGCGCCCCAGCGGCTTCCAGAGGCCGGCGATCACCACCAGCACGCCAGCCACGATGAACGCACCGACGGCGGCCGCGAAGCCACCCTCGACCACACCGGTCGCCGCCAGCAGCGCCGCACCCGGTGTCGACCAAGCGATCGCGATCGGCATCCGATATCGAAGGCCGAACACGATGGCGGCGAGACCCATCACGGTCCCCAGCGCCAGCAATCCGGATTCCGCCTGCGCCGGCGTCGCCCCGACGCCGATCAACCCTTGCAGCACGATCGCAAAGGAGCTGCCGGAACCGACCACCGCAGCCAGGATCCCCGCCAGGATCGGCGGCCAGGACCCGACCACCTTCGCGTTCGCGTCGCGACCGACGACATCCGCCTCAGCGCTCATCACTTTCTCCAGACCGCATTGCCCCCGCCTCGCTCCCTAGCTATACTCAAATTGGATCCAATCGACAAACAGATATTACGAAGGAATTTCAAAGCATTGGCCACGCTCGCCAAGCTGATCGGTGCCCGGCAGCCGCGTTTCCGCACAGCGACGGAGTATGTCGAGAGCACGCTGAAGGAGGCGATCCTGACCGGTGCCCTCCCCGGCGGCACACCTTTGCGCCAGGAGGATTTGGCGGCGGAGTTCGGCTTGAGCCGGATGCCGATCCGCGAAGCCTTGCGCCAGCTGGAGGCGCAAGCGCTGGTCGACTTCTATCCGCATCGCGGCGCCGTGGTGACCGAGATCTCGGCGGCGGAAGGCGCCGACAATTATGCGATCCGCGGCGCACTCGAACCCGCGGCTTTGCGTCTCTCAGTCCCGAACCTCACCACCGACGATCTCAAGCGCGCGCGAGAGATCGTCGATGAGATGGACGCGGAAGCCGGCCAGGCGCAATTGGGCGAATTGAACCGCCGCTTCCACATGACGCTGTACAGCCGCGCCGGAAGACCGCGCTTGCTGA
>Ga0268265_10003798_pt1 | contig 10703 bp, 8 predicted proteins | sample KBSSwiS52_FD_190355 | JGI IMG/M metagenome (GOLD analysis project Ga0268265, IMG submission 190355) | Switchgrass rhizosphere microbial communities from Kellogg Biological Station, Michigan, USA - KBS Switchgrass S5-2 (SPAdes) (version 2) | ecosystem: Host-associated > Plants > Roots >...
TCAGCGGGTCGCAGGGGATGCGCTACGTGATCCTGCCCCAGGCGCTCAAGAACATGATCCCGTCGCTGGTCACCCAGTTCATCGTGCTCTTCAAGGACACCTCGCTCGCCTCGATCATCGGCTTCATGGACCTGACCAAGGCGGCCCAGGTCGTGAACAACCGCGAGATTCGCCCGTTCCCGATCTATCTCTTCATCGCGGTGGTCTACTGGGTCTGCACCTACTCCATGTCCCGCTACGCGCGCTACCTGGAGAAGAGGATCGGTCCTGCCTGAAGTCGTCCTGCCCACCGGCGTCCGCCTGCACTGGCGGGAGGCCGGCCTCGGCGCGGGCCCGCCCGCCTCCACTCCAGTCATCGTGTGGATCCACGGCGGCTCGGTGGAAGACTCCTCGGTGATGGTGGCGGATCTCGAGCCCTTCTTCGGCCGCGTGCGCGCGCTCTTCCCGGACACGCGCGGCCACGGGCTCTCCTCGCGCTTCGAGCGGGTCGAGGACTACACCTACGCGCGCAAGGCCGAGGACCTGCTGGCGTGGCTCGACGGGCTCGGGATTCGCCTGGCGGTGTGGGGCGGAGCGTCCATGGGCGCGGCGCTCTCGCTGTGGATCGCGGCGCACACGCCGGAGCGCGCGCGGGCGGTCATCTCCATCAGCGGACCGCCCTTCGTGCCGACCGACGAGGACAAGGCCTGGTGGGCGCGGCAGCGGCCGCTCGTGGAGGCGGGGCGCTTCGAGGAGTACTTCGACGCCAACGTGCGCCTGCGCATGGGCGGGGACGCGCTCGCCCGGCTCAAGGCGCGCCCCGATCGATATGCGGGGCTGACCGGCGCGCTGCGCCGGCACTCGGTGGCCTCGCTGCTGGCGCTGCTCGACGAGACGTACAGCCGGAGCGAGTGGCTGGAGGACTGCAAGCGCATCCGCTGCCCGGTTCAGGTGATCGCGGGCTCGGAGGACAGCTTCCCGACCGTGGCCATGTCCGAGCGCGTGGCCGCCGCCATCCCGGGCGCCCGCCTGCACGTGGTCCAGGGCGGCCCCCACTTCCCGAACCGCACCCACCGCGTCGAAGTCCAAGGTGTGATCGCCGCCTTCCTCTCCAACCTCGGCATCTAGTTTGGGGCTGACCCCATCTTGCGGCGGGCGCGGGGGCGGGATAGAGTCCGAGGCGCCATGAATGAAGAGCAGGCGCGGATCAGGGGGTATCTGGTCGCGCAGGGCGCCAAGCTGAGCCCTCCGTCCCTCGTGGAGAAGGTGCAGGCGGCCATGGCCGATCTCCACGCGGCGGCGCTGGCGGTGCCCGCGGCGCGCTTCGGCGAGCGCCCGGCCCCCGAGGAGTGGAGCGGCAACGAGGTGATGGCCCACGTGCTGGCCGCCGATCTGTACTTCGCGGGCAGCATCGTGAGCGTCCTGGATGGCGGGCCGCCGCTTCCGCGATCAGACGGACGCACGATCGTCGAGGACGCGCCCGCGCGCCCGGCCGAGGCGTGGTGTCGCCTGCTCGCGGAGCAGCGCGGCGCTCTGTTCACCAAGGTCCTGGCCGCCCCTCCCGCGGCGGCACCGGATCAGCGCATCGAGCATCCGATGTTCGGCCCGCTGACCTGGCGGGAGACGCTGCTCTTCACCCGGCTCCACGATCTCGATCACGCCGGCCAGCTCCAGAAGATCGCGACGGCCTTCGGGGCGTCGCGCCCCGCCTGATGCGCGTCTCGATCTCGCTGCGGCTCGCCCAGACCGACTGGGCGGAGGCGAGCGCCTACGTGACCGAGGCCGAGCGCCTGGGCGTGGACGACGTCTGGTCCGCGGAGGCCTGGGGCCACGACGGCGTCACCCCGCTCGCGTTCATGGCCGCGCGCACCTCGCGCATCCGGCTCGGCACCGGCATCCTCCAGGCGGGCACGCGCACGCCCGCTCTGCTGGCCATGACCGCGATGAGCATGCAGGCTATGTCCAACGGCCGCTTCCTGCTGGGCCTGGGCGTCAGCGGGCCGCAGGTGATCGAGGGCTGGCACGGCATCCGCTTCGATCGCCCGGTCCAGCGCATGCGCGAGACCGTGGAGATCGTCCGTCGCGCGATCCGAGGCGAGCGCCTCGAGTACAAGGGCAAGGTCTACGAGCTGCCGCTCCCCGGCGGCGAGGGCAAGGCCCTCCGCTCCGCGGCCCCGCCCCAGCCGAGCCTGCCGGTCTACCTGGCCACGCTCTCCCCGAAGAGCCTCGAGATGACCGGCGAGATCGCCGACGGCTGGCTCGGCACCTCGTTCATGCCCGAGCACGGGCACGTCTTCACCGGCTCCCTCGCGGCGGGCGCGGTCCGGGCGGGCCGGTCGCTCGCCCAGCTCGACCTGCAGGCGGGCGGCTACGTGGCCTTCGGCGACGACGTGGAGCGGCTGATCCCGCTCCGCAAGCCGGGCCTGGCCTTCAGCCTGGGCGCGATGGGCTCGCGCCAGCACAACTTCTACAACGACGCCTACCGCCGGGCGGGCTACGTGGACGCGGCCACCGAGGTACAGCGCCTCTGGCTCGACGGCCGGCGCGAGGAGGCGACCGCGCGCGTGCCCGACGAGCTGGTGCTCCAGACCAACCTGCTCGGCACGGACGCGATGGTGCGTGCGCGCCTCGAGGCCTACCGGCGCGCCGGCATCACCACGCTGCGGGTCGAGCCCGGCGGCGAGGGGCTCGCGGCCCGGCTCGCCACGCTGGGCCGGTTGCTGGACCTCGTTCGCGCCCTGCGATAGCATGGCGATCGGTCGAGCCGACCGATCAACGACGATTTCCGAGGAGCCCTGACATGGATCTGAACTACTCGCCCGACGAGCTGACCTTCCGCGACGAGGTGCGTGGCTGGTTGAAGAGCAACCTGCCGGCCGACCTGCGCGCCAAGATGGAGGGCTACCAGGAGCTGTCGAAGGACGATCTCCTGCGCTGGCACCGGACCCTGGCGAAGAAGGGCTGGGTCGCCCCCGACTGGCCGAAGGAGTGGGGGGGCACCGACTGGAACCTCGTGCAGCGCTACATCTGGGAGGAGGAGTGCGGATTCGCGGCCACCCCACCGCTCATTCCGTTCGGGCTCCGGATGTGCGCGCCGGTCCTGCTGCAGTTCGGCACCGACGCCCAGAAGAAGAAGTACCTGCCCCGCATCTTCCAGGGCGAGGACTTCTGGTGCCAGGGCTACTCCGAGCCCGGCTCGGGCTCCGACCTGGCCTCGCTCAAGACGCGCGCGGTACGCCAGGACGATCACTACGTGGTCACCGGCCAGAAGATCTGGACGACCATGGCCCAGCACGCGGACTGGATCTTCTGCCTCGTGCGGACCGACGGCACCGGCAAGCGCCAGGACGGCATCTCGTTCCTGCTGATCGACATGAAGAGCCCGGGCATCAGCGTGCGGCCGATCGTCCTGATGGACGGCAGCAAGGAGGTCAACGAGGTCTTCTTCGACGAGGTCAAGGTCCCCGCCGAGAACCTCGTGCACGAGGAGGGCAAGGGCTGGACGGTGGCCAAGTACCTGCTGGGCTACGAGCGCATGGGCACCGGGCGCATCGGGGCCTCCAAGCGCGAGCTGGCCAAGCTCAAGGAGCTGGCGGGCGAGCAGCTGAAGGACGGGCGCCCGCTCATGGAAGACGCGCGCTTCCGCGACCGGCTCACGCGCGTGGAGGTCGAGCTGATGGCGCTCGAGATCACCAACCTGCGCTTCCTCGACCAGATGCGGCGTAGCGGCCGACCGCCCGGCGCCGACGTCTCCATGCTCAAGATCAAGGGCACCGAGATCCAGCAGGCCATCACCGAGCTGATGATGCAGGCCGCGGGGCCGCTGGCCCAGGCCTTCCGGCCGGTGGACGCGATGGACTTCGACCACTTCACCGCGCGGCTGGCTCCGCGATACTGCAATCTCCGCAAGGCCACGATCTACGCGGGCTCCAACGAGATTCAGCGCAACATCATCGCGAAGGCGACGCTGGGGCTATGAACTTCGACCTGAGCGAGGAGCAGCAGCTCCTGGCCGATAGCCTCAAGCGGTACTTGACGAACGAGTACTCGATCGACGCGCGGGCCAAGATCGTCGATTCGCCCAGCGGGTGGAGCGAGACGGTGTGGGCGGCCTTCGCGGAGATGGGGCTGCTGGGTGTGCCCTTCGCGGAGGAGCACGGCGGCTTCGGCGGCACCGCGGTGGACGTGATGCTGGTCATGGAGGCCCTCGGCGAAGGCCTCGTGGTCGAGCCCTACTGGGTCAACGTGGGCCTGGGCGGCCGCCTGATCGCCCGCGCCGGGTCGGAAGCCCAGCAGAAGCGCATCCTGCCCGCGCTGATCCAGGGCAAGCACCGCCTGGCTTTCGCCCACACCGAGCGCTCCGCCCGCTACGACCTGGCCCACGTGGGCACGCGGGCCAAGCGCGCAGGCGGCGGCTTCACCCTGAACGGCGAGAAGCGCGCGGTGCTGCACGGCGGCTCCGCCGACACCCTCATCGTCTCCGGCCGCACCGCGGGCAAGGACACCGACGCCGCGGGCATCGGCCTGTTCCTGGTTGACCGCGGGGCCAAGGGGGTGACCCTCAAGGAGTACCGTACGATCGACGAGCTGCGGGCCGCCGACGTCTGGCTCGCCGACGTGACGGTGCCCGCCGACGCCCTCCTGGGCGAGGAGGGTCGCGCGCTGCCCCTGATCGAGGACGCCGCCGACTACGCCACCGCGCTGCTCTGCGCGGAGGCGGTGGGCGCCATCCGCTACGCCAACGAGGCCACGCTCGAGTACCTGAAGACGCGGCGGCAGTTCGGGGTGCCGATCGGCAGCTTCCAGGCCCTGCAGCATCGCATGGTGGACATGGTGATCAGCTACGAGCAGGCGCGGTCCATGGCCTGTCTGGCGTGCGTGAAGGTGGACAGCGCGCCGCCCGCGGAGCGCACCCACGCGGTCTCCGCGGCCAAGATCAAGGTGGCGGATGCCTGCCGGCACGTCAGCCAGGAGGCGGTCCAGCTCCACGGCGGCATGGGCATGACCGAGGAGCTGAAGATCAGCCACACGTTCCGGCGGCTCACGATGATCGCCCAGCTCTTCGGCGACGCCGAGCATCACCTGGAGCGGTTCGCGGCCAGCGACCGCGGGGGCGCCTGACCCTCATCTGACCCTCAAAAGTTGACTCGCCGCGCCGCTTCCGCCCATAGTCGGGGCGTATGGTGGATGGGCAAGATCCCGGGCGGCCGTCGTTCTTCCGCAAGCCCGGGTCCGCCGGGAGCGGCGCTTCCGGTCGGCCGGCCACCCCGCCGCCTCCCCCGGTCGCCCCGCCTCCGCCGGCTCCTCCCATCCCTTCCGGGCCGCCCGAGATTCCACTGGGGCCCCCGCCCGAGACGCTGCGGCGCCCGACCTTCCACGGCGTCGGGGGCACGCTCTTCGGGATCCACGTCGTCAACACGCTGCTGACGATCGTCACGCTCGGGGTCTACTACTTCTGGGCCAAGACGCGCCTGCGGCGGTACCTCTTCAGCCAGGCCGAGATCGAGGGCGACCGGTTCGCCTATCACGGCACGGGGCGAGAGCTGCTCCTGGGCACGCTCAAGGCGGCGCTCGTCTTCGGCGTGCCGATCACCCTGCTCAACATCATCCGCGACGTGCTGGACGCGCCGGTGCTGGTGAAGGTCGCGGCCGGGGTGCTCTCCGGGAGCCTGCTGTTCGTGCTGTTCCCGGTCGCGATGGTGGGCGCGCGCCGGTACCGGCTCGGCCGGACCTCGTGGCGCGGTATCCGCTTCTCGTTCCGGGGGCGCGTGTGGGAGCTGGTCAAGATCGTCCTCGTCGGCACGTTCCTCACCGGCATCACCCTGGGGCTCTACTACCCGGTTCTCCTGGTGAAGCGGCAGGCCTTCATGATCTCGAACTCGTACTTCGGGAGCGAGCGCTTCGACTTCGTGGGACGTGGGCGGGATCTCTTCTGGGTCTACGTGCAGGCCGCGTTGCTCACGGTGCCGACGCTCGGGCTGTCCTGGGTGTGGTACGTCGCGCGCAAGCGACGGTATTTCTGGAATCACACCACGTTCGGCGCGGCGCGCTTCGCCTGCACGGTGACCGGCCGCGCCCTGCTGGGCCTCTGGGCGGTGAACGCGCTGCTGCTCGTGGGCACGGTCGGGATCGCCTGGCCGTGGGTGCGCGTGCGGAACATCCACTTCGCCTTCCGCAACCTCGCCCTGCTGGGGATCCTCGATCTCGCGACCATCCAGCAGGAGGCACCGCACGTCTCGGCCATGGGCGAGGGGCTCTCCGGCTTCTTCGACTCCGGCTTCGATCTCGCCTGATCCACGGGCCGCCTCCGTCCTGATGCGCACCGACTGGCCGGGTAGCTACCTCGACGGCCGGACCGCGGTGCGCCAGCCCGCCCGCGTCCGCCTCATGCGGGAGGGTCTCGAGATCTCCACCGCGGAGGGCGGGACGCGTCTCTGGCCCTACCGCGAGCTGCGCCAGACCCAGGGCGCCTACGCGGGCGAGGAGGTGCGCCTCGAGCGGGGTGGGGAGCTGCCCGAGACCTTGCTGATCGCCGACGCCGCGTTCCTCCAGAGCCTCCACGAGGTCGCGCCGCACGTGGGCCCGCGGTTCCACGACCTGCGGCGACGCGCCGCTCGCCTGCGATGGACGATCGTGGCCGCGGGCGGCGTGCTCGCAGCGACCGTCGCGATCTATCTATGGGGCATTCCCCTGCTGGCCGCGCTCGTGACGCCCCACGTGCCGGTGGCCTGGGAGGAGACCCTCGGCCGGTCCGCGGTGACCTACCTGGCGCCGTCCGAGCGCCGTTGCGGCGACGCGGCGCTCGGCGCGGCGATGGACGCGATCGTGGCGCGCCTCATGGCCGCGGGGCCGCCGGCGCCCTACACGATGCGGGTCTACGTGGTGAACCGGCCGGTGGTGAACGCGCTGGCCGCGCCCGGGGGCTACGTGGTGATCTTCCACGGGCTTCTCGAGCGAACGAGCACGCCCGAGGAGCTAGCGGGCGTCGTGGCCCACGAGCTCCAGCACATCCTGCGGCGCCACACCACGCGCGCGGTGATCCAGGACGTGGGGACCGGGCTCCTGCTGATGGCGCTGACCGGCGATGTGACGGGCCCGCTCGCGTACGGGCTCCAGACCGCCCGCGCGCTCGGCGAGCTGCGCTACTCGCGGCGCGCGGAGGAAGAGGCCGACGTCGAGGGCATGAAGATGCTGCTGGCCGCTCGCGTGGACCCCGCGGACATGATCGCCTTCTTCGAGAAGATCCAGAAGGAGGAGGGCGCCCAGCCCAAGGCCCTGACCTATCTCTCCTCGCACCCGATGCCCGAGGAGCGCATCGCCCGCCTCAAGTCCTTCGCGGCGACCGCGAAAGGCGCCCCCGAGCCCGTCCTCCCCCGCGAAGACTGGCCCGCCCTGACCAGGCGCTGCTAGGAGCCCTATTTCGGCTTCCAGGTCTTGAAGCGCTCGCGGAGGACCTTCTTGTCGAACTTGCCGACGCTGGTCTTGGGGACCGCGTCGATGAAGACGACCTCGTCGGGGAGCCACCACTTGGCCACCCGCGGCTTGAGGTACTCCATGATCTCGGCGGCGGTGAGGGCGTCCTTGAACTCGGGCTTGGGGACGATGCAGGCGAGAGGGCGCTCCACCCAGCGCTCGTGCGGCACCGCGATGACCGCGGCCTCCAGCACCTTGGGGTGGCCCATGATGGTGGTCTCCATGTCCACGCTCGAGATCCACTCGCCGCCCGACTTGATGAGGTCCTTGGTCCGGTCGGTGATCTGGATGTAGCCGTCGGGGTCGAGCGAGGCCACGTCGCCGGTGCGGAACCACCCGTCCTCGGTGAACTGGGCGGCCCCCTCCGCGTTGTTGTAGTAGCCGCTGGTCACCCACGGCCCGCGCACCTGGATCTCGCCCGCGCTATGCCCGTCCCACGGCAGCACGGTGCCCGCGTCGTCGACGATTCTCATATCGACGCCGGCGACCGGCGCGCCCTGCTTGGCCCGCACCGCGTAGCGCTCGTCCTCGGGCCGCGCGTCCATGTAGGAGCGCGGCCGGCACACGCTGCCGAGCGGAGTCATCTCGGTCATGCCCCAGGCGTGGAGCATGTAGGCCCCGTACTTCTTGTCGAACAGCTCGATCAGGCTCCGGGGCGCCGCCGAGCCGCCGATCGGGATGCAGCGGATCGAGGAGATGTCCCACTGCGGCTCCTTCTCGAGGATGCCCTGGATGGCGATCCAGACGGTGGGCACCGCGCCCACCACCGTGACCCGCTCGTGGTGGACGATCTCGATGATGTCGCGCGGCTGCGGGTTGGGCCCCCCGAAGATCTGGGTGGACCCGTTCATGACGCCCGCGAACGGCACGCACCAGGCGTTGGCGTGGAACATCGGCACGATGTGGAGGATCACGTCGCGCTCGCAGATGCCGAGCACGTCCACGGTGGACGAGGCGAAGCAGTGCAGGTAGATCGCCCGGTGGGTGTAGAGCACGCCCTTCGGATGGCCGGTGGTCCCGGACGTGTAGCAGATGCCGGCCGCGTCGGTCTCCTCGATGCGCGGCCACTCGGTGACCGGCGCGGTGGCCATCACGAGCTGCTCGTAGTCGATCGCGCCCGGGGGCATCGCCGCGTCCGGGGTGTCCTTCATGATGATCACGTGCTTGACGGTGGTGAGATCCTCGCGGATCGGCTCGAGGATGTGCCAGAGGCTCGCGTCGACGATCAGCACCTCGTCGCCCGCGTGGTTGACGATGTAGGTGATGTCCTGGGCGGAGAGCCGGATGTTCACGGTGTGCAGGACCATGCCCATGAGCGGCGCCGCGAAGTACACCTCCATGTGCCGGTGCGAGTTCCACGCGAAGGTGCCGACGCGCGCTCCCTTGGCCAGACCCAAGCCCTTGAGGGCTCCCGCCAGCCGGCAGACCCGGTCCGCGTAGTCGCCGTAGCTGTACCACTGCAGCCCCACTCCGGGGACCCGCGTCGCCATGGTCTTCCGGTGGAAGAGCCGGCGCGTGCGCTCGAAGAACTGGGTGAGGGTGAGCGGGTAGTCCATCATCAGGCCTTTCATCGCCTCAGTATCCTCCCAGGTCTTCTGAAGTCGCGCAGCGGAACCCGACGTGGTGGTGCCCACGGGCCAGGCCGCGATGGGGTCCATCATACGAGTAGAAGTGCCGGATCGTCACCCGCAACGTCTCCTCGGGATCGTCGTGGCTGGCCCCCCGTGTCCACTCCCGCAGGTTGCCGAGGAGGTCCTGGACCCCCGTCGGTCCGGTGCCGGCCGGGCGCCGGCCGCCCCGCGCGGTGGCGTGGTAGGGACGTCCGAACACCCTCCGTCGAGGGCGCGGTCGGCGCGGCCCATCCAGAACGCGCCCGCCTGGATGAGCATGACCCCGTCGGCGCGGGCGGGCCGGGGGCGCGGGCGCGCCGGGCCCCATCACGATCAGCGTGGCGCCCAGCGCGAGGCCCCGCCGCGTCCACGCGGCTACGATAGGAGGCGCGCGCGGGGGTGTCAATGCGCGCTCCGCCCCTCGGCGCGGCGCCAGGTGATTTGCCGGGAAGTTTCGGGTATGGTGATGGCGCCATGAACTCGCGATGGAGCGATGCGGACGCGCAGGGCAAGAGCGAGCTCGATCTCCTCGTCTACGCGTCCCGCCTGATCGGGGCCGAGACCACGCTCGTGGTGTGGGGCGGGGGCAATACCTCGGTCAAGCAGGACGAGCGGGATCACCGGAATCGGCCGACGCGGGTGCTGCGCGTGAAGGGCAGCGGCTCCGACCTCAAGTCCATCGCCACGAAGGATTTCCCCGGCGTGCGGATGGACGACGTGCTGGCCCTCCTCGAGCGGCAGGACATGGGCGACCAGGAGATGGTGGATTATCTCGCCCACGCCCTGCAGGAGCCCTCGAGCCCGCGCCCCTCCATCGAGACCCTGCTCCACGGTTTCCTGCCCGCGACCGCGGTGATCCACACCCACGCGGACGCGGTCGTCTCGCTCACCAACAACGACCGCAGCCGCGACGTGCTCCGCGAGGTCTACGGTGACGAGGTGATCCCGCTCGCGTACCGCCGCCCCGGGTTCCTGATCTCGCGCGAGGTCGCCCAGACCTTCGCGGCCCATCCGGGGGCGCGCGCGCTGTTGCTCGAGAAGCACGGGACGATCTGCTGGGGCGCCACCGTCAAGGAGGCCTACCTCGCCACCATCGAGCTGATCAGCCGCGCCGAGGAGGCGATCGCCCATCGGGCGCGGGGCCGAGCGCGATTCGGCGGCGCCGCGCTCGCGAGCCCGCCGGCGGAGGAGCGGCGGCGGGTCGCCCTCGCGGTGGCCCCGCACCTGCGCGGGCTGGTCGGGCGCGACCGGCGCCAGGTCCTCTTCTTCGACGATGCGCCGGACGTGCTGGAGTTCGCGGGCTCGCGGGAGGCGGAGGCCCTCTGTCGGATCGGGCCGGCCACCCCGGACCACACGATCTTCACCAAGCGGCTCCCGTGCTTCGCGCCGGTCGAGAACCCGGCGGATCCGGAGTCGGTCCGCGCCGGCGTCTCCACCGCGGTGGAGCGCTTCGTCGCCGACTACACCGCCTACTTCGAGGCCCACAACACCGGCGGGGCGAAGCTCACGGACCCGTTCCCGCGGGTCGTCGTGGTGGGCGGGCTCGGCCTCTTCGCCACCGGCAAGGACCGGCGCACCGCCGGGATCGTCAACGACATCTACCACCACACGATCTCGGTCCTGGGGGCGGCCACCTCGTTC
>Ga0268265_10003804_pt1 | contig 10694 bp, 13 predicted proteins | sample KBSSwiS52_FD_190355 | JGI IMG/M metagenome (GOLD analysis project Ga0268265, IMG submission 190355) | Switchgrass rhizosphere microbial communities from Kellogg Biological Station, Michigan, USA - KBS Switchgrass S5-2 (SPAdes) (version 2) | ecosystem: Host-associated > Plants > Roots >...
GTCGTGGAGCGCGTTCCCTTCCTCGCATGGGTGAAATCCTACTCGTCTCCCAGCGCGCCGAACGGAGAGGCTGCTGAACCCGCCGATGCCGGGATGAGCAGCACGGCCTTCGCTGCCGCGACAGGGATGGTACCTGTGCCGGCGCCCCCCCGCTCCGGGACGCGTATCAAGCCAACCGTTCGCACCGCGAAAATATCAACAGGGCAGGGGAGGAGGTAGGTCATGCCGACACCGATCACCGGCTCGCTCTACGAGCGCAAAAACGGCTGGCACGCGCGCATCACGATCGCCCCGAAGCGCCGTCGGTCGTTCGACCTCCCGACGTGCGCGACGAGGGAGGCAGCGGAGGAGCGATCGTCACTCCTGGCCGCGATAGCCGTCCGCCTCCAAGGCCACGCGCGATTGGAGCCTATTCTGGAGCTCGTTGGCAGAGCTCATGCGGGCAACGACCTTGCGGCGCTCCTCCGCCATGTCGATGCGACGGAGCGCGGCGAATGGGCGACGGCTCCCGCGCGCGGCAAGACATTCCAACAGGTCGGGGATATGTGGACCTCGGGGGAGATCGCGCGGCTCTACCCCGATCGCGTCGTCGTCAAAAGCAATGCCTGGAAGGATGAGGGGCTCTTGAACAAGCACGTCTACCCCATCGTCCGTGACGTCTCGATCGCGGCGTTCACCCTGGAGCACGCTGACGCTGTGATGCGGGCCTTGCCTGCGAGCTACGCGAGCGGCTCACGGAAACAAATCGCGATGCTGGTGTCACGCATCCTCGGGCTTGCCGCCTTCCCGCTGAAGCTCATTGCCGTGAGCCCGCTTCCGAAGGGCTGGATCCCGCGCCGCGGACCGGGCAAGGCGCTCAGCTACCTTTACCCCGACGAAGATGCGCGGCTCGTCGGCTGCGAGCGCGTACCGCTCCCGCTTCGCGTGTACTACGGCTTCCTCGACCGAGAGGGGATGCGTGGCTCCGAGGCCGAGGGCCTGGAGTGGAGCGATGTCGATCTACAGCGGGGAGCTGTCACGCTCGACAAAAACAAGACAAGCGACCCGCGCGCCTGGGCGTTGTCGCCGGGGATGGCGCGTGCGTTATCGACGTGGAAAGAGATCCAACGCGAGGAATACGGCGAGAGCGAAGTGGTCTTCCTTGACGAGGAGGGGGAACCGATCGCCCAGCTGCATCACAAGCATCGTGCCGAGAGCTTCCGCGCGCACCTCCTGCTCGCTGACGTCAACCGGCCAGCGTTACATGAGCGGTCGCCGGAGCGGCGACCCATCCGGGCGCACGACCTGCGCGCGACGTTCATTACGATCGCCCTCGCCAACGGCAAAACGGAGGCGTGGGTAGCCGATCGCACGGGGCACCGGTCGAGCCACATGATCAACCGCTACCGGCGTGCCGCGCGCACCGTCGCCGAACTCGGCCTGGGGGATCTGCTGCCGCTCGACGAGGCCATTCCGGAGCTCCGCGAACGCGCGAGGCAGCAGGCCCGAGGTGGCACGGCAGGTGGCACGGTAGCGATTACAGCGAGAGGCCCACGGGACACGAAACCCCTGTCCCGCCGAGGCCGCAGTAGCCGTCCGGGTTCTTGGCGAGGTACTGCTGGTGGAAGTAACCAAGACGGCCAACCTGGATTGATCGCCGCCGTTTCCGCGGGGCATGGGAGGGTGGTCAGGTCGGATGAGGCCGTGTCGCCGGTGTCCGTGCCACCTCGGGAGGGGGTTGGTGCCGCCTCCGGCATCCCGGTGGAACCCACCGGCGGGCATCTGTTCGTACTCATCCAAGGCGGCGGGGAGGACCTCCCACCGGTCGCGCCACCACCGGCGCTCCGAACGAGTCTGCGGCGGCTCGTGCTGGCCGAGGCGGCGGAGGACCTGCTCCGCGTCGGCGACGTGCGGGCGGCGCGCCTTCTCGTCACGACGATGCGCGTGGGGCTGGAGAACGAGCAGCTGAGGAGGGCGGGGTGAGCGCGCTCGACGATACCGGCGACGTGGTAGTCACCGTCCCGCAGGATCGCTGGCTCCAGTGGCTCGCCGAGGGCGACCTTCCTGGCGATCCCTCCGAGGAGGCCGGGACCTGGGACTTCTACGCAGGGAACAATCGCTCGCTGCCAGCCCACAAGCCCGGAGCGCGGTGCTACGTCGTCGCCTGGGGGCGCCTCCGCGGTTACGCGCCCATGGTGCCTCCGCCGAGGCATGGCCACCGCGCCTTCGTCCGAGAGGGCGGTGCCGTCGCGTGCACCATCCCGGAGCCCATCAAAGGCTTTCAGGGCTATCGCTACCGCTGGTGGCGGCGGGAGAAAGAACTCGCCTTCCCTGGCTGGGCGACGGAGGGGCTCCCCGTTTCCCTCCGCCGCAACGTCGAGCAGTTCTTATTCTTCCGGTCGCGGGGCCCAGAGTGGCGCGCTGGGCTACGGCACTGGGCGCTCACGGGCGACACCAGCCGGATCCAAAGCGGGAGGATGCGGTGAAACCGGTAAGGCAGCTACCGGTCTACTCCGAGCATATCGATCTCACGACCTGCAAGCGTTGCGGCGGCGCATGCTGCAAGGCAGAACCAGGGACTGCCGCGCCGGAGGACTTTGGCGCGCCAGACGTCGAGCAGATGCGGCAGAATATGCTCGATGCCCTGCGGTCCAGGCGATGGGTGGTCGGCCACGCCTATCGGCCCTTCGTCGCGATGGATGGCTCGACCATCGTGGTTCCAGCGTCGTTGTCGGATGTACTCCTATATCTGCATCCTGCGCAGAAACGCACGGGCTCCTGCGTGTTCTGGTCGCGGTGTGGATGTGACATTTTTGAAACGCGGCCAACTGGATGTCGAACGCTGCGTCCGGCGATGGGAATCGCGGGACCCGAGTGCGAGCAGTCCGCCGCCAATGCACGCGCGTTCGTAGTCGGGTGGTCTCAGTTTCAGCAGATCGTGATGGACGTGCAGAAGAGGACTCGATGATGAACGTGGGGCCCTTCCTTAAGTTTGTAGGAGGGAAAGCCGGCCTGCTCCCTCAGCTCACTCCGCTCATGCCAGACACCTCGAGCGCGCGCGGCTATCGGCAGCCGTTCCTGGGCGGCGGGACACCGTTCTGGCAGCTCTACTCGAAGGTCCGCCCCGCGGTGCTCAGCGACAAGAACTATCGCCTCATCGATGCCTACCTGGCGGTCCAGGGTTACGTCGAGCCGCTCATCGCTGAACTTCAGCGACTGGATGGGCAGTACAGCGAGGCGAGATACTACGAGATTCGGGAGGCACTCAACCGACGCGAGGGCAACCTGGTTGAGCGCGCTGCGCAGTTCTTCGTGATCAACAAATGGGGGTTCAACGGGCTCTGGCGCGTGAACCCCCACGGGGAGTGCAACGTCAGTTTCGGGCGCACATCGTCGGGGAAGCCGCCGGTGCTCTGTGATCCGGAGGCGCTCCGCACCTGCTCGGCGGTGCTCCAAGGAGTGCGCCTGCGCTGCGAGGGCTTTCGGGAGACGCTCGCTGACGCGCGAGAGGGCGAGCTTGTCTACATCGACCCTCCTTACCACCCGGTCTCTAAGACAGCCGACTTCACCGGGTATACGCCAGACGGGTTCAGTTACGCGTCTCCCGCGCAGGGGGGCTCTCTTCGGCGACCAGCGCACCGACCATGACCAGCTCGTAGAGGCGCTCGTCGAGCTCGACCGGCGCGGCGCACGGTGGGTGCTGAGCAACGCTGACACGCCGGAAACGCGGGCGGCGTATGCCCTGTGGCACATTACCGAGGTGAAGGCGCGCCGGAGCGTAAACAGCGACGTGGGCAAGAGGAGCCCTGTCGGGGAGCTTGTGGTGCGTGGCCGATGGGCTGATGACGATGCGAGTCTAGCTAGCATGACAATCGCGGATATTGTATAAAACTGGCAGTGGCGTTGCCGCCGCGAGGCGCGAACGCAGAGGAGGATGATATGGGTAAAACGAGCATCGAGTGGACCGATACCACGTGGAACCCCACGCGCGGATGCCGGCGCATCTCACCTGGGTGTGAGCACTGCTACGCCGAGCGCCAGGCCAACCGGCAGAAGAGTCCAGGGCGTGCGTACGAAGGGCTCGTGGTGCTCCGCGCGAACGGTCCGCGATGGACGGGCGAGGGGCGCTTCATCGCCGACGCGCTCGACCAGCCTCTCCGCTGGCGCGAGCCGCGTCGCGTCTTCGTGGACAGCATGAGCGACCTGTTTTTCGAGGCGTTCACGTTTGAGCAGATCGCCGCCGTGTTCGGCGTGATGGCGGCGGCTCCGCAGCACACGTTTCAGGTGCTGACCAAGAGGCCGGAGCGCGCCGTGGAGTTCTTCAAGTGGATCGTCGAGCAGGGCGCCGAGCTTCAAGCCTCCGTTGGTGAGGATCCGCCTGCTACCACCTCGGCTGAGGGATCGGCGTGCCTCTCATTTCTATCGGATCTTCATGACCTGGGCGACCGGGCGATGATTGACGCGTACAACCGAGCGCCGTGGCCGCTGCCGAACGTGTGGCTCGGCGTCAGCGTCGAGGATCAGAAGCGCGCCGACGAGCGGATCCCGCTGCTGATCCAGTGCCCAGCGGCGGTGCGCTTCCTGAGCGTCGAGCCGATGCTTGAGGGTCTGCGTGGGGTGCTTAACTGCCCAACGTGCGGCGGGGTAGGACGTTCTCTGGGTGGAGAGATGCGGTGCCCGGATTGCGAAGGGTCCGGGGTGATGCGCCCAGGCCGACGAACTCTTCTCGGCAGACCGATGGTGGCAATCGATTGGGTAATCTGCGGCGGAGAGAGCGGACACGGCGCGCGCCCGATGCATCCGGCCTGGGCCCGCTCGCTGCGCGATCAGTGTGTCGCGGCGGGCGTGCCGTTCTTCTTCAAGCAGTGGGGCGCGTGGGGCCAGCGGGCGCAGGACGACGGCCACCCTTTCGACACGCTCGCTTCCCATGAACGAGATCGTCTCGTGGCCCCGGACGGCACGGTCCACTGCTCACGAGCGTCCGCGGGCCCCGCGGCGGTGCCGATGACCCGCGTCGGCAAGAGCGTGGCGGGGCGCCTGCTTGATGGGCGAACGTGGGACGAGATGCCAGCGCGGGCGGCTCAGCCGTGATCACGCCCGTCATCACCCGTTGTACGTTCCCCGTCGTGGTGCGCGGCGAGCTCTGTGCGCATTTGCACGCCGAGAAGGCGGCCATCAAGCGTATGGAGGAGCACTCGTGAAAAGCGATTTGCGTGAGCCATGCCAGTCCTGTCCCTACCGGAAGGACACGCCGACGATGCTCTGGCACAGAAGCGAGTTCGAGAACCTGCTGCGGCAAGATGCCAACGAACTGGGCGGCCACGTGTTCGGGTGTCACAAGTTCCGTAAGCAGCCTTCGGAGGAGCACCGTTACTGCGTGGGGTGGCTTCTCGATCAGCAGCGACGAGGCTACCCGTCAATTCAACTACGTCTGAGCTTGATCAAGGACGCTGATCTTCAGAAAGCCGTGACCCAGATCGGCGATGGGGGTCACGAACTCTACCCATCGATTACGGCGATGTGCCGGGCCAACGGAGTGCGGAGATGACCAGGCCGCTGATGGAGAAAACTCCTGGTCAGGGCTGGGGACTCGACAGGAGTTTCCACGTTGCGGATACGAGCACATGGTTCAACGGGCGAGTCCGCGTCATATCGAGCCTCACTACGGCCGAGGCCCCGGATGGCTCCGGCGAGGCGATCCCGCAGTGGCACATCTCGGTCACTGAGTGCGGCAAGCGTCCATCGGGTAGGGTGGTCCGGCGCGCCCTCCGTGCTTTTGGCATGGCCGACGCCGAGGAAGACAACCACCACCCTGGCAACGCCCGGCACTTCTTCAAGCCCGTCGACTCAAAACGGCGGGTCTCCTGCGAGTGCAAAGCGACCGAGATGGTGGTTAAAGAGCCCGATGGCTACACGTGGACCAACCCGACGGAAGGCCCGTATAGGGGTTGTGAGCTCGCGCGGCTCATCGGCAAGACTTGCTCGATCCATGATGGTGGAGAGCTATGAGTCGCGGGTCCGTCACGTCTATGCCGGGGGACGCTGACATCTTCGCGAGCGACGCGGACTCGCTCGTCGATCCGGTCGACTGCACCGGGGCGCAAGGGGCCGGCCTCGCTAAGCTCTTCACGCGCTACGCGCCCGACGCGTGCGCTTTCTTCAAGCGCCAGTGCCCGATCGAGATCGGCGACGTGGTTCCGGTGCTGACATTGGCTCCGTGCGAGCGCAGGGAGCGTAAGATGGCGCCTCTGATCTACTTCTTCCCGACGAAACGGCACTGGAGACAGCAGAGCCGTCTGGAAGACGTCGCTGCTGGGCTGGTGATGCTCACGGCCCGGGTGGTCGCGAACGCGCCGAACAAGAAAAGCGTCAGTATCCCAGCGCTAGGATGTGGCTACGGGGGTCTCGCGTGGGACGACGTGCGCCCGCTGCTCGTGGTGGCGGCAGAGCGCATGGCCGAGGCTGGAGTGAAGGTTCTGCTCTACCCGCCGCACGACGAGTCGAGGAGGAAGCGGTCATGACTGCCACGCCCAAATCGATCGCGGCGTGCGCCGCGGAGGCTGACATCGCTCCCAGCACGCTCCGGTATCGGCTCCAAAAGGGCCAGACGTTGGAAACGGCCATGGCGACACCACTTCGAAAAGTCAACCTCAACGTCATCGGCGAGAAGAGGGGGCTGCTCACCATACAGCGATATGTTGGCAAGAATGCGCGTGGCCTGCACATATGGGATTGCTCGTGCGAATGTGGCACGCTCAGCGTGATCGTCAGCGACGCACACACCAAATCTGGCAATACAGCGTCATGCGGATGCCTCAAGAAAGAGGCCGATCGTCGCCTAGCCGAGAAAAGCGCTACGCGGACCGCGGTTCATGAAATCGGCGGTGAGCGCTACAGCATCTCTGGGTTATCGAAGATCAGCGGTGTCGCGCGCTCCACCCTCCGGAAGAGGCTGGCAACGTTGTCGCCACAGGAAGCGCTGGGGACGATGGTTCCAGAGACAAGGCGAGGGTCTGAGTCTTCGCCGGATAATGGGAGAGAAGCGCTCCCAGCGCCGCATGTTCCGGTGGGGACGAGGATCGCGGCCGTCGAGCCCACGCCGGACCGGTCAGTGGCGCCGCCATCGAGCCAATCGCCGTTGACGAAAGTACCTGCCGTTTCGAGCAGACCAAGAGACACCGCACTATCCGCTGCCGGCGCTTCCGGCGGGCCCGTCCGTCGCCTCGAGGTGATCCAAGAGGGGCAGGTGACCCGGCGCGAGGACATCTTCGCCTGTAAGCCCTTCGCCGCCAAGCTCTCGGCGGGCTCGTGCCTCGACCGGCAGCACGCAGCTCATGGCGCGGACGGCGGGGGCGTTGGGTCCAGGTACGTCGAGGCACGCCAGGTTGCGAATCGGCTGGTGCGCTGTGCTCGCTGCCCGCAGGGAGCACAGCGCACGACGCCTTGGAAAAGGCACGATTCCATGACCCTCCTCCCTGGTCCGGGCGAGCCCGACGTTGCGTACCTCGTCGACCTCTCCAGCTGGACGCGCCCGGCACATGCCGTCGCCGGCGCCGAGGCGGTGGTGCGCACCGTCGTGAGCAAGCTCGTCACGCTTCTCCGAGGGCGCCGCCCCGCCTATCTCGCCTTCGCGGCCGACAGCCCAGGTCCCACCTGGCATCACGCGCTCTGGGCCGGCTACCACGCGAGCCGAACGCCCGCGCCGCCCGAGTACTGGGCTGAGCACAATGCAGCGATCGAGATCCTCGGCCTGCACCGGATCCCGGTGTGGCGGGAGTCTGGCTACACGGCGGACGATTTTATCGCCACGGGCACGGCGCGCGCCAGGGCGGCTGGGCTACAGGTCGTGATCGTCGGCAAAGACCACGACCTATGGCAGCTCGTCGACGGCTGCGACGTGATGGTGTGGAGCGGGGACGGAGACGAGGCCGTCGACGAGGAACACGTGCGCCGCGCCTGCGAGGGGATCGGGCCGAGACTTCTTCCTGACCTCTGGGCGCTCGAAGGGCCCAAAGAGCAGGCCCCAGGTGTCCCCGGTATCGGGCGGACGACAGCCGCGCGGATCCTCCGGCGGCACACCTGGGATGAGCACGATGACCTGCTCGAGGAGGTACTCCGGAAATGGTCGTGGGAGAAAGGCAAGATCGGGTTCGCTCTTCGTAACCACGCGGACGAGGCGCGCCTCGGTCGGCGACTCGTCACGCTCAAGGCAGACGCGCCGATCGAGTGGAACCTCGGCGAGCTGGCCGTCGGGTGGAACGAGCACGACGCTCGCAAGCTTCGGAAGAGGGGACACGCGCTGGGGATCCGGGTCATGCAGGGCGTGGAGGACATGCCGAAGCGGTGGGGGCGATCATGAGCACGGTGGACCGCACCGAGGAAGCGGCGCTCGTCGGCCGGTACAAGGCCGGGGATCGCCGCGCCGGGGAGGGCCTGTTACGCATGCACGCCGGCATCATCTACAAGAGCGCTCGTTCCTATTTTGGTCACGGCATCGACGAGGATCTCGTGCAGGAGGCAAGCATCGGGTTCCTGCGCGCGGTCCAGCGATTCGACCTCAGCCGCGGGACCGCGCTTACGACGTACGCCGGGCGGCGCGCGCGGTCGGCCGCCTACAACTACCTATGCGCGAACGACGGCGCCATCGCCATCTCGCAGGACGTGCGCGTTGCGCTCCGGCGGGCGCGTAAGGCCGGCATGAGCGCCGCCGACATCGCCGGCGCAGGGTGGCGGGGCGCTGCGCGCGCGGCCGAGGCTGCCACGTACAGCTACCGCCCGCTGAGCCTCGATGCGCCGATCAGCGACGACAGCGAAACGACGCTCGGCGAGACGCTCGGCAGCAGCGCGCTGAGCCCCGAGGAGATCCTCACGCGAGGCGACGAGGTCCATCGCCGGCGCGAGCGCGTCGAGCGGTTGTTTGCGCAGCTGAAGCCGCGGCAGGCGGAGGTGCTCCGCAAGCGGTTCTTGGGCCCCGAGGAGCGCACGCAGGAGAGCATCGCCGAGGAGCTCGGGATTCAGCGGCAGGCCGTCCAGCAATGCGAGGCGCGCGCCGTAGGGCACCTCCGAGAGGCCGTGAGGCGAGAGGCGTTGTGCCTCTGAGGCGTCTCTTGCTCGGGTGTGGGAATCGCACGTGGCCTGATCTCGCACGGGCCCGACAGGAACTCGCCCTCTATCCTGGCTTCGAGCTCATGCACGGGGCCTGTCCACCGCGCCGCGACGGCACACCCGGAGGCGATGAGGCTCTCGACAGGGCCGGGCTCGCTGCCGGTCTCGTGGTGGGCAAGACGCTGCACCGGCGGCCGGCGGACTGGAAACGCCACGACAAGCGCGCCGGGTCAGCGTCTTGCCCAGCCATGGCCGCCGAGATCGCGGCGCTGCTCAAGGCCGGCGTCCACGTCGAGGGCCTGGCGCTCGGGTCGCTGGTGCGCAGCGACGAGCCCAACAGGGCGTCAGGCACCGGTCACATGGTCGGGCTACTGCGCAAGTTCGGGGTGCGTGTCCGCTGGGTGCCTGCACCGGATGCGATGGCGCAGGCACTGGCGCTACGGGTCTACAGCGCGCGCTGCGGCCAGGAACGCGATCCCGACGACCTCGACATCACTAGAGCCCACGGTGGACCTCGGGGCGCTCCGTTCGCGCCCTCCTGGATGATCCTCAATCCAGCGCTCGAGGCGCGACGTAGGGCAACAGCGCTCCGGCAGAGCGACCCGGGGCAGGCCGATACCATCGAACAAGAGGCCTGGGCGGCTTACGTGGCAGCCTTTATGGCGGAGATGAGACAGAGCTATCGGGAGAACCGGACCGCGTGGCGGGAGCTATTAGCGCGTGGACGCGTCGTTCTGCGCTGCCGCTGCCAGGATCCTGCGCGATGTCACCGCGTGCTACTGCGGGAGCGCATCCTGCCTGCGCTCGGCGCCGTCGACATCGGGGAGCTTCCAGTTGCCGAGCGCAGGCAGCTCACGATCCCTGGAGCCTAGCGCCGCGGGACGGGAACGGTGACGTCGCCGACTTTTCGGGTGGTGGGCAGCGGGGCCGTCGCTTCACCCAGCGACGTGTCGGCGCCCGGCTGCGCCTGGTTGCGCTCGAGGAACAGCCTCACCGACGAGGAGGTGAGGCTGGCAGCCTCTCGCCCATAATGGGCTCGGAGCTCGGCAGAGCTGGCGGCGCGGGCGTTCTGGATGGCGGTGGCGTCGATTGTCTGGTGCATGATGCGAACCTCCTGTCATGCGTTCAGATGCCGAGGGAAATGCGACGGTGTCGCTCTGCGCCGAGAATCGTGCCCGGATTGACAACGTAGCCGTTAGGCTACACCATGGACCTCGATGCCTGCCCCATCGATCCTATCCGATCTGTTCGACCTGGCCTACGAGCGTAGTGACAAGCCGCCGCTCGAGACCCTCGCCAGGGAAGCCGGAGTGCACCGCACAACCTTGTCTCGCTGGAAAGCGCGGACCAGGAAGCCAGACGCCGACGAACTGGCCCGCGTTCTGCGCGCGCTCCGGTGGCGGCTCGCGATCGTGCCGGACGACGGACGCGAAGAAAACCACCACGAATCTCTTGACAGCGCGTAGCCGATTGGCTACTGATAGGAGGGTGAGGCGGCGCGACGCCGCGGAGGAGGCTGGGGCGATGCTGGTGAACGAGATGCTCAGGGTCGTGGTTGAAGGCGGAACGGTTACTGACGCCGACGTCAGGGCCGCAGACTACGGGATCAG
>Ga0268265_10003805_pt1 | contig 10694 bp, 8 predicted proteins | sample KBSSwiS52_FD_190355 | JGI IMG/M metagenome (GOLD analysis project Ga0268265, IMG submission 190355) | Switchgrass rhizosphere microbial communities from Kellogg Biological Station, Michigan, USA - KBS Switchgrass S5-2 (SPAdes) (version 2) | ecosystem: Host-associated > Plants > Roots >...
CGAACTCGGCATCACCGTGGCCGATGTCGCCGTGCTCGAACGGCCGGCCGCCCGCGATGCCGTCGCCCTGGGGGCCTTGTCCGCCCGCGCCGCCCTGCTGCCGCGCGACCCCGGCCAGGCGACCCCGGAACGCATCCTCGTCGCCGCCGTTCGCCAGCGTCCCGGCGGCGTCTGGCTCGTCGCCCGTGCCCTGACCCCGCCGAACGCGCCCTATCAGCTGGCGGTTCTCGTCACCCAGACCCTGATCATCTACGCGGTCCTGGTCAGCGTCATGGCGCTGGTCGTCCGGCGCATCACCCAGCCGCTCGCCGCGCTGACCGGCCGGCTCGAACGCTTCGCCAGCGACCGCACTGTCGAGGGTCAGCTCCAGCCGGAAGGCCCGGACGACCTGCGCCGGCTGATAGTCGCGCACAATGCCATGGAAAGCCGCATCGCCGCGCTGCTCGATGAAAAGGACGTGATGCTCGGCGCCATCGGCCACGATCTCAAGACTCCGCTCGCCGCCCTGCGGGTCCGCATCGAATCGGTCACCGACGATGCCGAGCGCGCCCGCATGGCCGAGATCATCGAGGACCTCGCCCGCTCGCTGGACGACATGCTCTCGCTCGCGCGCGTCGGCCGCCCGACCGACCGGCTGGAGGCAACCGAACTCTCCGCGCTCGTCGCCGCCGTGGTCGAGGAGTTCGAGGACATGGGCGAGCCGGTCGAACTGGCCGACACCAGCCGCGTCGTCCTGCGCCTGCGCCCGACCTGGCTCCGGCGGGGCCTGCGCAACCTGATCGCCAATGCCGTCCGCTATGGCGGCAACGCCCGCATCTCGGTGGCGCGCGAAGGCGACCGGGCGGTGGTGCGCGTCGAGGATGACGGACCCGGCCTGCCGGAGACCGATCTCGACCGCATGTTCCAGCCGTTCACCCGCGGCGAGCCCTCGCGCAACAGCGGCACCGGCGGCGCCGGGCTGGGCCTGACCCTGGCCCGCGCCGTGGCCGACCAGCACGGCGGCACCCTGACTCTGGCCAACCGCCTCGATCCCGGCGCGGCCATCAACGGCCTGACCGCGACCCTCTCCCTGCCCCTCGCCTGAACTCAGGGCAGGCGCACGCGCACCCCGGCCCAGACCGTGCGCGGCGCGCCGAGGTCGGTCGAGATTATAGGCGGGCGTGGCGGATTCAGCTGAGTCTGGTAACGAGTTACCACCTGTGCATCTGTCAGATTCTCGCCACGCAGGATCAAGCTGAGAGGTCCAGTGATCGGCACTTGCACGAATGCCCCGAGCGTCGTTGCTGCAGGTAGCGTATCCGTATTTCGGTCGTCTTCGAACTGCGCGCCCGTGTGGCGCAACGTCATCGCGAAATTCCAGCCTTCGCGTGGCCGCCAGCCCAAAGTCGCGCTTGCCGCCAGTTTCGGCGTCTGCGCCGGCCGCAAGCCGTCGAGCGCGACGGCAACACCGCTGGCGCGCACGGTGGCATCGGTCCACGCCAGCGAGCCATCCAGGCTCACCGGCCCATGCGCCACATGCGCCGTCGCCTCGATCCCGCGCGCCCGGATCGCATCGACGTTCAGCCGCTTGCGTTCGCCAGTCCCGCTGTTGATTGTCACGTTGGCGACGGCATCGTCCAGCCGGTCGGAGAACGTCGTAAGCGACAACAAAATCCCGGCTATCGGTATGAAATCGAACCCCGCCTCGACCCCGTGCAGATGCTCGTTCTGCAGGTCGGGATTGGCATTGGTCGTGACCGCGCCCACGTTGAACGGTCGGTAGAGTTCATTCAGGGTCGGCTGGCGGAAATTGGAATAGGCAGCCACCCGAAGCGACAGCCCATGGCCCAATGCCAGCAGGGCACCTGCCCTCCAGCTCGGTTCCCAGCCACTGCGGTCTGGGTAGGCTAGAGGAGAGACTTTGCCCGCCGGAGTAGTGGACACGAAATGGCCCTGCGAAATCGTCCATCGATCCGCCCGCACCCCGGCGGTCAGCGTCAGCGCGCCGATGCGCCAGTCGTCCTCGGCATAAATCCCGAGATCGCCATTACGGCCCCCGGCCTCGCGCCGCTCCCTCAGTGCGCCAGTGCTCGGAATGTACTGCTCCTCATGCGTGCTGCCGCTGCCGATCCGCGCATCCGCACCGATCCGCGCGGTGTGCCCGCCCCCCACCGGCGGCCGCACCTCCAGCTTGCCGCCCCAGCCGGTCGCCGGCGTGCGGTACTGGTTCAGCGTCGGCCGATAGGTGGTCGAGGATATCGTCACGCTGTCGAACCCGCGCGCCTGCAGATAGGCCAGCGCATCGAACTGCCAGCGCCCCCGGCCGACCAGCCGCACGCTCGCATCCTGGCCTTGCACGCCGGTATCCCCGCCGGCAAACCGCAACACCCGCCGGTCCCCGAAGGCGAGCCCGCGCGCCTGCAGCTCGATGTCCGGCGCCACCGGCACCACCGCACGCACGCCCGTAGACCACGATTCGTAAGCCGCCCGCACACTGGCGGCGACCCGCTGCTCGGGCGGCGTCGTCCAGAATCCCTGGCCCCGCTCCCACCGCCCGGTGATCACGGCAAACCCGTCGCCCAGCTTCGGCGCCAGCGTGCCGGAAAGCTCGCTCTCGCCCCGGTCGTTGCCCAGCACCGAAAGGTTGAGCAGCCCGAGTTCGCCCGCACCCGCGCTTTCCAGCCCCAGCACGCCGGCGACCGCGCCGGCACCGAACGCGCCGGACCCGCCGCCCCGGATCACCCGCACCGCCGCCAGCCGTTCCGGCGCCAGCGCGGAAAACGGCACATAGCCGAAAAACGGATCGGCCATCGGCACCCCGTCGAGCAGGACCAGCGCCCGGCTCGCCGCGTTCCCCCCCAGTGCCCGCAGCGTCGCCCCCTGCGCCGATGGATTGGAGGACCGGCTGTCCGACCGGCGAAACTGCTGGAACCCCGCGACATTGGCCAGCCCGTCCTCGATCCGCCCCGAAGGCGCCTCGGTCAGCGTCTCGCGCGAAATGGTCTGCACGTCATAGGCCGGCGTCGCCGGCGTATCCGCCAGGCCACGGCCGGTCACGACGATTTCAACGGGTGCGTCCGCCGCCCGGGCCGCTGGCGAGAGGGCGGCCGCGATCAGCGCGGCAAGCGGCAGGTTGGCAAAGCGAAGCATCGCGCGCCTTTGCGGGCGCGGGCCGCCGGAATCAAGCGGAACCCGGATCGTCCGCCGGTTCAGCCCTTGCGCAGGCGAGGGAGCGCCAGCCCGCTGTCGCTCCCGGCGCCCAGCAGCACGTCCAGCCGCAGCACCATGATCAGCGCCCCGTCCGGCCCGGGCGCGATCCCCTCGATGAACCCGGCTATCCGCGCGTCCTGCAGCGCCGGCGGCGGCTGCAACGCCGCGCCGTCGATCTCCACCAGGTCGGAAACGCTCTCGGCAAGAATGCCGCTGCTCTGTCCCGCTACCTCGACGACGATGATCGCATGGCGCTCGCTCGCCACCGTCCCCGGCCAGCCGAACCGGATGGCGACATCGAACACCGGGATGATCGCGCCCCGGAGGTTCGCCACGCCGACGACGTGGTCCGGCACCCCGGGAATGCGGGTCACCGGCGACCAGGCGCGGATCTCGCGGATCACCGCGATGTCGATGCCGAACGCCTGATTTTCGATGGCGAAAGTGATGAGCTGCCGCTGCATGGCGCCCGGCCTAGCGCGAACCTGTGCGTCCGGGCAAATCGAAACTCGGCCAGCGGATTCAATGCCCCCGCTTTACACCACGCCGGTGACCAGCCCCAGCTGCATCGCCTCGCCCGCCTCGACATACCAGTCATGGTGCGCCCGCTCGCGCACCTCGTCGAGCGTGAGGTCGGATTGCGCGATGATGTTGGCAAACCCCTCCTCCTCGATGCGGATCGATTCCTCGATCTCGGCGAGCGATGCCTTCAGCGTCGCGATGCAGGAGCGCAGCGGGCCCTTGATGCCGATCGTCTTCTCGATCTGCCGCTCGTGGATCAACAGCCGCGTGCCATGGGTCAGCCAGCGGTTCTCGCGCCGGAAATAGGACATGAACGTCGCCCCCGCCGAATAGACCGCCACCCGGCCGAGGAACAGGACGTTGTTCCCCGCCGTCTGGCAATGCAGCCGGACGTCCTCGCCCATCACCCGCCCGACTTCGGGGTCACCGCCCAGCGTGGTGATGGCGATGGCGAACTCGCCGGCCGGCGGATTGTCCATCACCGAGCGGAAGCTGGCATACATGCCATAGTCGACCGGGCCGTACAGCCTGATCGCCGGCATCAGCAGGGCAGGGGGCACCGGTTGCGACACGGGGGTGGCATTCGATGGGTCGATCGTCTCGGTCATGCAGGGCTCGCTTGTGGGGGAGTGGAAGAATCGTTTGGCGTTGAACTGACATGGGAAATCGCCCGGGTGGTTGCCGCCACCGCCGCGGCGCGCACCGCCTGGCGGTCCACCCCGCGCGACAGCGTCCACCAGCGCACCACCGCATGAAGCCCGTCGGCGGCAATTGACTGGCCCACCAGCTCCGGCTTGGGTTTGTCGAGCACGCCCTCGACCTTGCCGAGTTCGGCGGTCACGCTCTCGCCGATCGCCTCGACGGGCTGGTCCGGCGCCAGCACCACCGCGAGCTCGTCACGCCGCTGGGAATTGGCGGTGTTGATCGTCACTGGCGAGGTGTAGAGCAGCGAATTGGGCACCGCGACCCGGCGGCCATCGGCGGTGCGGATGATCGTCGCGCGCGCCTCGACCCGCTGCACCGTGCCCTCGTACTTGTCCATGGCGATGACATCGCCGGCGCGGAATGGCCGGTTGATGACGATCAGCACCCCGGCGAACAGGTTCTGCAGGATGTCGCGGAAGGCAAAGCCGATCGCCACCGATCCGAAGCCCAGCGTCGAAAGGATGCCCGAGGGCGAGACACTGGGAAAGATGATCGCGGTGGACACCAGCAATCCCAGCAGCATGATGGTGAACGTCGCGATCGAGGACAGCAACTCGCCCAGGTCGTCGCGATTGTGCCGCCGGGTGATGCTCTTGATCCAGCGCCGGATGAGCCGGGTCAGGAGCCATACCAGCCCCAGGAAAACCGCCGCGCCCAACAGGTTGGGCAGCTGCATGAAGAAGGAGTTCCAGATGCTGACCAGTTTGGCCTGGATCAGCCGATAGGGGTCGAAGAAGCGTTCCGGCATGTACCCTCGCAAGTTTCGCCCCGGCAAACCCCCCATCTTGTGCAGTGAGGCAATCGCCGATCGGTTGCCCGGTTCCCGCAGCCAAACGAAAACCCCCCGCCGGCCTGAGCCAACGAGGGGTTCGAGAGGGGCGCCACCGAGACGGGGGGGGAAGGTTCGGTGGTGTATCGGTAATACGTTCCGGCCCGGAACCGGTTCCGGCCACCGCAAAATTATTTACACGGCGCGAAAGGCACCATCCTCGCCTGCGTCGCGGATCGTCGCCCTCAGATCGTCGATGCCATAAGGCTTGGTTACTACGGCCGCCGGCGGAAACCCGATGCCCAGTGCTTCCGGCCCGCCATAGCCGCTGGCGTAGATGAACCGCACGCCGCGCTCCACCAGCGATTTGGCCACTGCCTGGCTGGTCTCGTGCCCCAGTTCGATATCGAGCAGCGCGAAATCGTAGGCATGGGCGTCAAGCAGCCGCAGCGCTGCTGCCACCGAACCGGCGACATCGCATGCCTCGGCGCCGAGCTGCTGGACGATCTCCTCGGCCTCCATCGCGATCAGCATGTTGTCCTCGACCACCAGCACCCGTCCGGCAAGCGTGGCTCCGTCCGCCTTGCCGTCGCCTGTCGCAGGGGCCTCGTCGGCCGCCGGTGCATCTGCCAGGTCGATCAGCAGACCGAGCATCGCCGCGAACACCTCCAGCGCCCGCCTGGCCGCGAACGGCACCGTTCGGGGTTCGCCATGGCTGCAGGCGATCGCCCCCCAGGTCTCGCCGGCACGGCGCAAGGGCAGCGAGACCAGCGCCCGCGCCCCGAAAACGGCCAGCGCCTCCTTCTCCTCCGGCGTCGCGACACCCAGGCCGCACGCCGCCAGATCCGGCGCAAGGCTGCCGGGCGTGCCGAGAATCGGCACTCCCGCTGCATCGCAGTCTGCGATCATGCGCGGCTGAGCGCCGGCCGGAAGCGCCGCATCGGGCATTGGCCCGAACATGAGCGGCGCGGTGCCCGCCGCGCCGCCGCTGACACTTTCGGCGATCACGCTGCCCATTCCGCGCGCGCCCAGACGCAGGACATGCACCCGTTCGAACCCGGTCAGCGCCCGCACATCCCGGGCTGCCGCCGCGCACAGTTCGGCCAGCGATCCCGCCATGCGCAAGCCTGCCGCCATGCGCAGCACGGTGCCGCCATGGTCGCGCTGCGGGCCGGCCGGCTCGCATACCAGCAGCCAGCCACGGCTCAGGGCACGAAGCGACGCATCGACCCGCTTGTCGTCAGCCGCCAGCGCCAGACCCTGCAGCCGTTCGTCCGAGACTCCACCGACCGGTCCGAGCAGTTGCGCCCGCGAACGGATCTCGTGCAGCGCCTCGGCGGCAATCGCTCCATGCGCGGGCCGGCCGATCAGGTCGGCTGGCGCGTGCCCCAGCAGTTCGGCGCAGTTCGCCGACAGGTGGCTGATCGACCAGTCCGGCGCGAACCCCACCAGCCACACCTGCGGCGGAACGGCTGCGGTGAACACCGCCGGATGGCTGGCGGGCGGTTCGGTCAAGGACAGGGGCGCCGCAGCCACTATCGCGCCGCGAAACAGCGGGCTGAAGGGCCGCAGCGGCGGCGCGAGGCGAAAGCAGGCCACATCATCGCAAAACATCCGCGCAATCGGGTCAAACGGTTGCCCAAGCGCACGCCTGCCCGGGAAACCGTATCTTATCATACCCACCCGGCATGTCTGTGCAGAAGTGGACCCTTGCGGGAACCTTTTCAACCGCATCCGCATTTCCAGCGGCGCAGACGGAATGCGGCGGGGTCGCAATTCCATGAAAAGACAAGGAACGCGCCAATGGCCACACCGCATCACCCCGCCGCCACGCCGCTCTCCGGCAGCAATCTGCTCGCCGCACTGCGCGAATCCGACCGTGAGATTCTCGCCTCGCGCCTCGTCGAACAGACCCTGCCGCGCGGCCATGTCCTGTGTGACGCCGGCGATTCGGTCCGCCATTGCTACCTACCCCGGTTCGAAGCGGCGGGCGCCTTCGTCGTGCTGATGGAAACCGGCTTCGCGGTCGAAACCGCCGTGGTCGGCCGGGAAGGGGCGCTGGGCGGGATCGTCAGCCGCGGCCATGTGCCGGCCTTCGCCCGCGCCACGGTGCTGGTGCCGGGCAGCTTCTACCGGATCTCGGCGGCCGATCTGGAGGCCGCCAAGGACGCCTCCCCCGCGATCGGCGCCCTGTTCACCCGCTATGCCGATTGCCTGGTCGCCCAGGTGTTCCAGGCAGTGGCCTGCAATGCCAGCCACACGATCCTGCAACGCGCCGCCCGCTGGCTGGTCGCGGCGGTCGAGCGGGGCAGCACGCCGGAAATCCTGCTGACCCAGGAACAGTTCGCCGGCCTGCTCGGCGTCGGGCGCAGCTACGCCAGCCGAGTGATCCAGCAGCTCAAGGGCGAAGGCCTGGTCGCCACCCGCCGGGGCGCGCTGCGGATCAGCGACTACGACGCGCTCAAGACCCGCGCCTGCGATTGCAACAACGCCGTGCGCGACCATTTCGATAGAGTACTCGAAGGCGTCTATCCCCCCGAACCCGACATCTGATCGACCGCACTCCGGTCGACGGCGGCGCCGGGTCCACCCCGGCGCCGCCGCCCTGGTTCAAAGATGGCCGGTGCACATCGCCAGCAGCAGGATCAGCGGAATCGGAATGCCGATGACCCAGAGGAGAATGGAGCGCATGTTGTTGTTCCCTTCTGAGGGCGTGGCCGGCCCCGAAGGGCCGGATCGGCCGGTAAGTCCTTGGCCTGCAGTTGCGCACAGGCCCGGGAAATACGCGCGAAGGGGGTCAGGCGTTCCGCTCAGGCAGCCATGCGCATGGCCGAACGGCCGGCCGCGTCGCCTGTCGTCATGCGGAACCGCGAGACATCGTCTTCCAGTTGACGCGCTTCTTCGGAAAGACTGCGCGCCGCCGCCGTCGCCTGCTCGACCATGGCCGCGTTCTGCTGGGTCACCCGGTCCATGCCGGTCACCGTCGTGGTCACCTGCTGCAGGCTGTCCGCCTGACGACCGGCGTTCGCCGCGATCCGGGCGATGCCCTCGCTGACTTCGGCCACCTGGTCGACGATATGCGCCAGCAAGGTGCCGGTCTCGCCGACCAGCGTCACACCCTGAGCGACCTGGGTGGTCGAAGCGCCGATCAGCCGCTTGATATCCTGCGCCGCGTCGGCCGAACGCTGGGCGAGCGCGCGCACCTCGGTGGCCACCACGGCAAAGCCCTTGCCGGCCTCGCCCGCCCGCGCCGCCTCGACCCCGGCGTTGAGCGCCAGAAGGTTGGTTTGGAAGGCGATCCCGTCGATGACGTTGATGATCTGGGTGATTTCCTGGGCCGAATGCTCGATCGCCGCCATCGCTTCGACCGCCCGTCCGACCACGGCGCCGCCTTCGGTCGCCTCGCCATGGGCGCGGCTGGCGGCGTCGTGGACGCTGCCCACCCCGTTCGCGGTCTCGCGCACCATCGCGCTGACCTCGCGCAGCGCCGCCGCCGATTCCTCGACATTCGCCGCCTGGTTCTGGTTGCGCCGCGCCAGGTCGTCGGAGGCGCAACGGATCTCGTTGGCCCCGGCCGAAACCCGTTCCGCCGTCGCCAGCACCCCGGTCAGCACGCCGGCCAGCGCCTCGACCGAGCGATTGAAGGTCAGCCGCAGGTTCTCGTATTCGCTGGCAAACGCCACGTCGATCCGGTGCGACAGGTCGCCGCCGGCCATCGCCTCCAGGCCTTCGCCGAGCGAGGTCACCACCAGCGCCTGCTGCGCCGCCGCCTCGCGCCGGGCGATCCCGGCTTCGCGCAGCGCCAGCGCCGCCTTCTGGATCGCGCCGATCTCGTCCTGCGTGCTTGGCTCAACGAGTTCGACCGCGAAATCCCCGCCGTTCATCCGCTCCAGGTGGCCAGCCACCGTGCCGATCGGGGTGACGACCTGCCGTCCGAGCTGCCTCAGCAGCGCCAGCAACATGCCGCCGAACAGCAGCGTGACCGCGCCCAGCGCCAGCAGCGAGAGCCACGAAAGCGTCTGCGCCCGCCGGCTGACCTCGGCCATGGCGTTTTCCATCCGCGTGGCTTCCCTGGCCTGCGATGCTTCCAGTGCCCGGAATGCCACGTCGAAATCGCCCAGCATCGTCTCCGCCCTGGCCGGATCGCTCTGCGCGGCATGGGCGATGGCGCGGGCCTTGGCGGTATAGTCGGCAAGTTCTCCGGCGATCGTCGCCAGCCCGGCCTTCGTCGCGCCATCGAGCGGGAGCCGCCGGTTTGCCTCGACCGCGCGGCGCATCTCTCCGCTGAACTCCTCGACCTCGCCGACCGCCCCGTCGCGCTCCTTCACGTCACCCCGGATCGCGCCATGCAAGGTACGGAACACGGCGCCGCGAATGGCGTCGTGCTGCATGTCGGCTTCCATGTGGTTGTGAATGGCCGTCGCCATCAGCCGCTGCTTGTCGGCGGCATCGGCCAGGCTCCGCTCCATTCCCAGCGTCACCGCCGCCTGGAGCAGAAATGCCCCAGCCAGCAGAAATCCACCCGTCCTGATCCGCCGTCCGATGCTCATGCCTGTCGCGCCCTTTGCTGGGTGGCACCGTGCCCTGGTCGGCCGGTGCTTATCGATTGTGCAATTGCGAATAACAGGGCGTGGTCAGCGGATTGCTAGCGACGGGTTAGGCAAATTCCCCCATCTCTGTCGAAAAGCCGATCGATTGTCCGCGCCGGATCATGAACGGAAAACGGCCCGCCGTGCATATTTATGCGCGGCGGGCCGTTCAACCGGCGGATGGCGTTAAGCTTATCGCTTCGCCGCGCTGCCAAGCCGATGATAGAGGTTGGAGAACTTGGCAGTGCCCTCCTTGTCGACGTTGTTCTGCAGGTAGAACAGCACGGCTTCGCGGATCAGGTCGAAGTCCTGGGTCGAGAGCACGGCACGGGCACGTTTCGGTTCGGTGGTGTTCGCTTCGCTCATGATCATTCTCCTCGGCCTCGTCCCGGTCGGGTCAGGCCGCGAACTGGTTCCCCTGCGGCCTTTAGGCCGCGAACTGGTTCATGGTGTTGTGGGCGCCGCCGGCCTTCAGCGCGGCCTCACCGGCAAAGTATTCCTTGTGGTCGTCGCCGATGTCCGAGCCGGCCATGTTCTGGTGCTTGACGCAGGCGATGCCCTGGCGGATCTCCTGGCGCTGCACGCCCTTGACGTAGCCCAGCATCCCCGCTTCGCCGAAGTATTCCTTGGCCAGGTTGTCGGTGCTGAGCGCCGCGGTGTGGTAGGTCGGCAGGGTGATCAGGTGGTGGAAGATGCCGGCCTGCGCCGCCGCGTCGCGCTGGAAGGTGCGGATGCGCTCGTCGGCCTCGATGCCGAGATCGGTGGCATCGTAGTCGGCGCTCATCAGCTTCGCCCGGTCGTAGGCCGAGACGTCCTTGCCGGCTTCGACCCAGGCATCGTAGACCTGCTGGCGGAAGTTCAGCGTCCAGTTGAACGAGGGCGAGTTGTTGTAGACCAGCTTGGCATTGGGGATAACCTCC
>Ga0268265_10003808_pt1 | contig 10690 bp, 12 predicted proteins | sample KBSSwiS52_FD_190355 | JGI IMG/M metagenome (GOLD analysis project Ga0268265, IMG submission 190355) | Switchgrass rhizosphere microbial communities from Kellogg Biological Station, Michigan, USA - KBS Switchgrass S5-2 (SPAdes) (version 2) | ecosystem: Host-associated > Plants > Roots >...
TGATGAGCTTGCAGCCCTCCGCGGCCAGCGTGAGGCAGTCCTGCTTGCCGAGGCTTCGCGCCCCGCCCGTGACCAGTGCGACCTTACCCGCGATACCGAGGTCCACTAGCTAGCTCGCCTGGCCTCGAGCTAGGATCCCGTCGAACAAACGCGGCTAGAGCGGTGAGAAGGGTCCATCTGCGAGGCGGCGCCCGAAGCCCGGGCGCGAGGCGTAGTCGCTCTACGTTGAGCCCCCGGGCGAGGGCGCCAACGAAGGACATGGGCCTTTATCATCGCTCTAGCGGCCCTTGAAGTCCGCCGGGCGCTTGGCGAAGAAGGCCTGGATGCCCTCGCTCGCGTCGTCGGTCTTGAGCGATTGGACGAACGCGCGAATCTCGATCTCGATGGCCTGGTCGATGGGCGCCAGAAGGCCGTCGTCCACGGCCTCGATGATCAGCCGCGTGGCGACGGGCGGCCGCTTGCCCAGCTCGCGGCAGAGCGCCTTGGCGTCGGCGAGCGTCTCGCCCTCCTTCGAGAGCCGGTTGACGAGGCCGATGCGGTGGCACTCCGCGGCGGGGATCTGCGTGCCGAGGATGAGGTACTCGAGGGCCAGGCCTCGTCCGACGAGCCGCGGAAGGCGCTGGCTGCCCCCGAAGCCAGGCGTGATTCCCAGGTTCGACTCCGTCTGCCCCATCCGGGCGCCCTCCTTGAGGATGCGGATGTGGCAGCCCATCGCGATCTCACACCCTCCGCCAAGCGCATGGCCGTTGATGGCGGCCACCACGGGCTTGGGAAATCGCTCGATCCGCCTCACGACGCTATTGCCGAAGCGGATGAAGGTCGCCACGTCGGGCCCCGAGAAGGCATTGCCGAGATCGGCGCCCGCGCAGAAGATCCTGTCGCCCCCTCCCGTGATGATGACCGACCTGACCGCGCCGTCGGCCTCCACGTCGGACAGCGCCGCGTTCAGCTCGCGCATCAGCGTCTCGCTGATCGCATTGGCGGGCGGACGGTTGAGCGTGATCACCGCGTACGTCTCCTCGCGATCGAGGACGATGGTCTCGTACGGCATGGGAGCAGGTCTCCTATTGTGGAGTGCGGTCGCCTGCGCTAGCCCGCGCGACCCGGCGCCGCGACGCCTTGCAGGAAGATGTCCACCACGGTGTCCGCCGTGCTGACGAGGTGGTAGCCGCGCTTCCCGAGGACCCACGACGTCGCCATCTGATCCATGGCGCCGAACAGCATCTTCGTGGCGACCTTCACGGGCAGGTCGGCGGAGAAGCGGCCCGCCACCGCGCCTTCCTCGAGGACGGAAGCGATCAGCGCGAAATAGGCGGCGATCTCTTGGTTGGCAGGGCCGCGGAAAAGCTTCTGGCCCTGCCGCAGCTCCACCTGCACCACCTCGGCCAGCTCGGGGTTGTCCTCCAGGATCCGGAAATGGAGGCGCACGAGGCGCCGCAGCTTGGCGACGGCGTCGTGCTCCTCGGAAATGGCCTGGCGCACCGTCTCCACGAATCCCGCCATCTTCTCCCGGAAGAGCGTGATCAGGATCTCTTCCTTGGTGTCGAAGTACAGATAGATGGTGCCCGCGGCGATCCCCGCCTCGCGTGCGATGTCGGAGACGCGCGCATTGAAATATCCCGTTCGGGCGAAGACCCGAAGGGCGGCCTCGATGATCTGCTGTGGCTTCTCGGGATCGCGCATGTCGAGCGGTGAACCGTGGTTCATTCTAGGGAGGGCCCGTCCGCATGTCAAACTCGCGGCGCTCACCGGGGCTTGTCTTGACTCACCCTGACCGCCCGCGTACGATCCCGCCCATGCACATCAAATACCGGATCGGGATCATGCCCGGCCCCTGGCCGAAGGGGCGAGAGGGCGTCGATTTCCTGTGGACGCTCACCGACTTCCTCGAGCGGAGCGGGATCGACTCGCTCTGGCTCTCCGACCGCCTGTCCTCGCCGACGCCTGTGCCCGAGGTCATGACGACTCTGGCGGCGGTGGCCGCGCGGACACAGACGCTCAAGTTCGGCCCGAGCGTGATCGTGCTGCCCTACCGGACTCCCGTGGTGGCGGCCAAGGAGATGGCGACGCTGGACTGGCTCTCCCGCGGCCGCTTCTTCCCGGCGGTGGGTGTTGGCGTCGAGCTGCCCCGTGAGTTCGACGCCTCCGGCATTCCATTCAAGGAGCGCGGCCGGCGCACCGACGAGGCCATCCACGTCATTCGCCTCCTCTGGACCCAGGACGAGGTGAACTTCCAGGGGGAGTTCTACAAGCTCGACCGCGTGACGAACTTTCCGAAGACCTGGCAGACCCCACCCCCCATCTGGATCGGCGGCAAGAGCGAGGCGGCCATCAAGCGCACCGCGCGGGTCGGCGACGGCTGGATGCCCTCGTTCATCACGCCCGAGGAGCTCCGCGTGGGAGTCGACCGCGTGAGGGAGCTGGCGGCCGCGGCCGGGCGCGAGGTGCCCGAAGACCACTTCGGCACGCTGATCAACTTCGCGATCGCCGAGAGCAGCGAGGCCGCCCTCGCCATGGCCCAGCCCTACATCCAGCGCGGACGCGTCGACGAGTCCGTCATGAAGCAGTGCACGGCCTTCGGGCCGGTCGACACCCTGGTGGCGAAGGTGGAGGAGTACGTGAAGGGCGGCGCGTCGAAGTTCATCCTGCGCCCCCTCTGCCCCTCCGAGCGCATGCTCGATCAGCTCGGCGTCATCGCCGAGCACGTGGCCCCCGAGTACCACCGCCGATAAGTTCCGTCGGTTGCTGGCCAGGATATACTGCGCGCATGCGTCGGCCGACGGCGATTGTCCTCCTTGCGCTCGTTCTCTGTGGTTGCTCCGTGCTCTCGATCGACTTCCAGCCGCGCATCCGGCCTCTCGAAGAGGAGACCCTCGAGGGCCGCGGCAGCGCGAAGATCCTCCTCGTCGACCTTTCCGGCGTGCTCCAGGACGAGTCCGTCAGCTTCTCTCTCGGCGCTCCTCCGCCCCGCGTGCCGCTGCTCGCACGGGTCCGCGAGGAGCTCGAGAAGGCCGAGGAGGACAACCGGGTCCGGGCGGTGATCGTCAAGATCAATAGCCCGGGCGGCACCATCACGGCCTCCGACATCCTCTACCGCGAGATCATGGAGTTCAAGGCGCGCCGGAAGATTCCGGTGACGGCGGTCATCATGGATGTCGGGGCCTCGGGCGGCTACTACGTGGCGCTGGCCGCCGACACCATTGTCGTCCATCCGACCTCGGTGACGGGGAGCCTGGGCGTCGTCATGCTCACGGTCAACGCGCAGGGCCTCATGGAGAAGATCGGCGTCGCCCCGCTCGCCATCAAGTCGGGGCCGATGAAGGATGCCGGCTCCCCCTTCCGCCCTCTCACCCAGCCGGAGCTCCAGGTGTTCCAGGGCGTCATCGACGACATGTACGGCCGCTTCGTCCGGCTGATCGCCGCATCGCGGAAGATTCCCGAGGAGCGCGTCCGAGCGCTCGCCGACGGGCGTATCTACACCGCGCAGCAGGCGCTCGACCTCGGCCTCGTGGACCGAATCGCCTACCTCGACGACGTCGTCGGTACCACGAAAAAGGCGCTCGGCGTCGATGAAGCACGCGTGGTCATGTACCACCGTCCCAAGGAATATCGCGCGACGATCTACTCGGAAGCGACGATGGCTCCCGGCTCGGGCGGTGCCCTCGGGCAGCTCACGGGCTTCCTCGGTGGGCCAGGCCCGCGCTTCATGTATCTCTGGTGGCCCTGACGCAGGATGCTGAAAAAGGCATCCTGCGGCGTTCTGGCCTAGAGGGGCTTAGGGCTCAGCAGGCTTTACGTCTTCGCCCCGCTCGATGCCCGGAGCTGGTAGATCGCCTTGTGCATGATGTGGGCGACAGGGCGCTTGCCCTCGGCCAGGTGCAAGAGGTCGAGCTCGACGAACTGGTGTCCCTTGCGCTCGAAGAGGCTCCCGACCCGCGCCCGCGTCTCGAGGCGCTCGCCGACGCGAAGCGCGCCCAGGTGCTGCCCCTCGCTCTCCGCGTGGATCCACGGGCTCACGATGACATTGCGGCTCAAGGCCCGATTGGCCTCCTGCAGATACAACCCGGGATGGGCGGGAGCGGCCAAGCCGCCATAGAGCGCGAGCGGCTCGCCGACGCGGTCGAGGAAGGCCCGCGCCGTCGCCGCATCCAAGACGAGCTCGGGCGTGCCCAGCACGGTCCGGGCGGCCAGGACCTCCCGGCTCACCCGAGGGCGCTCGTCGGGCAGCGCCGCCGCGGGATAGTTCCCGAGATCCGGTGCCGCTGGGCTCGCGCCCTCCGTGAGGCCGAAGGTCGCCGTGGCGCACAGCTCGCCGGCGCTGTTCACCGCGCGCGTCTCGATCGCCACGCTCTGGCCCGTCAGCGACGCCACGGCGGCTTCGATCACGACCGGCTCGTCGAAGTAGATGGGGCTCAGAAAGCGCGCCCTGAAGGTGCCGCGCTCGAGCCACGGCTCGCCGAGCGCGGCCACGACGGGATGGGTCATCCACGCGTATACCGTCACGCCGGGCACGAGGCCGCCGCGAAAGCCGAGCTCGCGGGCGAGCCCGTCCTCGTGGATCTTGTTCTCCGTCACGTCCACCGGCATCCGGGCGCTCACACGGTGGCGGGGGAGCGTGCTGCCGGCGGCGAGCGTTGCAAGGCTCATCGGATCCTCCGTGTCACTTCTTCTCGATCCGGGCGCCGTAGCCGCCCGCACCGTCCTGCTGCTCGTTCCACTTGGCCCATTCGGCGTCGCGCTTCTCGCGCTTGAGCAGGACCGTCTCCTTGGGCGCCCCGACCGGCGGCACGAGCAGTGTCTGATCCTGCCCGAGCGCGCGCTGCCACCCCTCTCCTGACACCACCACCCCTCCGTGATAAACAGCCACGCGAACGGAGCCGTCCGGGTTCATGCCGATGGCGGCCCCGCCGCCGCCGGCCGTGACGGTCGCCGGTCCCGCGCGCACCTCGATGTGAGTGGGCAGCGGGCTGCTCGGCATCACGGACACCCAGAGCAGCCCGCCATCCATGCGCAGGCGCGTCGGGCCCGAGGTCGCCGGTGCATCGTCGCCCGCGAAGATGATCTGTGTGCGAGCGCCGAGCCGGAGCGCCTGCCCGCTTGCGGTGAGCACGGTGAGGCGGCCCGCGATAGTGCGCACCGCGTCGCCCGCCGACACCTCGTCTCGCAGGGCCGCCGCCGCCCACGGCCCCGACTTTCGCGACAGCTCGGCGCGGCCCCCGAGCGTCGCGATCTGCGCCGGCAGCTCCTGCGGCTGGGCCGCCGCGAGGCACGGCCAGGCGCCGAAGACGGCGGTGATGACGGCGAACAGCAGCAGACGGTGCTCACGTGCGCTCATGTGCAGGCTCGTACCCAGCACAGCGTAGCACGGGCAGCCGAGGATACTTGGCGAACGCGGGATCGCGCGCGGCGAGCCGGCACAGCCAGAAATGCGAGCCGCGCGCGGAGGTGACCTGGCCTGCATGGCGGCAGTCGGCACAGAGGCCCACCGCTGCGTCGGTCACTCGCGGCGCGCCTCCTCGGCGAGCATGTCCAGGAACTGCTTCACGATCCGCGCGGTGGCGCCCCACACGAGGTCATCGGGTGAGACCTGGTAGAAATACACTTCGTGGGACTCGCCCCCTCGCGCCCACGTCTCCGCGCGGAAGATCGCGGGATCCGCCAGCGTCTCGAGCGGGACTTCGATCACGCGCTCGATCTCGCGACCGTCCGGCACGAAGTCCACGGCCTCGGTCACGATACCGACCACCGGCGTGATGATGAACGAGGTCGCGCGCGTCTCCGTGTCGTCCAGGAGGCCGAGGACCTCGACGGCTTCGGCGGGCAACCGGATCTCTTCCCAGGCCTCGCGCAGCGCCGCCTCCACACGCGACGCGTCGCGCTGCTCGACCACACCCCCGGGAAACGAGAACTGTCCCTTGTGGTGCGGTACCCCGTCGGACTTCTTGGTGAAGACCAGGTGCGGCCGGCCCGCGTGCTCGGTGATCGGCACGAGCACGGCGGCCGAGACGAGGTCGCTGCGGTCGAGCGCCAGGCGCGGGCGACGCGAGAGCCCCGCGTCGAGCCGCGCGCGCAGCTCGCGGAGCGCGGGGGAATCCGGCACCCGCGTCCTAGACGAACCGGCAGGCGACGCTGCCGAGGCGCGTGAACGACGCGCGGACGGACTCGCCCGCCTTCGGGCGCAGGATCTTCGAGATGGACCCCGTCAGCACGACGTCGCCCGGCCGGAGCCCGCGCCCCATCCGGCCGAGCGTATTGGCGAGCCACGCGAGCGAGTGCAGCGGATTGCCCATGACCTCGGCCGCGGTATTGGTCGCCACGACCTCGCCGTTCTGCTCGAACACCACGCCCTCGAGGGCCAGGTCGAGGCCCATCACCGACGTGAGCGGTCGGCCGAGCACGATCGCATTGGTGGCCACACCGTCGGCGACCATGTCGACCCCGCGCGGCTTGCCCGCGAAGCGCAAGTCGATGAGCTCGAGCGCCGGCAGCGCGCCCTCCACCGCGAGCAGGGATGAGGCCGCGGTCACGCCCGGACCCGCCAGGTCGGCCTTGAGCAGAAAGGCGACCTCCGCCTCCACTCCGAGGCCCACGAAGCGCGCCGCGGGCACGGCATCGCCGCTGCTGAACACGCCCGAGGCGAGCATGAAGCCCGCCACCGGCTCGGTCACACCGTAGGCCGCCTGCGCCGCGGTGCCGGTGAAGCCGACCTTCCAACCGATCACCCGCTCGCCCCGCGCCACCACCGCCCGCTCGAGATTCCGCTGGATGTCGTAGGCCTCGGCGAGCGCAAGGCCGGGCGTGGCGTCCGTCAAGGGGGTGATGCTCTCGGGACCGAAACGCCCGCGCAGCAGGTGGTCCACTGCATTCGGGATCGACAGGGTGCTCACGCTCGGCTCCTTCTCCAGAATCGGGACGCCAGGATGAAACGACGCCCAAGCCTACTCCCGTCGCGCGATGAGCCGCAAGCGCTGATTGACCAACCCGCCGCGCCTTGACAGACCTCTGCCCAAGGCTTAGGGTCGCCCGAGCGCGCTCGCGCACGGTTCGGCACGGCGCCGCATGCCGGGCGCGTTCAAGGAGACCAGTCATGGCGCTTCGCTCCTCTTCCCAGCTCGATATCTCGACCACACGTTCCTGCGCGCGGCATCCGGCCGCTCCCCGCACGATGCCGAAACACTTGCAGGATGCTCACAAAGGTCCGCATGCGAGGGGACGCCCGAGGGCCGCGCGCGAGGCGTTCTCTCGTACGGGGCGCGCGGGGCCATGTCAGCATCGTGCTAGGCGGCCGTGATGCGCGTGCTCGTGACGGGCATGAGCGGCCTCATCGGGGGCGCATTGCGCACGCGGCTCGCGGGCGCCCACGAGCTCCGCGCGCTCAACCGCGGTCGGGTCGAGGGCGTGCCGTGCCACCAGGCGGACATCGCCGACCTCGAGGCCATCAGGCCCGCGTTCGACGGCGTCGACGTGGTCGTGCACCTCGCCGCCAACGCCCATGGCTCGGCGCCGTGGGCCGACGTGCTCCAGCACAATGTCGTCGGCACCTACAATGTCTTCGAGGCCGCGCGGCTCGCCGGCGTGAAGCGTGTCATCTACGCGTCCAGCGGAGCCACCGTCAGCAACTGCGAGCGCGAGTTCCCGTACTCGGCGCTCGCGAGCGGGCGCTACGACGAGGTGGCGAGCTGGCCGATCTTGAGCCACGAGTCCCCGCTCAGGCCCAGTGGCCTCTACGGCGCGAGCAAGGTCTGGGGCGAGGCCCTCGCCCGCCACTATGCCGACGCGCACGGCCTGTCGATGATCTGCCTGCGCATCGGCGCGGTGAACGCGGAGGACCGGCCGCTGGCGCCGCGACAGTACTCCGTCTGGTGCAGTCAACGCGACATCGCGCAGATGATCGAGCGCTGCATCGCGGCGCCCGAGAGCCTCCGCTTCGACGTCTTCTTCGTCGTCTCCGACAACAAGTGGAGCTATCGCGATCTGAGCCATGCGCGCACCGTCGTCGGGTACGTGCCCGCGGACCGCGCGGAGGATCACCGGTCGTGATGACACGGGTGTCCTGAGCTCCACTGTCGCCACGCGGCTCGCAACCCGCGGTGAGTACCCGGTGCACAAATTGTGCCGTCACCGTCCACCGCGAAGCGGCCTCGTGCATACATCGCGGCGCTGCGGGAGCGCCCTTGCAGGAATCGTTTGCCCGTTCCGACCTTCATCTGTACATTGATTGGGTCGCACCATTCCACATTCGAGGTCACTGACATGCTGGACAATTTGTTCAAGTCGTTCGATGGACTTCTGAAGGAGAAGCACAGTCTCAGTGCGAAGGCTGACCAGTTGGCGCGGAACGAACGCCAGCTTGTCGAGAAGCTGAGCCGCGCGCTGGCAGGGTCGGGCTACCGCGTGGTTCCCGTCTCCGATGCCGGTGCCGCCCCGGGCCGCGCGGGAGGCAAGATGCGGGGGCGCAAGCGGCTGCAGTGCCCGAAATGCGAGCGGACATTCGCTCACCCCCTGCCGATGTCTCGGCATCTGAAAGCCACCCACAATGTCACGGTGGGCGGCAAGAAGAAGGGCCGGAGGAAGACCGCGTAACGCCCGGCCGCGCGCCGGCTGTCCTTGACCTGGGTAGCGCTCGGGGCTAGCCTCAAGCCTGATGTACATCGGTCATTTCGGCCTGACTGAGCCCCCGTTCTCGATCACACCCGATCCCCGCTACCTGTACATGAGCGAGGCCCATCGCGAGGCCTTGGCTCATCTTCTCTACGGGATCGGGGAAGGCGGCGGCTTCGTCCAGCTCACCGGTGAGGTGGGAACCGGCAAGACGACGCTGTGCCGATGCCTGCTCGAGCAATTGCCCGCTCGGGTGGACGTGGCGTTCATCATCAACCCGAAGCTCACGGACGTCGAGCTTCTGGCCACCATCTGCGACGAGCTGCGCATCCCGTATCCGGCAGGCACCACCAGCCGGAAGGTGTACGTCGACGCGCTCCACCAATACCTGCTCGACGCGCACGGGCGCGGCCGCCGCACCGTGCTGATCCTCGATGAGGCTCAGGACCTCGCCCCCGACGTGCTCGAGCAGATCCGGCTCCTCACCAACCTCGAGACCACCACGGAGAAGCTTCTCCAGATCATCCTCATCGGGCAGCCGGAGCTCATTCGCATCCTCGAGCGCGACGACTTGAGACAGCTCTCACAGCGAGTCACCGCGCGCTATCATCTCCGGCCCTTCGCCGAACCCGACACGCGTGCCTATATCGCGCATCGACTGGCGGTCGCCGGCGCGAAGGAAAAGATCGTGAGCGACGCGGCCACGCGCGCGGTGCATCGCGCCTCCCGCGGTATCCCCCGGCTGATCAATGCCATCTGTGACCGCGCGCTGCTCGGGGCCTTCAGCCAGGATCGCCGCCGCGTCACCGCCCCGACGGTCCGCCGGGCGGCGGGTGAGGTCCTGGGTGCCGCCGGGCCGCGGCGCGGCCGCCCGTGGAGGTGGGTGGGAGCGGCGGTCGCCGCGGCGGCGCTCCTCGCCGGGGCCGCCATGCTGATCGGCCAGGCGAGGACCGGCACGAGCGCTGGTGGGCCGTTCACCTCGTGGATCAAGCGCGAGCCGACCATGTCGGGCGCGCCGCCTGCACGTCCAGTGCCGGCGTCCCCGAGTGCCAGCATCACCTCGACGCCGCCGGACTCGAAGGTTGCGGCGCCCGCGGCATCGGTGACGCTCGGCGAGCTCCTCGCCGATCCCGGGGTGCGGGCCGACAAGAAATCGGCCTTCGCAAGCCTCTACGCCCGCTGGCGGCTCGACTTCGACGGAGCGAAGACGACGCTCGGGTGTGAGCGCGGACGGGCGGAGGGACTCGAGTGCCTCTTCAAGTCGGGCACCTGGGCAAAGCTCAGACGCTACAATGTGCCGGCGATCATCGAGCTGTCGGCGCCGAACGGTGAGCGCAGGTACGCCACGGTCGTCGCGCTCGGCGACGACACGGCGACGCTCGACTTCGGGGGCCGACGCTATGTCCTGCCCTTCAGCGAAGTCGATCGTTACTGGGAAGGCCCGTTCATCGTCCTGTGGAAGGCAGCGTCGGTCACCGCCTCCTCGATCGCGCCGGGGGCGCGCGGCAAGGACGTGGAGTGGGTTCGCCAGCGGCTCAGCGAAATGGACGGCGCCCCCGCGGGAGGCCGCCAGCGGGATGTTTTCGACGAGGACCTGCGCTCCCGCGTGATGGCGTTCCAGCGCGCCCGATCGCTGGTCGCTGATGGGATCGTCGGCGAGGAGACCCTGCTCCACCTGAGCGCCGGCGCGCGCGATCCGCGCATCCCGCGCCTGTCCGAGACGGGCTCCTGACGGGCGGCGCAATGTCCTATATCCTCGATGCCCTCAGGAAGGCCGAGCAGAAGCGGCAGCTCGCGGCAAAAGTGCCGACGCTCGCCACGGTCCATCGCCAGCCTTCCGCGGTCCGCCCGCCGATTCGCATGCGGCTGTGGCCGTGGGTCGTGGGCGCCGTGATCGTCGTGAATGCGGGCATCGTGACGTGGCTCCTGCTCCCGTCCGGGACGACGTCCACCGCATCGCTGAACCGGCCGGGCTCATTCTCGACGCCAGGCACCGCGGCGCCGCCCGCACCCGGCGCCACGGCGCCCCCTGCGCCCGGCCCTCGGCCCGCACCACTCACGGCCGACGGCCCTGTGCCCTCGGCGCCAG
>Ga0268265_10003811_pt1 | contig 10685 bp, 11 predicted proteins | sample KBSSwiS52_FD_190355 | JGI IMG/M metagenome (GOLD analysis project Ga0268265, IMG submission 190355) | Switchgrass rhizosphere microbial communities from Kellogg Biological Station, Michigan, USA - KBS Switchgrass S5-2 (SPAdes) (version 2) | ecosystem: Host-associated > Plants > Roots >...
CACCTTCTCGATCCTGCTGTTCCAGGATCTCGCGATCGTTCCCCTGATCACGATCATCGCGGCGATGTCGCCGGTCATGGCCGATCCGACCGCGCCGACCGGCTGGCGACTCGCGCTCTATACGGTGCTGGCGGTGATCGGCCTGGTGATCGCCGGGCGCCTCCTCCTCAATCCCTTGTTCCGGCTGGTCGGACGCTTGCGCGAGCGCGAGCTGTTCGTTGTCGCCGGCCTGTTCACGGTCGTCGGCGCGGCAGCGATCATGCATTCGCTCGAGCTGTCAGTGCCGCTCGGCGCCTTCGTCGCCGGCGTGATGCTCGCCGAATCGCCCTACCGGCACGAGCTCGAAAGCGATGTCGAGCCGTTCCGCTCGATCCTTCTCGGGCTGTTCTTCCTCTCGGTCGGGATGATGCTCGACCTCAGCCTGATCGCGTCGCGCCCGCTGTTCGTGATCGGCATCGCCGCGGCGATGATCGTCATCAAGGCCGGGCTGATCAGTTTGCTCAGCAGGGCGTTCAAACATTCCTGGGCGCGCAGCGTCCGGCTCGGCCTGTTGCTGAGCCAGGCGGGCGAGTTCGGCTTCGTAATGTTCGCCCAGGCGACGGCGGCGCAGCTCATCGCGCCCGAGGCGGCGTCTTTGTTCGGCGCAGTCGTCACTTTGTCGATGGCGACGACGCCGTTCCTGATGCGCTTCATCGACTTCCTCGAACGGCGCGAGGAGCAGAGCGCTGAGGGCCTCGACGGCCCCGACCAATCGCCCGAAACTAGCGCCATCGTGGTCGGGTTCGGCCGCTTCGGCCAGACCGTTGCGCAGATGATGATGGCCAAGAGCATCGGCGTGACGATCATCGACAAGAGCGCGGGCCAGATCGAGCGGGTCGGCGAGTTCGGCTACAAGGTTTATTACGGCGACGGCCTCAGGATCGACCTGCTGCGGACCGCGGGCGCCGAGACCGCGAGGCTGATCGCCTTTTGCAACGACAATCGCGACGGCGAACTGACCCGCGAGGCCCTGGCCCAGGTGCTCGATGCTTTTCCCCAGGCCGCGATCATGGTCCGGGTGTTCGACCGGCTCGACCTGATTGAATTCGACGACCTCGACATCGCCTTCGCCGAGCGCGAGTTGTTCGAAGGCGCGGTGGCGATGGGCCGGGCCGCGCTCAAGGCGCACGGGATCGAGCCGGCCGAGATCGACCGGGTCGAGCGCGAATATCGGATGCGCGATTGCGAGCGGCTGGAGCGGCAGAGCGCGACCGGCGACCTCCATGCCGGCGAGGAGACGGCGTTCAGGCCCGACCAGGCCCTTCCTGAGCCTGCCCGGGATCCAGCTTAGGGGTGCTGCTGCTCAGGTAGGAATCGAGCGCCTGGACGATCGCTTCGACCACGTCCTTGTGCGCGCCAATGCCGCTTTTCACATGGATATGCGCCTGGGCGTAGGCCTCGCGTTCGACCTCGGCGAGGCGTTCGAGCGTGCCCTTGGGGTCGCCGTTCTTGAGCAATGGGCGGGTGTCGCGGCGTCCGGTGCGCTCGGCGAGGATGTCGACCGGCGCGTCGAGCCAGACGGTGATTGCCTGCTCGTTGAGCAATTTGCGCGTGCGTGGATCGACGAACACCCCGCCGCCGGTCGCGATCACCCGCACCTGGCCGTCGATCAGCCGCGCGACCAGGCGCCGTTCGCCGTCGCGGTAGTCGTGCTCGCCATAGCGTTCGAACAGCTCGCCGGCGGGCAGGCCGACGGCGTCCTCGATCGCCGAATCGCTATCGACGAACGCAAGCCCGAGCCGCCGCGCGAGGCGGCGCCCGACAGTCGACTTTCCAACTCCCATCAGCCCCACCAGCACGACCGGCCGGTCGAGGCGCTTGATCGATTCACTCACCAGAAGGACTATACATGGGCTTGCGGCGTCGGCAAAAGCGCGAGCCATGCCCAGAATTGCAGTCCTGATCGTCGTCCTCGTGCTGGTTATCGGCGCGCTCGTGTTCCTTTCCACCTCAGTCAAGGAACAGCCCACCAAGACTATCGAAGTCGATGTGCCGACCGGCAATGCGCATTAAAACACTGCTGTTGGCCGGCGCCGTCGTGGCGCTGGGGATTCCGGCGCTCGCGCAGCAGGCCGGGCAGCCGTCGGCAGCGCCGACACCGGTCACAAATACAGTCGCAACGTCCCCGACATCGACCTTGTCGTCGGGCCCGGGCGAGAGCGAAACCAGCATCGAGCAACTGACCGCGGACCAGCTCGGGCCGCCCCCGGCGCCGGTCGAATATCCCAGTCACGCACGGCGTGACCCGTGGGTTGTCGGTCGGATCGACGCTGTGGCCTCGGGCCTCGGCCCCGAGCCGTGGGGGACGGCGAGCGGGACCTTCCTGTCGAGCCTGATGCGGCGGATGGATACGCCGATCGCCTCGCGCTGGGCGCATATCGCGCTGCGCAACGCCTTGCTGGCAAAGGTGCGCGCGCCGCGCGGCGTCAATCCGGTCGATTGGGTCGCCGAGCGGGCCTGGTTGCTCCTGCGGCTGGGCGAGGCCGATGCCGCCCGGCTGCTCGTGGCCGAGGTCGATAGCGACCGCTTCACGCCCAAGATGGTCCAGGTCGGCGTGCAGAGCGCCCTCGCCAATGCCGACCCGCCGGCGATGTGCCCGATCCAGCAGGGCATTCGGAAATATGACCCGGGCGTCCATTCGCTGGTCAGCGCGATGTGCGCGTCTTTGTCGGGCGAGCCGGAAAGCGCCGCGGCGCAGATCGACGACGCCCGCCGCCGCGGCCGGATTGGCGGGATCGACCTGACGCTCGCCGAGAAGGTCGTGGGGGCCGGGGCCGACACCGGGCGCGCGGTCAATATCGAATGGGACCCGGTCGACCGGCTGACCGCGTGGCGGTTCGGCCTGGCCAGCGCGACCGGCATGAAAATGCCCGACCGGCTGATCAATGCGTCGTCGCCGCAATTGCGCGCGTTCCAGGCGCGGGCGCCGTTGTTTTCGGCCGCCGACCGGCTCAAATCGGCCGAAATCGCCACCGGGCTGGGTGTGTTTTCCTCGCAATCGATGATCGACCTCTATTCGGCGATCTACGATGCGACCGATCCCGGCGACTTGCCGCAGACCGACGCCTGGCAGGTGCGCCAGGCGTTCGTCGGCAAGGATCGCGATGCCCGAGTGGCGGCGATCCGCCGCTTGCTCGACGGCGCCAAGGACCCGCTGCCGCACGAGGCCCGGCGGGCGCTGGTCGGGCGTGCGGCGAGTCTCATTGCGCCCGATGCCGACCTCGAATCCGATGCGCCGGAGTTGATCGCGGCGATGCTCGCGGCGGGCTACGATCGCGCGGCGGCGCGGTGGAACGGCGCGGTTCGGCAAATGGACGGCGATGCCGCAGACCGGGCCTGGGCAATGCTCGTTTTGGGGGTGCCCGATCCGCGCGGCCTTGACCTCAGCAACAGCCGGATTTCGGGCTTCATCGGCCGCGACAAGAGCCCCGGAAAGGTCCGCAGCAGCCTGCTGGTCGCCGGGCTCGCCGGGCTTGGCCGGATTGATTCCGGCGCCGCGGATTCGCTCAACCGCCGCTTCTCCCTCGGGATCGGCCGGCAGTCGAGCTGGACGCGGATGATCGACGCCGCCGCCGGGCGCGGCCAGTCGGCCTCGGTCCTCGTCCTGACCGGCACCGGGCTGCAGACCGCGAGCTTCGCCGATATCCCCGGGGCGCAGCTTTACCATGCGGTTTCGGGACTGATCCGGACCCGCCAGGACTTCACCGCCCGGATGATCGCCGCCGAGGCGCTCGCCCGAACGTGACCGCCGACGATCAGGCGCTGGTCGACCGGTTCCTCGACATGATGGCAGCCGAAGCCGGGGCCTCGCGCCACACATTGGCCGCCTATCGCAGCGATCTCGAGCGATCGGCGGAGTCGCTCGGCGGCTCCGTGGCGCAGGCCGATGCGGACGGCGTCGGGCGGCTCGGTGAAAAATGGCGCGAACTAGCGCCGGCGACAGTCGCCAGACGCTCCGCGGCGCTGCGCCGCTTTTACGGTTTCCTCGTCGACGAAGGGTTGCGGCGCGACGATCCCTCGGCTGCATTGCCGCGCCCGCGCCTCGAGCGGCCGTTGCCCAGGATCCTCGATGCCGATGAAGTCGCGCGGATGTTCGTCGAGGCCGAGGATCGCGCCGCCAGCGGCGAGGCCAATGCCGTGCGCAACCTCGCGCTGCTCGAACTGCTCTACGGCTCCGGCCTACGCGCAAGCGAACTCGTCACTTTGCCGCGCGGCGCGCTGCGCAAGGGACAGCCGTTCCTCATCCTGCGCGGCAAGGGCGGCAAGGAGCGGCTGGTGCCGATCTCGTCGCGGGCCGAGACGGCGGTCGAGCGCTGGCTCGAGCAGGTCGCCAGCGCGAGCGCCTGGCTGTTCCCCGGCGGCAAGAGCCATTTGAGCCGCGTCCGCCTGTTCCAGATCGTCCGGCAGATGGCCGCGGATGCCGGCATTTCGCCCGATCGGATCAGCCCGCACGTCCTGCGCCACGCCTTCGCCACGCATTTGCTGTCGGGGGGAGCTGACCTCCGCGTACTCCAGTCGCTGCTCGGTCATGCCGACATCGCGACCACCCAAATCTACACCCATGTCGACAGCGCCCGGCTGGTCGAGCTGGTCAACAGCCGCCACCCGCTCGCGACGCGCGGTCGTTGACGCGCTAGCCGCCTTCGTCCTACCCGCGCCCCGACACATGATTACCTATCTCGATTTTGAAAAGCCGATCGCCGAGCTCGAAACCCGGGTCGCGGAGTTGCGCGAGACCGCGAACAGCGGCTCGATCGACATCGACGCCGAGGTCGAAAAGCTCGAGACCAAGGCGGCGAAGCTGCTGCGCGACACCTATGCCAAGCTGACGCCGTGGCAGAAGGCCCAAGTCGCGCGCCACCCCGACCGCCCGCACTTCAAGGATTATGTCGCCGGGCTGGTCGACGATTTCGTGCCGCTGGCCGGCGATCGCGCTTACGGCGACGATCCGGCGATCATCGGCGGGCTGGCGCGCATCGACGGTCGGCGGGTGATGCTGATCGGCCATGAGAAGGGCGACGACACGGCGTCGCGGCTCAAGCACAATTTCGGCATGGCCAAGCCGGAGGGCTATCGCAAAGCGATCCGCCTGATGCGCCTCGCCGACCAGTTCGGGATTCCCGTCGTCACCCTGGTCGACACGCCCGGGGCGTTCCCGGGAGTCGAAGCGGAGGAGCGCGGCCAGGCCGAGGCCATCGCCCGCTCGACCGAGCAATGCCTGGCACTGCGGGTGCCGATGATCGCGGTGATCGTCGGTGAGGGCGGCTCCGGCGGCGCGGTCGCCATCGCCTCCGCCAACCGCGTGCTGATGTTCGAACATGCGATCTATTCGGTGATTTCGCCCGAAGGCTGCGCTTCGATCCTGTGGCGCACCGGCGACAAGGCGGCCGAAGCCGCCGAGGCGATGAAAATCACCGCGGTCGACCTCCACGGGCTCGGCGTGATCGACCGGATCATTCCCGAGCCGCTCGGTGGCGCCCAGCGCGACCCCGACGCCGCGATCGGCGCGCTCAAGGGCGCGATCATCGAGGAACTCGACGGTTGCGGCGAGCTCGGCCCTGACGAACTGCTGGCCCAGCGCCGCTCCAAGTTCCTCGCCATCGGCTAAGGAACCGCAGCCAGTCATCTTCCGTTCAAAACCGCCGATGATATTCGGGGGAAACGGAGGAGCATTGATGCGTCGACCGATTTTGTTGCTGGCCACGGCCGCGATTGCGCTCAGCCCGGCGGCCGCGCAGGCCCCGCGTTACCTCAACCAACGCGATGTCGCCGAGGCCCAGCGCCAGCATGCCGCGCTGGTGCAGGAGTTCGGCGGGGCGGAGACCGGCGCTCGCGCCGCTTATGTCCAGTCGGTCGGCCAGCGCGTCGGGAACTATTCGGGCATCGCCAGCCCCAACCAGTCGCTCCACTACACCTTGCTCAATTCGCCGGTCGAAAACGCGCTCTCGGTGCCGGGCGGCTATGTCTACATCACCCGCCAGCTGATGACCTTGATGGACGACGAGTCGCAGCTCGCCTTCGCGCTTGGCCATGAGACGGGCCACATCGCCGCCAATCACGCCCACGCGCGGGAGCAATATGCCCAGCGCGGCGGCATTTTCGGCGTGCTCGGGCAGATCGTCGGCGCGGTGTTCGGCGTCGGTGGCATTGGCGGCATGATTTCGCAGCAGGCCGAGCTTCGGACGCTGAGCTTCTCACGCGACCAGGAATATCAGGCCGACAGCCTCGCGCTCCGCTACATCACCCAGGCCGGCTACAATCCTGCCGGCGGGCCCGGAATCCTCGCCGCACTCGCCCGCTCGAGCGCGCTCCAGGCGCGGGTTCAGGGCCGGACCAACCGCCAGACGCCCGAATGGGCGAGCACCCACCCGTTGAGCGAAAACCGCTCGGCGCGGGCGCTTCAGGAAGCGCGGGCAACCGGCCGGCTCGGCACCGGCACGCTCAATCGCGCGCAATTCCTGGCGCAGCTGAACGGGGTCTATGTCGACGACGATCCGGCGCAGGGCGTGATCGAGGGCCGCAGCTTCATCCATCCCGATCTGCGCATCCAGTTCTCCGTTCCGCCGGGCTATCTGATGTCGAACGGCACGACCGCGGTGACGATCAAGGGCTCCGCCGGGCAGGCGCAATTCTCCGGCGGTCGCTACACCGGGACACTCGACGACTATATTTTGCAGGTAATCCGCCAATTGACCGGCGGGCAGATGCAGTTTGAGGTTCCACGGCCGCAGCGCACAACCATCAACGGCATGCCCGCGGCGATCACCACTGCGCGGATCAACAGCCGCTCGGGCGTGGTCGATATCAGCGTTGCCGCCTACCAGTGGGATCGCGACCGCGTGTATCATTTCGTGATGCTGACCCAGGGCGGGGCCCAGATGGGGCCGTTCGGGCAGATGATCGGGTCGCTCAGGCGAATCACCCCGGCCGAAGCGGCAGCGATTCGGCCGCGGATCATCGATGTGGTGACGGTACGGCCGGGCGATAGTGTGCAGACGCTGGCAAGCCGCATGGCCTACCGCGATTTCCAGCTCGATCGCTTTCTTTCGTTAAATGGACTGGGCGCCAACACACGGCTGGCGCCCGGTCAGAGGGTCAAACTCGTGGTCTACGGCCCGCGACGGGCCTGAAAACCTCCTTACGGATCAGCTGGCCTGAACCGCGTTGTTGAGCCTGGTCCACATGCCGCCCACGCCACCGCCAAGGTTGCTGAGCGCACCCATGATGGCGACGCCGATTAGGGCGACAATCAGTCCGTATTCGATCGCAGTTGCACCGCGATCGTCGCGGCAAAGCCTGCTAAAGTTCGTCCGGATAGCCTTCACGCCACCCTCCTCTGGTCCACGTCCACGCGACAGGTGTAACGGTTGTGGGGTTAACAACTTCTGTTGGGGATATCGTTAACGCGGGCTCATCCCCTCGAGCGTTCCGGGGCAGTCCAGCCTGCGAAATGCAGGATTTCGAACGTCTCGGTGGTCCGGTCGCCTTGCCGGGCGGCGGTGAAAGCTGCCTCCGCTGCTTCCCATTCCGCCGTCGATAGAGGCTGCCGCGAGCGCCCAGTGAGGATGTTGGTGGCACCCATCGACCGCAGGTCGCGGATCAGCCGGTGCAGACTCTCGTAGGAAACCTGGACCCGGTCGACGTCGACGACCGGCATGGTCAGGCCCGCTGCGGACAGCAATCCGGCGAGCGCTGCCGCCTCGACCCGCGGGTGGACGTGGGGGACGGCTTCGCCGCGGACCTGATCGGCGGCGCGCATCGCCGCACGCAATTGCGGCAGGGTATCGCCACCCGCCATCGCGCCGAGCAGCAGGCCGTCAGGATTAAGCGACGCCCGGATCCGGGCCAGCGCCTGCGGCAGGTCGTTGACCGTATCGAGCGTCCCGATTGCCAGGCACAGAGCATAACCCTCGGCCGCGCAGACCGAGGAATCCTCGACCCACGCGCCGCCGGCAGCCTGGGCAAACAGCGGGCCAGGATCGAGCACGGCAATGTGGTCGGCGAATTCGCCGAGCCGCTCGACCCAGCTGGGGTCCGGGCAGCCGATCAAGAGGGCGGTGGGAAAGCGGCGGTTGATGAGGCCGAGCCGGTCGAGGCAATCGGCGAAGGCGCGCTCGTAGAGGAACGTGTCCGCGCCGTGGCGGAACGCGCGATCGCGGCGCTGTGCGCGCAGCGTCATGTCGAACAAGTCCGGCGGCACGGGCATGCTTGTGCCCCGCCGCCGCGTGCGCGACAAGCATCGGGACATGTTGGGGAGCATTGTTCGAACCGTTGCACGGTGGGCGCTCGATTTCGCGCTGCCGCCGCGCTGCGCCGGTTGCGGCGTGGTGGTTGCGGACATGCACAGCTTCTGCGCCGACTGCTGGAAGAGCATCGAATTCCTCGGTGGGGGCGGTTGCCGGACGTGCGGCATGCCGCTCCAGGCGACCGACATCGACAGTTGCGCGGCGTGTCTAGCCAAGCCGCCGCGAATATCGCGGACCCGCGCCGCGGTCGCCTATGATGAATTGTCGCGGAGCGTCGCGATCCGCCTGAAATATGGCCGCAAGGTTGCCGCGGCGAAGACCATGGCGCGCTACATGCTGCCGCTGGTCGGCGAAGGCGGCGAGGAGCGCCTGCTGATCCCGGTGCCGCTCCACCGGACGCGGCTGTGGTGGCGCGGCTTCAACCAGTCGGCCCTGGTTGCCCATCAACTGGCGGCGGGGCTCGGCATCGCGACCGACCCGTTCGCGCTCCGGCGGACCCGCTGGACTCCGCCGCTCAAGGGCATGACCGCCTTGCAGCGGCGCAAGGCCGTCGCCGGCGCCTTCCAGGTGCGCGACAAGGGCGCGATCGCGGGCAAGACCATCATCCTGGTCGACGACGTGCTGACGACCGGGAGCACGGCCGAGGCCTGTGCGCGGGCCTTGAAGCGGGCCGGGGCGGCGCGGGTCGAACTGGTCAGCTGGGCGCGGGTGGTGCGTCCGCACCAGTTGATGCGTTGACCACATGGCCTAGATAAGGATCGACGAGAGGGCCCACCGTGACGCGTGTTGAAATCTACACCAAGACCTTTTGCGGCTTCTGCTGGCGGGCCAAACAGCTGCTCGACGGCAAGGGAATCGAATATCGTGAGATTTCGGTCGATTTCGGCGGTGAGGCGAAGCAGGAGATGATCCAGCGCGCGGCGGGCGGCACGACCGTGCCGCAGATCTTCATCGACGGCCGCCACATCGGTGGCTGCAACGAACTGGTCGCGCTCGACCGCGACGGCAAGCTCGACGAATTGCTCGCCGCATGACCCGGATCGCGCTCTTCCAGTCGACCACCGGCATCGATCCTGCGGCCAATGCGGAGGCGCTGGTCGCCGCGATTGCCGAAGCGGCCAAGGGCGGCGCGACGATGCTGTTCACCCCGGAAATGTCGGGGCTGCTCGACCGTAATTCGGAGCGGGCGTCGGCGAGCCTGCACGGCGAGGAGGACGACAGTGTTCTTGCCGCATGCCGCGCGGCGGCCAAGGAGCATGACGTCTGGGTCCATCTGGGCTCGCTCGCGATCCTCGCCGAGGACGGCAAGGTCGCCAACCGCGGCTTCGTCATCGACCGTACCGGCCGGGTCCAGGCGCGCTACGACAAGATCCATTTGTTCGACGTCGATCTGCCGACCGGCGAAAGCTGGCGCGAATCCGCGGTCTACCGCGCCGGCGACAAGTCGGTGGTCGTCAACGGCACGCCGGTCGGCAAGCTCGGCCTGACCATCTGCTACGATTTGCGCTTTCCGTTGCTGTTCGCGCGGATCGCCGAGGCCGATGCCGACGTGATCGCGGTCCCGGCGGCGTTCACCGTGCCGACCGGTAAAGCGCATTGGCACACCCTGCTGCGCGCGCGGGCGATCGAAGCGGGACTGTTCGTGGTCGCCGCGGCCCAGGTCGGCAATCACGAGGACGGCCGCAACACCTTCGGCCATTCGCTCGTCATCGATCCGTGGGGCGAGGTCCTGCTCGACATGGGCGAGGAACGCGGCGTCGGCTTCGCCGACATCGACCTGTCGCGCATTTCGGAAGTCCGCTCGCGCATCCCGGCGCTCAACCATCGCCGCCCGATCCCTGACGTGGTGTCGCAATGATCGTGTTCGATCTTCAATGCCTCGACGGGGGCGAGACGTTCGAAGCTTGGTTCCGGTCGAACGCCGATTATGACGAGCAGCACGCGGCCGGGCTGGTCCAGTGCCCGTTCTGCCACTCCCAGAACATCGCCAAGGCGCCGATGGCCCCAAGTGTGCCGCGCAAGTCGGTCGATGGGGTCCTCGCCAAGGTCGCCGCGCTCCAGGCCGAAATGCTCAAGGATTCGCGCTGGGTCGGCGACGAATTCACCGACACCGCCCGGGCGATGCACAGCGGTGACATCGAGCCGGCCCAGGTCCACGGCAATGCCACGCTGGCCGAGGCCAGGTCGCTGGCCGACGACGGCGTCCCGGTGGCGCCGCTGCCGTTGCCGGTGGTCCCGCCGACCCAAGTCAATTGATTGCGCGGCGGCGAAACCCTATTCGTCCGGGCGGGCCGACCCCGTAGCTCAGCAGGATAGAGCATCAGATTCCTAATCTGAGGGCCACAGGTTCGAATCCTGTCGGGGTCACCACAACTCGGATGGGAACGATGGCGGAAGAAC
>Ga0268265_10003813_pt1 | contig 10682 bp, 9 predicted proteins | sample KBSSwiS52_FD_190355 | JGI IMG/M metagenome (GOLD analysis project Ga0268265, IMG submission 190355) | Switchgrass rhizosphere microbial communities from Kellogg Biological Station, Michigan, USA - KBS Switchgrass S5-2 (SPAdes) (version 2) | ecosystem: Host-associated > Plants > Roots >...
GGCCTGCGCCGAGGTCGGGCCGCCGATCTGGCCGGCGGCGAGGTCGCGCCGGAGCCGCAGCACCTCCGCAGCCGACTGGGTGACGTCGACATAGATCTTGTCCAGGTTCTGCACCGTGGCCAGCGCCGTGGCCTGGCTGGCGGTGACCAGGGCGCCGGGCGTCACCGAGGACTTGCCGATCCGGCCGGAGATCGGCGCGACCACCCGGCTGTATCCGAGGTTGATCCGCGCCTGGTCCACCGCGGCGCGCTGGGCCTCGACATTGGCGGCCGCCTGTTGCGCGGCGGCCTGGGCGTCGTCGTTGTCCTGCCGACTGACGGCGTTGATCGTCACCAGATCCTTGTAGCGATCCGCCTTCAGTTTCGCCGTGGCGTAGGCGGCCCGGGCCTGGGCCAATCCGGCCTCTGCGCTCTGCAGGCTCGCGCGATAGGTGGCCGGGTCGATTTGATAGAGCGGCTGGCCGGCCCGGACGTAAGCGCCCTCCTGGAACAGCCGCGCCGTGATCACGCCACCCACCTGGGGCCTGACATCCGACACCAGGAACGCCGAGGTGCGGCCGCTTAGCTCCGTGGTCAGCGCGATGGGCTCCGTGCGCACGACGATGACGCCCACCTCAGGCGGGGCCTTGGGCGGGCCGCCTGGGTCCTTTGGACCACAGGACGCGAGGGCGAGAAGCAGGACAAGGGCGGCCGCGCCGCGCTGGGTCAGTCTGGACATGCGCTTAACCGGCGACGGCGGCCGGGGCCGCAAGGGATGGGCCTTGACGAAACCCGGCGGAGGAACAACATGAGAATGAACGTTCATTCTCGGACGGCGAAATAAGAAGGCAAGGCAGCCGAGTCAACGCTGCGCGAGCAACTTTTTGTTGCGGCGCACAAACGGAAGGATCGGGTGTGACCGAAACGACATCATCGTCCCGTCCGACGGTGAAGGCCCGCCGACAGCAGATTCTGGAGGCGGCGATTGAGTGCGCGCGCCGCTCTGGTTTTCATGGCGCGCGGATGGCGGAAATCGCCCAAGCCGCCGGCCTCAGCGTCGGCCAGATCTACCGCTACTTCGAGAACAAGGAAGCGATCATCGCGGCCATCGTCGCCCAGGACGTGGCCGAAGCGCGGGAGAAGTTTTCCAGGCTCGAACAATCGGGCGAGCCGCTCAAGGGGGTTATCCTCAACGACTGTTCGGAGGCCGTCGACCGCAACTACGATCCCGAACGGACGGCCCTCATGCTGGAGGTGTTGGCCGAAGCGGCGCGCAATCCGCAGGTGGCCGCCACCGTGCGCGCCGCCGACGCTGAGGAGCGGGCGTTCCGGCTCAAAATTCTTAAACAGGTCGCTCCGCCGGACTGCAGTGATCGCGAGCTTGCGGCGCGTGGCGAAGTGTTGAGCATGTTGTTCGAAGGCATGGCGGTGCGCGGCGTCAACAATCCTGATTCCGATCGGGCCGCGATCAGTGAGGTGCTCCGTTCAGTGCTGAGCCATCTCCTGGCCGACCCGCTTCACCGACCGCAACCTTAAATCGTCGCACCGCGCGCCTCATACGACGACTAGCCAACGGACGAAAAACGTCGCATCCTATCCACCGCGTTACGGCAGGCCCTCGAGAGCAGGCTGGCGCGATGGAGGAAACGATGTCCGTGCACCCCACCGCCGATCGAACGCCCAAGACTCTCGCTGAGAGTGCGGTCTGCTTTGCGTGCACGGCCATGATCCTTGTCGCAGTCGCGGTTGGGCTTCAGTGGCTGCTCCGGTTGCTGCCCTTAGGCAGTCTCTAGGCTGACCGACATCGCGGAGCCGCTCGCCGGCACGCCCATCCATGCAACCCGCAGGACTTTCGGGCGCAGAGCGAGGGGTTCAGCGCTCGCCTGCCAGCACCCGAATCGCAGGGAGTGGCTCCGCCGGCTCCAGCACGCTCTGCATCACCTCGAGCAGTTCTGCGACCTTGATGGGCTTGGCCACATGAGCGTCCATGCCGCTCGCCAGGTATTCGGCGACCTGTCCCGCCATGGCGTTGGCCGTCAGCGCGACGATGGGCGTACGGCTCAGACCTTCCGCGGCTTCGCGGCGGCGGATTTCTCGCGTCGCGCTGGGACCGTCCATCTCCGGCATCTGCACGTCCATCAGGATCACGTCCCAGGGCTCCGCGGCCCATGCCGCCACGGCTTCGTGACCGTTCGCCACCACGCGGGGTTCGGCGCCGACCTGCTGCAGAAGGGTGCGCAGCACCAGCTGGTTGATGGCGTTGTCCTCCGCCGCCAGGACCTTTAACGCCAGCGGGGCGGTGGCGGTGGGGATCTCTGACGCCACCACGCGGACCTCGCCGATCCGTTCAAGTGGAAGCTCGACGGTGAAAACCGCGCCCGCGCCCATTTCGCTCGTCACCTTGATCGCACCGCCCATGGCCTCGACCAGGTTCTTGCATATCCAAAGGCCGAGACCCGTGCCGCCGAACCGTCGGGTGGTGGAGGCGTCGGCCTGGACGAAGGGCTGGAACAGGCCGTCGAGCGTCGCTTCCGCCATGCCGACGCCGGTATCCGACACCGAAATGCTGAGTATGGGATTGCGGCAGACCCTAACGCGAACGGCGCCGTGGTCGGTGAACTTCAAGGCGTTGGACATCAGATTGCAGAGCACCTGCCGCACCCGGACCGGATCGCCGCGATAGGTTCCCGTCGCATCCTCGTCCAGGTCCAGCTCGAACGAGAGACCCTTCTCCAGGGCGGCGCCGGTGAACACGCCCCAGGCGCCCTCGACCACCTTGCGCAGGTCAAATTCGATCACCTCGAGCTGCAGCTTGCCGGCCTCGATCTTCGAGAGATCGAGGACGTCATTGAGCACCGCCAACAGGTACTCGCCCGACTGGCGTATGACTTCGAGCCGGTCGCGCTGCGTTTCATTGGGTTGGTCGGCCGCCATGGCCTGGGCCATTCCAAGGACGCCGTTCAACGGGGTGCGGATCTCATGGCTCATGATGGCCATGAAGTCGCTCTTGGCTCGAACCGCCTCCATGGCCTGCTCGCGGGCGAGGCGCGCCTCATCGATCAGGCGGTTTCGTTCACGTCGCTCGGCAAACATCAGTTGCTTGTTGGACGCCGCCTTCGCGCTGATTCCCAACACCAGGCCCGCTAAGCCGACCACGCCGATCCACAAGGGGGCGTCCGTCCAGTGGCGCGCGGTGAACGCGGCGGCGGCCGTCAAGGTGACCAGCGGCGGAACGACGGACAGCCTGAGAAGGCGGGCGTTGAATAGGCACTGAAACAGCGAGGCGACCAGACTGAGCACCGCCAGCACGACCAGGAACATCAGTTCCGGTGTTTGACGCGTCAGGACGAAGGCGAACAGCGGGCCCGCTACTATCAGGGCGTTTCGACCGAACTGGTGAAACATCAACGGCTGGTAGGATGGGGGGGTCTGGCCATCGGCCGGCTGCGCGGCGCTGCTGAGCAAGCGACGCTGCGTGAGCACGTCGTAGCCTGACAGCAACACCACCCACCCGGCGGCGAGCAGCGGATGGCCGAGCAAGGCCAGGACGATGCCGACAAGGACGTCAAGGCAGACGAGAAATCCAGCCGGCGCCGAGAGATTGCGCACCACCATCCTGTGGGCGATCAGTTCCGCCTCGATCTCAGAGCGGTCCGCAAGCGGCGTTGGAAGGCCTTTCTCACGACCTTTGGAGCCGCCTTGGCGCGACGATGAAGTGGAGGTGAACATTGCCGCAGTTTAGCGACGATTACTGAATAGGTGGCTAAGCCGAGTCGCCGAACGCGTCCGCCATGAGATCCACGCTTCGGCGGGCGACAGTCGCCAGACTTTACGCTCCAGCGCGGCGACCCGCATGGCTCCGCCTGTCGGCGAAATACAGGGCTGAGACCGTGGCGCCGTCTTAGTCCGCGATCATCTGGGGTCGGTTCTCGGCGTCGCCGACCCATAGACAGGTCAAGGCCGGGCGAGGCCGAGCGCCGATCACCTCCGTCGCGACAGGCGCTTCGCCGACTCGCGCCCACATCACAATCGGGTTGCGCCTGGCCGTCAGACGGGTTTGACTTGGCCAAGATATTGCACCAGAGTGCATCATAAGGAAGGGTTGACGCAGGCAGGGATGGCCGATCCGGCTGCGCGGGCGCATCAGCGTATTGCGATCGAGGTTCTCAACTCCCTGGCGGAACACCCGGCGTCTGGCGACGCGCTCGGATGGGGGTCGGCGACGGCGTCTTCAGCGAGGCTTCAAGGGTGGCAACGAAGGATCTGCTGACGGCGTGGGGCGAAGACGGGCTGGCTTCGAACGGGCCGGCGCGCAACGCCGTCTCATTCGCCAGGAGGGACGTGGGCTCGGCGTTCGATGAGATCCGGCGCATCCCCACGGGCGCCGGCCGCCGTCAGGCGGGGGAAGAAGTCCCGTACGTTGGTGTGGCGCAGGCGGAACGGAAGGCCTGACGTGGAAATCGATTTTCGCAGCGTTTCGAGCGGTGAGCGCTACAAGGTGCTCACCAACACCATCACGCCCAGGCCGATCGCCTGGATCACGAGCCTTTCGAAAAGCGGGGTGGTGAACGCGGCGCCCTACAGCTTCTTCAACGCCGTCGGTCACGACCCGCCGCTTATCGTTCTGGGCCTCCTGAAAGAGCCGGGCGCCGGAGGGCTGAAGAACACGGCGTCTAATATCCTGAGCACCGGAGAATTCGTCGTCAATCTCGTCTGCGAGGCGGACGCCGAACGCATGAACCTGTCCAGCATCGACGCGCCGGCGGAGGTCAGCGAGATCGAGATTGCGGACGTCGAGACGGTGGCGAGCGTGGTGGTCGGACCTCCGAGGATCGCCACCGCGCCTGTCTCCTTCGAGTGCCGCAAGCTGGTCGCGCTGGATATCGGCGCCGCCGCGCAAACCGTGGTGCTGGGCGAGGTGCTCTATGCCCATGTGGCCGATCGCTTCGTGCTCGATCCGCAGCGGCTCCATCTCGACACGCCCGCCATGAAGCTGGTCGGCCGCACCCATGGCAGCGGCTGGTATGTCCGAAACAGCGACGCTTTTCAGCTTGAGCGCCCGCGTCTGAAGCGGGACTGACGCGCTTCGAACTCGGCTGCTCGGCGGGTGTCGCCCAATTGAATTCCAGACTTCGGTACAGAAGTCATAGGGAGGTTCGAGCGGATGATCATTGGCGATCGCCCTAACCCTTCTGCGTCCGACTGGGATTCCAATCACCCCTCTGCGCCCGAGCCAGCCCATGGTTACTGAGGCGGGGGAGCCGACCAGCGCCATCCAGCCGCTGCACTATCCAAGCGTCCTGACCGGCTGGGTGACGGTCGGGGTGCTCTTTGTCCTCTACATCCTGTCCCTGGCCGATCGTCTGATCGTGGCCCTGCAGGTCGACGCCATCAAGGCGGGTCTTCACCTGACGGACCTGCAGATCGGCTTGCTGCAGGGCCCCGCGTTCGCGGTGCTGTACGCGTTGTTCGCGATCCCTGTCGGGCTGGCGCTGGACCGCTACAGCCGCAGGCTGGTGATGTTCGCCTCGATCTTCGTCTGGAGCCTCGCCGCCACCGCCTGCGGGCTGGCCACGGGGTTCGTCTTCCTGCTGATCGCCCGCGCTCTGGTCGGCGCCGGCCAGGCCGGCTTCGGCACCGGCGCCTACTCGATCATCGGCGACAGCTTCCCCCCGGCCAAGGTGTCCGTCGCCATGTCGGTCTTCGTGATGGGCGGCATCATGGGCGCCGGCATCACCTTTCTGCTAGGCGGTCCGCTCGTCCGGCACGTGCTGGAGACGGGCGTCTCGGTCTGGCCGGTGCTGGGAGCCGTCGCACCATGGCAGAAGGTCTTCATCTACGTGGGCGCGCCGGGGCTTCTGCTGGCCTTCTTGGTGTTCGCCTTCCAGGAGCCCCGTCGGCATGCGGCGCCAGGGGCGGCGGCGGGAGGTGGTTACGCGGAGGCGTGGCGGTTCATCGCTCAGCATCCGCGGACCTTCGCCGCGATATTCCTCGGCTTCGGGCTGGTCTACTCCATGACCATCGCGATGCAGCAATGGAGCCCGGCCTTCTTCGCGCGTGTCTACGGCTGGCGTCCCGACCAGATCGGGGTGCGCCTCGGCCTAGCCCAGATCCTGGGCGCGCTCACGCTTCCGCTGCACGGGATGATCGTGAACCATCTGATGCGTAGGGGTCGTCAGGATGCGCCGCTGCTCTGGTGCATGCTGACCGGCCTGGTCGCCTTGCCGCTGGCGCTCGCCGCCTACTGGGTGCGTGACGGCTGGCTCAGCATCATCCTGATCGGCCTGTACTTCGGTTTCATGCTGTCCTCCGCGAGCATGGGACCGGCGGCGGTCCAGCTCGTGACGCCGCAGCATCTCCGCGGCCGCATCTCGGCCCTCTACGTCATGTGCACGGGCCTGATCGCGATGGCGTTGGGGACGTCGGTGGTGGGGATCTTCACGGACAAGGTGTTCGCCGACCCGGCGCGCGTCGGCGATTCGCTCATCGCCACGGTGTTTCTGGTCATGGCCCCGGGGATCGCGCTCTACGCCTGGGGCCGGGCCGGACTTCGGCGCTCGATGCCCGACGTGGTCGGCGCGGACGGTAGGGCGCGCTGAAACCGCCTCCGCGCCGCACCCTCAGCGGGCCGGCCGGTCGTGGGCGGCCTCAGGATGAGGCTGCGGTCTGGGAGGCGCCCTTGGCGGGGCCGCCGCTGCGGATATAGCGGTCGAGGTTCTTCAGGACATCCTCGCTTTCGCGCCGGGCCCGCGGCTTCGTCGCGCCGACCGCCATGGTCATGACGCCGACGATCAGGGTCGATGCGAACATCTCGTCCGCGATCCGCCCATGGGCCCAGTCATTGGCCACCGCATACCGATAGCGGGTCAGGTCGTCGACGAGGGTGTCGCGGTTGATCCACGGCTGCAGTTGGCGCTCTGCATGCAGGCGATCGATCCAGGGACGGTGCGAGTGGGCAACAATCTCACCGATCGTCTGGCGGATGTTCGGCTCGACATCGGGAGAGTAATAGATCTCCACCAGTGCGCGCGTGTAGTTTCGGATAGAGAGGTTACGATGCGCGACGAGAGCAAGATGCTCGGCCATCCGATCGGCCGTTGCGGTCGGCGTGCTGTAGATCAGCTCGACCTCGTAGTCCTCGAAATATTGATGGATCGCGGCGGCGATCAGCCGTTCCTTGCTCTGGAATGCATTGTAGAGGGTCCGCTTGGCGACGTCGGCGCGGCGGGAGATCTCGTCCATGTTGACGGCGGAGATTCCCTCGCTGGCGATCATTTTTCGCACGGTCGTCAGGATACGGCGCCGGCGCTCGATGATCGAGGAACTGGCGTACCCTTGGCCCCCGCCTCGGACCAGCGGCGCTGTGCGGCCCGTCGAATCAGCGCTCATCGGTTCCCGCCCGTGTTCAGACCCCTCGAAACAGGACGAGTGGGCGGATGCCTGCCGTTCCACACACTATACCCCCAGCAGTTTACCAAAGCGCTCGCGATGAAATGCGACGTTGCCGACGGACATATCGGCGACGTGGGCGCGTTTCAAATAGAGGCCGGCGTCATGTTCGTCGGTCATGCCGATCCCGCCATGCATCTGTATCATCTCTCTGGCGACATGAGCGAATGTGCGACCAGCCAGGGCCTTTGCAACTGAGACCAGGAGCGCAACGTCTTCAGCACCCGAGTCGAGCGCCGCCAACGCTGCGCAGACGGTGGAGCGGACCAGCTCGATTTCCCCGAGGAGATCGGCCGCACGGTGCTGCAACGCCTGGAACGAGCCGATATGTCGGCCGAACTGCTTGCGGATCTTCAGGTAGTCAACCGTCCGTTCAAAGGCTTCCTGCAGCGAACCCAGCATTTCGGCGGCCAGCACGGCGCGGGTCCGGTCGAGGATCTGATCCAGCACGCCCAATCCCTGGTCAGCCGCGCCAAGCAGCTGATCGGGGCCTACCGCCACGCGCTGAAACCGCACCGTGGCGGCGGCGCGCGAGTCGATTTGCGCCAGCGGGTGACGCTCCACGCCCTCGGCTGACGCTTCGCACAGGAACAGGCTGACGCCCGAAGCGTCCCCGGGCCGCCCGCTCGTCCGCGCTGCGACCACGAAGAGCTCGGCCGCCATGCCGAACTCGACGGGTCGCTTCCATCCGTCGAGCAGCCATCCGTCGGAGGAACGGCTGGCCGTCATGGCGACGCTCGCCGGATCGTGCCGCGCCGCCTCCTCTAGGGCCAGAGTCCCGATCGTCGACCCGTCCATGAGTCGCGGAAGCCAGTGGCTCTTCTGGGCTTCGGTCCCGCCGAGGAGCAGGGCCGAGGCCGTGGTGACGGCGCTTGCGATCAAAGGGGAGGGCGTCAGGTTGCGTCCAAGCTCCTCCGCCAGCCGCCCCATGCCTTGAAAGCCGAACTCATGTCCCGCGTAGGCTTCGGGCACGACCATCCCTGTCCAGCCCATGGAGACCATCTCAGCGTACAGATCTGGATCGTAGCCCAGCTCGGCGTGCTGGGTTCGGAGCTTGCGAAGGGCGTTTACCGGCGCACGCTCGCGCGCCCAGGACCGCGCCGCATCCGCGAGCATTTCACGATCTTCACGTGTGGCGGCGGCCACAGATTCCCCCCTCATTGATCGGGCAAGTTCAGGACGTGTTTCGCCGTGATGTTGTTCTGCACCTCATGGCTGCCGCCATAGATCGAGAAGCACTTGCTGTAGAGCCAGTCGCGGACGATCCTGAGTTCCTCCTCGCGGTAATGTTCGCCCTCCCAGCCCAGCGACCGGATGCCGAGAATCTCGACGGCGAGGTCGTTACGGTCCTGCGCGATACGCGCGCCGAGATTCTTCAGCGTCGACACCGCGGGCGCGCGGGGGGAGTCCTGCTCAAGGGCTGCGGCTCGGCGATCGATCGTCTGCGCATAAGCGCGGTCCATGATCAGGTGGTCCAAGAGCCGCTGGCGCAGGTCGCCGTCGGCGAGCCGTCCCGCCGCATCCAGGCCCACATATTCACGGGCGAGCGTCGCAAGGTCGAGCGTCGCCTTGCGCTGTTCCGACAGTCCGCTCCGTTCATGCTGCAGTAGCCGCTTGGCGATGGTCCAGCCCCCGTTGACCTCGCCCACGGTCTCGCTCTTGGGCACAGTGACGTCAGTGAGGAAGAGTTCGCAGAAGTGCGACGCGCCGTTGATGAGCTTGAGAGGGCGAGCCTCGACGCCGGGCGTGCGCATGTCGATGAGCAGGAAGCTGATGCCGCCCTGCTTGCGCGTGGTGTCGGTGCGGACAAGGCAGAAGCACCAGTCGGCGATATGCGCGAAGGACGTCCAGATCTTTTGCCCGTTGACCAGCCAGTGATCGCCCTTGTCCTCGCAGCGCGTCTGCAGCGAGGCCAAGTCGGATCCCGAGCCGGGCTCCGAGAAGCCCTGGCACCAGCGGACCTCGCCGCGGGCGATCGGCGGCAGGTGGCGACGCTTCTGCTCCTCGGTGCCGAACTCCAGGACGGTGGGGCCAAGCATCATCACCCCGAGGCCGACGATCGGATTGAAGGCTTCGGCCCGCGCGAACTCCTGCGCCAGCGCCTCCGCCTCATTGGCGCAGAGTCCGGCGCCGCCGTACTCGACGGCCCAGGTGGGCAGGCCCCAGCCCTTCTCGCCCACGGCCCGGACCCAGTGGTGATAGTCGGCGCTCTCGTGGCGCTCGGTGACGTCGGTCGGGTTGTGGAGCGGCGCCAGCCCGCGCAGCGATGGCGGGAAGTTCGCGCTCAACCAGTTGCGCACCTCGATCCTGAAGGCCTCGAGATCGCCTTCCATCGTGTCCTGTCCTGATTGTCCACGTCGCTCGGGATCCGGGCGTTCGGGAGGTTCTTGCTCGCTTCAGTGATGATCGACTGTGCGCCAAAGTGTCAATCAAAAATTGCACGGTAGGGCAAATTCCGGATTGTAACCGGGGTCAGCTTCTGTTTGGCTCGCCGCATCGTGTGGCGCGACGCCAAACCCTGACCGAACCAGAGAGAGATCCATGTCCACAGCCACCACGCACCCGCTCAAGCGGGTCGAGAACGGCGATGAGCCGGCCTTCGTCGCCTACGAGCGCCGGGACGGCGTGGCCTGGCTCATGCTCGACCGCCCTGACGTCGCCAACACCCAGAACTACCGGATGCTCAATCAACTGGACGACCTGTTTCGCCACGCGGTCGAAGACGACGAGGTGAAGGTCATCGTCCTGGGGGGGCGGGGCAAGCACTTCTCGGCGGGCCACGATCTTGGCACGCCCGAGAAGGACCGGGACCTGGAACGCGACCGCAAGTTGCTCTGGTACAACCACCTGAACGCGCCAGGCGCCGAGGGCCAGTACGTGCTGGAGCAGGACGCCTACCTCGGCTTCTGCCGCCGCTGGCAGGACATCCCCAAGCCGATGATCGCCATGGTGCAGGGCGGTTGCATCGCCGGCGGCCTGATGCTGGCGTGGGTGTGCGATCTGATCGTCGCCTCGCATGACGCCTTCTTCCAGGACCCCGTGGTGCGGATGGGGGTCCCAGGCGTGGAGTATTTCGCTCACGCCTTTGAGCTGCCGCCGCGTGTCGCGCGCGAACTGTTGCTCCTTGGCGAGCGGATGCCGGCCGAGCGCGCCTACCAGTTCGGAATGGTGAACCGCCTCGTCCCCCGCGAAGATCTCGAGAAGGAAGTCGGGCGGATCGCCGCCGAGCTGGCGACGCGGCCGCGCTTCGGCATG
>Ga0268265_10003816_pt1 | contig 10678 bp, 7 predicted proteins | sample KBSSwiS52_FD_190355 | JGI IMG/M metagenome (GOLD analysis project Ga0268265, IMG submission 190355) | Switchgrass rhizosphere microbial communities from Kellogg Biological Station, Michigan, USA - KBS Switchgrass S5-2 (SPAdes) (version 2) | ecosystem: Host-associated > Plants > Roots >...
CACCGAGCCTGCTCGGCTCCTCGGAGTTCAAATCGGCGATCACGGTCTCGCCGGCCAGGGTCGTCTGTCCCACCGCGACCAGCGGCTGGACGCCATCCGGCAGATAGACATCGACCCGGCTGCCGAACCGGATGATACCGAAACGCTCTCCGGCCCGCACCCGCATTCCGGCGGTCAAGTCGCAGTGGATCCGCCGCGCCACCAGGCCGGCGATCTGCACCAAGCCGACGTCGCGGCCGCCGCTGAGCCGCAAATGCACCGATTGCCGCTCGTTCTCCTCGCTGGCCTTGTCGAGCGAGGCGTTCACGAATTTTCCCGGACGATGCGCCAATGTCACGACTTCGCCATCGACGGGAATCCGGTTCACATGAACATTGAACACATTCATGAAGATACTGATCCGCATCAGCGGACGGCCGCCCATATTGATTTCGGGCGGTGGCGAAGCGGGCTGGATCATCTGCACGACGCCGTCGGCCGGGCTGATGACGAGGCCTTGGCGGCTCGGCGTCACGCGGTCGGGATCGCGGAAGAAATAGACACACCAGGCGGTCAACACCACGCCCAGCAGGCCCAGAGGCGTCCAGAGCCACCAGAGCAGCACGGTCGCTGCGGCGAAGGCCGCGATCAAGGGCCAGCCCTTGCGGTGGATCGGGGTTAACACAGTCTCGAACAAGGAAGCCTCTTTGGGTCAGTATTCGCAGCTGTCGGGAATATGGGGATGAGCCCCAAGTCCTTCAAATGCCACACTTCACCGGGCCCGTCACCCGACTCTCCCGATAACGGCAATGCGCTTTACAGATCGTTAAGAGGGTACGGGGTACTTTCCCAGCCCAGGAATTAGGACCCGGCACACCCCTGTGAACCTGAAAGCCCTCCCGTTGCTGAATCTGCAACAACTGCCACCGGAAGAACCGCGCTTGCGGATCAATGCCGATGGCTCCTTGCAGATCGGCCGCAAGGACGGCCAGATCGAGTTCGCCTTCAATTATCTCGGCGTCACCTTCGAGGCCAACACGCGCCCGACCGCCGCCGGGACCGTGGTGCAGGTCGCGGCCGGGATCGCGCCACTCCCCTATTCCGCCGAAGGCGTCGCCACGCGGCGTGCCGTGATCGCCATCATCGATGCGTCACAGGTCATGCCGGAGGCGCGGCTGGTGGTCAGCAAGAGCCGCTGGATCTATTGCATCGGCAAGGCGTCGCTCCCCGGCGATTGGGAGCCGCAGGACGTGATCACGGCTGCCACACGGCTGGTGCTCGAGGTGAAGCCCTATCTGGTGATGCTGCAGGAAGCCCTGCCGTCCCGCCCGCAAGCGGCGCACTGACGCCTCTTCTCGACCCTCGTTGCTGCCAACCCCCGCTCGTCATGCCAAGGCTTGGCCTTGGCATCCACGAGTTTGGAGCAGCTGACTACGTCACATGAGGATGCGAACTCGTGGACCCCAAGGCCAAGCCTTGGGGTGACGAGCGAGTGTGGAGTTCGAGCCAGCTAGCCCAGCCGACGTCAGTTCTTCTTCGGCAGGTTGAAGATCTGGCCCGGATAAATGAGGTCCGGATCGCGGATGTGATCCTTGTTGGCCTCGTAGATCACCGTGAACTGGACGCCGTTGCCATAGGTGCGGCGGGCGATGCGCCAAAGGCTGTTCCCGGGCTGCACGATCACGCTGTCATCGTTCAAGGCGACAGTCGAGAAATCCGGCTGCGAGAACGGCACCTCGACCCGGGCCTGCACCTTGCCGGCGCCATCGACCAGATCGACGCGGAGCTTGTGATCGCCCGTCTGCGCCTTCTGTTCCGGCACGAAGGTCCAGCGGCCTGATCCATCGGCCTTGGCCGTGCCAAGGGAACCATTGTCGAGATAGAGCAGCAGATCGCCATCGGGCAAAGTATGGCCGCTCAGCATGGCGCGGCCGTCCTGGGTGTAGTCGATCGTGTCGAGACTCAAGGGCGGCGTCTGCGGCGTGGCGGCGGCGGGTGTTTCCTGCGAAGCCGCGGTCACCGGCGCCGCCGGCGTCGCCGAAGCGGAGCCCGGCGAGTTCAAGAGCTGGGTCGGGCCCTCGCCGTCCTTCGGCACTTCGAGCGCCAAGGCGCCGCTCGGCTTGGTGACCGGCTGGCCGGCGATGTCCTCGGCCGGCTTCGGCACGACGACGATGACTTCCTTCTCGGAATCGAGACTCTTTCCATCCGCGTCGGTCGAGCGGACCGAGAACTTGTGCTGCCCGGGATCGACCGCGGAATCCGGCAGCAGCACCCATTCGCCGCGATCGTCGGCTTCCGCCGAACCGGCCGGCTGGCCGTTGTCCAGCAGCGTGATCTTGGTGCCGGGTGCCGCGCGGCCGGCGACCACCGCGTCGCCGTTCGGGTTGACGCGCACCACATCAAAGCTCGGGTTCACCGGCGCGGGCGCGGGCGCGGGCGTCTGGGCGGCGGAGGCAACTTGCTCGCCGCTGGTGGCAGGCTGCGTCTCGGCCGGCTTCGCCGGCTCGGCGGGCGGATTGATCGGCTGCGGCGCGGTCGCGCCGGTGATGGTGGACTGCTGAACGGGCTGCTCACCGCTGGCCTGATTGGCGGGCGGCGGGCTCGCCGGCTGCCCGGTCGAGGCCGCCGGTTGATTGGCCGGGGCTGGATTGGCAGGCGGAGTCGCCGGCTGCTGCCCGGCGGGTTGTGCCGGTTGCTCCTGGGCGGTCGGTTCCGGGGTGTCGTCCACGTCCTGCTTCGACACCGCGTAGATCAGCCCCAGGATCGCCGCAACCAGGACGGCACCGATGGTTGCGACCAAGGTCAGCCGGTTCATGAAAATCGCTCGATTCGTCTCATTACAGTTCCATCACACCGTAATGCGGAACCCGAATCTGCGCAATGAAGGGCCTTCCCGGTGACCGCTCTGTCGGCGCCTTAGCCTCGGGTTTCCTCGGCCTTCCGCGCCGCAATATCGGGTTGACGGCATTCGGAATAGGCCCCAAAACAGCCGCATTGAAAAGGTTTAAAAACCCTCCTTTCCCGGCCCAAATCAGGACCGGGGCCATATGGGCCTCTCCAAACTCATGACCTTGATTAAATCAATCTGTGTCTATTGCGGTTCGGCCCGTGGCCGTTCGCCGCGCTACATCGCGGCTGCCCGCGAGCTCGGCCAAGCGATGGCCGAGCGCCAGATCCGCCTGGTCTATGGCGGCGCCCGCATCGGCATGATGGGCGAAGTCGCCGATGCCGTGATGAAGAACGGCGGCCAGGTGACCGGCGTCATCCCGGAGCATCTGCAGACCAGCGAGGTCGGCCATTCCGGCATCACCGAGCTCAAAGTCGTCGAGAGCATGCATGTCCGCAAGAAGCTGATGTTCGACATCTCGGACGGCTTCGCGGTCTTGCCGGGCGGCTACGGCACGCTGGACGAGCTGTTTGAGATCATCACCTGGCGGATGCTGAAACTGCACGACAAGCCGGTCGTGGTGCTCAACATCGACGGTTACTGGGATCCCTTGCAGAAGCTGATCGACCAGTTGATCGGCGAAGGCTTCGCGCGCGAGGATTCGCGGCAGTATTACTCGGTGGTGAACTCGGTCGGGCGGATGTTCGATCTCCTGGAGCAACCCGCCGACATCCAGGTCACCGAACACCCGGAACGCATTTAAGCAAACGATCTAACGGAGGAACGGACGATGGCGAAGATCAAGGTCAAGACGCCGCTGGTGGAGCTGGATGGCGACGAGATGACCCGGATCATCTGGGCCTTCATCAAGCAGAAGCTGATCCTGCCCTATCTCGACATCGACCTGAAATACTACGACCTCGGCGTCGAGAAGCGCGACCAGACCAACGACCAGATCACCATCGATTCCGCGAACGCGATCAAGCAGTACGGCGTCGGCGTCAAATGCGCGACCATCACGCCGGACGAAGCGCGCGTGAAAGAGTTCAATCTGAAGCAGATGTGGAAGTCGCCCAACGGCACGATCCGCAACATCCTCGACGGCACCGTGTTCCGCCAGCCGATCATCTGCCAGAACGTGCCGCGCCTGGTGCCGAACTGGACCCAGCCGATCGTGATCGGCCGTCACGCCTTCGGCGACCAGTATCGCGCCACCGATTTCGTCGTCCCCGGCAAGGGCAAGCTGACCGTGAAGTTCGTGCCGGAAGACGGCAGCGCGCCGATCGAGAAGGAAGTGTTCAACTTCCCCGGCGCCGGTGTAGCGCTCTCGATGTACAACCTCGACGATTCGATCCGCGGCTTCGCGCAGTCCTGCTTCAACTACGGCCTGACCCTCGGCTGGCCGGTCTATCTCTCGACCAAGAACACGATCCTCAAGGCCTATGACGGGCGCTTCAAGGACATCTTCCAGGAAGTGTTCGACAAGGACTTCGCGGCGAAGTTCAAGGAGAAGAAGATCACCTACGAGCATCGCCTGATCGACGACATGGTCGCGGCGGCGATGAAGTGGTCCGGCGGCTTCGTCTGGGCCTGCAAGAACTATGACGGTGACGTTCAGTCCGACACCGTCGCGCAGGGCTTCGGTTCTTTGGGCCTGATGACCTCGGTCCTGCTCTCGCCCGACGGCAAGACCGTCGAAGCGGAAGCGGCGCATGGCACCGTGACCCGGCATTACCGCGAGCATCAGAAGGGCAAGGAGACCTCGACCAACCCGATCGCCTCGATCTATGCCTGGACCCGCGGCCTCTACTACCGCGGCAAGTTCGACAACACGCCGGAGGTCCAGAAATTCGCCGAGACGCTCGAGAAGATCTGCGTCGAGACCGTCGAAGCCGGCTACATGACCAAGGATCTCGCCTTGCTGATCAGCCCGGACCAGAAGTGGCTGACCACCGTGCAGTTCCTCGACAAGCTGGACGAAAACCTGAAGAAGGCGATGGGGTAATCCGCATGAACATCACCCGCCGCCTGTTCCTCGCCGCCGCGCTGGTCGCCGGCATCGCGTCGCCGGCGCTCGCACAAGACCCGGCCAACACGCTCTATCTCGACTTCAAGGACGGGCGCGTGACCATCGCGCTCGATCCGGTCGCGGCCCCGAAGACCGTCGCGCATATCAAGGAGCTGGTGAAGAAGGGCTTCTACACCAACACGCCGATCCACCGGGTCATCCCCGGCTTCATGGCGCAGATGGGCGATCCGACTGGCACCGGCGGCGGGCCGGGCTCCGGCACCACCGTCCCCGCCGAGTTCGGCCCGACCCCGTTCGAGCGCGGCACGGTTGGCTTGGCGCGGACCGAGGACCCGAACAGCGGCGACAGCCAGTTCTTCATCATGTTCGAGCGCAAGGACTATCTCGACGGCAAATACACCGCCTTCGGCAAGGTCACCGACGGCATGGACGTCGTGGACAAGATCAAGCAGGGCACCCGCGAAGGCGGCGGCATCGTCGAGAACCCGGACAAGCTCCTCAAAGCGACACTCGGGGATATGCAATAGGGCTTAAAAGATGCGTCATCCCCGGGCCTGAGCCGGGGATCTCGCGCCTACTGCTTCTGGCGCACCAGGATGCCGATCAGGATCAGCATCGGCGCGAAAATCAGCGCCACAGTCATGATCACGCTGGCCCGCAGCTGCTCGGGCGAGACCTGGCTCAAGTCGGTCGGCTGCGGCTGGCCCTGCATGGCCCCCCCTTGAATCGCATAGGACGCGGCAACAATGGCGATGATGGAGCCGATCGTGCCGAGAACGCCGATCGCGAGGAGGACGGCGCCGACCTTGCGCCAGCGCCGGCGCAAGGCGAGATGGCGCTCATAAGCCTGGCTTCCCGCATCGTCGACGATGGCGGCCTTCTCGGCCTCGTCATACTCCCGTCCGCAGATCTTCAGCTGGCGCACGAACAGGATCAGTGCGCCGATGATGACGCCGAGCACGCAGGGGATGGCGATCGGCAGCGCCTCGACCAGCGTCTCCGGCTTGATCTCCTGGGTGCGGAAATATTCCAGCAACGGCCGCACCAGGCCCCAGTCGAACAGCGAATGCGCCAGCGCCGCGACCGCATAGCCGGCGACCACCAGATCCAACCGCCGCCAATCACCGCGCCGGATGTAGGCGGCGATGAACGTGCCCATGAACATTGCCATCATGCTGTGCACGAAGCTGGCGACAATGCCGCGGCCGAGCGCGATCCACACCGCCGCCTCCTCCGGCAAGGCGCGGGCGTATTGCAGATTCTCCAAGGCCGCGAAGCCGAGCGCCACCACCAGCCCAGCCTGAAAGGCCTCCGCCGGCGTCAGACCCTTGCGGAAAATCACCAGCACGATCACGAGTGCCAGCAGCTTCACCGCTTCTTCCGGAATGCCCGCCGCGAGCGCCATGGCCTCGAGCGCGCTCCAGGCATCGGTGATGCCGATCAGCCGCTCCGAAGCCGGCGGCAGCATCGACGCGTAACCCGCGGTGATCGCCATCCCCACCACGAAAGCGGCGCCGATCAGCGTCCAGCGCGCCGGCCGCGGAAACAGCGCCTGATAGAACCAGATGAGCAGCCCCGCGCAGCCAAGCACCGCGACAATGGCCAGGATCGGAGGAAAGCCGGCGGGATGGGGCACGTCAGGTCCTGTTGTTGTTGGGATAGACCTGGCGCTGGATCTTGAGCATCACAGCTGCACTGCCCCCCACTTACTCCCCCCTGAAGAGGGGGAGAAGAGAATTGGCAGCCGGCTTCTCTCGATAGCGACGCTCACTCGGCGAAAGCCTCCCCCTCTTCAGGGGGGAGGTTGGAGGGGGGCATGCAGCCTGAGCGCTCAAGATCCAGCGCTCGCGCTCCCCGCCCCCAACCAACCTCAAGCCGCCTTGATGCGGTCGCCGATCGCGGCTTCGATCGCGGCGATGGCGTTCTGCGCATTCGCCGCATCGGGGCCGCCGGCTTGCGCCATGTCGGGACGGCCGCCGCCGCCCTGGCCGCCGAGCGCGGCACTGCCAGCCTTGACCAGATCGACCGCCGAGAGTCGCCCGGTCAGATCATCGGTGACGCCGACCACCACGCTCGCCTTGCCGTCCGCGGTCGCGATCAATGCGACCACGCCGGAGCCCAATTGCTTCTTCAGCGCGTCCGCCATGCTCTTCAGCTCTTTCGCCGGAACGTCGGGCAGCAGCCGCGCCGCCAGCTTGATGCCGTTGACACTCTTGGTGTCGCCGCCGCTCGACGACGATCCACCCGTCGCGATCGCCTTGCGCGCCTCCGCCAGCTCGCGTTCCAGCTTCTTGCGCTCATCCAGCAGCGAGACGATGCGCGCGCTCAAGTCCTGCGGCACGGCGCGCAGAGCCGCCGCCGCCTCGTGGACGATCTTCTGCTGCTCCTCGACGAATTTCTCCGCCGCGGCGCCGGTCACCGCCTCGATGCGGCGCAGGCCGGCACCGACCGCGCTTTCGCCGACGACCTTCAGGAAACCGATATCGCCGGTCCGGCGCACATGCGTGCCGCCGCAAAGCTCGGTCGAGAACTCCTTATGCTCTTCCTCGTCGCGCCCGCCCATGGAGACGACGCGCACCTCCTCGCCATACTTCTCGCCGAACAGCGCCATCGCGCCGGCTTCGATCGCGGCATCGGGAGTCATCAGGCGCGTGCCGACATCCGCATTGGCGCGGATCCGGCGGTTCACCTCATGCTCGATCCAGGCGATGTCCTCCGGGGTCAGCGCCTTCGGATGGCTGAAGTCGAAGCGCAGGCGATCCGGCGCCACCAGCGAGCCCTTCTGGGTCACATGCTCGCCGAGCCGGCGCCGCAAAGCCTCATGCAGCAGATGCGTCGCCGAGTGATGCGCGCGCAAGCCCGAACGGCGCTTGCCGTCGACCTTCAGCGCGACCGCATCGCCCTTCTTCACCGAACCGCTGACCACCTTGCCGAGATGCACGAACAGCTCGCCGAGCTTCTTCTGCACGTCATGCACTTCAACGACCGCACCCTCGGCGGTCACGATCTTGCCGGTATCGCCCATCTGGCCGCCGCTCTCGCCGTAGAACGGAGTTTGGTTGGTGACGATCGCCACCTCCTCGCCCGCCTTGGCGGCATCCACTTCCTTGCCGCCCTTGACCAGCGCGGTGACGATGCCTTCCGCGCTCTCGGTCTCGTAGCCCAAGAACTCGCTGGCACCCACCTTCTGCTTCAGATCGAACCAGATGGTCTCGGTCGCCGCTTCGCCGGAGCCGGCCCAGGCCGCGCGCGCCGTCGCCCGCTGGCGCTCCATCGCCGCGTCGAACTCCGGCATGTTCACTTCGCGCTTCTGGCCGCGCAGCACATCGGCGGTCAGATCCAGCGGGAAGCCGAAGGTGTCGTAGAGCTTGAACGCGACCTCGCCGTTGAGCTTCGCGCCCGGCTGCATCTTCGCGGTCTCTTCGTCGAGCAGCTTCAACCCGCGCTCCAAGGTCACCTTGAAGCGCTCTTCCTCGAGCTTCAGCGTCTCGGTGATCACCGCCTGCGCGCGAATGAGCTCCGGATAGGCCTGACCCATCTCCAGCACCAAAGCCGGCACGATCTGCCACATCAGCGGCTCTTTCATGCCGAGCAGATGCGCATGCCGCATCGCGCGGCGCATGATCCGGCGCAGCACATAGCCGCGGCCCTCGTTCGAGGGCAGCACGCCGTCGGCGATCAGGAAGGCGCTGGAGCGCAGATGGTCGGCGATCACCCGGTGCGAGACCTTGTGCGGCCCATCGGCCGCGGTCCGCGACACTTCCGCCGAAGCCTCGATCAATTTCCGGAACAGATCGATGTCGTAATTGTCATGCACGCCCTGCAGCACGGCGGCGAGGCGCTCCAGCCCCATGCCGGTGTCGATCGAGGGCTTCGGCAGGTTGACGCGCTCGGTCTTGGTGACCTGCTCGAACTGCATGAACACGAGATTCCAGATCTCGATGAAGCGGTCGCCGTCCGCATCCGCCGAGCCCGGAGGCCCGCCGAAGATCTTGTCGCCATGGTCGTAGAAGATTTCCGAGCAGGGGCCGCAGGGGCCGGTATCGCCCATGGACCAGAAATTGTCCGAGGTCGAGATGCGGATGATGCGGCTGTCCGGGAAGCCGGTCAGCTTCTTCCACAGCGCATGCGCCTCGTCGTCCTCGGAGAAGACGGTGATGGTGAGCTTGTCCGGCGAGAGCCCGTATTCCTTGGTCAGCAGGTTCCAGGCCAGCGGAATCGCCCGCTCCTTGAAGTAATCGCCGAAGGAGAAATTGCCGAGCATCTCGAAGAAGGTGTGATGCCGCGCGGTGTGGCCGACGTTTTCGAGGTCGTTGTGCTTGCCGCCGGCGCGCACGCATTTCTGCGCGGTCGAGGCGCGCTTGTAGGGGCGCGGATCCTGGCCGGTGAACACGTTCTTGAACTGCACCATGCCGGAGTTCACGAACATGAGCGTCGGATCGTTCCGCGGCACCAATGGCGACGACGGCACGATCTCGTGCCCCTCCTTGCGGAAGTAGTCCAAAAACACGCGGCGAATTTCGTTGGCGGTATGCATAGGCAGAACAGTCCGATCTTGGCGTTAGGTCAGTGGGTTAGCGGCAATTTCCAGGCACAAAGCCGGGCGCCCGCAGCCGGAGGCCGAGCGCAGCCGGTTAGTATTTAGGGTTTTTTATGGCGGGGCAAGGGGTTGGCCTCGACTCCGAGCACTGCTTTTGGTTGGATAAATTGCGACGCAAACAAGCTTCCAACTTGGGCACGCGAGGACAGAGTTATGACGGTGGAAAAACACCGATTCACGCAAATCGACTTCCAAAGATTCAAGGCCTTCCAGGAATTCACCGTGCAACTGCGGCACTTCAACATATTGGTAGGTCCGAACAACGCTGGAAAGTCCACGATCCTTGCTGCCTTCCGAATTTTGGCCGCCGCAATGCGAAAGGCTGGAACGCGTAAGCCAGAAATGATTAGAGGGCCAAACGGCCGGGCGCCAGCATACCGCGTTGACCTGCGCACCATTTCTGTTGCCGAAGAAAACATCTTCTTCAATTACGACGACCGTGAGGTAGCAACGATTAGATTCAGATTGTCCAACAAGAGTGAACTCGTGCTCTATTTTCCTGAGACGAATGAATGTTATCTCTTTCCGGAAACAGCTAGCGGCCGCGACATACAATCGCCTGCGATGTTTAAGCGAGAGTTCAATTGCGATATTGGTTTCGTCCCGATACTTGGCCCCGTCGAGCACATTGAGCCGCTTTTCGAAGAGGAAGCTGCCCGACGCGCACTCTTCAGTTATCAAGCGGCAAGGAACTTCCGAAACATCTGGTATCACTATCCACAGCGATTTTCAGAGTTCCGATCCATTCTTCAGCAGACCTGGCCTGGAATGGATATTGAGGCACCCATTATCGAGGCATCTTTCGGCAAGCCCAGGCTTTACATGTTCTGCCCGGAGGATCGCATCCCGAGGGAAATATTCTGGTCTGGGTTTGGATTTCAGGTTTGGTGCCAGATGCTGACGCATCTCATCCAATCGTCAGACAAGTCGATTTTCTTGATCGATGAGCCTGATATTTATCTGCATTCAGAGTTGCAGCGTCAACTTCTGGGCCTTCTCCGAAATTTAGGACCAGACATTCTAGTGGCGACTCATTCGACCGAAATCGTCTCAGAAGCCGAACCGGACGATATCGTTCTTATTGATAAGAAGAGGAAAAGTGCTCGACGAATTAAAGATCCGTCCCAGCTACAATCAGTCTTCTCAAGTCTAGGCTCAAATCTGAATCCCATTTTGACACAAC
>Ga0268265_10003824_pt1 | contig 10665 bp, 9 predicted proteins | sample KBSSwiS52_FD_190355 | JGI IMG/M metagenome (GOLD analysis project Ga0268265, IMG submission 190355) | Switchgrass rhizosphere microbial communities from Kellogg Biological Station, Michigan, USA - KBS Switchgrass S5-2 (SPAdes) (version 2) | ecosystem: Host-associated > Plants > Roots >...
ACCTGCCGGAGTTCCAGCAGGCGTTTCAGTGCAAGGCGGGATCGCCGATGGTGCGGAAGCCGGCAGAGCGGTGCGAGGTGTGGTGACAACCGGAATAACTCTCGCCAAGACGCAAAGACGCCAAGTTCGGACAATCCGAATTCTAAATGGTCAGAATTCTTCTTTGCGCGCCTTAGCGACTTGGCGTCTTGGCGAGAGATCTTTTTACTTCTTGCTCGCTATCCACCGATCGATCTTCGCATCGAGCACCTCGAGCGGTAGCGAGCCGTCGCGCAGTACGACGCTGTGGAACTCGCGCACGTCGAAGCGTGAGCCGAGCGCGGCTTGCGCTTTGTTGCGCAGCTCGCGGATGCGCAGCTGGCCGATCTTGTAACCGAGCGCCTGCCCGGGAATCGCGATGTAGCGCTCCACTTCCGCTTCGGCGTCGCTCGGCGCGATCGACGAATTGTCCCGCATGTACTTGATCGACTGCTCGCGCGTCCAGTTGCGAGTGTGCAGGCCAGTGTCGACCACGAGCCGCATTGCGCGCAGCATCTCGTCGGCCAGCCGCCCGTAGTACTGATACGGGTCGGTGAACATGCCGAGCTCCTTGCCGATCGACTCCGAGTACAGCGCCCAACCCTCGTCGTACGCCACGTAGCCGTTGCCGAACCGCCGGAAGCGCGGCAGCTCCGTCAGCTCCTGCTGGATCGCGATCTGGAAATGATGGCCGGGCGCGGCTTCGTGCAGCGACAGCGTCTCCATGCCGAACTTCGGCTGCGCCTTCAGGTTGTACGTGTTGACGTAGAAGATGCCGGGCCGCGAGCCGTCGGCCGACGGCGGCTGATAGAAGCCACCCGCCGAGCTCTGCGCGCGGAACGCCTCGACCTCACGGACTTCGTAATCCGCCTTCGGAAAATCCTTGAACAGCTTCGGCAGCTTCGCGTCGATGTTCTTTTTCAGGTCGCGGAAGCCCTGAATCAACGCTGGGCCGCTGGTGTAGTAGAAGCGCGGATCGTCCTGCAGAAACTTGAAGAACGCCGGCAGATCGCCGTTGAACCCGACCTGCTGCTTCACCTGTTCCATCTCGCCGCGAATGCGCGCGACCTCTTTCAGGCCGAGCTCGTGGATCGCGTCCGGCGTCAGCTCCGTCGTGGTGGCGAGCCGGGCCTGGTATGCGTACCACTCGCGGCCGTTCGGCAAGCTCGACCAGCCCACCTGGGTGCGCGCGCCCTTCAGATATTCGTCGCGGACGAAGTCGAGCAGACGCTGATATGCCGGATTGATCTCCTTCGTGATCGCGTCGCTGTACGCCTTCTGCAGGCGCGTGCGATCGGCCGCGCTGACCGCATCCGGAAACTTCTTGAGCGGCGCGTAGAACATGCTTGCTTGCGGATCGGCAGCAATGATGTCCTTGAGCTGCGGCACCACCTTCTCCATCAGCACGCGCGGATACGTGACGTGCTGCGCCATTCCCTTGCGCATGTTCACGATCGCCTGGTCCGACCACGCGATGTAGTCGTGCATGCGCGCAAGAAAGCGATCGTAGTCCGCGGCTGTCGCGAACGGCTGCGCGCTCGTGCCCGAGCCGAGCACGGGCATGAACGTCGGCAGACTCTGGAACTGGCTGACCGGTAGCAGCTCGCCCGGATACTTCTCGCCTTCGAGGTTGCCGTGCAGGTTGTAGATGAAGATCTCGACGCTCAATCGGTCGGTGTCCGGCAACGGGCGCGCGGCGAGCTTCTGTGCATCCGCGAGCGCCTTGCGGTCGACGTCGAGCGCGATCTTGATCTGCTCGGGCGAGATGTTGTTGGTGAGCTTGTCGTCGTAACGGTGATCGCCGATGAAGGTCGCGATCAGCGGGTTCAGCTGCATCTGGCGCTCGAAGTAGTCCTCGAACAAGCGATGCAGCGCCGCCGAGTCGGCACTCGCGCCGGCGCCGCTCGGCGTGGACTCGGCAGCGAAACCAGGCGCAGCGGCCAGGCCTGCCGCAAGCGTGACGGTGGCCAGCAATCGTTGATTTCGCAGCACGGGCCGTGCTCCTGCGGAAAGTGAGAAGGCCGGCAGTTTCAGCGGCGCACGGGGCAAAAGAAAGCCCCGGCTTTTGCTAATTCACTCGGGCTGATTCGGGCTCGCCGTCGTGCCGCTGGTCGCGACCACTTTGATGCTGCCGCCCGAGGTGCGCGCGTAGATCGGGTTGCCTCCGCCGTTGAAGGTGCCGGTCAGCTTGTGCTCGCTCATCTCGGTCGTAGTTACCGGCAGCTCGGTACGCACCGAGCCGCCGCTGGTGGAGGCGTCGAGCTCGCCCGTCGTGCTCTTCGGCACACGGATGGTGAGATCGCCGCCGGAGCTGGATACCGAGATGCCGCGATTCGCGCCGACCAGCTCGGCCGAGACGTTGCCGCCCGACGTGTGCGCGGTGATCTTGCCGTCGATCGTGGCGCGGATGTCGCCGCCGGACGTCTTCAGTTCGGAATCGCCGCGAATGTTGCGGGCGATGACGTCGCCGCTGGACGTACGCGCCGCCACTTTGCCGACGACGTCGGTGAGGTGGATGTAGCCGCCGGAGGTTTTCGCATCGAGATCGCCGTTGATGCGCGAGATGTCGACGTCGCCGCCGGAAGTGCTGAGGCGGGTTTCGCCGTCGACCTGCTCGACGCGCACGTCGCCGCCGGACGTGGTCATCTCCACGGGACCTTTAATTTCCGTGACCAGAATATCGCCGCCGGAAGTGCTGAGGCGGGTTTCGCCGTCGACCTGCTCGACGCGCACGTCGCCGCCGGACGTGGTCATCTCCACGGGACCTTTAATTTCCGTGACCAGAATATCGCCGCCGGAAGTGCGGCCGCGCGCCGTGCCCGTCAGCTGGCCGACGGTGATGTCGCCGCCCGAGGTGTGAATGTCGAAGTTGAACGCGCGCGGGACCTGCACTTCGACCTTGCCGTCGACGTTCCAGCCGCCGAACCAGTCGGTCCACTTGCCGTTGCCGTGCTTGCTCGTGACTTCCACGTCGTTGCCGCTCTGTTCTGCCGACAACGTCATGCGTTCCAGCGTGCGCTCCGAGCCTTTGAGCAGGATGTGCACCACGACCTGGTTGCCGCCGGTGCCCGTGACCCGCAGGTCGGCGCCATCCGCCTCGATGGTCAGCCGACCGCCCGGCGCGACGCTGAAAGTGCGGTCGAGGCGCTTCTCGGCCGCGTGGGCGGCGAACGAGCAGGCGAGCAGGCAGACACCGATGGTGCTGACGAAACGAACGGACATGCAAATTCCCCTCTGGCGAGATGTTCTGCCTTTTGGGACGCTAACATGCTCGGAAAGGTTGCAGGCGGACACTATTGCGTCCGGATGACGATGAAAGAGCGCAATCCCCAGGCCGAACAGATGGGCGACGAGTCGATGCTGCGCAACCTCGCTGCGCAGGCGGAGGCGATCTGGCCGCAGGAGCAGCGCCTGTTCGATCGCTACCAGCTCCCCGGGACTGCACATATCGCCGACATCGGCTGCGGCAGTGGCGAGATCACTTCGCGGCTTGCCGCGCTTTACCCGGAAGCCGAGCTGATCGGGGTGGACATCCTGGAAGCCTCGGTCGCTTACGCGCGCCGGCGGTATGCGTCGTTGGCGCCGCGCGTGCGATTCGAGCAAGGCGACGCGTTCGAGTTGAAGCTCGGCACCGGCGAGTTCGACCTCGTCGTGTGCCGGCACATGACGCAGGCGGTACCAGAACCGCAACGGGTGCTCGCCGAATTGCAGCGCATCTGCCGGCCGGGCGGTTGGGTCCACGTGCTCAGCGAGGACTACGCGATGCTGCACGCGCCTGCGGGCAAGGTCGATCCGGATCGGCTGTGGCACGAGGGTGTGATCGCATTCGCACGTGCGACGGGCTCGGATGCGCGTGTCGGACGACGCACGTGGTCGATGATGAATCAGCTCGGTTTCGAGGAGCTGCACGTCGACTACATCGTGGTCGATACGATCCGGGTTCCGCGCGCGACCTTCGCTGCGATCATCGCGGCATGGCGCGATGGATATACCGAAGCGCTGGCGCAGAACACTGCGCTCGGCATCGATGAAGTGCGCGAGCTGTTTGCTCACGCTGTGAACGCGATCCTCGACCCAGCCCAATATGTCGTCTGGCACATCCCCATTGTCAGTGGACGAAATCCGTAGAATCGATAACAGAGGTTTGTCATGACTCAGCCGCTCGCCGACATCGGTCTCATCGGGCTCGCCGTGATGGGCGAGAACTTCGCCTTGAACATGGAGAGCAAGGGCTTTCGCGTCGCCGTGTACAACCGGACCACGGAGCGCGTCCAGACGTTTCTTGCTGAGCGCGGACGCGGCAAGAATTTCGTGGGAGCACGCACGCCAGCCGAGCTGGTCGCAGCGCTGCAGAAGCCGCGCAAGATCCTCATGCTCATCAAGGCCGGTCCGGCGGTCGATGCGGTGATCGACGAGTTGTTGCCGCTGCTGGATCGCGGCGACATTCTCATCGACGGCGGCAACAGCCTGTTCACGGACACGATCCGCCGCACCAAGCAGGTCGAGGCCGCGGGCATGTTGTATGTCGGCTCGGGAGTGTCCGGGGGCGAGGAGGGCGCGCTGACCGGACCGTCGCTGATGCCTGGCGGCAGCGCGGCAGCATGGGAGCACATCAAGCCGATCTTTCAGGCTGTCTGTGCGCGCACGCCGGATGGCGAGCCGTGCTGCGACTGGATGGGCGAGGACGGCGCCGGACACTTCGTGAAGATGATTCACAACGGCATCGAGTACGGCGACATGCAGCTGATCGCCGAGACCTACGACGTGATGAAGCGCGTGCTCGGCCTGAGCAATCAGCGCATGCACGACGTGTTCGCGGAATGGAATGCCGGTGAGCTCGACAGTTATCTCATCGAGATTACGCGCGACATCCTTGCGTACAAGTCGCTCGAGGGCGAGCAGATCATCGATGTGATCCTCGATGCCGCCGGTCAGAAGGGAACTGGCAAGTGGACCGTCATCGAAGCACTGCAGGAAGGTGTGCCGCTGACGTTGATCGCCGAAGCCGTGTTCGCGCGCGCACTTTCGGCGAACAAAGAGGAACGGGTCGCGGCGTCGAAGCAACTCAAGTATGACGGGAGTGCGTTCACTGGCGATCGCAACGCGCTGATCGATGATCTGCGCCGTGCGCTGTACGCATCGAAGATCATCAGCTACGCCCAGGGTTATCAGTTGCTGCGCGCGGCCGCGCAAACCTACAAGTGGAATCTGAACTATGGCGGCATCGCGCTCGTCTGGCGCGGCGGCTGCATCATTCGCTCGGCGTTCCTCGGCGACATCAAGAAAGCGTTCGATCGCGATCCTGCGCTCGCCAATCTGCTGCTGGATCCGTTCTTCCGCGACGCCGTTGGCAGCCGGCAAGCGGGTTGGCGCCGCGCGATCGTCGCGGCGGTCCTGAGCGGCGTGCCGGTGCCGTGTCTCGGCTCGGCGCTTTCATACTTCGATGGTTATCGCTCGGAGCGGCTGCCGGCGAACATGATCCAGGCGCAGCGCGATTACTTCGGCGCGCACACGTACGAGCGAGTGGATCAACCCCGCGGCAAGTTCTCGCACACGAACTGGACGGGCCACGGCGGCACGACCACATCCGGGTCGTACAAGGCCTGACTAGGTCTTCAGACGCGCGAGCACCTTGTCGACGATGCGGTCGCAGCGTGCGCCAAGGAACGGGAACGTTTGCGGGATCGTCGTGTCGATGTTCTCGCTGAGATAAGTGCGCAGCAGATTGCGCGCACGATGGTCGCGCGTCTTGACCGTCGCGGATGGAATGCCGAGGTACTCGGCAGTTTCCTCGACCGAGAGTCCTTCCACCTCGCGCAACACGAATGCGGTGCGGAATTGCTCCGGTAAGCGTCGGATAGCGTCTTCCAGCATGCGCCGCCATTCGGCGTTGGCCGCGAGTGCCTGAGGATCGATCATGACGTTGGTCTCACCCTCGTGGGGCTGTTCGCCCTGCTCACCGAGGTCCGCTTCGATTGCTATGTGACTGCGGCGACTTTCGCGCGCGCGCAGCCGGTCGATTGCTTCGTTGCGCACGATGCGCGCGAGCCAGCCTCCCAGGCTGCCGGCGCCGGTGTACGTCGCGAGTGAATAGAACGCACGCACGTAACTTTCTTGCAGCACGTCCTCTGCTTCGCTCGCGTCGCCCATGACCGCGATCGCCACGCGATAGAGCCGTTGGTTGTAACGACGCATGATCCGCGCAAAGGCGTCCTGATCGCCTTGCGCGGCCTGGTTCGCGAGCGCCGCGTCGTCGCCGGTTGCGGCGACGACGTCGGCTGCCGCGAGTGCGGCGATGTGTTGCACGGAATCGCTCACGTGAACTTGTCCGGGAACTGCTTGGCGATGCCACCGGCCAGCGCGTCGGCGATCGTGTAGATGTGAGTCTTCATCGCATCCCAGGTCTTCGCCTCGGCAGCCGTGTCGTGCGCGGCGAGCTGCTGATTCTGTTGCACGTGATGGGCGCCGTGTGCGGCGAGCAGGCTCTTCAACGTGGCTTCCGGCAGGTTGGGGTTCGCGCCCGACAGGAACTTGGCAATCTCGTTGGCATTGCTGGTCAGATCGGCGATCGCCTTCTTGGCGCCAGCCGCGTCGCCGGCGTCGGTCGCAATCGCGTGCTGCTTGATCGCAGTGTAGTGGCCGGCAAGCAGCTTGAACAATTGATCGGTCGCGGCTTTGCCATAAAACGGCTCGATCGAGCCGGCGATCTGCTTGGCATTCGCGACGACCTGCTTCTCCGCGACATCTGCCGCAGCCTGGTTCTTGTCGGCGAGCGCCCGCGACACCTCGCGAACCCAGAAGATGTGGCCGACCCAAAGGTCGCGTTCCGCCGCCTGCGTGGCGGCCAGTTTGGCCGGGACCGGGCCGCTGGGCGCGTCCGCAGCGGGGGCACCAGCGGACAACGACAGCAACAGTGAGGCTAGGAGGACTGCAGGTACTGACTTCATGGACTTCTCCACCACTCCAATAAGAGGTTCTTATTGCCAGTGACGGAACCCGCCGGACCGAGGTTCCCGGTCAGCGGGGGCGGTTCCCGAACTGCATTTCCAGCGCGACGCCGATCTCCGGGCTTGGCTTGCGCTCTTCGATGACCTTGCGACGGGGCCAGGAAACGCCGCCGCGCAGCTCGAGGAACAGCCAGTCCCAGTTCAGCTGCCGGCGCCAGATCATGCGGGCGGAGTGACGCGTCAGCTGCACCTCGTTGTCCGTCTCGCCTTCGGTCTGCAGCTGGTAGGCGAGGCCGGTGCGCTCGTCCAGGCTCTGGAACAGCGTGAGCTGGGTGTACCACTCCAGGCCGATCGTCTCCTCCGTGAATTTCCCGAGATTGGCCCAGCGCAGCAGCAGCGTGTCGGAGAGCGCGCGGTCGAGATAGGTGCGGGTCGTGGTGCCGAAGCCTTCGGAGTTCTGCCAGAACAGCGTTTCGCGCGCGGTGAACACCCAGTGCTCGCCGAACGCGCGCACGATCTGGTAACGGGCCTGCGCATACGGATCGGGCGGTATGTCGACCCGTACGCCGACGCCGACGTCGAAGTCGTTGCCGGTGCGCTCGGGGCTCGAATAGCCGAGGCCGACCAGTACGGCTTCGTCTTCCAGAGTGCCGAACTGGCGCGTGGGCAGCGCTTCGAAGTCGCCTTCCGTGTCGCTGATGTAGTCGTCCGTGCCGACGCGGCCGGCGAACGCAGAAATGCGTTCGTCCCATTGCGGCAGCTGCAAGCGCACGCGGAAGCGCAGCCGTGGATCGAAGCCGTCGTAGTCGCTCCACAGGCCGCCGACCGAGACCGTGCCGTAGGTCGCGCGATATTGGTCGTAGCGGAATTGATCGCCGCCGAGGCTGTCGAGCCACGCGGACGAAGCGCAAGTCGTGACAGTCAGGCGCCGGCGCAGCCGTTCCATCATCGAGGCGTCCGGCTGCTCGCGTTCAGCACAGCCTTGCATCGGCGTGACGGCGGACTCTTCTTCTTCATCCTGCGCCTGGGCGGGCGCGCCAACGAAGAACGCCGCGCAGACCGCGGCCGCGATCACGGCAGCGGCGCGGAAGTTCCACTCACTCCTTGGTACGAACGCAGCCATGACCCCTGTGAATTTTCATATGACATTGAACGGAGGGCATTCCGGACCGGTTCCATTATCATGGCGCGGTCCAGCCCGAATCAGTCGAATGCGTCGAGTAAATGCGATGAAGTACCTGCATACAATGGTTCGAGTCACCGATCTGGCCGCCTCCCTGCGCTTCTACTGCGACGCGCTGGGATTGCGGGAAATCCGGCGCCGGGAGAACGAGAAGGGGCGCTTCACGCTGGTGTTCCTCGCCGCGCCGGGCGACGACGAGGCGCAAGTGGAGCTCACCTATAACTGGGACCCGGAGAACTATGGGATCGGCCGTGCCTTCGGCCATCTCGCGTACGAGGTCGACGATATCTACGCGATGTGTCAACGGCTCACCGAGCACGGCGTAACGATCAATCGGCCGCCGCGCGATGGGCACATGGCATTCGTGCGCTCGCCGGATCGCATCTCGGTCGAGCTGTTGCAGAAGGGCGGAGCGCTGCCGCCGCGCGAGCCGTGGGCGTCGATGCCCAACACTGGCGAATGGTGATCGCGTACCGCATCCGACGGGTCACTTGCGCAGCAACTCGAGCAGCGTCGTGCGCAGCCACTGCGAGCCGGGATCCGCATCGACGTTCGCGTGCCAGTACAAGAACATTTCGAGCGGCGCAATTTCCAGCGGGAACCGCAACACCTGCGTGTCGCCCTGGCTGCCGAGCTCTGCCTGACTGCGTGCCATCGTCGCGAGCAGATCTGAACCCGCCACGATCTTGTACGCAGCCGCGTAGTGCTGACAGCGCACGCGAATCCGACGCGACATTCCGAGCCGGCCAAGGGCGATGTCTTCGTAGCCGCCGCCACGACGACGACCTGTGATCAGCACGTGCTCGAGCGCGAGATACGCGTCCAGCGTCAACTCGCTGTCGATCGACGGATGATCTTTGCGCGCCAGCACGGCGAGCGGCTCCGACGTCACGCGCTCACGACGAACGTCGTGCGACAACGGCAGGCCGACGTCGAACGCGAAGTCGATCTCGCCGCTCTGCAGGTCTTCTTCCAGGTCGCGACGATCGATGCGCACGACCGCGATGTCGACGTGCGGTGCTGCGCTCTGCAAGCGTTCGACGAGCAGCGGCAGGAATGGCAGCTCGTTGACCTCGCGCATGGCAATCGTGAACGAGCGCGGGCTCGTGCCGGGATCGAACCGTCCGGTACGTTGCAGGAGCCCTTCGAGACCGCCCAGCGAGCTGGCGACGTTCGCGGCGATGGAGCGCGCCAGCGGCGTCGGGACCATGTCGTGGCCGCGGCGCTCGAACAGCGGATCGTCGAGCAACTCGCGCAGGCGGGCGAGCGCGTGGCTCACGGCGGGCTGCGACAAATGCAGACGCTTGCTGGCCGGCGTGATGCCGCCGTCGCGGTAGATCGCGTCGAAAATCGTGAACAGATTCAGGTCGACCCGGGAAAGTTGCATTGGCGCGCCCCCTGCAGGACTCTTGGCGCCCAGTATGCACAAGGCCGATCCGGCGCGATGCAGCCGTTGCATTGGCTTTAGCGGGGCGCCGCCAGCACTCTATCGACATAAACCAGGAGACTGTCATGGACTTCGAATTCAGCCCGCGCGTGCGCTCGCTGCAGGCGCAATTGCTCAAGTTCTGCGATCAGCACATCTACCCGAACGAGGCGCGCTATTCCGCCGAAGTGGCCGCGAACCGTGCCGCCGGCAATGCGTTCAAGCCGCTCAAGGTGATCGAAGACCTCAAGCCGCGGGCGCGCGACGCGCAGCTCTGGAACCTGTTCCTGCCGCGTTCGCCGCGCGCACCGGAAGGGTTGTCCAACCTGGAGTACGCGCCGCTGTGCGAGATCATGGGCCGCGTGCCGTGGGCGCCGGAGGTGTTCAACTGCGCCGCGCCGGACACGGGCAACATGGAGACGATCGAGCGCTACGGCACCGAAGAGCAGAAGGATCGCTGGCTGGAGCCGCTGCTCGCCGGACAGATCCGCTCGGCGTTCCTGATGACCGAGCCTGCGGTCGCGTCCTCGGATGCGACCAACATCTCCTGCAGCATCAAGCGTGAGGGCAACGACTACGTGATCAACGGCCGCAAGTGGTGGTCGAGCGGCGCCAACGATCCGCGCTGCAAGATCTTCATCCTGATGGGCAAGACCAACGTGGACGAGGACCGTCATCGCCAGCAGTCGATGATCCTCGTGCCTGCCGACACGGCCGGCGTGAAAGTGCTGCGGCACCTGCCGGTGTTCGGCTACGACGACGCGCCGCATGGCCATGCCGAAGTGCTGCTGGAGAACGTGCGTGTGCCGGCGAGCAACCTGCTGCTCGGCGAAGGCCGCGGCTTCGAGATCGCACAGGGCCGACTCGGCCCGGGTCGCATCCATCACTGCATGCGCTCGATCGGCGTCGCCGAGCGCGCACTCGAGCTGATGTGCCAGCGCCTCACTTCGCGCGTCGCGTTCGGCAAGCCGATTTCCTCGCAGTCGGTCTGGCACGAGCGCATCGCCGAGTCGCGTTGCATGATCGATCAGGCGCGCCTGATGGTGCTGAACGCCGCGTACCTGATGGATACGGTCGGCAACAAGGTGGCG
>Ga0268265_10003825_pt1 | contig 10665 bp, 9 predicted proteins | sample KBSSwiS52_FD_190355 | JGI IMG/M metagenome (GOLD analysis project Ga0268265, IMG submission 190355) | Switchgrass rhizosphere microbial communities from Kellogg Biological Station, Michigan, USA - KBS Switchgrass S5-2 (SPAdes) (version 2) | ecosystem: Host-associated > Plants > Roots >...
CCAGACCACCTGATAAATCCACAGCTCACTTTTAAGAACCAGGGCGTCATACGTTCACCTATAGCTAATAGTCAGTCAGCTGACAGCTAACAGTTGCGCTAAGACTGCGCTTAAACCAGTCCCGCTACTGCATTGAGTGAAGAACGTAGAAAGTCCTTAAGGAACATATCAAATTATGACGACGAAGATTACTCCATTACATGATCGCGTGATTGTGAAGCGGATTGACGAAGGCGAGCAAATTCGCGGCGGCATCATCATCCCCGATAGCGCGAAAGAAAAACCTCAGGAAGGCGAAGTGATCGCGGCCGGCGAAGGAAAGTACAAGGAAGACGGAACACGGCAACCACTCGACGTTAAGCAGGGCGACCGCGTTCTCTTTGGAAAATACAGCAGCTCGGAAATCAAGATCGACGGGGAAGACCTGTTGATCATGCGCGAAGACGAGATCCTCGGCATCATCACGCGCGCCGGTGCTGCAGCAGGCGGCAAGAAGACCAAGTAGTTCCGACGTAACGCAAACTGTTAGTTTGCGACGGGAACTGTCCGTTAAGGGATGAGTACGCAAGCTAACAGTTTGCGTTTCACAGTCAGGCTAGGAGAAAAGATAAAAATATATGGCAAAGCAAATCATTCATGGTGAAGAGTCTCGTGCGGCAATTCTGCGCGGCGTCAATCAACTCGCCGACGCGGTGAAAATCACGCTCGGTCCCAAAGGACGCAACGTCGTCCTGGGAAAAGCTTATGGCAGTCCGACAATCACCAAAGACGGTGTGACGGTCGCGAAAGAAATTGATCTTAAAGACGCGATGGAAAACATGGGCGCACAGATGGTTCGCGAAGTAGCGTCGAAGACTTCTGACGTCGCCGGCGACGGCACAACGACCGCGACTGTTCTCGCGCAGGCAATCTACCGTGAAGGTGTGAAAACGGTAGCCGCGGGTGCAAATCCGATGGCCTTGAAGCGCGGAATCGACAAAGCAGTTGAGCGCGCGACTACTGCTATTAAGAAACTGTCCAAGCCCGTCGCGGGTGACATGATTGCCCAGGTCGGCACAATCTCGGCAAACGGTGACGCCGCCATCGGCGACCTAATCGCGAAGGCGATGGAGAAGGTTGGCAAAGATGGCGTGATCACAGTCGAAGATGCAAAGACGATGGAAACGGATTTGGAATTTGTCGAAGGGATGCAGTTTGATCGCGGCTACCTCTCGCCTTACTTCATCACCGACGCCGAAAAGATGGAAGCTGTCCTCGAGAACCCTGTTGTGCTGCTGAGCGAAAAGAAGATTTCGGCCATGCGAGATCTGCTGCCAATTCTGGAGCAGACCGCGAAGCTGAACCGGCCGATCCTGATCATCGCGGAAGACGTTGACGGTGAGGCCCTCGCAACTCTCGTTGTTAACAAGTTGCGCGGCACAATTAACGTGGCGGCAGTCAAGGCACCAGGCTTTGGTGATCGACGCAAGGAACTGTTGCAGGACATTGCAATCCTGACTGGTGGCAAAGTCATCAGCGAGGATCTCGGTATCAAACTCGAGAACGTCAAAATTGAAGACCTGGGCCGTGCCAAGAAGGTGACGATAGACAAAGACAATACAGTCATCATCGATGGCGCTGGCAACAAGGACGATTTGACGGGTCGCGTGAAGACGCTTCGGACCCAGATTGAAGACAGCTCGTCAGACTACGATCGCGAGAAATTGCAAGAGCGACTCGCGAAACTGGTTGGCGGCGTCGCAGTGATCCGGGTAGGTGCCGCGACTGAAACTGAATTGAAAGAAAAGAAAGCGCGTGTTGAAGACGCGATGAACGCGACTCGCGCAGCGGTTGAAGAAGGAATTGTGGCCGGCGGAGGCGTCGCCCTGATTCGAGCCGCGAAGGCGTTGGATAAGTTTACCGTCTTCGAGACCAACGAAGATGATGAGACTACCGGCGACGCAGATGAACAGATTGGCGTAAATATCGTGAAGCGCGCGCTCGAAGAGCCGCTGCGCCAGATCGTACAGAACGCCGGCAAAGAAGGCGCGGTGATCGTAGAAAAAGTTCGGGCCAGTAAGGATCCAAACTTTGGCTACAACGCCGCCACTGAAACTTTTGAGGACCTTGTGGCTGCAGGGATTATTGATCCCGCGAAAGTCACGCGTTGCGCATTGCAAAACGCCGCATCAATTGCGGGGTTAATGCTGACAACAGAGGCACTCATCTCTGAGCTACAGGAAGATGGCAAGCCACGGGCAATGCCCGGCGGCATGGATATGTAAATCCCAACGTCCTTAGCAAATTGGGAAGCTACCATGTTCCGCATGCTGCTTCTGTTAACTCCCACAGGGGAAGAAGGTAAGAAAAAATGACTACGAAACTTTATGTCGGTAACCTCTCGTTCGATACTTCGAAAGAGGATCTCCAGGAAATGTTCGCCAAGGCGGGCACAGTTGAAAGCGTCTCATTGATTGAAGATCGCGAAACCGGTCGCTCACGCGGCTTTGGTTTCGTTGAGATGTCTTCGAAAGAAGAAGGCGCGGCTGCGATTCAGCAGTTCAATGGTAAGGACCTGGGCGGACGCGCGCTGAATGTGAACGAAGCCAAGCCACGCGAAGATCGCGGTGGCGGTGGCGGCGGTCGCAACGGCGGTTCGCGCTACTAGTTTCCAGTTCGCAACAACTGAGACTAAGAAAGCCTCCGGTGATTTTTCACCGGGGGCTTTTTGTCGGTAGAAAGCAGGCAGCGCCGAACGCGCGTCAGAACGCCTTCATCGAATGCGGCGCTGGTTGATCCTACTTCGCTTCCAGCTATTCGGGGCCTCGGCGACGTTCTCAACCTACTGATACTTCATTTGCGCTGCCATCCATGATTTTTGCAGATCCTGCATCATGCGTTGGAATTCTGGATCGCCTTGCACCGGTTGAAGCAATGGGTCTCGTTGAAACCAGGGATAACAGGGGAAGCCGCTCGTAATTGCTCGCCCGAGCCATAAACGGGCCTTAACTTGGTCGCCAAGCTGCGCAAATGTTACGCCGACACTGTAGTGTACGTGATGATCCATGTATGAACCGGCGAGTATCTCATCAAGCTTTTTTTGAGCCTGCTGCTTCTCACCACGTGCGGCCAGGAAGCTTGCAAAGGTCGCCTTAGCGCGTTGCTCGGCCTGTGCACTGCCTCGCAATTCTGAAAGCATCTTTTCGGCTCGATCGCGCTCACCCTTATAGTAATAAGCCTGGGCTAGATACCAATCAATGACGGGGGCCGAACTAAGACGGCGAGCTTCTTCAAGTAACGCCACCGCGTCAGAATAGTTGCCGGCAATGAGTGCCGCAGCACCCTTTGTGCGTAATGCCTCAAGCCGGTTGATCGGATTAATCTGCAGCCCGATGTTTGCCTCGCGTTCAGCCAATTCCAAAAGACCCAGATGATAAAAGGCCGCGGCCCGGTAGTAATGCGATTGATCAAGATTTGGGTTCATCTGTAAGGCGCGGTCGCTCTCCGCAATTGTCTGCTCCCAGTTAAACTCCGAGTTGCGATAGACCGATGCGAGAGCCTCATGCGCTTCCGCTAGTCCCGGGTCTAATTCGAGGGCCCGGTTGGCAGCACGCTTTGCTTGTTCATCCCAACGTTCGACGTCCCCCTCCGCTGAGAAACGAATACGCATCTGGGCACTCGCTTCGGCAAGTCCGGCATGAGCCAGAGCGTAGTTGCCATCAAGGTGCAGAGCATCCTCAAAAGCCTTGACGGCTGCGAGGGTGTCGTCCTTTGTGTAGCGGACGAGTTTTGAACGACCCAGTAAATACAATTCGTACGCTGCGGTATTGTCGGTATAGCGACGATAGACGCGCGATTGTTCCTCGCTCGTCATCTTAATTCTGAGCGCCTCGGCGATCTGCGTTGCGACAGCATCCTGTAAACTCAGAAGGTCAGTTCGTTCTTTATCAAATTGATCTCCCCAGAGCGGGGTTTCATCACTGGTCCGCACCAATTGAACGTTTACGCGCAAGCGGTCCCCGATTTTCTGCACAGTGCCCATTACCACGTAGTCGCTCGCAAGCTCCCGACCCGCACCCTGCGCGCTCACCTTTTGTCCTTCGTATCGAAGAATGGCGCTGGTCGGACGCATTCGAATTTGGCGGACGTTAGCCAATCGCGTGATGATTCCGTCGGGAAGGCCGGTGCTAAGAAAGCCGATCTCGTCGGCTGCATTGAGCGGATAAAAGGGTAAGATCGCCAGGGTGATAGGTTCTGCAGTATTGCTTGGCGTGGGCCAGATCTGACTACGGAACAAATAAAGCGTCGTGACGGCCGCCACCAGCAGAAGTCCAAGGCCGACTATTAATCGTTTTGAGGCAGGGTTGGTGCGGGTTGCCGTGGCTGGAGGGCTGATCGTTCTCGCCTTGCCGAGTTCCATCTCCTGCTTGAGACTCTTAAGATCGATCAATAGTTCCTTGGAGGTCTGATAACGTTCCTCGGTCTCCTTTGCCAGCGCTTTCTTAATAATTCTTTCCAGCTCTGGCGGAACATCCGGCGCATAGCGAGCAAGAGGAGGCGGCTCGTGGTCCAACACGCCCGCGATGACATCGCTCAGAGTCGCCCCTGCAAATGGTGTTCTGCCGGCCACCATTTCGTAAAGGACCACGCCCATGCTCCAGATATCAGTTCTCGCGTCTACCTCAAGGCCCCGTGACTGTTCAGGCGACATATAGCTGAGGGTGCCTAACACGATCCCTTCTGCAGTATTGACCATGGTCGAGCCTTCTGGATCGGTCACTCTTGGCTCGATGAGTTTAGCTAAGCCAAAGTCCAGGATCTTTACGTAACCATCACGACGCAGCATGATGTTTTCCGGCTTGATGTCTCGGTGAATGATGCTTACATGATGAGCGGCGGTCAGGGCAGAGACGGCCTGGATAGCGATGTCAATTATTCTTTCTACCGATAAACGAGTACCTCTTATTGACTCGCGCAGGGTAACGCCATCGATAAATTCTGTAGCAATGAAGTAGACGGAGTCCGACTCTCCTACTTCGTAAATAGTAATAATGTGGGGATGATTAAGTGCGGATGCCGCTTTAGCCTCCTGGATAAAACGGCGCACACGCTGCGCGTTCGAGGCGATCTCGGCGGGAAGTATTTTTAAAGCTACCGTGCGGTCAAGTTGGGTATCGAGCGCGAGATAGACTTCGCCCATTCCACCCGCACCGATTTGTGAGCGGATTTCATAGTGGGACAGGCGCGTGCCTTCAGCGAGGGGCATGTAGCGATCCAAGTGGGGGTCATCGCGAAATGACGACGAGGGTGGTGGCAATAGTAGAGAAGTTCAGCTAAGTATGCCAGCTAAAAGAAAGTGTTACAGAGAAGTTAGAGCTCTTGAAGAGAATAACTGCAGACGATGGATGTTGCATCGAGTGCAGCTTTTCATCGGCAAAGAGAAATCGCGTACAGGGCGGTTGTTAAGGCGCCTGGAGTTTCTTGAGCATCGCGGCGCCGTTTCCGTTGCCAGGATTCAGTGCGAGCGACTTCTTGTAGTTCGCGATGGCCAGGTCTTTCTCGCCGTCAACCATGTAGGCCTCGCCAAGGCTGTCGTAGGTGTTCCACGCGTTGGGATAAAACTCCACATTCATCTTGAACATGGCAATCGCGTCGGCGACGCGCTTCTGTTGCAACAATCGGTAGCCCAGATTGTTGATGCGACCTTCTTCAACGCTCACGTTGTCTGGACTCTCATTCTTTATCTTGCGGTAACCTGCGAGCGCTTCCTTGGTTTTCCCGGCCATTAGCAATTCGAACGGAACCACAGTGTCTGCCGAAACTCGCTTTGCCGAATTGCTTACCTCATTGCCTCTGATCTGAATCGCTACAGGCACGGCGTTAGATCCACCATTTCCGTTCCCGTAAGTAGCGCCCCCGTTTGATCCGGCGGTCACAACCCGCAAGAACTCGTACTTAAGATCCGCGTCGCGCCGTACGAATGTCGTCTCCGAGATCGGCAACAGCTCGAATTCCTGATCGCCAGTCGGACGAGCGATCAGTTTGCCGTTTTGGTTCGCAATCGTGAGGACGCGATCCGGATTCACCTGGAAACGCCCGGTGTAGTCATTCAACTTCGCCGCATTGAGCGTTACGACTTCATAGGGTGTTGGGAGAAATTCGTCCCAGCCATATTCACTCGCCACACTACGGATGACTTCGCGGAGAATCTGGCCGTTGTCAGAGTTTGTCATCACAGCTACGCCATAACCCTTCTCGCCGTTCACCAGTAGCTCGGCTCGAAATCCTTCATCCGCGCCGCCATGTCCGAAGTACCAGGCGTTGCCATGCTTCTCGATGAAGAATCCCAGACCGACCTCGTCCATCACCGCGGTCGTCATCTTCTGTACCGATTCCTTTGTCAGCACCTTGTTCGAACGTCCCGCGCGTGACAACTGCATTTCGATCGCAAACTTTGCAAGATCGGTTGGCGTGGTCCATAAACCCGCGGCCGCCATTTCCGGATACACGTGAATCTTGCCCTCTACTTCACTGCCGTTGGGTCGATAGCCAGTTGCCGCTTTCTTGCGCCATTCGGGAGGCAACGGCTGGCTGTAGGTGCTGTTGGTCATTTTCAGTGGAGCGAGAACAGTCTCCCGCGCGATCTCGGGATAGGGTTTCTTCTCGATGTCCATGATTGCCAGCTGTGCGATCGTCGTTCCGCCGCCCGAATAGCGGAAGCGAGTGCCCGGTTCAAAATCAACACGCACAGCCGCAGTGTTTGCTGGTGAGGTTCCATCCAATACTTGCGGCAAGGTAGGTATGGTTTCAGTGGGCGCGTAACCGGGAAAGCCATGAACAGTCGTTCCAGCGGTATGACTCAACAGATTCTTCAGCGTCACTTTCTTTTTGGCAGTGAACTCGTTGTCCGGCAGTTTCCATGTGGTCAGCTTGTTGTTGATGTCTTCGTCGAGTGAGATTTTTCCTTGTTCCACCTTCTTCATCGCGACCATGGCGTTGACGGACTTGCTAATCGAGCCGGCCTGGAAAAGCGTCTCAGTTGTGACTGGTTCATTCGTTGTCACATCTTTGACTCCATAACCACGTGCCCAATCGATCCGGAAGTCTTTGATGACTGCGATGCTTAGTCCCGGAGCTTTGTAGAACTTCATGCGTTCCGCAATTGACCACGAAGGGTCGCCCTTGATGAGAACTGCCGGCAGCAGGCCTGCTTCAACTTTCTTTATGCGACCATCAGGATTTGCCTGAGCGAAAGCGATTGAAGGAATCAGGTAGACGACGAGAAGGAGTTTGCAGACCAGGCGTTTCATAGAATCCTCGTTGGGTCGTGGAGAATTGTCTGGGGAACTCGCTTTTACCACGCATGGGCGAGAGCGGACAAGCACTAGTTGAATAACTCGACCGGGCTGGGAACAGCGACTCCTGACCTCATTCCTGGACTGACGTTTTCGGACTGCCGCCGCACGGTTTGGGTTTGAAATCTGACTTAGAGTGATTCGCCGTTCATAGTCTTTCAATTATTACCGTTTTATTGAGCATTTTGCATTGTCGTTTCAGCTCTATCCATGGCCTTCAAATTGCTCAACTAGTAGGGCCATGACAAACACCGAATTCTACCCAATTTGGCAGAGTAACGTTGACGAGGTAAAAACCGCTTCGGCGCCGGCGTCAGATCATGCACTGGCGAGCGCCGCTGCTAAGGGCGATATGACGGCATTTGAAGAGCTCTATCAACGACACAACCGTCGCGTCTACTCAGTCTGCCTGCGCATGACTCACAACGTTTCCGAGGCGGAAGATCTTACCCAGGAAGCATTCATTCAGTTGTTCCGCAAGATTGGGAGTTTCCGGGGCGACTCGGCCTTTACAACCTGGCTCCACCGTCTAACGGTTAATCAGGTGCTAATGCACTTCCGGAAGCGAAGTGTGAAGCTCGAGCGCACAACAGAAGAAGGGGAGACGCCGGTCCAGATTGTGAGAGGTTCGGAGAATCCTGATCGCATGCCAGTCATCGATCGCATCAGCCTCGATCGCGCAGCAGATCAACTGCCGCCCGGTTACCGCTCCGTGTTTATCCTTCACGACGTCGAAGGCCATGATCACGAAGAGATAGCCAAGATACTTGGCGTGGCAGTCGGCACTTCAAAATCTCAACTTCATAAAGCGCGGATGAAACTGCGACGTTTGCTTCGCGCCGGCAACAACTAAACATTTCTCTACTGCGCGAGTAGCTTCTGCGGTTTCCGTCCGCATCGTAGTTGCCGCTTTGTAAACTGAAGTTGAGTCAGCTCGGCTATCGCAGTACTGCGTCATACACGCGATGAATTACAAGAGGTTGTTTCAGGCGACGGTCCTGCGATGTGACAGTTACAAACAGCTGCTCACCTCCCGGCGATAATTCGTATGACTCCGTGAACTTCCCTCCATCGGCCAGTCTCGTATCTACAACCAACCGTGGTCCTCGCCATCGAGCCCGAATCGTCGTCATGTTTCCGCGGCGGTCCTGGCGCTCAAAAGGGCGACCGTCGGTGTAGAACTTCCGTTCTCGCAGATTGCCCTCCACGACTATCAGCTCCTCGTTAGTCTGTGTGATATCGAGCGTCTCGCTCGCTTCGATAAGTGCTTCTATTCTTCGCCGCGCCTGCTCGCGTTCCGTATCGCGTGCGTCCGCCTGCGTGCCCTTGTCTCCGCCGTGCGGGCCGACTGTCCTCAGGGCTGGAAATACTCTCTCTAGTTTTGCTTTGGCGTCCTCACTGAGCTCTCGATTCATACTCCACTTTCCAGACAAGTCGGGTATGACTGCAGCTTGAATGGGTACTGTCACAGTGACCAGGAGCAGCAGGGCGAGCGCACTCTCAAAGAACGCCGGCGCGAAGCTCCTCGTTGTCGCCTTTCTTATCATTTCGCTTTCACTCCGTTCTCCCTTGATGTTAAGACGTCTGGACATCCGACCAACAAATCGAGCTTCTCTTACCGATGAGTCGCTTTCCAGTACTGTTCCTGTTTGCGCTTAGCCCAACCCCAGAATCGGCTGCGCTGGATGTTCGCTTCATCGTCCTCCGCCCACAAATCCTTGTGCACAAAGATCGACTCGGCCCCGCCAGCGTCGATAACCAGCATCATGTCGTGATCGTAAATCGCAGTTAGCGCCTTGCCCTCGATCTCCGCTACCACGTTCTCAGCTGCAACCTCTCCCTGCCTTATGGCCATGTGTGCCATTTTCGGTCCGTCGAAACTGACGCTGTCACCAACGGCATAGACGCCCTCGGTTCCTTTCACGCGCATGGATGTATCAACGCGCGCATAGCCTTCATCATCAGTGAGTCCGGTGCCTATCAAGGCCGCCGGACCACCAAACGGGGGAATCACCATGTTCAGATCATAGCTCAGCTTTCGTCCGTCCCTGGCGATCAACGAGTTGTCCGTAACTTCAGTGATCGCAAAGTCTGTTAGAAGCTCAATGCGATGCGACTCCAAAGCACCTGTGAGAGCTTTCGCTATTGGCGTGCCGCCAAACATCTTGTCGACAGTTTCATTGCTTGCGATCGTCACCGAGTGATCACTATTGCCGGTTTCTTCCAGGCGACGAGAGAGTGCGAAGGCAGTCTCGAAGACGGGAACCGGTAGGCGCGCGCCTGGACAGAAACCGATGACTGCGTGGCCATGGTCAAAACTGCGCGCGGCATCGCCAAACTTCCTGGCGTCGCGTACACCTAAGAGATGATGCGCATGTTCGAAGAATCCTGTTATTTGCTCCTTCTTCAACCGCCGGCCGAGAGCAACGATGAGAAAGTCGTAAGACAAGTCTCCTACGAAGTCGCCATGGCCGAATGTTATGCGGCTGTTGGCCGGATCGATTCGGGCCACATCGCCTTCGACGAAACGCACCTTGCGATCAAGCATTGCCTCTCGTAAGTCGAAAACAATGTCGTCCGGCTCGCAATCCCCAAATGCAAGCCGAACCAGGGCGGGATAGAAGAGGAACTTTGGGCTCCGAGACACTACGGTGATCTCGTGCTCCACACCGAGTTTCTTAGCGAGTGACTCAGCCGCAACTACGCCACCAAAGCCGCCACCTACTATTACGACTCTTGCCATTAGGCTGCCTCTGCCACCTTTTCACAATTGCCATGACGAACAACTTCAACCGAACACTTTGCGTGTAACACCACGGCCTGCGAAACGGAGCCCAGCACAAGACGATGCCAGGTGCCATAGCCATGTGAGCCTACGACGATCAGGTCGGCTTTCCAGCGCTCAGCTTCTTCAAGAATCGCAGCCTGTGGCGGGCCGAGTAGTATCTGTTCTGTAACGTTCGCTGACTGACCTAATGCCTTCTTCAGCTTTGAGGCGGAGACCTCGACAGTTTTCTGGGCCTGATCAGATAGAGCCTTCTCCATCTCGTTGTAGTACGCAGGGTGAAGCGCCCAAACTTCAGGACTCGGACTCATGGGAACCTGGAACGCGGAAACAATTCTGAACTCGCTGTTCGCAGGCCAGGGGCGGGTCACAACTTCGTCAGCGGCTGCTTCGCTGCACGGAGACCCATCAACTGCTAATAAGATTCTCATAACGGTCCTTACCTTTCTGCCCACCGTTAAGTTGAACAGTCGCTCACTACTTACAAGGCAACCGCTTCTACTTGAGCTTCAGTTGCGCGTCGGAATGACATCGCCGGCTTCAGTG
>Ga0268265_10003827_pt1 | contig 10663 bp, 9 predicted proteins | sample KBSSwiS52_FD_190355 | JGI IMG/M metagenome (GOLD analysis project Ga0268265, IMG submission 190355) | Switchgrass rhizosphere microbial communities from Kellogg Biological Station, Michigan, USA - KBS Switchgrass S5-2 (SPAdes) (version 2) | ecosystem: Host-associated > Plants > Roots >...
TGCACAAGCTCAGACTGCGGGAGGCAGCAGAAGAGCAAATCTCGCCCCCAAGCTCTCTTCGCGTCATTGTGTCGTCGCCGCAAGCGCTTTTATATAGGTGGAAGAGCGCGCAAGCCTTAAGCCAGGGGTAGCGTTTCAGCGGGCCGCAGAGGTCTGCCCGCTCCCGTTCGGCCACGGCTTTGCATTGCTGGACAGTGGCAGCAGCTAGGAGATTGCGTTGACAGCGGCACTTGAACCATCGCTCGACAGCTTCAAATGCCGGCGCACGCTCAAACTCGACGGCGACAAATACGACTATTTCAGCCTGAAGGAGGCCGAGGCCAACGGGCTTTCCGGAATTTCGAGCCTGCCCTTCTCGCTCAAGGTGCTGCTCGAAAATCTGCTGCGGCACGAGGACGGGCGCACCGTTACCGCAGACGACATCAAAGGCGTTGCGCTTTGGCTCGAGCACAAGAAGAGCGACCGCGAGATCGCCTTCCGCCCGGCGCGCGTCTTGATGCAGGACTTTACCGGCGTGCCGGCCGTGGTGGACCTTGCCGCCATGCGCGACGCCATGGCCAAGCTTGGCGGCGATCCCAACAAGATCAACCCGCTCGCGCCCGTCGACCTCGTCATCGACCACTCGGTGATGGTCGATGCTTTCGGCTCGGACCGCGCCTTCCAAGTCAATGTCGACAAGGAATATGAGCGGAATGGCGAGCGCTACGCCTTCCTGCGCTGGGGCGCCGGCGCCTTCGACAATTTCCGCGTGGTGCCGCCCGGCACTGGTATCTGCCACCAGGTCAACCTCGAATATCTCGCGCAGACGGTATGGACCAAGGACGCCATGAACGGCGCCAACGCCGTTGCCTATCCCGATACGCTAGTCGGCACCGACAGCCACACCACCATGGTCAACGGCCTCTCGGTGCTCGGCTGGGGCGTGGGCGGCATCGAGGCTGAGGCGGCCATGCTCGGCCAGCCGATCTCCATGCTCATCCCCGAAGTGATTGGTTTTCGGCTCACCGGAGAACTCAAGGACGGCGTCACCGCGACCGACCTCGTGCTGACAGTAACCGAGATGCTCAGGCGCGCCGGCGTGGTCGGCAAGTTCGTCGAGTTCTTCGGCACCGGTCTCGACAATCTGCCGCTTGAGGACCGCGCCACCATCGCCAATATGGCGCCGGAGTACGGCGCGACCTGCGGCTTCTTCCCGATCGACGAGGAGACGCTTGGCTATCTCAAGGCCACGGGGCGCAAGCGCTGGCGGATCGACCTGGTGGAGGCCTACGCCAAGGCGCAGGGACTCTATCGCGACGACTCTACGTCAGACCCGGTCTTCTCCAAGATGCTCCACCTCGACCTTCGCGATGTCGAGCCCTCGCTCGCCGGGCCCAAGCGCCCGCAGGATCGCGTGCCGCTTGCCCGTGCTGCACACGCCTTCGCCGAGGTGCTCGACAAGGAATATGACAAGGGCGCCGAGGCTGGCCTGCGCGTCCCGGTCAAAGGGAAGAATTTCGATCTTGGTCATGGCGACGTGGTGATCGCCGCCATCACCTCCTGCACCAACACGTCCAACCCTTCCGTGATGATCGCGGCGGGTCTGCTCGCCAAGAACGCGGTGAAGCGAGGCTTGAACGTCAAGCCTTGGGTCAAGACTTCACTCGCCCCTGGCTCGCAAGTGGTCACCGACTATCTCGACGAGGCAGGGCTTCAGAAGGACCTCGACAAGCTCGGCTTCAACCTCGTCGGCTATGGCTGCACGACCTGCATCGGCAATTCGGGACCGTTGCCCGAGGAGATCTCGCATACCATCCACGAACATGATCTCGCCGTCGCCGCGGTGCTCTCCGGCAACCGCAATTTCGAGGGCCGCGTCAATCACCACGTGCGCGCGAACTATCTCGCCTCTCCGCCGTTGGTGGTGGCCTATGCGCTCGCTGGCTCGGTCGCGGTCGATCTCGCCAAGGAACCGCTCGGCACCGACTCTGACGGCGAGCCGGTCTACCTCAAGGACATTTGGCCGTCGGCGAAGCAGATCGCCAAGGTGGTGCGCAAGGCGGTCAAGAAGTCGATGTTCAAGAAGCGCTACGCCGACGTGTTCCGCGGCGACCCGGAATGGCGCCAGATCGAAGTGAAAGGCGGGCTCACCTATGGCTGGGATTCACACTCGACCTACGTGCAGAATCCGCCTTACTTCACCGACATGTCGCTGACGCCGTCGCCGGTGACTGATATCGAGGGCGCGCGCATTCTCGGGCTGTTTAACGACTCGATCACCACCGACCATATTTCGCCTGCCGGCGGCATCAGGCGCGACAGCCCCGCCGGGCTTTACCTTAATGTGCACGGGGTTGCGGCCCACGACTTCAATTCCTACGGCTCGCGGCGCGGCAATCACGAGGTGATGATGCGCGGCACTTTCGCAAACACGCGCATCAAGAACCAGATGGTGCCGGGCGTCGAAGGTGGCGTGACCGTGCACTATCCGTCCGGGGAACGTCTGCCGATCTATGATGCCGCCATGCGCTACCGGGCCGAAGGCGTGCCGCTCGTGATCTTTGCCGGCAAGGAATACGGCACCGGATCGTCGCGCGACTGGGCCGCCAAGGGCACGCGGCTCTTGGGCGTGCGTGCGGTGATGGCCGAGAGCTTCGAGCGCATCCATCGCTCTAACCTGATCGGCATGGGCGTGCTTCCGCTCGTGTTCGCCGAGGGCATGTCGTGGAGAGGGCTCAACCTCAAGGGCGACGAGAGGGTGAGCCTGCGCGGACTTGCCGACATCAAGCCGATGCAGTGGCTCGAGGCCGATATCACCTATCCGAGCGGCGAGAAGCGCGCGGTTCCCTTGCGCGCGGCGATCGATACGTTCGACGAGCTCGACTATTTCCGCAATGGCGGCATCTTGCACTACGTGCTGCGCGAGCTTGCACGGCCTGCCGCGTGAGGACTGTGCAGCTCACGCAGGCTTGAGGCGCAACCTCCTGCGGCGCAGCGCGACGACGGTGAAGACGCCCTCGACGATCCCGAATGGCCACGCCCCTTGCAGCACGGCGTAGAGGCCGGAGAGCGCGCAGGCTATAGCAAAGCCGAACACATACCACGGGTTGCGATCCTCGAGCGCATAGCAGAGCAGCATCAGCGAGACGGCGGCAAAACCGAAAAGGGTAAGAGCGTCCATTGAGAGACCGAGGTTTGCAGCGTCGCGTCAGTTGTCACGTTACGGCGCCGCCCGTCAACTCTGCGGGTGGGCTGGACCGCATTGGGAAGGCTCGAATTTTGGCATTTCCCGCTCACTCAGTTGTGACCCGGAGTTGAGCTTTTTTCCCGGAAATTTCGCTTCGCTTCCTGCATTCTACGGAGGTCATGAAATTCCTTACCAGCATCGGTTCAGGCGCTATCGTCGTTGCGCTTGTCCTCGTCGTCCCGGTCCTGTCCGGACTTGCCGAGCCGCCTCAGCCGGGGCGGCCGACCGATGCCGTCATCGAGTTGTTCACGAGCCAAGGCTGCTCCTCATGTCCTCCGGCAGACCAGCTTCTCGGCGAGCTCGCCGAACGGCCCGGCATCGTCGCGCTCTCCTATTCGGTCGATTATTGGAACTATCTCGGCTGGCGCGACACGCTGTCGAGCGCCTCAAACAGCGAACGCCAGCGCGAATATGCGCGCGCGCGCGGCGACGGCAGGGTCTATACGCCGCAGGTCGTGGTCGACGGCATCATCCACGTCAATGGGAGCGATGAGAACGCCATCAAGCAGGCCATGAGGGACTCCTCGAGAAGACTCGCCAATGTGAAAGTGCCGGTCAGCATGCGCGCCGACGGCAGCACGCTCGTGATCGACGTTGCCGCGGCGCCGGAGCAATCCCACACGCGTGCCGCGACCGTTTGGCTCGCCGTTGCCAAGGAGAAGGAGACCGTCGCGATCACCCGTGGCGAGAATCGCGGCCGCAATTTGAGCTATCATCATCCGGTGCGCGAGCTGTCGCCGGTCGGTATGTGGAAGGGCGAAGCCATGACGCTGAGGCTGCCGCTCAAGGACCTCAAGGCGATGGGCGGTGATTGCCTCATGGCGCTTCTGCAAGTGGAGGATGCCGGTCCTATACTCGGCGCGGCCGAGTATGAGCTTGCCGCCGACGGCACCTGATTGTCCTCCCCCGTTCTAAGCCAACTTCCCAAAACAAAACGGGCCGGCGAACCGACCCGTTGATCTTACTTGAATGAAATGGCCCGGTCCGAGAGAAGACCCCGGGGGGGCTGGGGGGCTGAGATTCCGAAGCCTCTCTATTGGACCGGGCCGAGAGGCAACGATGCACATGATACGTTTCTTTGGGGCGTGGCATAGACCGAACTAGGGCGGAACTGTGATTTATGTTTCATTGTGTTACACCTTGTGTACGCGGCGCCATCGTCTTGAATTTCGCCGACGCTGCGTTCATCATGAAGCTTCCGTTACAGGAGGCGCGATTTGAGCGAAACGGAACCCATAGTCGTGCCGCTGGTCCCCAGGGCCGGCGGCGAAGGAAATCTTTTCGAGGGGGGTGCTCGGCGCGGCGGCATCGCGTTTGACCGCCGGGAACTCAGCCAAATCCTGAATGTCTACGGGCGAAAGGTGGCGAGCGGCGAGTGGCGCGACTACGCCATCGACACGATGAGAGAGAAGGCCGTGTTCTCGGTCTTCCGCCGCGCCTCTGAATCCCCGCTCTACCGGATCGAAAAGGCGCCCAAGCTCGCCCGCCGCCAGGGTGCCTATAGCGTGATTGCCGCGACCGGGCTGATCCTGAAGCGCGGGCATGACCTCGCCCGCGTGCTCCGCGCGCTCGACAAAGGCCTTCGCCTCGTCGAAGCCTGACCCCCTATCGTTGGACAAAAGGAAAGGCCCCGGCCGGAGCCGGGGCCTCATAGTGCCCTGTTGTTGGAGGCTTGCGCCTAGCGGCGGTTGCCGAACAGCTGGAGCAGCAGCATGAACAGGTTGATGAAGTCGAGATAGAGCCTCAACGCTCCCATCACCGCCTTGCGGCCGGCGACCGATCCATCGTCGCCGACATAGTACATCTCCTTGATCTGCTGCGTGTCGTAGGCAGTGAGCCCTGCGAAGATCAAGACGCCGATCACCGACACGGCGAATTGCAGCGCGGTCGAGCCCACGAACAGGTTCACGAGCGAGGCAATGATGATGCCGATCAGGCCCATGAACAGGAACGAGCCCCAGCCGGAGAGGTCGCGACCGGTGGTGTAGCCCCACAGCGACAGTCCGCCGAAGGCGGCCGCGGTGATGAAGAACACCCGCGCCATGCTCTCGCCGGTATAGACGAGGAAGATCGAGGAGATCGACGCGCCCATGAGCGCCGCGAAGACCCAGAACGAGATCTGGGCGGTCTGGAGGCTCATCGAGCCGATGCGCGCCGAGATGAAGAATACCATGGCAAGCGGCGCGAAGATCACCACCCACTTGAACGGGCTCGTGAACATGAACGAGCCGAACGAAGTCAGCTCGAGCCCGCCCGTGCCCTGCGTGACGGACATGGCATAGATCAGGTAGGCCACGAGGCCGGTGATCGCTACCCCGGACGCCATGTAGTTGTAGACGCGGACCATGTAGGCGCGCAGGCCCTGGTCGATAACACCTACCTCGGTGCGGCCGACGGTAGTCCCTTGCGCGTAACGTCTGTCGAGATCAGCCATGTGTGTGAGGGTCCTTTTCCCCTAGCTGCGCCAACGTTGAGAAGACATTTTGGCCCCGAATATGGGGGGTTGAGCCGGCCCGCGCAAGATCACGCGGACGTGACTGCCACATACCGAATAAGACACGTTATTCCGTGCGCAAATAGGGTGCGGCCTTGACCGAAAGCAGGCGCCAGGTGGTGAGTGCACCCACCGTCAAGACAAGAGCGAGGGCAAGCAAAACGGTCTCGAGCACGGCAAGAGGCGAGAACACGAAGGTCACGTCAAATGCCCATTTGCACAAAGCCCATGCCGTGATCGTCGCAACCAGGACTGAAAGTAGGGCCGTGGCCAGGCCAAGCAATCCGAACTCCAGCAGCTCAGCGCTGACGATGCGCCAGCGCGTCGCGCCAAGCGTCTTGTAGAGCACGGCGAGATATTTCCGCTGCTGCTGGCCGGCGGCGACCGCGCCGGCGAGCACGGCAGCGCCGATCAGCAGCGTGACCCCCGCCGTCGCTTTGATCGCGGTCATGACCTTAGTAAGCAGCTCCTTGGCGGCCGCGACGATGTCGCCCACCTTGACGGCGGTGACGAGCGGAAAGCGTTCAGAGAGCGCCTGGATCACCTTGCCTTCGAGCGCGGGGTCGGTGCCCTTGGGCAGCTCGAGCGTGGTGAGTGCGCGGTGGGGCGCGCCGGCAAGGGTATTCGGCGAGAACACCATGACGAAGTTGATGGCAAGCGACTCCCAGTCGATCTTGCGCAGACTCGCGATCTTGGCATCGACGTTGCGGCCCAGAATATTGACCGTGATGGTATCGCCGAGCTTGAGCCCCAACCCCTTCGCGAGCTCGGCGTCGAACGAGACGAGCGGGGACCCGGAATAATCCTTGGGCCACCACGTGCCTTCAACCAGGGTCGAGGCGGGCGGAACGGCATCGGTGTAGGTGAGGCCGCGGTCGCCGGACAGCACCCAGCGCGCATCGGGATCGGCCTCGACCTTCTCGGCGGGCACGCCCTTAAGCGCAACGATGCGCCCCCGCAGCATCGGCGCATCGTCGAGCTTGGCGTCGGGCACGATCGCTTTCACCGTGTCTCCGAACTTGCCGATGTCGGATTCCTCCACATCGACAAAGTAATAGGCAGGCGCGTCGGCCTCGATATTGCCCTCGATCTCCTTGAGCAGGGCGCGATGGATAAGCGCAGTCGCCACGAGCAGCCCAAGTCCCAAGCCGAGAGATACGGCAATGGCGCGGGCGAGCGAGCCAGGTCCTCCGATGCTGGCGATGGCAAGCGCAAGAGAGGTCGGCTTGGCGCGGCGGAGCTTCGCCGCGAGGCGCTGAACCAGCAACCCGAAGCCCGTGAGCAGCAGGAAGGCGAGCACGATGCCGGCCGAGATTGAGGCGGTGATCGCGCGTTCCTCCGATCCCGCGATTGCGAGCGCGAACAGCGCGATGCCTGCCACGGCCGAGCCAACTGCGTAAGGCCATGGCGAGCGCTCGCGCTCTTCGCTGAGATGCGCGCGCATCAGCACCGCGGGTGAGACGCTCGCGGCGCGGCCGAGAGGCCACAGCACGAACAGCACCATGGTGAGAAGGCCAGCCAGCGCAGCGGCGATGAGCGGCATGGGGTGCGGCTCGACCGCGAGCGTGATCGGTAGCGCGTCAGCGTAGAGCGCGGCAAGAAGGGCAGGGGTGAGCGCGCCGATGAGAAGACCAATGGCGATGCCGACAGTGGCGAGCAGCAACGCCTGGATGAGATAGACCAAGAGCACGAGGCGGCTCGTCGCGCCGAGGCATTTGAACGTGGCGATGACCTCGCGTTTCTTGGCCATGTAGCTGCGGATGGCATTGCCGACGCCGATGCCGCCGAGAAGGAGCGCGGTCAGCCCAACGAAGCTGATGAACTGGGTAAAACGGTCGGCGTCGCGGCGGAGCGATGGCGCCGGATCGGTCCAGTCGTGGATGGCGAAGCCCGACTGCGGAAATTGCTTTTCGACGTTGTTCCGCGTCTCGACCAGGAACTCCTTGTCGGCAGAGCGCGCTTCGGGGAGCTTCACCCGATACGTCCAGCGGATCAGGCTGCCAGGCTGGACCAGCCCGGTATGCGCAAGCGTGTCCCGGAACATGAGCAGCTTCGGTCCATAGGCGAGGCGGTCAGCGAGGCGGTCAGGTTGCTCGCCGAGAATGCCGCCGATGGTCACGGTCGCATCGCCAATGGCGATCTTGCTGCCGATGTCGAGATTGAGCCGGTCGAGCAGCGTGCGCTCGACAAGCACCACATCCGGGTCCCGCCACACCGGCCCGGGCCGCTCGGCCCTGGTGATCGAGACATCGCCGTAAAGCGGATAGGCGTTGTCGACGGCTTTGACCTCGACCAGCGCGCTCTTGCCTTCGGCAGAGCGGGCCATGGCGCGGAAGCTTGCCGATTCGCTCACCTCGCCCAAGGATTCGAGCGCCGCCCGCTCCGCGCTGTCGGCCTGGCGATGGATCAGCTCGAAGGAGAGATCGCCGCCGATGAGCAGCCGGCCCTGCCGCGCGAGTGCCTCGTCGAACGAGGCGGAAAGCGAGCCGATGGCGGCGACGGCGGCCACGCCGAGCGCTATGCACAGGACGAAGATTGAGAGCCTTCCTGCGCCGGCGCGCAACTCACGCAAGGCGATGGAAAGGGCAAGCGAGAGCTTTAAGCCATTTGCTGCAGGTGATGCGGTCGCGCTTGCAATCGTCACGACGCAGCGACCTTCCGTTTTGCGCCAGCGCTCACGATACGGCCATCGGCGAGGCTGACAATGCGGTCGCAGCGTTTGGCAAGCGAGCGGTCATGGGTGATGAGAAGCAGCGTCGCGCCGGTACGTGCTTTCAGCTCGAACAGGAGGTCCATCACTTGAGCGCCCGTGGCAAGGTCGAGATTGCCGGTCGGCTCATCGGCAAGGATGAGCGCGGGACGCGGGGCGAGCGCGCGGGCAAGAGCCACGCGCTGCTGCTCTCCGCCCGAGAGCTGGCCCGGAAAATGCGACTCGCGATGCGCGAGACCAACTTCGGCGAGCGCCGCGCGCGATGCGGCAAAAGCATCGCCGTGATCGAGAAATTCGAGCGGCAGTGCCACATTCTCGAGCGCGGTCATGGTCGGCACGAGGTGGAAAGACTGGAACACGATGCCGATATTGGCGGCACGAAGCCGGGCGAGACCGTCCTCGTCGAGGACGGCATAGTCGATGCCCTGCACCGCCACGCTGCCGCCTGTTAGGCGCTCAAGCCCGGCAATGACCATGAGAAGCGTCGATTTGCCGGAGCCTGAGGGACCGACCACTGCGATAGCGTCGCCGGACTGTATGCGAAGGTCGATGCCGCGCAGAATCGCCACCGGGCCGGCACGCGACGGTAGCGTGACATGCACGTCCTCAAGCAGGATCACTGGGTTCTGTTTTAGGCTGTGTTCCATGGGCGGGGCGAGGAGTAGGTGACAGATGACATGGGGCTCGCCAATTGAGAAGGACAAATGAGGTCGAAAAGATGAAACGCCGCGCGGGTATTGTGGCCTTGCTTGTCGCAACCCTTTTCTGCGCAGTGACGCTGCCGAAATTGGAGGCAGAGGAGCAGGAAATGGTCATCGTGGCGCTGGGCGACAGCCTCACCGCGGGCTACGGCCTGCCGCAGAGCGAGTCATTTCCCGCCAAGCTCGAGGCCGCGTTGAAAGCGCAAGGACACAAGATCAGGGTCGTCAATGCGGGCGTGTCCGGAGATACGGCATCGGACGGTCTGGCCCGGCTCGACTGGGCGCTTCCGCCCGATGCGAACGCGGTCATCGTCGAGTTTGGCGCCAACGACGCTTTCCGAGGAATACCGCCGGCAGAGATCGAGGCTTCGCTCGCCAAGATTCTCGACCACCTGAAGGCGAAGGGCCTGCCAGTGCTCATCGCCGGAATGGAGTCGCCGCGCAACATGGGCAAGGATTATGTCGATCAGTTCCGCGCGATCTATGCCGATCTCGCAGAACGCTACGGCGCGGTGTTCTATCCCTTCTTCCTCGATGGTGTCGCGCTCGACGCTGGCCTCATGCAGGAAGACGCCATCCATCCCAACGCCAAGGGAGTCGACCGCATCGTTCAGGGCATTCTGCCCAAGGTCGATGAGCTTCTCGCGCAGGTTAAGCCCAAGGGCTGAGTGCCGCATGCGGAACTCAGGCACGAAGTTGTGTGTTGCCGGTCAGGCCCCGATCGCGACGATGGAGCGCGGGAACATGCAAGATCGGGGAAGTCCACATGAGAGCGTTTGCGTTGGCAGTCGTCATGGCCCTCAGTCCTCTGGCCGCTCACGCGGGTGAAGCCGTTCCCTATTCCGTCGATGGCGAGGCCTTCGAGGGTTATCGCGCCAAGCCTGCCGGCGCATCGAAGGGGCTGGTCGTCATCATCCACGCGTGGGGCGGCTTGACCTCCTACGAGCAGAAGCGCGCCGACATGATCGCCTCGCTCGGCTACGACGCCTTCGCCGTCGACCTCTACGGCAAGGGCAACCGGCCGACCGATACTGACGCCAGGAAGAGAGAGGCGACCAAGCTCTATGAGGACCTGGCGCGAATGAAGAAGCTTCTGATCGCAGGCCTGAATGAAGCGCGCAAGGGCGGAGACGGCGCGGCCGTGGTGATCGGCTATTGCTTCGGCGGCGCGGCCGCGCTCGAGCTCGCGCGCTCGGGAGAGGCCAAAGGAGTCAAGGGCTATGTCACCTTCCATGGCGCACTGAAGACACCCGAGGGGGAGTCCTATCCCGCCGGCACGCCCCCCATTCTCATTCTGCATGGCGGCGCCGACACATCAGTCACCATGGAGGACGTGGCCACCTTGTTGAGCGAGCTCGAAGCCGCGAAGGTGCCATACCAAATTGAGGTCTATTCCGGCGCGCCGCACGGCTTCACCAATTTCGAGGGGGAACGCTACCAGAAGCGCGCCGACGAACGGTCTTGGAACGCCTTTACGAATTTCCTCGCCGAGGTCTTCGGCAGTTAGGTCGAGTTCCCCGCCAGCACTCCTT
>Ga0268265_10003829_pt1 | contig 10659 bp, 10 predicted proteins | sample KBSSwiS52_FD_190355 | JGI IMG/M metagenome (GOLD analysis project Ga0268265, IMG submission 190355) | Switchgrass rhizosphere microbial communities from Kellogg Biological Station, Michigan, USA - KBS Switchgrass S5-2 (SPAdes) (version 2) | ecosystem: Host-associated > Plants > Roots >...
CCCGATCGAACCGGTCGCCGAGCAGATCGCGGCCACGGCGAAGCTGCTGTGCTTCGATGAGATGCAGGTGACCAACCCGGCCGACGCGATGATCCTGTCGCGGCTGTTCGCGAAGCTTCTGGCCGAAGGCGTGAAGATCGTCACCACCTCCAACCGCCCGCCCGGCGACCTCTACAAGGATGGGCTCAACCGCGACCTGTTCCTGCCATTCATCGGCCTGATCGAGCAGCGGATGCTGGTAGTCGCGGTCGATGGGCCGACCGATTACCGGCTGGAGCGGCTGACCGGGGTCGAAGTGTGGCATGTGCCCAACGGCCCGCAAGCCACGGCCGATCTTTCCAAGGCTTTCTTCCAGTTGACCGATTACCCGGTCGAGGATCGCGCCAAGGTCCCGACCGAGGAACTCGACGTCGGCGGCGGCCGGACCTTGCATGTCCCCAAGAGCCTCAAGGGCGTCGCCGTTTTCTCGTTCAAGCGGTTGCTCGGCGAAGCCCGCGGCGCCGCCGACTATCTCGCCATCGCCCGGCGCTATCACACCGTGATCCTGGTCGGCATTCCGGTGATGGGACCAGAGATGCGCAACGAGGCGACGCGGTTCGTCACGCTGATCGACGCGCTCTACGAACATAAGGTGAAGCTGCTCGCCGCGGCCGATGCCGAACCGGCCGGGCTTTACCCGCATGGCGACGGCAGCTTCGAGTTCCAGCGCACCGTCAGCCGGCTCGAGGAAATGCGCAGCGCCGAATATCTGGCGGAGGGACACGGCACGCAGTAGCGTCCGTCCATCCAATTTGGGGGAGTAAGCGGAATGATCGTCACCACCACTGAGAACGTCGCCGGCCATCGCACGGTCGAAAGCTTTGGCCAGGTCTTCGGCGTCGTCGTTCGCAGCCGGAGCATTGGCGGCAACATTGCCGCAGCGCTGCGCTCGATCGCCGGCGGCGAGATCAAGGAATATACCGCGCTGGTCGAGGAAACGCGCCGTCACGCGATCGACCGCCTGGTCGCCAACGCCACGGCGATGGGCGCGAACGCGGTGGTGATGATGCGGTTCGACTCGGGCGAGATCGGGCAGACGATGAGCGAGGTCGTGGCTTACGGCACGGCCGTCCGGATCGAGCCGGCATGACCGGCTGGCGCAGCTGGGCGCTGGGCCTAAGCGTCCTCCTTGGCGTCTGCGGCATAGGCTTGCTCGCCGCTGGCGGCGGGCCGATCCTGCTGATCTTTGCCGCGCTTGCGCTCATCACCGCGCTGTTCGAGCCGGTCTACGGACATATCGTCGGCAAGCCGCCAATGGGGAGCGAATGGCGGCCGACCGACGAGAAGTTTGTCGATCCGGAAAGCGGGCAATTGGTGACCGTCTGGTACGATCCGAAGACCGGCGAACGCCGCTACGTCGGCCAGGAGCGCGACTGAAGCCCGCTTGACGCAGCGCGCCGGATAAGTAGCGTCGCGCAACTCAGTCCCGGGGAGGGAATTCATGCGCTACTTGCTCGCCGCCGCGTCCGTTGTTGCGTTCGCCACCGCCACCCAGGCCGCAACACCGCCAAAGCTGACCGACGCCCAGCGCGCCGCCACCCATGCGATGTTCGAGCATGTCATCAACACCCCGACAGTCATCGGGCGCCACAAGGTGCCGGAGATGGCGCAATATGTCGCCGACCAGTTCAAGGCGGCGGGCTTCCCCGAGGCCGACATTCACCTTCTCCCCTATCACACGGGCAGTGCGACCACCGGTGAAGATGACACGGCGGCGCTGATCGTCCGCTGGCGCGCCGCCGGCACGCCCAAAGCCAAGCCGATCATGCTGATGGGCCATATGGACGTCGTCGAGGCCAAGCTGGAAGATTCGACCACCGACCCGTTCGCGATGACCGAGCGCGACGGCTACTACTACGGTCGCGGCACCATCGACATGAAGGACGGCATCGTCGGCATCACGCAGGCAATGATCAACCTGAAAGCCGCGGGCTTCAAACCCAAGCGCGACATCGTCGTGTTGTTCACCGGTGATGAAGAGACCAACGGAATCGGCGCGCAAAAAGGCGCTGGCGAGTGGCTCGATCTCCTCGGTCACCCGGAATATGGGCTCAATGCGGACGGTGGCGGCGGCGGCTTCAATGCCGACGGCTCGCCCGCCGGCTTCACCATGCAGAGCGCCGAGAAGACCTATGCCGGCTACACCTTCACGGTGCGCAACCGCGGCGGCCATTCGTCCAAGCCGCGCAAGGACAATGCCATCTACGACCTGATGCACGCGCTTGAGAAGCTCGAGGCGTACAAGTTCGCGCCGCAGATGGGCCCGACGACGCGCGCCTATTTCGAGGGCCGCGAGAAGCAGGAGAAGGGCCCGCTCGGCGACGCCATGCGCCGGTGGCTGGCAAACAATGCCGACACCGAAGCCGCCGACTTGATCGAGGCGAGTGAAAGCGAGGTGGGCCTGACCCGCACGCGCTGCGTTCCGACCCGGTTGTTCGCCGGGCATGCCGACAACGCTTTGCCGCAGCTCGCGACCGCCATGGTCAATTGCCGGATCTTTCCGGGGGTCGACCCCAACGACATCAAGACCGAGCTCGAGCGGATTGTCGCCAATCCGCAGGTCGTGGTGACGCGCAACGATGCTCAGGTCTCGTCACTCTCGTCACCCCTGCGACCGGACGTGACCGGCGCGTTCGCCAACGCCGTCCATGCCCTGCACCCGGGCGTGCCGGTGTTCCCCGAGATGTCGACCGGCGCGAGCGATGGCCGGCCGTTCCGGGTCAGCGGAATCCCGATCTACGGGACGAATGGCGGCTGGGTGATCGTCCCGGTCGACTTCCGCGCGCACGGCAAAGACGAGCGCCTCCCGATCCAATCGCTCTACGACAATGTCGTCCACTGGCAGCTGATGCTCCGCGAGCTCGCCGGCAAATAGGAGTTTCGAAGAATGAAGCGTGCCCTCCTCTTCGCCCTCGCGGTCAGCGCTGCTGCCGCCGCCTCCGCCGCGACCGATCCGCGGACCCTTCCGACCCAATTGCCGCCCGCGTGGCAGGCCAAGACTCGCGCGCTGTTCAAGCAGGCGATCGAGATCCCGAGCGTTCACAATCGCGGCCAGACGCAAAAGATGGCCGAGCTGCTGGCGTCGCAGTTCCGCGCTGCTGGCATTCCCGACGCCGACATCCACATCATGCCCTACGAGGCGCTGCCGGGCGACAATACGGCGGCACTGATCGTCCGCTGGCGCTCGCCCAAGGCGACCAAGAAGCCGATGCTGGTCCTCGGCCACATGGACGTGGTCGAGGCCAAGCGCGAAGACTGGAAGTTCGATCCCTTCGTGTTCCGCGAGGAAGGCGGTTACTTCCTCGGCCGCGGCAGCAGCGACATGAAGAACGGCGACGTCGCGACGACCATGGCCGCGGTCAAGCTGATGAGCCAAGGCTTCAAGCCCAACCGCGACATCATCTTTTTCTACAGCGGCGACGAAGAGACGCGTGGCGTCGGCGCGACGCTCGGTTCGACCAAGTGGCGCAACCTGACCGATGCCGAGTTCGGCCTCAACGCCGACGGCGGGTGCGGCGGCTACGACCGCGATTTCCGGCCGATCGGCTGCGGCATCTCAATGGCCGAGAAGACCTTCCAGACCTATTTCTTCACCACCCACAATCCGGGCGGACACAGTTCCCGCCCGCGGCCGGACAATGCGATTTACGACCTGACCGGCGCGCTGGAGAAGCTGCGGACGCACCGCTTCCAGCCGATGATGAACGAAACCACGCGCGGCTATTTCACCGAGCGCTCGCGGCAGGAGGGCGACACCGCGCTCGGCCAGGCGATGCGCCGCTGGCTGGCCAATCCCAATGACGGTGCGGCGGCGGACGAGATCGAGGCCAACCCGCTTGAGGTCGGCCTGACTCGGACGCGCTGCGTCGCGACGATGCTCGAGGGCGGCCATGCCGACAATGCGCTGCCGCAGAGCGCCAAGGGCACGGTCAACTGCCGGATCTTCCCGGGAGTCCAGCCCAAGGACGTCCAGGCCGAGCTTCAGGCGATGGCCGGGCCGAAGGTCGAGGTTACCCCCGACCCCCTGTACATCGGCGAACCCACGCCCGCCTCACCCGTTCGGCCCGATGTGCTGAAGGCGGTGACCGAGGCCGTGCAGCATTTCCACGGCAAGGACATGCATGTGTTCCCGGTGATGTCGACCGGCGCCAGCGACGGCTCGTTCTTCCGCGCCAAGGGCATCCCGGTCTACGACGTCGACGGCAGCTGGGGCATCTCACCCGACGACGAGCGCGCCCACGGCCTCGACGAGCGCATCCCGGTGCGCGCGATGTACGACGACGTGCTGCACTGGGAGATGATATACAAGGCGCTGGCGGGATAGGATTGACGCTTTCAGGGAGGGGAGAAGCGATGGCGAAGCCGGCTAAGTTCGCGCACGTCGTTTACCAGACGCGCCGCTTTGACGAGATGATTGCCTGGTATCGGGACGTCTTTGAAGCTGAGGTCGTGTACGAAAATCCAGCACTCGCGTTCCTCACATACGACGACGAGCATCATCGGTTCGCCTTCGCCAATCTCGACGTCCTCAAGCCCGGCGGCGACACGTCTCGCGACAGCAGGGGTGAGATTGGCGTCAATCACGTCGCCTACACCTACGCCAACATCAATGACCTGATGGACACCTATGCGCGGCTGAAGCGCGCAGGGATTACGCCCTATTGGCCCGTCCACCATGGTACGACGCTGTCGGTCTATTACGCCGATCCCGACGGCAACCGGATGGAATTCCAGGTCGACTGCGGAACGGTTGAGCAGGCGACGGCGCTCATGCGAACGCCGGCCTTCGCCGCTAATCCGGTGGGGGTGATGTACGACCCGGATGCCCTGCTGGCCCGCCTTGAAGCCGGCGAACCGGAGGAAGCGCTTCTCGCCATCCCGGACGGTCCGCCGTCACCGATCCCGGCGGCGCACGGAATGAGCTGACATCCCGCAAGGGTCGCGGCTAAGCTAGCCCTTCGCCGCCGTCAGCACTTCCTCGGCGTGCTTGGGAACCTTGACCTTGCGCCACGCCTTCAGAACTTTGCCGTCGGCGCCAATCAAATAGGTCGCGCGCTCCATTCCCATATATTTGCGGCCATACATCGACTTCTCGACCCAGGTGCCAAAGGCGTCGGAAATGGCCCCATCCTCGTCGGCGATGAGCGGAACGGCGAGGTCGTATTTGGCGATGAACTTGTCATGCTTCTTCATCGGGTCGCGCGACAGGCCGACGACCTTGACGCCCGCCTTGGCGAAGTCCGGCGCGAGCCGGGTAAAATCCTGCGCTTCCAGCGTGCAGCCCGACGTATCGTCCTTGGGGTAGAAATAGAGTACCAGCGGCTGGCCCGGCGCCGCAAGGTTGATGCTGCTGCCGTCGCTGGCCGTCGCGGTGATGGCCGGAGCCTTGTCGCCTTCGCTGATCATCTCATCCCTCTTTGATCCGATTCCACAGGTCGCAGACGCTCTGCCGTGCCGCGTCATGCTCGGCAAGCAGCTCGTCCCAGCTCGCCGCGCCGCACGCCTCCGCCACCAGCTGCCACGTATCGGCGGTCGGCTTGACGTCGCCAGGCGCGACGAGGCGCATCATGACCAACATCCGCGTCAACAATTTTTGCGATGCCACAACTCTTGCATCGACCAAACCATGGGTATGAAGGTCGGCGATGGCAAATTCGAGCTGGGGATGAAGCCCAATCCCGCGCGTCAGCTGCAGAATGTGGACTGCGAACTCCAGATCGACCAGCCCGCCGGAGCCGAGCTTCACGTCGAGCGCGCTCTGGGCTGGCTTGTGGCGTTCCATCTCGGCTCGCATTTTGACTGCGTCTGCCACCACCGCTTGCCGGTCGCGGGGCGAGCGCAGGATGGACTCGATCAGATTTGCCGTCCGCTCCCGCACCTCGGCCGAGCCGAACACGGGGCGGGCGCGGCACAGCGCCATATGCTCCCACGTCCACGCTTCCTCGCGCTGGTAGCGCTGAAACGCGTCCAGGGAGACGACCAGCATCCCCTTGGCGCCCTCGGGACGGAGCCGGACATCGACGTCGTACAGCGGCCCCGCGGCGGTCGGCACGCTGAGCGCGGCCGTCACCCGGCTCGCCAGGCGGTTGAAATAGTCATTGGGGCCGAGCGGCTTCTTGCCGTCGGACACACCCTCGGCAGGCGCGGTATGAAGATAGACAATGTCGAGGTCGGAGGCATGGGTCAGCTCACACCCGCCGAGCCGGCCGAGCGCCACGATTTCGAGCTCGCCGCTGGGAAAGCGGCCGTGGACGTCCTCGAATTCCCACACCGCCGCTTTGGCCAGCGCCTGGATCGTGCCCTCGGCTACCCGCGAGTAGCCGCTGGCGACCGCCAACGGGTCGGAGCGGCGGTCGATCAACTGGACGCCAAGCGCGAACCGGCGCTCGTTGACCAGCCGCCGGACCTTGTCGAGCGCCACGTCATAGGGATCGGCGCCCATGACTTTGCCGAGGTCGGCCGCGATGATCTCGGCTGACGGCGACGGGTCGAAGCTGGACGCGTCGAACAGGCCCTCGAACAGCTGCGGGCGCCGCGCCAGCTGGTCGGCCAGCGCCGGGGCGTGGGTCAGGATTTTCGCGAGCAATTGCGCGAGATGCGGGCGGGCCTCGAGCAGGCGGAAGAAGTTCACGCCGCTCGACAGGCGCTCGACGATGTCGCTCAGCCGGTTGAGCGCGCGCTCCGGGTCGGGACCCGAGGCGATGGCCTGCATGAGGCCGGGCAACATCGCTTCGAACGCCGCCTGGGCCGCCGGGGAGCGCAGCGAGCGCGCCTTGCCCGAGCGCCAGTCGGCAACATGCCGCGCGGCGGCGTGCGTGTCGGGAAACCCGAAGCCCTTGAGTTCATCGTCGAGGATGTCGGGATCGTTCGACAACTGTCCGCCCTCGCCCTCGGGCGACAGGCCGTCGAAGGTCGTACCCGAGCGCTCGACGTGCGGCCGGAGCAGGTCGAGGAGCTCATCGCCGCTCCCCAGCCCGTGAAGCCGGGCGACATTGTCGAGCGCCGCCGCATTCTCGGGCAGCAAATGGGTCTGGGCATCCTCGATCATTTGCGTCCGGTGCTCGATGGTGCGCAGCAACCGGTAGGTCCCGCCGAGTTCGGCCGCCGTCGCCTCATCGAGGCGTCCGGCGGAAACCAGGGCCGCGATCGCATCGAGGGTCGCCGGCAAGCGCACCGAAGGGTCGCGCCCGCCATGGACCATCTGCTGGATCTGGATGAAGAACTCGACCTCGCGGATACCGCCGCGTCCGCGCTTGAGGTCGAAGCCCGGGCCAAAGGTCGCGCTTTGGGCGAAATGGTCGCGGATCCGCGCGGAAATCTGGCGGACCTCGTCGATCACGCCGAAATCGAGCGAGCGGCGCCACACGAACGGCTCGATCGCCGCCAGGAAACGCTGCCCGAGGGCGATGTCGCCGGCGCACGGCTGCGCCCGGATGAATGCCGCGCGCTCCCACGGCAAAGCCGACGATTCGTAATGCGATATCGCGGCATTGACGGGGAGCGCGACGGGCGTGACTTCAGGCGAGGGCCGCAGGCGGAGGTCGACCCGGGCCACATAGCCCTCCGCGGTCCGCTTCTGCAGCAGCTCGATCATGCGCCGTGCGATGCGTACGGCCGCCTCGCCCGCATCATCCCGCTCGCGCCGCGCGAGGCGCTCCGGATCGAACAGCAGCAGCAAGTCGACGTCGGACGAATAATTGAGCTCGCGGCTGCCGAGCTTGCCCATGGCGATCACCGTGAACCCGTCGGTGCTCGCGTCGGGCACCCGCTCGCGGACCGCGGCTTCGAGCGCGCGGTGAATGGCGCGGTCAGCGAACGCGCTGAGATGTTCGGTGATCTGCTCGAGCGTGAATTCGCCGGCCAAATCCCCGAGGGCCACGGCGAGGGCAAGGCCAAGCCGCTGCTGGCGCAACTCGACGTCGAGTGCTTCGTCCTGCGCTTCAAGCGCCAAGGCGACGGCCGCGCCGGCGCCAGCTTCCGCGAACGTCTCGGCGATCGGCGGCAGGGCGCGCAGCGCGTCGCGCAGGAACGGCGAACAGCGTTCTGCCCGTCCCATTGCGTCGAGTCTCGTCGCGGAGTCGCCGTTCATCGCGGATTGCTTGCCGCAAATCGTCGCCGCACGAAACTTCTGCCGCACTTGGGTCGTTTTCGGGGGAAATGAACGCAGAACACAACTTTGAGTCCGGGCCGAACAACGATGGCGGCGACCGCCGGGTGATCCAGGTGGAATTCCCGGCCGCTCACGTCGGCATCATGGCCGCGCTCCGCCGCGCCTTCGAGGCTGCGGCATCGGAGCCGTGCGACCGTGACTTCGCCGATTTGCTGCGGCGCTTAAACTGAGCCTTTGTGGTCGCGGCTAAGGTCGTCGACCTCGGCCATGATCGTCTGCAACGCCGACTTGTTGGGATCAGTCTTGTGCTGGCGCCGCGACGGCAGCTTGCCGTTGGTTAGCAATTGCTCGAGCGCGACTCGGCCGCGCGCGACGCGGCTCTTGATCGTGCCGACCGCGCAGCCGCAGATCTCGGCGGCCTCTTCGTATGCGAACCCGCCGGCACCAACCAGGATCAGTGCCTCGCGCTGCGGCTGCGGCAGGTGCATCAGCGCGCGCTGCATGTCGCTCAGTTCGATATGGCGGTCCTGGCTTGCGGGGGCGGCAAGAATCTTGGCGGCGGTGATGTCGTCCCACTCACCCTTGAAGCGCGCGCGCCGCATCTGGCTGAGGAACAGGTTGCGCAGGATGATGAAGGTCCAGGCGCGCATGTTGGTGCCGGCCTGGAAGCGCTTGCGCGCCGCCCACGCCTTCAGCAGCGTTTCCTGGACGAGGTCGTCGGCAAGGTCGCGGCTGCCCGACAGGGACCGGCCGAACGCGCGGAGGTGCGGGATGACCGTGGCCAATTGGTCCTTGAATTCCGGATCCGACAGCGGAACCGTCTCGACCGGTATTTCCTCGGTTCGTTCCTGTTCACCAGCTTGGGCCAAAACTTACCCCACCCTCCGTTCAGGCGGACACGAAAAGCGCCCGCCGCGTGACTCAACCATGAACAGCGATTGTGACGGAAGATAGGTGCTAAGGCCGGCCGACCAAGACAATGACCGCGAAGATCGCGATTACCAGGATCAGGCCAATCGAAAGCACGTATCGGGTCACATGCGGGGTCGAGCCGGCCCGGGCCTCGGTCGTGGTCTCTGTGATAGCGCCACTCTCTCGGTCGATTTTAGGCAACGTTGCTCTTCCGCATCAATCACTGTTCAGGAAGGCCAACGCGCCTTTCCGGACACTGTTCCCGATTCGAAACGGCTAAACCGCAGGAACCGTCGCTGCGTCAAAGAACAAGGCCTGGGCGATCGCCGCTTTGACGGTCGAGCGCTGGAACGGCTTGGTGATGAGGAAGGTCGGCTCCGGCCGAGTCCCGGTGAGCAGCCGCTCGGGGAAGGCCGTGATGAAGATCACCGGCACCGAGAATTCGGCGAGGATGTCCTTCACTGCGTCGATCCCGCTCGAATCGTCGGCCAGCTGGATGTCGGCAAGGACCAGGCCCGGCGGGCTCTGGCGCGCTTGCGAAACCGCCTCGTCACGCGTGACGGCGACGCCGGTAACGTTGTGGCCGAGGTCGCGAACGATGGTCTCGATGTCCATCGCAATGATCGGCTCATCCTCGATGATCAGGACATCGGCGAGCGTCTGCCGCTCGATTTCCTCCAAGGCCTCTGCGACCAGGCTGTCGACGTCGGCCGGCCGCGCGCCGATCAGATAGCCCGCGTCCTCGGACGAAAACCCTTCGAGCGAGGTCAGCAGCAGCGCCTGGCGCGACAGCGGCGTGATCCGCGACAGCCGGGCGTGAGCAATCGATTCAGGTCCGCCGGACCCGCGCGGCGGCTCCTCGCCTTCCTCGATATTGGCGGTCGACCAAATGGCGTGGAACGTCTTGTACAGGCCGAGCCGCGGATCGACGTCGCGCGGAAACTCATCGGGCGTGGCGACGATTGCCTCGAGCGTGGCTCGAACGAACGCGTCGCCGTGCGTCTGACTCCCGGTCAGAGCGCGGGCGTAGCGACGCAGGAATGGCAGGTGCGGAGCGAGTTCCTGACCCAGCGACATAGATGAAGGCTCTCCCTCGAATGCGATGTTGCGGCCTGTTAGGCCGCGCGTCGCGATTGTTGCAACCCTGGAAGGATCGAGATGAACGACATGCCCGCCCCAGAGAACTGATCGAAGGGTGGAACCAAGCACAGCCGATTTGGTTTCCCCCTCAGCGGAGGCGGCCTCGTAAAAGCCGACTTCTACGCATGTGCGCGTTTCGTTTCGGCACGCCGAGCTTGGCAGGCCGTTGCGCGCTGAGTCGAGAATAGTAAGAGGCGCGAGGGCCGCGCGAGGGGGACGAGAGGTTGAGTGCTAAGGCGAAAGGCGAGGCGGGCGACACGCGTCACGCACGATCCAGCAAGCCGACCGACCCGGATCGGAAAGGCAAGAAACAGCGCACAGCCGACCTCGGACGTGCGCTTCGCTCTGTCTACGACAATACATTGCGCGAGAGCGTCCCCGACGAATTCAACGACCTGCTTGGTAAGCTCAGCTGAGCTGATGCCGGGGGGCGCCGCGCAATGCTGAGCGCCGCCATT
>Ga0268265_10003841_pt1 | contig 10628 bp, 12 predicted proteins | sample KBSSwiS52_FD_190355 | JGI IMG/M metagenome (GOLD analysis project Ga0268265, IMG submission 190355) | Switchgrass rhizosphere microbial communities from Kellogg Biological Station, Michigan, USA - KBS Switchgrass S5-2 (SPAdes) (version 2) | ecosystem: Host-associated > Plants > Roots >...
GGTCGAGCACATGGCGCGCACATTGTTGCGGCGTTACGGCGTCGTCTTCTGGCGCATGCTCGGGCGTGAGGCGGCCTTCCTTCCGCCTTGGCGTGAATTGCTCAAAGTCTATCGCCGCATGGAAGCGCGCGGCGAACTCCGCGGCGGGCGCTTCGTCGCCGGTTTCTCCGGCGAGCAATACGCGCTGCCCGATGCGGTCGGCGCGTTGCGCGAGATGCGCCGCAAGGCACCGAGCGGGGAATGGGTCTCGATCTCCGGCGCCGATCCGTTGAATCTGGTTGGGATCCTGACGCCCGGCAACAAGCTCAGCGCGTTGACTGGCAACCGCATCCTGTTCAAGGACGGCGTGCCGATGGCGATGCTTTCCGGCGGCAAGGTCGAGTACACGGCCAGCATCGAGCCTTCCGAACACTGGGAAGCAAAGAAGAAGCTGCTGCGCTCCGCCGCCCCGCGGCATTTCGCCGATCTCGGTTAGGAAAGGGCTGACGTTTGGAGCGCGAAGACTCAGCGGCGAAAGCTCTAGCCGACATCGCCGCCGGCAAACCGGCGTCGCTCAAGGTGCGGTTCCTGTCGGAAGACAAGTCACACCGCTATCAGCAGCTCGCCGATCTGATCGCCGCGCTCGATGTGAAATACGCGACGCCGCGCCTCAACATCGACGGCTGGATCAACCGGATCGACAGTGCACGGCAGCTGACGCCCGAATCCAAGGTGCACGACCTGCAATGGCACAATTCGACGGAGATCGCGGTCGGCACCTTTGAACTCCACATGGGTCCGCGCCGCTAACGACAGGATTTGTCTGTCATTTCGGGCAATCTCGATCTTTGGTCGAATTGACGGCATATGAAAACGGATTGGTAAACTTTCCCAACGAAGATGCGCCATGCAGATGGCGCAAATATTGTTCTTTGGGAGGAAAAATGACCGCAGCCGCGCCATATCGGGCGATGCACACATGACCGGCACGCGGATCAGCCCCAAATCCGCAGCGCAAAGTGGGCCGACGCCCGACCAATCTCCCAAGGTCTCAACCAGTGAGGTGGATAAGGACCGCCTGATCACCGAAATGGCCGACCGCATCGGCACTCTGGGTGTCGAGATGGCGGACATCGCCGGCAATGTCGAGGATGTCGCCGGCCGCGTCAGCGACCAGGCCGACAAGTTCAAGGCCCTCGATCAGACCGCCAAGGCGATGGTCGCCACCAACCATGAAATCGACCGCGCGGCGAAAGCGGCGCAGTCGGCGGCCTCGATCGCTGGCGCCGAGGTCGCGGAATCCCGTACTGCGGTCAACGGCGCGGTTTCGGACATCTCCGAACTGATCGCCGCGGTCGGCCGCATCGCCGAGCGTTTGAACACGGTCAACGCCGTCCTGGAGCAGGTCGCCGGTTTCTCCGGCACGATCGAGACCATCGCCAAGCAGACCAACCTTCTCGCCCTGAACGCGACCATCGAGGCGGCGCGCGCCGGCGCCATGGGCCGCGGCTTCAGCGTGGTGGCGAGCGAGGTCAAGAGCCTCGCCGAGCAGACCCGCCAGGCGACGCGTCAGATCAACGAGACCGTCCACGACCTCACCTCCCAGATCGGCAACGTCATCACCGAGAGCAGTGTCGCCACCTCGCGGGCGAAGCAGGTGGGGCAGAGCACCAGCCAGATCCAGGGCGTGATCGGACGGGTTCAGGACGGCTTCGAGGCGGCTGACAGAGAGGTGAACTCGATCGCGTCCACCGCCGCCGACAACCTGCAGCATTGCGACACGGTGATCCTGGCACTCGACGATCTCACCAAGGGCGTCGAGGCGTCGTCGGTCAACCTCAAGCAAGCCGAGGAGCGCGTCGAAGGCCTGCTGAAGCTCAGCGAGACCCTGATCGAGTACATCGCCGAGAGTGGCGTCGAAACGCCGGACACGCCGCTGATCCGCGCCGTGCTCGAAGCCGGGCACAAGGTCGAAGCGCTGTTCAATCAGGCGGTCGATGCCGGCGAGATCTCGCTCGAGGATCTGTTCGACGAGAACTACCGCGAGATTCCGAACACCAATCCGAAGCAGTTCCTCACCAAATACGTCAACTTCACCGACCGCGTCCTGCCGCCGATCCAGGATCCGTTGCTGGCGCTCGATCCGCGCATCGCCTTCTGCGTCGCCTGGACCAGCGGCGGATTTCTGCCGACCCACAACCCGCAATACAGCAAGCCGCAGGGATCGGATCCGGTCTGGAACACCGCGAACTGCCGCAACCGCCGCATCTTCAAGGACCGCGCGGTGCAGAAGACCGCCTCCAACACCAAACCCTTCCTGCTGCAGACCTATCGCCGCGACATGGGCGGCGGCAAGTTCGTGCTGATGAAAGACCTCTCGGCCCCGATCCATGTGAAGGGCCGCCGCTGGGGCGCCTTCCGTATGGGCTTCCGGCAGAGCTAAAGAAACTTCCCGGTATCCATGATCACCGAGGTGTAGTCGCGGTAGCTCATGCCGAGCTCTTCCGCGCGCGCCAGCCGTCGCAGGGCGATCTCCCTCGGCGGCGTCTTCCAGGCCTCGTTATGCGCCTTGGTCCAGCAATAGAGCCGCCACGAACTGTTGGGATCGAGATCGTCCGGCAGCGGCCCGCCGTTGTGCCCGATCCAGGGCCCACCAGTTTGGGGATTGAGGACGACGGCGGGCGGTGTCGTGACGGAATTCCCGCGCAGGAGATGCGCCACCAGATTCGACCGCTTGCGCTGTGCCATTCGGTTTCTGCTCAAAAGCGCGGCGATAGATGCCGCAAGGATAGGCAGGTTTTCGATCAACGGCTCGTTCTTGCAGCCTGCACCATCTTCGTTGTGCAACTGCGTCCGGAATCGTTGACCGTCCCCGACCCGTATGGAACATTTGAGAAAAGCACGACGAATTGCAACAGGGAGTCTTCCATGTCCAGAAGCCGGACAATGCTTCGCGCTGCCTTCGCGACCGCCGCCACGCTCTTGCCGACCGCCGCTTGGGCGCATCCCGGACATGACGCCAGCGTCGGTTTCATGCATGGCTTCGTCCATCCCGCCACCGGCCTCGATCATGTCCTCGCGATGGTGGCCGTCGGACTGTTCGCGGCGCAACTCGGCGGCCGCGCGCTCTGGGCGGTGCCCCTGAGCTTCGTATCCGTCATGGCGCTGGGCGGTGTTCTCGGCGCAGCCGGGATCGGCTTGCCCTTCGTTGAGGTCGGTATCGCAGGCTCCGTCGTCGTCCTCGGCCTCGCCGTCGCACGGCAATGGAAAGCGCCGATGGCCGCCGCGATGGCCTTGGTCGGGACTTTTGCGGTCTTCCATGGCCATGCCCATGGTGCCGAGATGCCGGTCGATGCCTTGGGCCTCGAATACGGTCTTGGCTTCATCCTGGCGACGGCATTGCTGCATCTCGTCGGCATCGGCCTGGGGATCGGCATCACCGGGTTCGGCCGCGCGTATTCGCCGCGCGTCATCCAACTCGGCGGCACCGCGATGGCGGCGGCCGGGCTCGGCATCCTGACTGGGATCATCTGATGAGAACGGTGGAGCGGGAAACTCCCGCTTCACCTCGCACCTTAGGCCGACTCCCCTCGACGCGTCTGAAGGTCTAGTCTGAGGCCCCGCGCCGGGAACATCCCGGTATTCTTGGAGAGAGCCTCTGTCGGCCATCGGCAATCCCGCTTTGGCGGCCATCGAAGCGACGGATCTCCGGTCGCCGGTCACGCGCACGGGGTACGACTACTGGCTCGCGAAGAAGGGCGAGCGGCCGTTCCCGTCGCGCAGTGACTTCGACCCACTGTTGGAACAGCCCAAGCTCTCGCGCAACATGGTGCTGGTTGATGTCGAACGCGATCCGCTCGACTTCCGTTACCGCTACATCGGCACCAAGGTGCGGGAGAACATGGATGCCGAATGGACCGGCAAGCGGATGTCCGAGATTCCGATGCAGCGCGCACCCAACCCGATCTGGCAGCATCATCTCTGGGTACTTGAGCATCGGCAGCCGCGCTTCTACCGCCCGGCTTATCTCGGTCCGTTCAAGGAATTCAAGTTCATCGAATCCGCGCAGCTCCCGCTGGGCACCGAAGGCGGCGAGATCGACATGATGATGGTCTTCGTCGACTTCCTCAGAAAGAACATCGTCTAGACGCGCTCACGCGCCATGCGCCTCGCCGAGGATCCAATCGCGGAACAAGGCGACCTCCGGCCGTTGATCGGCGCCCACCGGATAGACCAGGTGATAGCGGAAGCCGGTCTTCAGCCGCTTCGGCAGCGGTGCCACCAGCTGCTTGCTCTTCAGGTAATCCCCGACGAGCGAGGTCTGGCCGAGTGCCACACCCTGGCCGTCGACCGCGGCGCGCAGCAGCAGATTGCTGTCGGGAACGACGATGTCGCGCTTGCGCTCGTCCCAGTCGAAGCCGCTGACGCCCGCGGCCTCCAGCCAGGCCGGCCAGTCGGGCCAGAGTCCTTCGCGGCTCGACCAGTCGAGGCGCAGCAGCCGAAGCTCCAGCAGGTCCTTGGGTTTGGCGATCGGATGGCGCTTCAGATAGTCCGGCGCGCAGACCGGGAGGATCTCGTCTTCGAAGAGATCGATCGATTCCAGCCCGGGATAATGGCCGCGCCCGAACCGGATCGCGAGATCGGCCTCGTCGGCGCCGAGATCGACCACCGATTTGGTCGGATCGAGCAGCACGTCCAGTGCATTCGGCAGCTCGCGATAGCGGGGGAGGCGGCTGATCAGCCAGTTGACCGCGAAGGCGGGCTCAACGCTTAGGCGCAGCCGCCGCGCCGGCGTCCGCTGCCGCATGCGCTCGACCGCCTGGCTCATCTGCCGGAATGCGTTGATCAGCGGATCCTTGCCGCGCAGGCCCGCCGCGGTCAGCTCCAGCGCATTGCCGCGCTTCTGCACCAAGGCCAAGCCGAGATCCGCTTCCAGAGCCCGGATCTGCTGGGTGACCGCTGCCGGCGTCACGTGCAGTTCCTCGGCCGCACGCCGCACCGATCCCAGGCGCGCCGCCGCCTCAAAGGCGCGCAGCGCTGCCAAGCTTGGCATCCGAGGGGCGGTCGGCATCCGGTGGGGCGTCGGCGTGGCCATTGGGCTCCTCAAGCTGTTAATCTGAGCTTAACAGAAACTACACCCGAACTCAGTCGAAAAGACACGTTAACCGGCTAAATATATAGCCTATGAAGCGATCGCAAGGATTTCCGCGGTTGCTGACTGTTTAGAAGGAGCACGCCATGTACACCCTAAGCCACACCCGTTCGCTGCTCCGCGACCTCGCCGACCACGATGCCCGTCAGCTTCTGGATATCGGCCTGGTGCGCGGTGAAGACGGCGCCCTGCGCCTCGCCGCCAATCCGACCGAGGCGGTGACCCCGGCGACCGAGCAGCGTTCCGCCATCGGCCTGATCGGCTCGATCCGGGCTTTCCTGGAGGACGTTCCCGCGATCCGGATGCCGACCGCCCTGGTCTCGCGCTGAATTAATCCGTCATCGCCGGCGCAAGCGTCCGTGTCTTGCGCCGGTCGATGAGGATGATGCCAAGCCCGCTGGCCACGATCGCCGCGATCCCGACCAGCGCTAGCGGATTGGGCAGTTGGTTGAACACGATCAGGCCCGACAGCACCGCCCAGACCGCGAAGCTGTAGAAGAACGGCGCAATCGCCGCCGGTGCGCCGTAGCGGTAGGCCATGAAGACGCCGAAATGCCCCAGCGTCACGAAGAAGCCGGATCCCAGCAGAAACAGCGCATGCTCGGGCGTCGGCATCACAAAGGTTTCCGTCATCACCATGCCGATGCTGGATGCGACCAGCACGACGATGTTGGTCGCCAGCGTGGCGACCAAAGCCGGAATCTCCGACGACACTTTCCTACCGCAGACATCGCGTAAGGCGAGACCGAAAGCGCTGGCGAATGCGAGCAAGGCGGCGGCCGAGAATCCGCTCGCATCGGGCTGCGCCACCAGCAGGGCGCCGACGAATCCCGCGGCGATCAGCGCGATCCGTCCCATCCCGATGCGCTCACGCCCGAGCGTCGCGACCAGCAGAATGAACAGCAAAGGCGCCGTCTGCACGATGGCGATCACGTCGGCGATGGCCATGATCGAGAGCGCCACGATGTAGCAAAGTACGCTCGCGGTCTCGAAACCGGCGCGCGCCAGCGACGCCGTGGTGAAGCCGCGCGGGATGCTGCGGCCCTGGCCCAGCGCCAGCACCAAGATCGTGCAGCAGGCGACGGCGAAGATGCCGCGGACGAACAGCACCTCGAAAGGCGGCAGCGCGCCTTTCTCCATCGCCAGCTTCATCAATGTATCGCAGACCACATAGGACGCGGTCGCGAACAGCATCGCCGCGATGCCGCGGGCATTGGACGTTGCAATGGACATGAAAGTCGCCGGCGGGATCCCGCTCGGACTCCGTTGTGATTTACCCCTGTGCTCTGACCGTAGCCGAGCACCGCCGGTTTGTCATGGTCCGGAACCTAGCGGACCTTCCGGCAGCCGAACGCATCGATGGCGATGCAGCCGTCGGAATCGTCCATCTTCAGAACAGTGTTGTGCTCGATATCACCCGACGGCATCGGCACGCCCTTGGGGAGGATGAAAGTAGCGCTGCCGGCGCCGTACATCCCGTCCGGGAAGGCGAAGGGCTTCATGATCGTGTAATCGGCGTCTCCCTCGCGAACCAGGCCATAAGCCGCGAGCTCCGGATCGGCGCTTTTCCAGGCGAAGATTTCGTCGCCGGTGGCAGCGCGGATTGCCCCTTGCGCGATCAGTTTGTCGATCTGCTCGTTCGGGGGGCCGAACGGGCTGTGGCGCTGCAGCCGCGCGCGAATCTTGGAAAGATCGGAGAGATGCGTGGCACCTGGCCCGACGATGAAGGGCGGCGCGCCCTTGATCTGACCGGGATCGTTGACCCCTTGGAAGGTCGAAAGCCGGGTTCCAGCCAAGGCGATCGCCAGTCCCTGCAGGCGTCGGAAACCCTCGCCGGAAGAGGCAGAGCCGTAGCTATAGCCCTTATTGCTGCAGGATGCATCGGGCGTGAGACCGATCGGTTTGACCCCTTCCGGAATCTCGCCCTGGACCATGCTGGGCTTGTCGCCGCTATAGGCAATGCCGACGATCTCAGCGCCATGCGCGGCTTCGATGTTCCAGACCGTGGATTCGTAGGACGTGAGCAGGAGCACGACCGGCTGGCGGGTCGTGGTCACTCGCACGGTCACCGCGCCGACGAAGCGCGCGCCCTTGAATCTTGGGTCTTTGGGGATCTCGGTCCGGACACCGTGATAGACGCCGACCGCATCATATTCGAAGTTCTGCGGCAGATCCTTGAAGCGGCACCGGCTCTCCAGTTTCGGGACATCGCCAAAGAAAGGACCCGGCGGAGACGCCGCGACCCAGTGGCGCTTGAAGTCGAAATCGAACCCCAGGTGCGTCACGCCGAGCAGGAGCAACAACAAGAGGGCGAGCGCGGTCCCGGCTTTCGCCACTACGATTGCGAGTTTATGGTTGTCGGACATCACTCCTCTGATATTTGCAAGCGCCCAAGCGAGAGGCAAGCGATTCCAACCGCCGGCCAAGTGCAGGCACCTTGGCCCAACTTGACCGGTTGTGGGGCGTGATCGCTAACTCGCAGCAGGGGATGATCAGGACACCGCGTATGACGAAAGAGATCGGCTGGATGCGTTGGGTGCCAGGGCTGGTGACCCTGCGCAATTACGAAGCCGCCTGGCTGCCGCGCGATCTCGTCGCGGGTCTGGTGCTGACGACCATGCTGGTGCCGGTCGGCATCGCCTATGCGACGGCTTCCGGCGTGCCCGGTATCTACGGCCTCTACGCCACGATCGTACCGCTCCTGGCTTACGCGCTGTTCGGCCCGAGCCGCATTCTCGTCTTGGGTCCGGATTCGTCGCTGGCGGCGCTGATCCTAGGCGTGGTCCTGCCGCTCTCGGCCGGCAGCCCGGAGCGGGCGGTCGCGATCGCCGGCGCGATGGCGATCGTTTCCGGCGTCATCTGCATCATTGCCGGCGTGGCGAAGCTCGGTTTCATCACCGAGCTGCTCTCGAAGCCGATCCGCTACGGCTATATGAACGGCATCGCCTTGACCGTGCTGCTCAGCCAGACCCCGAAGCTGTTCGGATTCAAGATCGAAAGCGAAGGTCCGTTGCGCGACATCGTCGCGATCGTTCAGGGGATCTTGGGCGGCAAGGCGAACTGGACCGCCTTTGCCATCGGCGCCGGCACGCTGATCGTGATCCTGGCGCTGAAGCGGTTCAAGCGCGTGCCGGGCATTCTGCTGGCGGTGATCGGCGCGACCGTGATCGCCGGCGCGCTCGATCTCGGCACGACGGCCGGCATCGCCGTCCTCGGTCCGCTGCCGCAAGGCCTGCCGGCTTTCGCCGTCCCTTGGCTCAGTTCCGCCGACATCGTCCCGATCCTGCTGGGCGGTGCCGCGGTTGCCATGGTCTCTTTCGCCGACACCAGCGTCCTGTCCCGCACCTATGCCGCAAGGCTGAAGAGTCCGGTCGATCCCAACCAGGAGATGGTCGGTCTCGGCGTTGCGAATCTCGCCGCCGGATTCTTCCAGGGCTTTCCGATCAGCAGCAGCTCTTCCCGCACGCCGGTCGCCGAGGCTTCGGGTGCCCGCACGCAGCTCACCGGCGTGGTCGGCGCGATTGCCGTGGCGCTCCTACTGGTGTTCGCGCCGAACCTGCTCGAACACCTGCCGTCGGCGGCTTTGGCGGCCGTGGTGATCGCTTCGGCGATCGGCCTCTTCGAGTTCGCCGATCTGGTCCGGTTCTATCGCATCCAGCGCTGGGAGTTCTGGCTCTCGATCGTCTGCTTCGCCGGGGTCGCGGTGTTCGGCGCAATCCACGGCATCGGCCTCGCGATCGTGCTCGCCGTCATCGAGTTTCTGTGGGACGGCTGACGCCCGCATTTCGCGGTCCTGGGCCGCGCCGACGGCATCAAAGGCTATCACGACATCACGCGCTATCCCGATGCGCGTCGCGTCCCCGGCCTCGTTCTTTTTCGCTGGGACGCACCGCTGTTCTTTGCCAATGCCGAGCTGTTCCGCGAGCGTGTCCTCGCGGTGATCGCGGCAGCACCGACGCCGACGCGCTGGTTCGTGATCGCCGCCGAACCGGTCACCAGCGTGGACGTGACGGCGAATGACAGCCTCGAAGAGCTGCACATGAGCCTGAAAGAGTCCGGCATCACGCTCATCTTCGCTGAATTGAAGGATCCGGTGAAAGACAAGCTGAAGCGCTTCGGCCTCTATGCCAAGCTCGGCGAAGCGGCGTTCTTCCCGACGCTGGGCGCTGCCGTCAATGCCTACCTCGAAACCCACGACGTCGATTACGTGGATTGGGAGGACCGCTGAATCGTCACAGCGCCAGCGGCGCGCCGATCATTGCGTTGAGCAACGCCATCCGCATCGGCACCCCATTGGCGGCCTGCTGGAAATAGACCGAATGCGGGCTGTTGTCGAAGCTCGGCGGGATCTCGCAGCGCCGGTCCAGCGGATGCATGACGATGAGCTCCGGCTTGGCGCGGGCGACGCTGGCGTGATCGACCAGGAACTGCGGCCGCACAATGTAGTAAGCATGCTCGCCCATCGCGTTGTGATAGATCACATCGACTTCGGAAGCGACGTCCTGCACGTCCGAGACACATTCCCAGTCGAGTCCGGCGGCGTCGATCGCGTGTTGCTCGGCGTCCGGCAACCGGCCCGGCGCGTCGGAGAGCAGATAGACCTTCACCTTGTCGAAGGCGCACAGCGCGTGGAGCAGGGAATGCGCGGCGCGGAGATGCAGCCCGCCGATCATCAGGATCTTCAACCCGTCGATCCGCCCCAGCCGCTCCTGCATGGTGAAGAGATCGATCATGGTCTGGGTCGGGTGCTCGGAACCGGCGCCAATGCCGTCGCCGCCGTTGATCACCGGCACGCTGCAATGCGCGGCGAAGCTTTTCGGCGCACCCACTTCGGGGTGGCGCATGACCGCGACGTCGCAATAGGCGGAGATGCAGGTGGCGGTGTCCTCCATGCTTTCCGGCTGCAGCGCGCCGAGGCGCGAGGCTTCTTTCGTGCTGAAGCCGACCACGCCGCCGCCCATGCGGATCATCGCCGATTCAAAACTGAGGCGCGTGCGGGTGCTGGTCGAGAAGAACAGGCTGCCGAGGATCTTGCCGGCCAGCGGCCGCATTGCGATCACGTCTTGGAACTGTGCCTTGATCGCCGTGGCACTGTCGATCAGCGCCTCGATCGCATGCCGCCGTACGCCGCGCATGGTGAGAATGTCGGCGTTGCGGAAATCGTCCAGCGGTGGCTTCGCCCAATTGGCGTCATGCAAGGAGGTGACGTCGCCCATCGTGAAGGGCGAGAGGGCAGGCTGCGCGCGATTGGAGGATTGGGCCGTCATGATCTGACCTCATCGATTCCGGTTGGGGGGAAATCGGCGACGAAACTGCTATGGCAGACTCGCGTCGCGCTGACCGGAGTATCGACCGCGACGTCCGATCACGTGACCCCGGAATCTTGCGTATTGCTCTGTGAAACGTGCTTAACTAGGACTCGGGTGCTGGGGATAGCGTGGATAACTTCGCGGTCGGGAAGCAGTCCTAAATTCATGCCCCCCAGTTCATGCGATGG
>Ga0268265_10003844_pt1 | contig 10624 bp, 8 predicted proteins | sample KBSSwiS52_FD_190355 | JGI IMG/M metagenome (GOLD analysis project Ga0268265, IMG submission 190355) | Switchgrass rhizosphere microbial communities from Kellogg Biological Station, Michigan, USA - KBS Switchgrass S5-2 (SPAdes) (version 2) | ecosystem: Host-associated > Plants > Roots >...
CGAGATCAGCCACGGGTTCGACGACACCGGCGCCCTGTTCGACGCCCACGGCAATCTCAAGGACTGGTGGACGCCGCAGGACATGGCGCATTTCAAGGCTTCGGGAGAGGCGCTTGTCGCCCAGTACTCCGCCTACAAGCCGTTTCCCGACCTGGCGGTGAACGGCGAGCTGACCCTGGGCGAGAACATCGCCGACCTGGCCGGCCTGGCGGTCGCCTATGACGCCTACCGTCTGTCCCTGGGCGGCAAGGCGGCGCCGGTGATCGACGGCTTCACCGCCGACCAGCGGGTGTTCCTGGGCTGGGCGCAGAACTACCGCTCCAAGGCCCGGGAGGCCTCGATGCGCCGCAGCGTCCTCACCGACGTCCATTCCCCTGGCGAGTACCGCGCCGACACCGTGCGCAACCTCGACGCCTGGTATGAGGCCTTCGGGGTGAAGCCCGGCGAGACGCTCTACCTCGCGCCGGAGAAGCGGGTGCGCGTCTGGTGACCGACCTCGCCGGCCGGGTCGTCGCCATCGGGGATCCGGACGACGCGCGAATCGCGGCCTACCGCCATGTGCGCGAGCGCGACCTGGCCGGCCGCGAAGGCCTGTTCGTGGCCGAGGGCGTGGTGGTGCTGGAGAAGCTGCTGCGTAGCGTCAGGTTCCGGCCGCAGTCGGTGCTGGTCGCCGCCAAGCGGGTGCAGGCCCTGGCGCCGCTGCTGGCGCAGGTTCCGGCCGAGGCGGCGATCTACGCGGCCGACCAGGCGGTGATGGACGCCGTCACCGGCTTCCACATCCACCGCGGCGTGCTGGCGATCGGCCGCCGCGGCGCGCCGCTCGATCCCGCCGCCCTGCTGCGCGCCCTGCCGGCGCGGGCGGCCGTGGCGGTGCTGGTCGGCCTCTCGAACCACGACAATGTGGGCGGCGTATTCCGCAACGCCGCAGCTTTCGGTGCGGGGGCGGTGCTGCTGGACGCCGCCTGCTGCGACCCGCTCTATCGCAAGGCGATCCGCGTCTCCGTCGGCGCGGCCCTGACCGTCCCCTTCGCCCGCCTGGCGCCCGGGGCCGATGTGCTGGGTCTGCTCGCCGCCAACGGCTTCGAGACCGCCGCGCTCGCGCCGTCCGGCGCCGTCGCCCTGGCCGGGTGGCGGGCGCCTCCGCGGGTCGCGCTGCTGCTCGGCGCGGAGGGCCCGGGCCTGTCCCCCGAGCTGCTGGCGCGGACCCCCACCGTGCGCATCCCCATGGCGCAAGGCTTTGATTCTCTGAATGTCGCCGTCGCCAGCGGTGTGGTGTTGCATCACCTGGCGAACGGCCCCTAAGCCCTGCTTAACCCCTCGTCGGTACGGTGCGTCGAAAGAACAAGGTTCGATCGACATGACGAACGGGGGCGCGGGCGGCCAGCGAGACGGCGACGGAGCGACCCCGTTCGGCCTCGACCTCTCGCCGGACGTCATCTCGCGCGCCACAAGGCTGGCCGGGGCCCTGTTCGGTGGCGTCGACGCCGGCGTGATCCTTTGGCAGGGCGACCAGCTCTGGCGCAGCGACGAGACGACCGGGCCCCGCGCTCTCAGCGCGGCGTTTGCGGGAGTCGTGACCCGCGCCGAGCTCGTGTGGAGCGAGGACCTCCCCAGCGATCCACGCTTTGCGGACCATCCCAACGTCGCGGGGCCGCCGCACTATCGCTATTGCGTGATGGCGCCGCTTCGGCTCGCCGACGGAACCGTGCCGGGCGTGCTTTATATCGCCGGCCCCCATCCGCGGCCGTTCGACGCCGAGCTTGCCGCGCGGCTTTCCGATCTGGCCGATTTCGTCGCCGACGACTGGGCCCGGGCCCAGGCGCGACACGACCGCGAGACCTCGGCGCGCGAACTCGACGCCGCCCGGGCCACCCTCTCGACTGTGGTCGAGGCCGCGCCCATGTCGCTGCTGCTCGTCGACCGCGACATGCGCATCCTGGCCGCGAGCTCGCGCTGGGCGGCGGACTACGGCCTGACCGGCAAGCCCATGGTTGGCCAGCTGGCCGGCGAGCTGTCTTCGGAATTCCTGCGCTGGGAGCCGGCGCTCCGTCGCGCGCTTGCCGGAGAGCCGCTCCATCTTGATCGGGTGCGGCTCCAGCGGAACGACGGCCAGTGGTCGTGGGTGCAGGTCGAGGTGACCGCCTGGCGCGATGCGGACGGCGCGGTCGGAGGGTTGATCATCGCCGGGCACGACATCACCGCGATGGTCGACGCCCTGGAGCGCAGCGAGCGGGCGGAAGAGCGTCTCCACCTCGCGCTCGGGATCGCCAAGATGCACGTCTGGGAGATCGATTTCGTTCGCGAAGAGCTGTTCAAGGCCGGCGCCGACGTCCACTTCTTTCCCGTCCCGAAGACCTATGCTGACTTCCACCGCGACGCGAACGAAACCCTCAAGGGCAGCGTCGACCCGCGCGACCACGCGGTGGTCGCCGAGGCGTGGGAGCGTCATGCCAAGGACGGCGCGCCTTATTACTGCGAATACCGCCTGCCGCGGGACGACGGGCGGGAGTTCTGGGTGGCCTGCTGCCTGCGCCTGATCCGCAACGAGAAAGGCCGGGCGACGCGGCTGATCGGCGCCTTGCAGGATATCAGCGGCCGCAAGGCCTCCGAAGCGGCCCTGCTGCACGCCAAGGAGGACGCCGAGGCGGCCAATCGCGCCAAGTCCACGTTCCTGGCCACCATGAGCCATGAGATCCGCACGCCGCTGAACGGCGTCCTGGGCATGGCCCAGGCGATGGCGGCGGATGAGCTCTCGGAGGTCCAGTGTGAGCGTCTCGACGTCATCCACCAATCCGGCCAGGCGCTGCTGGCGATCCTCAACGACGTGCTCGACCTGTCCAAGATCGAAGCCGGCAAGCTGGAGCTGGAGGAAGCGGACTTCGACGTCTGCGAGCTGGCCCGCGGCGCCCATGCCGCCTTCACCGCCATCGCTCACCAGAAGGGATTGTCCTTCGACCTGCAGATCGATCCCTCGGCGCACGGCCTCTATCGCGGCGATTCCACGCGGGTGCGGCAGATCCTCTACAACCTGATCTCCAACGCCCTGAAGTTCACCGACGCCGGCTGCGTGCAGGTGAAGCTGTTGCGTGCGGACAGCGTGCTGCGGCTGACGGTGCGCGACACCGGCATCGGCATCGCGCCGGAGCGTCTGGCGACCCTGTTCGAGAAATTCGAACAGGCCGACGCCTCCACCACCCGGCGCTTCGGCGGCACCGGCCTGGGCCTGGCGATCTGCCGCGACCTCGTGCACCTGATGGGCGGGACGATCGCGGGCGACAGCAAGATGGGGGAGGGCGCGGCCTTCACCGTGAACCTGCCGCTGCGCCGGATTGGCGCTGCGCCGGGGGCGAAGGCCAGCGCGGCGCCTGTCGAGGCCGCCGCGTGCGACCTGCGGCCGCTGCGCCTGCTGGCCGCCGAGGACAACGCCGTCAACCAGCTCGTGCTCAAGACCCTGCTGCACCAGGTCGGCGTCGATCTCCTGGTCGTGGACGACGGCCAGGCCGCAGTGGAGGCCTGGGCGCGCGAGCCGTTCGACGTGATCCTGATGGACGTTCACATGCCGCGGATGGACGGGCCCACCGCCACCGCCGCCATCCGCGCCCGCGAGGCGGCCGAGGGCCGGCCGCGCACCCCGATCGTGGCGCTCACCGCCAACGCCATGTCCCACCAGGTGGCCGAGTATCTGGACGCCGGCATGGACAGTTTCATCGCCAAGCCCATCGAGGTCAGCCGGCTGTTGGCCGTCCTGCAGGAAGTGCTGGAGCGCCAATCGCCCGACGCGGCGGCTGTCGGCGCGCTGCGGCCAGCCACGAAGGCTTGATTTTCCCGCGGGCGAACGCTCGTTAGGCCGATGACGAGCGGACCGAGAATCCTGGTGGCGGGCGCGGGCGCGCTCGGGCTGGCGACGGCCCTGGCGCTGGCCAGGCGCGGCGCCCAGGTCACGGTCGACGACCCGGGATCCTTTGCCGGGAACGCCTCCGGCGTCGCCGCCGGCATGCTGGCCCCGGTGTTCGAGGCGGCGCTGGATGCCCTCGCCCGGCCGCACTTCGACCTCCTGACCGCCGCCCGCGACCTTTGGCCCGGGTTCGCCGCCGCAACCGGCGTGCAGGTCGTCAAGGCCGGCGCGGTCGCGGTGGGCGAGACGGCTTGGCTCGACGAGACCGCCGAGCGCCTGCGGGACCTGGGCGCCGCGTTCGGGCGCTTGCAGCGCGCCGAGCTGGAGGCCGCCGCCCCCGGGCTGGCGCCTCAGTTCCAGACCGGCCTCTCCACCGCCGACGACTGGCGCATCGAGGCGCCTGCGGCGCTCGCCGTCCTGCGCCGCGCCGCTGTCGGCCTCGGCGTCGCGTTTCGCCCGCGGGCCGCGACCGGCCTGGACGGGTTCGACCGCCTGGTGGTCGCCACCGGGGCCGCCCGCGAGCTTTCGGGCCTCGCCCCGGAACTCACCCGGATGACCCCTATCAAGGGCCACATCCTGCGCGCGCCCGGGTCACTCTCCGTCGTGGTGCGCAGCCAGGGGGTCTATGTCGCCCCGGCCGAGGGCGGCCTCGCCATCGGCGCCAGCATGGAGGCCGGCCTGGAGGATCGCCGGATCGACGCCGGCCAGGTGGGTCGCCTGCGCGCCGCCGCCGCCCGGCTGTTCCCGGCCCTGGCCAAGGCGCCGGTGACGGCGGCCGCCGGCGTCCGCGGCGCGACCCCCGACGGCCTGCCGCTGGCGGGTCCGAGCGTCGCGGCGGGCGTTCTGATCGCCGCCGGCGCCCGCCGCAACGGCTGGCTGCTGGCCCCCCTCGTCGCCGAGGTGGTCGCCGCCTGCGCCCTGGAGCGCGACCCGGGCCCGTGGGCGGCGCGGCTGGCCCCGGGGCGGTTCCTCAGCCCAGGCTGAAGCGGATCGGGATGCGGATCTTGGCGCCGTCGACGGGGCGGCCGTCCTCGGTCTGCGGCTTCATGCGGAAGTAGCGCGACAGCTTCAGGGCCGCCGCCCCGAAGCCCGCGTCGTCCGGGGCCTCGTCCACCACCTGGCAGGCGGCGACCTCGCCGCGGGCGGTGACGGTGCATGACAGCGTCGCGGCGCCCTCCATGTTCCGTCGCACCGCGGTCTCCGGATAGAAGCGGGCGAATTCGTCCGCGCCCGGCCGCCTCAGCCACTCCGGCCGCACGATGGTCTTCACCGGCGGGGGCGGCGGGGCCGGCGGCTCGATGGTCGCCACGCGCACCGGGGGCTCCGGCGTCGGCTCGATCGGTATCGGCGGGATCTGCAGGCTCTGCGGGTCGGCGATGGGCGCGGGCGGGCGCACCTTGACCTGCTGCTTGGTCACGGGCTTCGGCGGCGGCGGCTTCGGCGGCTCCTCGCGCTTCAGCTTCACCGTCTCGACGATGATCACCTCCTCGGGCGCAGCGACCCGCGTCGGGGCCTTGAATTTCTGGAACGCCAGGAACGCGCCGACGGCCGCGTGGACGGCGACGGAGACGCCGATCGCCACGGTGACCGCCGAGGAGGACCGCCGGGTCCTCGGGGCGTCGAAAGGGGAGTGGGACACGGATTGACGAATGACCATCGCGGACCTCCCGGCCGTCGTTTCGATGGGCCCACATCGTGTTACGAACGTAAGTCAATTACAAGCGTAATCTAAAACCGCCGCCGCCGGGCCGCAGTTAAGGTTAGCGCGGCGTTAACCCTGTCGGTTCAGGACTGGCGTATGGCGGTCCAGGGAATCCGAGGCGTCGTCGAAGCGGCGATTCAGCGCGCGTCCAATGCGACGGGCGTCGATTTCGGATTCCTCCTGAAGACCGCCGGCCGCGAGAGCGGCATGAACCCCAAGGCCAAGGCGCCGACCTCTTCCGCCGCGGGCCTGTTCCAGTTCGTCGAGCAGACCTGGCTCGCCACCCTCAAGCAGCACGGCTCCAAGTACGGCTATGCGCGCTATGCCGAACTGATCAGCAAGGGCGCCGACGGCCGCTACCATGTGGGCGGCGGCGAGGCCCGCAAGGCGGTGATGGACCTGCGGCTTGATGCGCACGCCGCGTCGCTGATGGCCGGGGAGCTCGCCTCCGACCATGCCGCCTATCTGAAGGGGCGGGTGGGGCGCACGCCGACCTCCGGCGAACTCTACGCCGCCCACTTCCTGGGGCCGCAGGGCTCGGCGCGGCTGATCGAGGCGATGCGGTCCAATCCCGGCGCGGCGGCGGCCAGCCTGTTCCCGGACGCCGCGCGCTCCAACCGGACGATCTTCTACCGCGAGGGACGGGCGGCCACCGTGGCCGAGCTGTACGCCAACCTCACGCGCACCGGCGGCGGCGGCCAGGCGGCGCCGGCGAAGGCGCCCGCCGCCGACGACAGCTTCATCCAGTACGCTTCGGCCCGCGGCCGCGACCGCCAGCGCGAGCAGGAAGCCCTGGTGGAGATGATTCTGCGCGGACCGCAGGCGCCCGACAGCACTGGGGGCAGCTCGGCCTCGGGCCTCGCCGGCTCGATCTTCACCAGCGAGATGCTGCGCGTGCTCTCCGAGGCGCGCGACAAGAGCTGACGGCGGCCGAAGCCTCAGGCCACGTCGCGCACGTTTTCGCTGCGGCCGGCGGCGATCGCGTCGGCGACCGCGCGGGCCACGGCTCCCACGCTGACCGGCTTGCGCAGCACCGCATCGGCGCCGGCCGCGGCGCATTCCCGCGCCTCGTCGGCGTCGCCGCCGATCACGGCGATCACCGGCAGGCCGGCCCGGTCCGGCAGGGCGCGGATCTCGGCGATCGCGTGCGGCCCGTCCAGCACCGGCATGCGGCCGTCGATCATCACCATGTCGAAGTCGCAGAGCCGCGTCAGGTCTGCGGCGCGGCGGCCATCCTGGGCGTGCACCACCTGGTGGCCGAGCTGCTCCAGGATCGCCCGCAGCATGGCCGCGTTCAGGGCGTCGTCCTCCGCCACCAGGATGCGCAGCGACCGGTGCTCGGAGTTGGGCGCCGCGGCCTCGCCGTGGCCGTCATGCGGCTCCGCCCGCAGGCTCGGATCATAGGACAGCTCGAGGCGGAAGCAGCTGCCCACCCCAGGCGCGCTGTGCGCCGTCACGTCGCCGCCCATCAGCCGGGCGAGCTGGCGCGAGAGCGACAGGCCCAGGCCGGCGCCGGAAGTCCCCGCGCTGGTCCGCTCGATGCGATGGAAGGGCTCGAACGCCGCCGTCAGCTCCTCGGACGTCAGCCCCGGGCCGGTGTCGGCGATCTCCACGCCGATGCGTCCGTCGCCGATCAGCTCCAGCCGCGCCTCGATCCGGCCGCGGACGGTGAACTTCAGGGCGTTGCCGATCAGGTTGGACAGGATCTGGCGCACCCGCATGGGGTCGGCCAGCATGGCGCCGGAGGCGGCCTCCGCGAGCTCGGGGTCAACGTGCAGGGTGAACTCCAGCCCCTTGGCGGCGGCGTTGGGCCGCGTCAGCAGCACCATGTCGCGCAGCAGGGCGACCGGCTCGATGGGCCGTACGTCAATGGCCAGGCGCCCGGCCTCGGCGGTCTCGGCGTCGAGGGTGGTGTTGAGCACCGAGATCAGGTCGTTGGCGGCGTCCAGGGCGGCGGAGAGCTGTTCGCGCGAGGGCGCGCGCCCGGCCCGCCCGGTGGCCGCGGCCAGCACATGGACGACACCCGTCAGGCCGTTGCGGATCTCGTGCGACAGGGTGGCCACCAGGTCGGATTTCGACTGCGCCAGCCGCCGCGCCGCGCTTTCGGAACCGGCGCGCTCGGCGATCAGCACCTCCCGCTCGGCGGCCATGGCGAATTGCCGGCGCAGGATGCGGTTGAGGATCAGCGACAGGGCGAGCGTCAGCGCGATCGCGCCCCACCCCTGCGTCGCCAGGGCGCGGGTTTCGGGCCGCGAATAGAGCACGATCAGCGGCCCGGCGGCGACGGCGGGGCCGACGATCAGCAGGCTGGGCAGCCATGGCGCGGTGAAGAAGATGCAGATCGCCGCCGCGGCCAGGGAGATCAGCAGCATCGGCTCGCGCGCGGGCCCGGCCTGGTCGGCGAACAGGGCGATCTGGGCGGTGGCCACGCCCCAGCACAGCCCGCCCAGGATCTGCACCCGGCCCCGCTGGCTGAGGTTCTGCGCCGCCGGCGTGCGCAGCCAGTTCACGATCGCGTAGAACACCGCCCAGGCGGTGGCGAAGGTGGCGAACGACCCGGCCATCGCCAGCACGTTCGGGGCGTGCGAGCCCACCCATACATAGATCGGCAGACTGACCCCGAAGGCTCCCAGGGCGTAGGGCAATAGCGCCGCCTGGGCGTCGAGCGCCTGCTGGGTGACGGAATGACCGCCGCGGCCCGGGGCGGGCGGGGCGAAGTCGAATTCGATCGGCACGGGAGACCCTCGACGGAACACCTGGACAGGATAGGGCCGTCACGGTTCGCGCAGCGTTGACGAAGATCGTTAATCCACAGCTTCCACGAGCAGCGACTCGGGGGCGGACAGGCCAAAACTAACCGATCGTTAAGCCTAACCATTCATTGTTCCTGGTGGGGATTTCACGGGATAGACGGGGCCATGTCGACCACCAGGGCGGCGCTGACGGACGAAGATATCCGGACCCTGGTCAAGGGCGCCACGCCTGACGAACGGGCCGTCGCGGCGCACAAGCTGTGCCGCACCATCGAGCGGGCGGAGCTCACCGACGAAGAGCGCGAGCGCGCCCACGACATCCTGAGGGTGATGGCGCGCGACGCCGCCGAGTTGGTGCGGCGCGCGGTGGCGGTCACCCTGAAGAACTCGCCCGTGGTGCCCCGCGACGTGGCGCTGCGGCTCGCCCGCGACATCGAGAGCGTCTCGTTGCCGATGCTGAGCTTCTCGCCGTCGTTCACCGACGACGACCTGGCCGAGATCGTCCGGCTTGGCGGGCCGGTGCGGCAGGTGGCCATCGCCAAGCGCCCGCAGCTGTCGCAAAAGGTCACCGACGTGATCGCCGAGGTCGGCGTCGAGCGCGCCGTCGAGGTCGCCTGCGCCAACGACAACGCCCAGTTCGCCGAACGCACCCTGCAGGCGCTCATCGACCGGTTCGAGCAGTCCGAGCGGGTGCTCGCCGCCGTCGCCTACCGCCAGGTGCTGCCGCCGTCGGTGACCGAAAAGCTGATCGACCTGGTGAGCGACCAGGTGCTCGACCACCTGGTCAGCGCCCATGCGCTATCGCCCGACACCGCCCTGCAGATCGCCCTGGGCGCCAAGGAGCGGGCCACCATCGACCTGGTCGACCAGGTCGGGCGCACCTCCGACGTCAAGGCGTTCGTCGTCCACCTGAACAAGAACCACAGGCTCACGCCCTCGCTGTTGCTGCGCGCCCTGGCGCACGGGCACATGACCTTCTTCGAGTGGGGCGTGGCCGAGCTTGCGGGCGTGCCGCACCACCGCACCTGGCTGATGATCCACGACGCGGGCCCGCTGGGGCTGCGGGCCATCTATGAGCGCGCGGGCCTGCCGGCCCGGCTCATGCCCGCCTTCCGGGCCGGGGTCGACACCTTCCACGCCATGGAGTTCGACGGCGGCGCGCGCGACCGCGAACGTTTCCAGGAACGCATGCTGCAGCGGTTCCTCACCCAGGCCCACACCACCTGCCGCGAGGACATGGACTACCTGCTGGACAAGGTCGACCGCATCACCAGCGACACGCGCCAGGCGGCGCGGACCGCGCGGACTGCGCAGACCGCCTGACGGGCGTCGCCCCGGCCGGCCGGGCGAGGCCCCTGTTCCCCGGGTCCCGGCGACGGACGAAGGGCGCGCGCTGAACAGGCTTTGGGATTGCGAACACAAGAAAGCCTGGCCGCAAGCGGCCAGGCTCGGGAAGTCCCGGGGATAAACCGGAGGCGGCGGCGGAGTCCGCCGCGCGAAGGGCCGCTTAGAGGCCCGTCTCGGCGACTCGACGCTCCAGCTCGGTGACCAGCACCTGGCCCACCGGATGGTCGTCGGTCTTGATGTTGTCGCGGATCGCCGCCTTCACCCCGTCGATGTGCGCGTCGACCAGCGCCATCGGCGCCGTGAGGCGCTTTGCCTTGTCGTCGATCAGCCGGCACAGGGACGCCGCGATGCGGGTGATCAGCGGAAACTCGTAGGTCGCGCCGAGGCCCTTCAGGTCATGAGCGCGCAGGTAGAGCGATTCCATCGTCTCGGCCGTGAGGCCCTCGGCCTTCACCCGCTGGCGGGCGGCCTCGAGCTTGACGACCTCGTCCTGCAGCCACTGGGCGAAGTTTCCCGACAGGCTCTTCAGGGCCGCTTCGGCCTTGGCGATTGCGCTGGGGTCGATGGCGCCGAACCGGCCGCCGACCTTGAGGCGGAGGGTGTTGGGGACCTGGATCAGCTGTCCCGGGTTCTGTTGGCTCACGTAGGCCTCCTTGGCGATTGGTCCGGAGACTAAGCGTGCGGGGTTAATAAGCGATGAGACATCAAGCGGTTGTGGGGCTACGACGAGATGTCGCAGGCGCTGTGGAATTCACACCGAGAACTGCTCGGCCAGCACCCGTTCCTCCAGGCTGCGCCCGGCGTCGAAGAGCATGTTCAGGCTGATGCTGCGGTCCTCGGCGACGCGCACCTCCGCCACGTCGCGAACCTCGAAGTTGTCGGCCACCGCGCTCACCGGGCGCTTGTCCGCCTCCAGCACCTCGAAGG